>Ga0209963_1000095_pt1 | contig 360737 bp, 330 predicted proteins | sample ThiBio_1000_biof_2_FD_183957 | JGI IMG/M metagenome (GOLD analysis project Ga0209963, IMG submission 183957) | Wastewater bioreactor microbial communities from Cape Town, South Africa - Thiocy_cont_1000_biof (SPAdes) | ecosystem: Engineered > Bioreactor > Thiocyanate-remediating >...
ACCACCGGGCTTTCCAGCCCGTCGCCCCCACCGCTTCGCCGCTTTCGCTGCGTCGCCGTCGTTGCGAGAGACGGAATATTAGACAGGTTCGACCAACCGCGCAAGCCCTTTGTGAAACTTTTTTGAAGGCGGCGACGCGTCCCTGCCGTTTAGCGCCGTGTTCGATGCTCGACACGCGCCTCACCAACGAAAAATGCTTGCACGCCGGAACGGTCTACAAGTGATCCGCAGCCGCGTAGCGCGACGTCGTCCCATGCCATCTTTCTATATATATGGATCGGCTGGTCGCGTCGCCGCTGGAGATGGCGGGATAAATTTCCGGCAAATAACGATGCGCCAAGCGCATACGACGCCCCGGTCGCCCAGTTGAGCGTCGAGCCGTCGATCTGTCGGGAGTTGGCGCGCCAGGAATCGATGCGTCCGGAGACGGGGCAACAAGATATGAAGGTGCGCGAACCGCGCGCCGTCGATCAGGCGGTCTCTCGGCGATTTCGGCCAATACCGCCGTGATAAAGCGCTGGGGACGTCATGCCTAGCTTGTGCGCCATGATGACGAGATCCGCAAAGGAGCGGGCTTCCATTTTGCGCATGGCATTGCCGCGATGAATCTTGACAGTGACTTCGCTGATGCCCAACTCGTCCGCAATATGTTTGTTCATGCGGCCCGCCGCGACCAATGCCATCACCTCGCGCTCGCGCGGCGAGAGCCGCTGCGCCCGGTCGGCGACGGTCGTGCTCACTTTCTCGCGTGCGAGGCGCAGACGATCCTGCGCGAGCGCGGCGCCCACAGCATCAAGCAACACGCCTGCGCCAAACGGCTTGGTGAGAAAGTCGACCGCCCCCGCCTTCATGCCCTGGACGCTCGTCGCCACATCCGCGTCATCGGCGATGAAGACCACCGGGATCGGATCCCGCATCGCGACAAGGGCGCGCTGCAAAGCCAACCCGCTCCCGACCACATCGAAATCCATATCGACCACAAGGCACGCAGGCCCAGCAGCACGTTCGCTCGCAAGGAACGATGCCCCGCACGCAAAGCCGCGCGCACATACGCCGGCGGCGAAGAGCTGCGCGCAAAGCGTGTCTCTGCTCGCCGGTTCGTTGTCGACGACGTAGACGGTCGCGGTATCGTTATCCGAAAGCCCGTTCATGCGGATAGGCAGTGTCATGATTCAGTGCGGACGAGTATACGATAGCCGCGAGACATATCGTTCGACGCCATAGAAAAGCACGAACGTCCGCGCTATTCTCGGTAAACATTGCCGGACGGACTGCGTCAGAAAGGGGATGACGGACGCTAATACGAAGAGACGATAGTCCGAGCAACATGAACGGCATAGGCTTCGGAAGATCTGCCGCCGTGGCATCACCCCCATGTCCGCATTACCACCGGAGCCCCTCATGTCGAATCCCAAGCTCGAAGTCCTCACCCCGCAAAACAGCCAGCTCATCTTCATCGATCATCAACCGCAGATGGCCTTCGGCGTTCAGTCGATGGATCGTCAAGCACTCAAGAACAACGCGGTCGGTCTGGCCAAAGCCGCGCGCATCTTCAATATTCCGACGACGATCACGACCGTGGAGACTGAATCGTTCTCGGGCTTTACCTATCCGGAACTGCTCGACGTCTTCCCGAACCAGAAGTTGCTGGAACGCACCTCGATGAACTCGTGGGATGACCAGAAGGTGCGCGACGCCCTCGCCGCCAACGGTCGCAAGAAGGTCATCGTCTCTGGCCTGTGGACCGAAGTCTGCAACACCACATTCGCGTTGTGCGCGATGCTTGAAGGCGGCTACGAGATCTATATGGTTGCCGATGCGTCGGGCGGCACCTCGAAGGAAGCTCACGACTATGCGATGCAGCGCATGGTGCAGGCGGGTGTCGTGCCCGTGACGTGGCAGCAGGTGCTGCTCGAATGGCAACGAGATTGGGCACATCGCGACTCGTACGATGCCGTGATGAAGCTCGTCAAGGAGCATTCCGGTGCCTACGGTATGGGCGTCGACTACGCCTACACGATGGTCCACAAGGCGGCGCAGCGCACCGCAACGCCGCACGACGCCATCCCGGCCGTGCCCGCTCGCTGACAGGAGGGACGCCATGTCCGCCCCCACCCCCGATCTGATTCTCATCAACGGCAAGTTCGCCACGCTCGATCGCGCCAATCCGCAGGCGGATGCCGTGGCGCTCACCGGCGGGAAGTTCACTGCCGTGGGCACACGCGACGACGTGATGCGTCTGGCCGGCAGCGGCACCGAGGTCATCGACCTGCGGGGCCGCCGCGTCATCCCGGGACTGATCGACAGTCATATGCACATCATCCGGGGCGGTCTCAACTACAACATGGAACTGCGCTGGGACGGGGTTCGCTCGCTGGCCGACGCCATGCGCATGTTGAAGGCGCAAGTCGACCGTACGCCTGCGCCGCAATGGGTTCGGGTGGTGGGTGGGTTCACCGAGCATCAGTTCGCCGAGAGGCGTCTGCCGACGATCGACGAACTGAACGCCGTTGCCCCCGATACGCCAGTGTTCATCCTGCATCTGTATGACCGTGCGATTCTCAACGGCGCAGCCCTTCGTACGGTGGGCTATACGAAAGACACGCCCAACCCGCCGGGCGGGGAGATCGTGCGCGACGCGTCGGGCAATCCGACCGGGTTGCTGCTGGCCAAGCCGAACGCGACCATTTTGTATGCCACGCTCGCCAAGGGCCCGAAGCTGCCCCCGGACTATCAGAAGAACTCGACGCGCCACTTCATGCGCGAGGTCAACCGGCTCGGCGTGACGGGCGTGATCGACGCGGGCGGCGGGTTCCAGAACTACCCCGAGGACTACGACATCATCGAAGCGCTGCATCGCGAGGGACAGCTCACGGTGCGCCTCGCCTATAACCTGTTCACGCAGAAGCCCAAGGCCGAACTTGAGGATTTCAGTCAGTGGGTCAAGCAAGTCAGCCCCGGCCAGGGCGACGATCTCTATCGTCACAATGGCGCGGGCGAGATGCTCGTGTACACGGCCGCCGATTTCGAGGACTTTCGCGTCGAGCGGCCCGAGATGCCACTATCGATGGAAGGTGATCTCGAGCCGGTCGTGCGGCTGCTTGCGGAAAACCGCTGGCCGTGGCGTCTGCATGCCACCTATGACGAGACCATCTCCCGCGCGCTCGACGTCTATGAAAAGGTCGCGAAGGATGTGCCGTTCGACGGCCTGCATTGGTTCTTCGATCACGCCGAGACCATCAGCGATCGCAATATCGATCGCATCGCGGCCCTCGGCGGCGGCATTGCCGTGCAGCACCGGATGGCCTATCAAGGCGAGTACTTCGTGGAGCGCTATGGCGCGCGTGCGGCCGAAGCCACACCGCCGATCCGCCGCATGCTGGAGCGCGGCGTGAAGGTCGGCGCGGGGACGGACGCGACGCGGGTCGCCTCCTACAACCCGTGGGTCTCGCTTTACTGGCTCGTGACGGGCAAGACCGTGGGTGGGCTGCGCCTGTCCGCGCCGGGCAACCTGCTCGATCGCGACGATGCGCTGCGCCTTTGGACGGAAGCCAACGCATGGTTCTCGTCTGAGGTTGGCAAGAAGGGGCAGATCAAAGTGGGGCAACTCGGCGATCTGGCGGTGCTCTCCGACGACTACTTCAGCGTGCCTGAAGACGAAATCCAGGACATTACGTCGGTGCTTACGTTGCTGGGCGGAAAGGTTGTCTACGGCGACGGCGACTTCGGCGGCCATGCCCCGGAAATTCCGCCAGCCATGCCGGACTGGTCGCCGGCACGGCATGGCGTGGGCTACTCGCCTCGCCAACCGCAAGTGCTTAACGTGAGCGTGAGTTGTGCATGCGCGACGTCGTGCGGGGTACATGGTCATGCGCATGCGAGGGCGTGGTCGTCCAGTGTGCCGGCGTCTGACGAAAGCGGCTTCTGGGGTGCGCTCGGCTGCTCGTGCTGGGCGTTCTGATCGTTCGGACGGTTCGGAGAATCCTCATGAAGCTATATCTCGTATCGCTCGGCGTCGGCGTGCTCGTCGGCATCATTTACGGCGGTCTCGGCGTGCGTTCCCCGGCACCGCCGGCTGTCGCGCTCATCGGGCTGCTCGGCATGCTGATCGGCGAACAGGTCGTACCGCCGGTCAAGCGACTGCTCGCTGGCGAGCCGGTCAATCTCGTCTGGTTCCATCGCGAATGCGTGCCGAAGATCACCGGCTTGCCCGGGCCAGTGGCGCAACCGACGAAGGAAGCTGCCGAGAGCGACTCGCGCAAGGCTTGATCTGTCGTCGGAGAGGGATAGGTCGCTTGTTGGCGCCCGGCGGGTAACGAACCGCGCAACGCGGAGGGGTATCGTTTCCCACCGGGCACGTCAAAGGGAGTTCGGCGGCTTACATGCCTATTTCATACTGGCGAATCAACTCACGCACCCGATCCTTGTCCGCATCGGGGATACGATCCAGCCCGATGTATTCCCAGAATTCCTCCGCAGCGGCCATCCCCTCTTCACCGTCCGCGAGCAAACACGCCAGCGCATCCGCCCTACGGTTTGGCGGCAGCACGTCGATGCATAGCATCAGCGCATCCATCACGCGTTGCTTCCGGCTGCCTTTAAAGAAGCGGACACTGATGTCGTCGACGAATCGGCACCATGCTTCGGATTGACTGCCGGCGCTCGCCGCTTCCCCCCATTGACTCAGAAGTGTTTCGTTCTGCTTCAAAGGCTCGCGGAAAAACGCGAAGTCGACGGCCGGTTCCGGATCTGGCAAGTTCTCCAGGTTATTGACGGACAGAAGCGGCAGCGAGCGTTGTGAGGTGTCGTCACGCGTTCGTACCGCCAATGCCGCCATGGGCGAGCGGAGCCTTCCCGCCGCCTTGAGTCCAACAGCCCGGAGATCTGCGATGAAACGCTCACTCGGGCGATCCAAAGGCCGGTGCTCGGTGCTGGGCACCATCGGTAAGGTGCTGATCGTTGCGGCGCCTACATGATTCATGGACAACCTCCGTGGGTGGTGGGAGATTGCATCCTGCCATCGCCTTGGCGCCACACTTTTCCATACGAGCGGCGGGCTTGCAGTTCTGGCGAACACGCGGCGACCCGATGACAGTCCGCACAATCCCCGAGCCCCCCGCCATGGACCGGTCATTGACTCGATTCGAGAAATCGCGCCACGCCACCGTCGCTTGTTCGCGTGTGTGATTGCTTGCGACGTGAGGCTCCGGCGCGCGACCCGACATCGTGGGCGATTAGCGCACCGGGCCGCGTTGCGACGCCTTAATCGTTCATTTCGGCGTCAGGCTGGATGCCGCCTCGGGATACCGGACCGCCACCGCACCCCGATAGTCGGACTTCACGACATCGATCTTCTTCTGCTGGAGCAGAAACTCGGCCGTCGACTTCAGCGTTTGTGCCGCACCGCCCTTCTCCCCGCACCCAAGCCACTGACATGAGACCTGCTCCGCCAACGTCGGATACTTGTACAGTGCCATTTCTTCTGCCGCGTCGTTGGCATTGCCACCGAGCCCGCGCAGCACTGCCGCCATATTCTTCGAACCGGCCCCCCATGCGTCGGGGTGCTCTATGAAGTCTCGATTCGTCGCGTTCAGCACCGCAATGAACTTGGCCATGAATTCAGGATTGCCGGCCCCGAACGTCTTCGTCACGGCCATGCCCTCAAACGTGCAACGGCCCAGCGCGCATATCTGCCCTGCCGTGATCAATGGCTTTCCGGTGGGCCGGATCCGGCCGAGCGCCGGCCCCCAGATGAAGGCAGCGTCGACGTCGCCTCGCTCCCATGCGGCGGCGGCCTGCGTCGGCGTCATATTGACCAGCTTCACCTGCTGGGTGATGCCCCATTTGTCGAGCATGTACATCAACTGGTAATGGCTTGTGCTGGCCACCGGCACCGCGATGGTTTTGCCCACCAGGTCCTTGGGCGATTGGATGTTCGCCGCGTTACGCACCATGAGCGCCTCGGCGTTGGCGATGTCCTCCAGAATCCAGAACAACTGAATGTCCATTCCGCGGCTGGCTGCCGCCGCCAGCGGGCTCGATCCCAGCACACCGATGTCGATGCTGCCAGACGCCATTGCACTCATCACCGCCGCGCCGGAATCGAACTTCTTCCAGTGGATCTGGTAGCCGGTCGCCTTTTCAAACGCGCCATTCACCATCGCCGCAATCCAGGGGCTGTAGGTCGTCTGATACGCCACGTTGACGACCTTCTCGGCTGCGCGGGCCGGAGCCAATGCGACACCACATGCCAACAGAAACACACCGCATACGAACGAACCGACGATTTTTGTCAGGTATTTCATTTCTTTTCTCCCAATTCGGCGTCGCGAGACAGGACTGGCGAGCATCGTGCCCGCTCCCGCCCCACGACCGCCACCGCGGTCAAAGTGATTTTCGGCCGCGAATACTGTCCGCGAGCACACAGAGAATCTCGAACATCAGCGTCGCCCCCACCAGCGCGGTATTGCCGCTCGGGTCGAACGGCGGAGAGACTTCCACGACGTCTCCGCCGATCAGGTTCAATCCTTGGAGCCCGCGAATCATGCGCTGCGCGTCGAGGGTCGTCAGGCCGCCAATTTCCGGCGTTCCGGTGCCTGGGGCGTACACCGGATCCAGGGCGTCGACATCAAAAGTGACGTAGGTTGCACCGTCGCCGACAACTCGCCGTGCTTCGGCAATGACCCCCTCGACGCCCAACGCGCGGCATTCCTCGATATCAATCACGCGAATGCCCTGTCGTTCACCCCAGTCGTTCTCGCTGTCGTTGTACAACGCGCCCCGAATGCCGATTTGTACCGTGCGCTTGGGATCGAGCAAGCCCTCCTCGATGGCGCGCCGAAACGGCGTGCCGTGGGTGTAGGCGTTATCGCCGAAATATCGATTCCACGTGTCTGTATGCGCATCGAAGTGCACCATGCCCACAGGCCGGTGCTTAGCCACGGCGCGCAAGATCGGCAGCGTCACCAGATGATCGCCGCCGACGGACAGCGGCGCGATGCCGGCATTGCAGACCGCATCGTAAAACGCCGCAATACGCCCAAGGGAATCCATGAGGTCGACCGGGTTCACCGGGGTGTCGCCCAGATCGGCACAATTGCAAAGCTCGAAGGGGTTGATGCCGCTCGCCCGATTGACATTGCGCACCATCGTCGAAAGATCGCGCACCTGGCGCGGCCCATGGCGCGCCCCTGGCCGATTGGTGGTGCCACCGTCCCAAGGCACACCGATCAGGCCGACATCCACGGCGCGAATGCTTTCGTCGTCAAGACCGACATAAGGCAACCGCATGAGTGTCGCCAATCCCGAAAACCGAGGCATGACGGTACCGGTAATGGGTGCGAATTTATTTTCTTTCATAGACAATTCCTGGGTGGCAAGGGGTGTCTCGGACTGGATCGCCCGACGCGCACTGGTAAGCGGCACCGAGCGATGCGTGAAGCGAGTGTGTCCGTTGCGCACGTCCTATGGAATCCCGATTGTTCGAACTTTAGTTTGGTATTTTCCGAAGCATTACCGCCACCCTTGCGTGCCGATCCCTCGTTTGCCTGGCCCATGAGTCCATCGTCATGATCAAAGTAACTGACTTCGATCTGCGTCTGCTGCGTATATTCAAAACAGTGTCGGACTGCGGCGGCTTCTCGGCGGCGGAGTCTGCGCTGAACATGAACCTGTCGACCATCAGTACGCATATGGCCGACCTGGAAGCACGCCTGGGCATTCGCCTTTGCGAGCGCGGGCGCCGTGGCTTCCGGCTGACGGAAGAGGGCCACTCACTTTATCGAGCCGCTGAGCGGCTGCTCGAGTCTGTCGAGGTGTTCCGCACGGACATTGGGGAAATACGCGGTCAGATCAGCGGCGAGTTGGCGATTGGCGTCGTCGACAATACGATTACCGATGCGCAATCGCACATTGCACGCGCCATCGGCATGCTCAAGCAACAAAGTCGAGATCTGGAGATCAGATTGGAGATCAAGTCGCCCAGGGAAATCGAGGCCGGGGTGTTGGAGAGAAAGCTTCATCTCGGCATCGGACCGTTTCGAGATACGCAACCGGGCCTGATCTATGAGCCGCTGTATCGAGAGGAAATTCAGCTTTATTGCGGCGCGGGGCATCCGCTCTTCGCACTGGCGCCCGATGACGTTGACATGCAGAGCCTGAGTGGTCTCGACTATGTCGCGCGGGGATATTTACGGGAGACGAAAGAGTTCGGCATCCTCACGAACCTCAAGGTCGGCGCGAGCGTTTTCCACATGGAGGCCGTCGCCACGCTCATTCTTTCGGGAAAGTTTGTCGGCTACCTGCCCACGCACTACGCGCAGCATTGGATCCGGCAAGACCTGATGCGGTCATTACGCCCGGATCACCTTACCCACCACGCCGAGTTTCGACTCATTACCCGAAAGGACCGCGAGACGACTGTCGCCGCACGGGCATTCCTGGATGCGTTGCGCGGCGGAGCAAATGGCAAGTGAAGATGGCGCAGTTCACACACCATGACGGTGATGTTGCTGTCTGGCGCACGTTGAATCACGGCGTCGGGCATATGAGCCGCCAACGTACAAAGGGCTTCCACTCGGGAAGCCCTTTGTTTATCCGTGGCGGAGAGAGGGGGATTCGAACCCCCGATAGGCTATTAACCTTGGCTAGGGGTGGCTGGGAGGCTTATCTGGCAAGGGATTGCGGGTGGGGCGTTTACTATTTTGGGGTGTTACGCGAAGAGGGTAAGTGTTTGATTTTTATGGTGGGGAAATTTGGGTAATAGTAGGGGGCGTGGCAGCCAATTGGGGCGAAAGGGACGGCATTGCGATGGCGGTATTCGACCCGGTGCGGTCTGTCGCACGACAACCACGACCGTTCAACCTTGGAGCAACATGACATGCTCACTGATGAGACTGCGGTCTTGGTCTTCTGCTCTTCGGGCGCTGGCACATTGCGGGGCAACAATTATACACCGTGATTCATAACGTTCGTTTTTAAAAACGCGACGCAACCACTAGTGAAGTCAGATCCCAAGTGTGTGCCGTATGCTGTCCCACTCTCCTGATAGTTGAGCATTGCACTTTTTAAAAATACGATCGGACAAGGTGATTCCCGCTAACGCCTTTCCTGATTCATAGAGATTTAATCCTTCGACGGCCTTAGCTGTGAACGTGGGCTCAGGCGGTGAATCGACGAAAAGGTTATAAAGGCGGCTAAAACTTGCCTCACAGCGAATTCTGAACCATTCCAAACGCAGATATCGAACGATTATTTGCTCTCCAAACACCGTGGCTGCGGCGGCGGACGCGAACGCCAAATCGTCCTCTCTCATCATCAAGATAAATATGAGGACGCCCGCAGTTGCTCGGACGCGTTCCATTGCACACATTGCCTTCGCCACCTCCTTGCTGAAGAAAGAATTCTCAAGCAATGTAGCAGCAAGGCGCCTGTTGCCGTGAGGGAGAGGATTGTTGTAATAGCCGACTGTTATCTCGTGGGAGAGTGGGACGCCGTAGCTCTGCGACAGCAGGTCTGCCGCCCGCGCCGTGAGTGCCCTTGGTTGCCAATACAACCGAACCGCCATGCTCAAAAGAAAAGCTGTCACGACCGTGGTTACCAAACCCATCTGCAGTAAGTCGTATGCGCGATGATATTCGTTCCGATCAGTCACAATAAGTGCGACCGACGCAACCGTGGTCACCCAAAAGAGCACATCGCAAGCACGTTCGCCCCATTCCACCGGGCGATAGTACTTTTCACGAATCGGGTCGTGTCGTTGGACGTTAGCCATATGTTGGGAACTCATTTCCGAAAATTCTGTACCATTTGTTAATTGCGTCTTCGTTCATTCCTAAATACCCGCTCACCCACGCAGCGTTTGATTGATCTTTTGCCAATTTAAGCTTGGCGTTAAGATTGAGGCGATCGCTGATCGTAATATATTCGTCTATCCGATCGCCTTCGTAATAAAATGGCATCAAGATACTGTCCGATATATCCTTAAAGAACATGCACATTGCCCACGGGAGGTCGGTGAGCTTCGTGCTGTCGAGTGTCGCCAGTGCCAAGGTCTCAATATGGAAGCTACGGAGTAGGTCGCCGTGCTTCCAGTTCCAGTGCTTTACAAACTTAATTACGCGGCGGAAATTGGCGCCTAAGTCGGTCGCGGCGGCTTCTATCTTTCCAGCGTGAGCTTGCGGCATTGAGCGTATCCATGTCTCGGTATTCATATCTGGAACGTTAAGAAAAAGCGAGTCCGCGTACCGCATCCCATCGTGACTCGTGAAGAAAACTGGGACGACATCGACGTCGGGAAATGATGCATAAGTCAGCGTCACCGCTTGGCCGTTCCGCCTGACTCCCGGCTTCGCTGCGAGCGCTATGCGCATGTCTTGAAGCACTTGGGACGGACGTTTTCCCTCGCAGTGCTTCTGATAATGCAGGACCACGAAAATATCTAAATCGGCGTGGTTCATTAAGGCGGTATACTTTGGAATCGAACCGCCCGCAAATGCGTCCACGACGTGGAACCTATTCCCAAGCAAATTGAAGATGTGGTCGCGGCGGGCAGATGCCAAGGCGCGGAAATCACCCGAAAGGTTGATGTTGTCGTAGTACTGCGTGAATGCTGCGTCGACCGTGTACGCCACGTTTCCCCCTCAATGCTTTAGTTTTTATCCGATAGCGAATGTAACCGTTCACGAAGCCTATTGCAAAGTCGTAACGACCAGTGAGGGCGCAATAGGGCTATATGCTCGATTGTGTCGTAGGCAAATTGAAAGAATACAAGGTCTGCGCATCATCTCGATCGTCTAATGTGGGCTTGGAAGCGGGCGTTACCGAATTCGATGTGAAGGGCCGAAACTGGCCGACTTCCGTCTGACGTGATTGGCGCATCTCGACCCCATGCCGTCCTTCAACTTAGGAGCCTCCGGCGGCCGATGAGGGAGACATACCCGCAGTTGCTTGGAACGACGCGTGCACTGGTGAATCGGCCGAGGCTACCAGTCCGACAGGACGGCTTCCTCGTCCTGCATTTCGTACATTCTCTGCTGGCACCATGGAGCATGGAGCCCAACTAGCGTCGTGCCGCCTTGGTCATGGGGAATCTGGCGGACTTTGGCCTCCACCGCCGCGCCGAAATCGGACAAGCAGCTCCTTAGTGTCGCTTTTGTGGCAAAACATCAGGCCAAAATCGACGTATGTAGGCCTTGGCGCATTCGTCTTCGAATTCCTGGGGGAAGTCGGTTCGCTTGTATTGCTCAGCGAACTGGGTAACCCCCATCAGCTCAATTCGATGACTCTTGTAGTGAACAAGCATGAACACGGGATCCGTTGTGATGGGCTTAGGTGCATTGTCCGAAAGTAGGACGGTCGTAGTCTTTCCACCGTAAAGCCTGATAAGGCCAATGATTGCGTACCGTCCAGCCCTAGATTTGCTAGAGCATATGGAAATAACATGGCGATCAGAAGGCACGATGTCAAACGTATCGTGATCAAATTGACCGATCCGTACTGGTGGGCTTCCCTTAACAATCCCATTTTTTATGCGATTGAACGAAAAATGCCTAACGTAGTGTTCACCAAAAAAATAGATCAGAAAATTCATCGCAATCTTTGCGTATGTACGCTGATAGTGATCTATGTTGACAGTTAAACTCGCTTGGATAACAGGGTTTTTCACATCGCGATAATTTTGCTCATCGGGAAGCTTGGCGCCTATTGCTGCCCAGCGTACTTGTCCCAATAGAGAGCAAATGTCATTTTCCGGTTCGGCACGCAAGACAAGCTGGCCGGTAGATTTCCGAAAGAATCTAGGAACCGGGTGTCCGTCACTCCCTTTATTGCCATTGAGCGGCTCTAGCCATATGCCGGTTTTAGGGGGTTTCTTATCAGTTCTCTTCTCGACCACAACATATCGACTGCCGTCCCAGGAAAGCTCATCGATCGAATACTCGAAACCATCTGCAATTGGAACCTTGCGTATTACGGAAGCCTGCTCGGCGGCGAGGACACTTTTCACTGATTCGATAAATGCCAGTGGCTTCCCCTTTTCTTCGCCAGTGAAGCCCACGTTTCCATTCGCGTGCAATACGAACTGAGACAGCACAGAAGTTCCCCCCCGGGGTTGAAGCTCGGCCTCCGCGATCGTTCCGTCATCGAATAGGACGGTAGTCATTCTGGTATCTAATCGCGGCTGCGAAACCTTGCTTCCCCTTCGCCGACCATGTTCCTGCATGAATACGCGTGCCAATGCATGCGGCGAGGCTCGCATGAAGCTCGCTTCCATCTTGGAGAACCGAAGCTCATTGCAGACCTTGCATACAAGTTCTCGCAAGAGGAACGTACTGTCATCCCCTCCCAAGCCGGCCGGGAAGAGGTGTTCATCCGAGAATGGGCCGTGACAGTTACAGTAGATACACGTCTGGAGTGTCATTACGCGGAGTGTCGAGAAGCGGCGAAGCGCCTCGAAGGTTTGGCGACCAAAGTACCGGTGGTTGGACTTCAGGCGGGAACTTCGCCGGATGCTAGTTGCATCTGTGCTTATTGGGTCACCGCGAAGCGTATCAAAACGTCGGCAACAAGACCATCCCGCTCCCGCAGGTAAGGCTTGCTGCCTTCTGCGGTCGGTCAGACGCAATGCCGCGAGGGCTGAATGCCACTGGTTATTGCGCCGCCGGACTACCCGTCTTATCGCCTGCTAGAGGCCAGTGGCGATCAAACGGTTGTTCCTGTGAGAGACGCGCCAGTGAAGGCTATCTTCCTATCCACGGCGGTTCGTGAATGAACAGCAGCCATTCGCCGACCGAAGGGCACTGACGGAGATTGGCCGATAGGCGACGATCACATCCGGTCACACTATTGGGAGGAGCGACGCCCTCCCAGGCCAAGTGATCGCTATAGCAGCAATTGCTGCCCTCGGCATACCACGCACTCCGAGAGCAACGCCAAGTGTCGGGATCTCATTTCAAGCGTGACGGACGGGCAAGCGCTTAGGTATCGCGCTGAGCTATCTCCATCGGCTCCTCGCCACTTGAATGTACCTTCCTTTCGATCAATGCTCCGAGGGCCTCATTGATCAATGCCGTCGTGCATTGAAGGCCTGCGAGCGCCTTAGCCTTCGCGAGTAGTTCGTCGTCAAGGGTGAGAGATGTGAGCATTCGACACCTCCAAGAACGTGGCACGAGCGACCGTTCGGGGGCTAGCACGGCCTCGTGGGCTCGGGGGAGCAGCAGAACCGCTCAAGGAACCCTACGAACAACCCTACATTCGTCCACACACAAAAATAAAAAAAGCTATAATCCACAAATAGTTACAATATTTTCAACCCTCCAAAGAACCCTACATTTATCCCTCCAGAAAACTGTACAAACCTGGGCGGATAGGTAAGCTCTTGCGGGGAAAGCCAACGCAAAGAAAGGTCCCATGGTTACTGTCGTCTCGATCCAGCCCCTCTTCCCGGAAGACCGAGTGCTTGACGGTTCGCTCGAACTGGCGGCCTCTCTGTCCGAAAGAGCCCGCGAGTTACAGGCCGACGGGAAAGGCCCGGTCGCCGACGCCCTTGTTCCGCTCCTTCGGAACATGAACTCCTACTACACGAACAAGATCGAGGGACAACACACCACTCCCGCCAAGATTCAGCAGGCTCTCGAGCAGCACTACTCGTTGGACACAGAAGAGCACAAGAAGCAGTTGATGGCCACGGCGCACATTCACGCCGAGGAGCAGTTGGAAAAGCAATGGAAAGATGTAAGCGCCAGCGAAATGTTCAACGCGGAGCGCGTGCGCACCATTCACCGGCTGTTCTTCGAAGCGCTGCCTGAAAAATTCCGACTCACGAACGAAGGCGACCTTATCCGACCTGGCGAATTCAGAGAGAAGGATGTCACCGTTGGCAAGCACATGGCGCCCCCCGTAGATCTCATACCCCAGTTAATGGAGGAATGGGAGAAGCGCTACTCCCGCATCAAGGCCTCTGAGTACCAACTGATTGCGACGGCTTGCTCACATCATCGCCTCGCGTGGATCCACCCGTTCATCGACGGCAATGGTCGCGTCTGCCGCTTGCATTCGCATTTGACGCTACACGCATCAGGATTGACCGACGGCCTTTGGTCTCCGTTACGCGGATTTGCCCGTACCCACGACGAGTACTACGCTCGCCTCGCCGCAGCGGACATGTCTCGACGCAACGACCTGGACGGAAGAGGCAACCTGTCGCAGGAAGAGCTAGTCAAGTTCATCAACTACTTTCTCAACTGCTGTCTGGATCAGGTCAACTTCATGTTGAAAATGATGGAGTTCGGCGGATTCACGGCACGGCTACGCGACCTGCTCTACCACCTCGACGCAAACCCGTGGCAGATAGGTTCCGACAAATCGGTTATCCGACCTGAGAAGTCGGCCCTAGCCCTCGAATTCATCGCTCGTTCCCGACCGCTTTCGCGGGCGGAATTCGCACAGATTCTCGGAGAGAGCGATGCGACTGCGAGGCGCATTACCCGGAGCCTTTTGGATTTCGGGATTCTGCGCTCTGACTCACATCGGGATGATCTTTCCTTCGCTCTGCCGCTAAAGAGCTTGAGATTTTTGTTTCCGAAGCTCTGGCCCGAAGTGGATTCCGAGTAAACACCCCCGTCATTCGATAGATTCCGTTCCCGTGCGGGAACGAAATGCTGAAATTGCACCGCTTTAACGGCTTTCGTTCCCGAGCGGATACGAAACAGTGTCTTTGGATGCGGTTGAAGCAATCGCCGCATACACATGAGTGGGGGCTCCGTTTCGTGCCACACCTTGTTCAGACCTCCCCCGTCAACCAAGAAGAGTCCCGATTAGGACATCGGAGTGTTCCGAATCGAAAAGAGTCACCTAGAATGGGACTCGGAACGCGTGGTGCCAATATCGTCGGATCGCTAATCTTGTCCCCGTCGCGCCCCAAACGCGACCGGGTTTAGCGACCCGAATGATGATATCCAGGGCACACAGCCGCAGCCGTTGCGGCTTTCGTGTGCGAGTTGCTACGCGCATCCTTTCTATGGGTGGGCCTGGATTGGGACACCTTCGGGTGTGCCGCCTAAGCCTGGATCATCAGCGGTTCGCTAACCTAGTCCAGTGCCCGCCCACCCCTGCGCAATGCAGTGGGTGGCGGGGCCCGCAAGTTGGCTAGAACGAGGCACTCGCATGACTTCCTATTTCCCGGCAGGTCCATTAGTCCACGCTTCCGTGGATAGACTCAACACCCTCTCAGAACGCATCCTCGCTCTCGCGATGTGCTCAACGACAGACGCAGGCAGAGAGATCCCTCACAGATTTCTACTCGCAATCTTCGAAGAACTCGGCGAAATGGCCGGAGAACTTGTCAGCGAATGCCACAGGCTGAAAACGAGTCTTCTGGCCGCATAGCCTCGACCTCAGCGTCCCCACCTCTGCCTCCGGCATGGCCCCCCGCATGTTTCGGCTGTTCTCATAGCATCGCGCTGCACACATCGCGGCTCGCTGCTTCAATCTCAAGCCAGGCCATTCGCCATGCAAGCCACCATCTTCCCCATTGCCACGCCAATCGGAATTTCCCCATATACGCTGATTTCGCGTGCTGCTTTAATACCCAGACATTCCCGCCGCGTATACATGCGCGGCCTACGTTTGTACCGTTGTATTCAGTGCATAGAAGCATGGGTTCGCACTGGCCCATATTATTTCCGGCGACAAATGCCGGATTTACATCGGCGCTCAGATGCGTACGCTGGGGCAGTTTTACGAGAGCTCGGCCAATCCCTAATGCGGGCAGTAACCTTCGTCGTGCTGCGGCCATCATCCAAAAAATTTCCTATCTCACCCGGCAGGTAACACAGTCGTAACCCAACCTCACCGTTGGTTCGTGCATTGATGTTTGTACTTCCGCTCACCGGTCGTCTTCAGGACGTCCAGCGTCGGGAGTGTCAGCGCCTTACCCGGAGAGAGGGTTGCGTATGCGTGCCTGCGGAGTCCGGGCGGTTATCGCGCGGCTCAGCGCGGCTTGCGTGACCGAGCAGCGGGTCTCACCTCGTGCGCTCGCCACAACCTCATATCCATGCATTCCGGCTCTCATGCCGAACCTTTCTGCGTCCAACGCTGCGACATCGCTCGTCTTGAACGTGAAGGGTTACGGACAAAAAGTTGGGAAGCGCTGCGAGCGACCGCCGCCCGCAGGGGCGAGGACGGCGGGCGCGCGAAGCGCGCCCTTAGACTTGTATTAATAACACTTAACGTACAAGTCATCGGAATCGCAGGCCAGATCAGGCACGACAAGAACACCACCCCCGAGCGCTCAATGCAAGGGGCACCCTGATCAGAGAAATAGAGGTTTGCGATGAATGACGCCCCGTTAATGGATTATTCGCCGTTCCGCCGTGAGTGGATCGTCCGTAGACGCGTCTTCGAGGATGGCCAAGTGGAGGCCTCTGCGACGCGTTTTGACCGGTACATGAAGGCGCAATCCCTTCATCTCGTGCCTAAGGCAAAGCGCGGCGAATCGAAGGACGACGAGACGAGCATGCTGAGCGCAGCGAAACGCGCAAGGCAACAAGTGCGACTGCGCTGCAAGGCGATTGGCGCCGACCGCATGATCACGCTTACGTACCGAGAAAACGTGCTCGACAAAGAGAAGATCAAGCGCGATTTCGACTCGCTGCGACGCCTCCTGGGCCGCGTCCAGAGCTTCCAATACGTCGCCGTTCCTGAGCGACAGAAGCGAGGGGCATGGCATTTGCACATTGCCGTCAAAGGGCGGCAGAACTATCGCGTCCTTCGAGCGCTGTGGCTCCGTGTCGTTGGAGAAGGTAACGGCAACATTGACGTGCGCAACCCAAATCGCGAGGTTGGCCTTCGTCATAAGATCGCGTCCTACATCGGGAAATACATCGTCAAAAATTTCGATGAGCACAAGCTCAATGAAAAGCGGTACTGGGCAAGTCGGGGGATCAAGGTTCCGGAAGCGGAGACTATTGCGCACTTTCTCGAAGACGAAGCTCACGATGCCATTGTTGCCGCGTACAACTCCGCAACTGAGACCGGCGTATCGCTCGAAGGTCACCAGTTTTACTGGAACGAGGACGCGGGATATTTCTGGCTCGCAACACGAGAGCGACGTGACTCCGACGGCAAGGCGTAAGGAGGTACATCGATGAGAAATCCGACCTCGATGTTTCTCGAACCGGATGAGCTGGTGACGCTAACCGGACGCACCCAGAATCGCGCTCAGGCACGGGCGCTGCGCATGATGGGCATCGAGCACCGTGTGAGGCCAAACGGCACGATTGTGGTGTTGAGTGAGCACGTCGCAGTGGTGCTTGGCGCGCAAGCGGCCGTAGCCGCCCGTGATGTCTCCTTCGAGCCAGACTGGAGGGCGATGAATGCCGCGAAAGCGTGATGCCCGCAACAAGGGCTTACCGACGCGCTGGCGGCATGTCAGCGGCGCGTATTACTACCAAGTTCCACCCGGCCTCGAATCGATGTGGGACGGCAAGCAGACATTCCGGCTCGGATCGTCGCTTCCCGAGGCATATCGAGTGTGGTCGGATCGGCTTGCCGATCTGGAAAACGTGCGAACCATCGACAAGTTGCTTGAGCGCTATGCTCGCGAGGTTTTGCCCACCAAGGCGGTAACGACGCAGGCGCAAAACACGTCGGCGTTGAAATCGCTTAAGCCGGTTTTCGGACGCATGCCGCTCAACGGCATCAAGCCTCGGCACGTCTATCAGTACATCGATAAGCGCGAGGCGAAGGTGGCCGCGCGCCGTGAGGTCGAGGTGCTATCGCACGCGCTGACGAAGGCTGTCGAGTGGGGGTACATCGACAGGCATCCTTTCAAAGGTGAGTTGCGCCTAGCTAGCGTTCCGCCAAGGACTCGGTACGTCGAAGACTGGGAGATCGTCGAATGCTTCTCGCTAACGTCGAAGCGGAAAGCTGGCAGTGTCCTCGCGGTGCATGCCTACATCCGCGTCAAGCTGCTCACGGGATTGCGTCGCGGGGATCTGTTGCGGCTTCGTCTCGATGACCTGCACGAGGACGGAATCCACGTCATGCCAGCCAAGACGGCGAACAGCACTCGCAAGCGGTTGATCATCGAGTGGACGGACGCGTTGCGGGGGGCCGTCGAGGAAGCGAAGACCGTCAGGCCATCGCAAACGTCCGAGTGGCTGTTCTGCACTCAACAAGGCGAGAGCTTTCTGAACGAGAACACCGGCAGGGCCGGCTCATGGGACTCGATGTGGCAAGGATTTATGCGGCGGGTGTTGGCAGAAACAAAGGTCGAAGTCCGGTTCACGGAACATGATCTTCGTGCCAAGTGCGCCAGTGATGCCGAGACACTTGAGCATGCCCAAACGCTTCTTGCACACGCAGACAGCCGCCTGACCGCGCGGGTCTATCGTCGCAAGCCCGAGAGGGTTAAACCTCTTCGATAGCGGGGCACAGCGATTTCCCCGTGGCGCTCCCTTAAAACCAATGGGCCGTTTAGACGATAATTATGCGCGAATACGATTCGTGCAATAGAATGATTGCGGGGTTAGCATTTATTTTTAATCCGCAGGAGATGGCTCAATGATTATTGGGATTTTTAACAACAAAGGTGGAGTCGGCAAAACGACCTACCTTTACCACGTGGCGCACGAGGTCGCGAGCAGAGGAAAGAAAGTGCTGCTTGTCGATGCGGATCCGCAGTGCAACCTGACCGCGTACTGCCTCACTGACAGCGCAATAGAGCAAGCTTGGACGCAGGAGCACGGGAATAGCCTGTTTCTCGGGATTCAACCGCTGCACGAGAGTATGGGGGATATACGCGCTCCCGAGCCAGTGCAATTCAATCCGGGGTATCCGAACCTCTTTCTTATCCCCGGAGATCCCGCACTAAGTGACTTTGAAGACACTCTCGGTGATACATGGAACCGGGCTCGAGGCGGTTCGGTTTCGGATCTTCGCAAGCAGACAGGTATCTTTCGATTTATCAAAGCTGCTGCCGAGAAAGTTGGGGCAGAGATTACGTTCTTGGATTTGGGACCCAATCTTGGTCCATTAAACCGAACGGCGTTGACTTCGTGCGATTGCTTTCTTGTCCCCGTTTCACCTGACCTTTTTTCCATCCGAGGCACCCAAAACCTTGGTCGCAAGTTGAAAGGGTGGAGGAACGAGTGGGATATCATCCGCGCGGCTGGCGCTGACTCCGGGATTGACATGCCATACGGTGCCCCCAAGTTCGTGGGATACGTTCGCCAGCAGCACAACACGCGCAACAATGAAGAGGGAATGACTCGTGGATGGCAAATCTTCGGCGCCAGGGTTTCCGAAGCAGTACGTCAGAACATCATTGGGCTTCTGGAGCCACTTGACCAAGTGGTAAATTGGCAAGGCGGTGGGCACGATCTCGGGAGCATCCCAAACCTTCACAGTCTCGTTCCATACTCGCAGGAGGCCCGCAAACCAATTTTCGATTGCAACGGGGCGGACGGGCTGCGAGGCGCTCACCTAGCCAAGGCAAAAGAAACGCGTGAGCTGTTCGATCATATGACGGCCGCCATTCTTGGGCTCGAGAAATGGCACCGTGCGCGCGTCACGTAACGCAAATTGTTGAGCGCGGCACCACAAGCCAGAGCGCGTCAAACCGCTCCGCTAGGGCCTCCGAATAGTAAACATCCGCCCTATAGTAAACGCACAAAGGGCTCCCCATTGGGAAGCCCTTTGTTTATCTGTGGCGGAGAGAGGGGGATTCGAACCCCCGATAGGCTATTAACCTATACACGCTTTCCAGGCGTGCGACTTAAACCGCTCATCCATCTCTCCTGAAGGTCGCGAATTATAGCAGATCATCGGCAACATCCCATACCCTTTCGCACGAACCCCGCCAAAAATGCTTCCGCCACGCATCGTTACGGGCGGCGAAGATGGTCCACCAGATGTCGATCGCGCTCGCTCGGACGCCCACCCAGCAAGCTGAATAGGATCGCCACCGCAAACCCCGCCGGCACCCCGAACGCCCCCGCCGAAATCGGATCCACCCCCCACCAGCGCGCCCCGACAAACCCCGTCAAACGCGTGAAGAACGGATACGTCGTCACAATGTAATACACACACACCAGCAACCCACTCACCATTCCCGCCGTCGCCCCCAGCCGTGTCGTACGCTTCCAAAACACCCCCAGCACCAACGCCGGGAATAAGCACGACGCCGCCAACGAAAACGCCGCCCCCACCAGGAACAAAATGTTCCCCAGGTTCAGCGACGTCACATACGACGCAAACATCGCCACGCACAACAACAAGATCTTCGACGTCGTCACCCGCTTCTGGCTCGACGCATTGCGATCCACCATGTGAAAGTAGACGTCGTGCGACAACGCGTTCGCAATCGTCAACAGCAACCCGTCCGCCGTCGACAACACCGCCGCCAACGCCCCCGCCGCCACCAACCCCGAAATGACGTACGGTAGTCCCGCAATCTCCGGCCCCGCCAACACCAGCATGTCCGGCTGCATCCATATCTCGCCCCACTGCACCACGCCGTCGCGATAGACATCCGAGATATCGAGCTGCACCGGCGTCGCATGCCGCCACTGCATCACCCACCCCGGCAGATTCTCATAACGCGCCCCCACCAGATGCAACAGCACGTCGTACTTGAGCATCACCGCCAGCGCCGGCGCACTCACATACAGCAGTGCCACGAAGAACAGCGTCCACCCCACGGAACTACGCGCGCCCTGCACCGTCGCCGTCGTCCCATACCGCGTCAAGATGTGCGGCAAGCTCGCCGTGCCGATCATCAGGCACACCATCAGCAACAGAAAGTTCAAGCGCTGCGCGTTGCGCGTAGCGTCGTCGTGCGCCGGGAACGGCTCCGTCATCGCGTGCTGCGGCTCACTGCGCTCCACATACTGATTGCGCATCTCCAGCCAACGGTTCTGCGCCTCGCCGACGTCGCGCGGGAACGCCTCCAGCTTCGCTTCCAGCACCTTCACGTCGCGCAACGGCCCGTTGCGACGCTTCGTATCCAGCAACTGCCGCTCCAGCTCCGCACGCTCACCATAAAAGCTGTCCGGTAAGCCGTCCAACCGACGCTGCATCTGCTCCGCCTGCTCACGGTAGTAATCACGCACCTCACGCTCAGGCACCGACTGCTGTATCTGGCGCTCCAGCGCCTCGACTTTCGCCAACGCCGTGCCATAGCTGAATTGCGGAAACCAACCGTTACCCGTCTGATGGCCGATCATGGCCGTCGGCACCAGAAATGCCGTGATCATGATGATGTACTGCGCCACCTGCGTCCACGTCACGGCGCGCATGCCCCCCAGGAACGAGCACACGAGAATGCCCGCCAACCCAAAGAAAATGCCAATGGTGAATTCCACACCGATGAATCTCGACGCGATCAGTCCCACGCCTTGAATCTGGGCCACCAGATAGACGAATGAACACAGAATCGTTGAGAACACTCCCAACGCCCGAACCACGTTGCTGTCGTAGCGCGTGCCAAGAAAGTCCGGCACCGTGTAGCGCCCCATCTTGCGCAAATACGGCGCAAGCAGGAACGCCACCAGACAGTACCCGCCGGTCCATCCCATGACGTACGCAAGGCCATCGTAGCCCGACACGTAAAGCGACCCCGCCAACCCCATGAACGACGCCGCGCTCATCCAGTCCGCCGCGCATGCCATGCCATTGAACACCGGCGGCACACGACGCCCCGCAACGTAGTACTCGGCAGCGTCCGACGTCCTAGAGATCAGGCCAATTACGGCGTAAACGGCAATCGTCACGAACAGGAACGCGTAGCCGATCCACACGCCCGGGCCGTTGACCCGCTCGAGCAGCCCCATCATCAACACGAACGCCAGGAAGCCCGCCGTGTAATAGAGGTAGTAGCGCAGCATTCTGCGCGTGAAACTCATCGGGACGTCGGCGCCGACGCGACGCGAGAGGGAGCGAGAGTGGAAGCGCTTCGCGATGCCGCAGACGCCGCAGCGTTGTTCATCCCGTCGCTATCCAGGCCGAGACTTTCGCGATGCGCATCGCGCAACGCGTTTAGCTCACGATGGTAGCGCGCGTCATTGCGCCGTTGCAGCCACGCGTAGGCTACGATCAGGCCGATGTCGACCAGAATCGAACCCTGGGCGCCCATATAGAACGGCAGCGGCCACCCGGCAAATCGCGTCTCGGCCCACTCGCGCGCCCAGAACTGCGGCACGAATGTCACCACGAAGCCGATCGCCATGAGCACGGCCACCCAACGCAATGTCCTGCGCCAGTGGCGCGCCGCAATGCCGGCGGCTGCCCCATGCCAGTCGACATCGGGCAGCGAGCCACCGGCAGCAAGCCCCGGCGGCCGGCTGACGCCCACCGGGTCAGCCTTGCCGGCCGAGCCGGTCTGCGAGCGATTTGCCATAGCCCCGCCGCGGAACCCGCGCTTACTGCGCCTGCTTGAGCTGCTCCAGAATGGCCGGATTCTCTAGCGTAGACGTGTCCTGCGTAATCTCCTCACCCTTGGCAATCACGCGAAGCAAACGGCGCATGATCTTGCCCGAACGAGTCTTCGGCAGGTTGTCGCCAAAGCGAATGTCCTTCGGCTTGGCGATCGGCCCGATCTCCTTGCCCACCCAATTACGCAGTTCAACGGCCAGTTGCTTGGCTTCGTCGCCCGTCGGGCGCGAACGCTTGAGCACCACGAACGCCACGATCGCCTCGCCCGTGGTGTCGTCGGGGCGCCCCACGACCGCCGCTTCGGCCACGAGAGGATTGGCGACAAGCGCCGACTCGATTTCCATCGTGCCCATGCGGTGACCCGAGACGTTCAGCACGTCGTCGATACGGCCCATGATCGTGAAGTAGCCCGTCTTGGCGTCGCGAATCGAGCCATCCCCCGCCAGATAGATCTTGCCGCCCAACTCCGACGGGAAGTAGCTCGACTTGTAACGCTCCGGATCGCCCCAGATCGTACGAATCATCGCCGGCCACGGACGCTTGATCACCAGCATGCCGCCCTGACCGTTGGGCACGTCCTGCCCGGTTTCGTCGACGATGGCCACCGCAACGCCCGGCAGACCCAGCGTGCACGACCCCGGCACCAGCGGCGTGGCACCCGGCAGCGGCGTAATCACGTGTCCGCCCGTCTCCGTCTGCCACCACGTGTCGACGATCGGGCAACGCCCGCCGCCAACGTTTTCGTAGTACCACATCCACGCCTCCGGATTGATCGGCTCGCCGACCGACCCGAGAATGCGCAGCGACGACAGGTCGTACTGTTTCGGATGCACCGCGGGTGTCTGCTCGGCCGCCTTGATCAACGAACGGATCGCCGTCGGCGCTGTATAGAACACGGTCACCTTGTGACGCCCGATCATCTCCCAGAACCGCCCCGCATTCGGGTACGTGGGCACGCCTTCGAACACGATCTGCGTCGCGCCCACCGCCAACGGACCATAAGCGATGTACGTGTGACCAGTGATCCAGCCAATGTCGGCCGTGCACCAGAAAACGTCGTCGGGCTTGATGTCGAAGGTCCACTGCATGGTGAGCGACGCCCACAGCAGATAGCCACCGGTGCTGTGCTGCACACCCTTCGGCTTGCCCGTCGAGCCCGACGTATAGAGGATGAAAAGCGGATGCTCCGCGCTGACCCACTCCGGTTCGCACTGATCCGATTGACCGGCGACGAGATCTTGCAGCACTTCGTCACGACCTGGGTGCATCGTCACATTGCCGCCCGTGCGACGGTAGACAATCACGGACTTCACATGGTCGCAGCCGCCCATCGCGAGCGCTTCGTCGACGATGGCCTTCAAGGGCAGCGCCTTGCCGCCCCGCATCTGCTCGTCGGCAGTGACGATCGCCACCGCCCCGGCGTCGATCACGCGCTCGTTGAGCGACTTGGCCGAGAAGCCGCCGAAGACGACCGAATGCGTCGCGCCGATACGCGCGCACGCCTGCATGGCGACCACGCCTTCGATCGACATCGGCATATAGATGACCACACGGTCGCCCTTCTTCACCCCCTTGGCCTTGAGCGCATTGGCGAAGCGGCTCACACGCGCGAGCAGGTCGCGATAGGTGACCGGGGTCACCGTGCCATCGTCTGCCTCGAACAGAATGGCCGTCTTCTCGCCCAGGCCCGCTTCAATCTGGCGATCCAGACAGTTATAGGAAGCGTTGATCTGACCGTCGGCGAACCACGTGTAGAACGGCGCGTTGGTCTCGTCGAGGACTTGCGTGAACGGCTTGTGCCAGGCCAGATTTTCGCGCGCCTGGCGCGCCCAGAATCCCTCGTAATCCTTGTCGGCCTCGGCGCACAGCGCCTCATAGGCGGGCATGCCGGAGATCTTCGCTTGGGCGACGAGCGCCTGCGGCGGCGCGAAGACGCGCTGCTCCTGCAATACCGATTCGATTGCTGCCATGAGTTGTCCCCTCTTATAGATATGCAAAAACCATTGCAATCAAGCCCAAACAGATCGCTAACGTCACATTAAGACGAGCGACTTACTAACGCCTTACACTGGCGCACGCGACATCGTCGCGCCGCGCGCGGGACTCGCGCGAACGCGCACCCGTAGGGCGTCAGACTGTGGCGAATTCGCTACAATCCTACCCGCATCCCCCCCGACTCGCCACCCCGGACTCGCACGGAGCGCCCGTGAATTCGACATCTCCGTTCCAACCACCCACGCCGTCGCCCCCGACGGGGTCACCCGCCGACCGCCTGTTTGCGCGTTTTCCGAGTTTCGCGCTGGCACTGGCGATGACCTTCGTGGGCACCAACGTCGGCATCGGCAAGACCATGGTCGCCGTCATGCCGGTGGCCGCCTTCGCGCTGTGGCGCTTCGTGATCGCCATCGTCGCCCTCGCGCCCCGCTACCGTCCCTCGGCCATGCGACGCGTCACGCGCCCCCAATGGCGCAACCTTTTCGTGCAAACGTTCTTCGGCACGTTTCTCTTCACCTTGCTCATGCTCTCGGGCGTACGGATGACGACGGCCACCGCCGCCGGGGTCATCACCGCGACGCTGCCGGCCTGTGTCGCCCTGCTGTCGTGGGGCGTGCTGCGCGAACGCCCGTCACGACGCACGCTGGTGAGCATCGGACTGGCGATTGCCGGGGTCGCCCTGCTCAACCTGTCGCGCGGCGACACGCACAGCGCCAGCGCCCCGGGCGCCGCCGGCAACGCCTGGCTGGGCAACCTGCTCGTGCTCGGCGCCGTGGTCTGCGAAGCCATTTACGTGATCGTCTCGAAACGGCTCGCCGCCGAACTCGCCGCCATCGATATCTGCGCCTACACCCACCTGATCGGCGGCGCGCTGATGCTCCCCTTCGGCGTGGCGGGCCTGATGGCCGTGAACTACGCAGCGCTGACGCCCTGGCATTGGGCGCTCATCGTCTGGTACGGACTCGCCGCCAGTGTCTTCTCGTTTTTCCTGTGGATGCGCGGCATTCGGCACGTCAGCGCTCAACTCGCGGGGGTTTTCACCGCCATGGTGCCCGTGGCGGCGACCGCGTACGGCGTGATCTTCCTCGGCGAGCGGCTGGCCCCCGCCCAAGGCGCCGCGCTGGCCCTGACCGTCGCCGGGATCGTGCTCGCCGCGTTGCCGCGCGCCGGTTCACGCAAGACGCTATTGCCCGCCCGAGATTGAATCGGACACAGCGCCTGCGGCCAGACGTTGTAAAATGCCCGCCAAGCCGAATGTCGCGACGCGATATCCGTCACGGGCAAGCCAGTCGCCGTATCGCCCGATGTCCTTCTATTTGATTTGCGTATCCAATAATTCCGGTCTGCCGCGGCAAGCGCCGACCACTGTCACCATTTCGTCAAAACCGCCATGTCGACTTCCGGCCGCCCGTCCGACGCGCCGATGCGCCCCCTGCCCCGCATCATCTTCTTCAGCCGTTGGCTCCAACTGCCGTTGTATCTGGGGCTGATTGCCGCGCAAGGCGTCTACGTCTACAAGTTCCTGGCCGAACTCTGGCACCTGATCTCGCACGCCACGACGTTCGACGAAACGCAGATCATGCTCGTCGTGCTCGGCCTGATCGACGTGGTGATGATCTCGAACCTGCTCATCATGGTCATCATCGGCGGCTACGAGACGTTCGTCTCGCGCCTCGGTGTCGAAGGCCATCCTGACGAGCCGGAGTGGCTCGATCATGTGAACGCCGGCGTGCTCAAGGTGAAGCTGTCGATGGCGCTCATCAGTATTTCGTCGATCCACCTGCTCAAGACCTTTATCGATGCCGCCCAGCAAACGCCCCACACGATCATGTGGCAGGTGATCATTCATTGTGTCTTCCTGCTTTCCGCCGTCGTTATGGCCGTCGTCAACAAGTTGACGAACGAGAGCCACGCCCCGGCGTACGCGACCCCGCAAGTCATTACCCCCATCCGTCCCCACTAAGTCGAGAGCCGTTTCATGTCTACCGTCATTAAAGAAGACGACGTCATTCAGAGCGTCGCCGGTGCCCTGCAGTACATCAGCTACTACCATCCGGCCGATTACATCCAGGCACTGGGCCGGGCGTACGAGGCCGAGCAAAGCCCCGCCGCGCGCGACGCCATCGCGCAGATCCTGACCAACAGCCGCATGTGCGCCGAAGGCCGCCGCCCGCTGTGCCAGGACACCGGCATCGTGACCGTGTTCGTGAAGGTCGGCATGAATGTGCGCTGGGACGCCAAGCGCAATCTCACCGACATGATCAACGAAGGCGTGCGTCTGGCGTACATGCACCCGGACAACGTGCTGCGTGCCTCGATCGTGGCGCCGCCCGAAGCCGGCCGCAAGAACACGAAGGACAACACGCCCGCCGTCATCCACTACGAAATCGTGGAAGGCGACAAGGTCGACATCACGGTCGCAGCCAAGGGCGGCGGCTCGGAGAACAAGTCGAAGTTCGTGATGCTCAACCCGTCCGATTCGATCGTCGACTGGGTCGTGAAGACGGTGCCGACGATGGGCGCCGGCTGGTGCCCGCCGGGCATGCTCGGCATCGGGATCGGCGGCACGGCGGAAAAAGCCATGGTGCTCGCCAAGGAATCGCTCATGGACCCGATTGACATCCATGACGTCATCAAGCGCGGTCCGCAGAACTGGAACGAAGAGCTGCGTATCGAGCTGTTCGAGAAGGTCAACGCCCTCGGCATCGGCGCGCAAGGCCTGGGCGGCCTGGCGACCGTGCTCGACGTGAAGATCCTCGACTACCCGACGCACGCGGCGTCCAAGCCGGTCGCCATGATCCCGAACTGCGCGGCCACGCGTCATGCGCACTTCACGCTGGACGGCTCGGGCCCGTCGTTCCTCGCCGCACCGTCGCTCGACGCATGGCCGAACGTACACTGGGCACCGAATACCGAGACGAGCAAGCGCGTCGACCTGGACACGCTCACGCCGGAAGAAGTCGCCAGCTGGACGCCGGGCCAGACCCTGCTACTCTCGGGCAAGATGCTCACCGGTCGCGACGCGGCACACAAGCGCATCGCCGACATGATCGGCCGCGGCGAGCCGCTGCCGGTGGACTTCAACGGCCGCGCGATTTACTATGTCGGCCCGGTCGATCCGGTGCGCGACGAAGTCGTCGGCCCGGCGGGCCCGACCACGTCCACTCGCATGGACAAGTTCACCGACATGATGCTGTCGAAGACGGGGCTCGCCGTCATGATCGGCAAATCGGAGCGCGGCCCGGCCGCCATCGAGGCGATCAAGAAGCACAAGGCTGCGTACCTGATGGCCGTTGGCGGTGCCGCTTATCTCGTGTCCAAGGCCATTCGTGCGGCGCGCGTGCTCGCGTTCGAAGACCTCGGCATGGAAGCGATCTACGAGTTCGACGTCAAGGACATGCCCGTGACGGTGGCCGTCGATTCGACCGGCGTCTCGGTGCACCAGACCGGTCCGAAGGAATGGCAAGCCAAGATCGGCAAGATCCCGGTCGCTGCCGAGTAATGCGCCGTAAAGCGACGTAGCGCGTTGTAGCGCGCTACAACGCGACACCCGGTTGCCCCCGGCCGCAGAAAGCCGGGTCAGCGCCTGCTGGACCGAGCCCGGCCTTCGCCGGGCTTTTTTTGTCCGCTCGGCGCCGATCCGCGCCATGCCGATCTCACATGAAGGAGCACGAATGGATCGCATTTCCATTTGCACCTTGGTTCACGAAAGGCCCGGCAAGGCTTGGCTTCCCGGCCTTTTCAGGCTACGCTTCAACCGCTCGCAAACCGAACAAGGCAGGGATTCCAAATGAAAGGCGACAAGAAAGTTCTCGAACTCCTCAACGCGCAGCTCACGAACGAGTTGACGGCGATCAACCAGTACTTTCTGCACGCCCGGATGTACAACCACTGGGGCCTCGCAAAGCTCGGCAAGCACGAGTACGACGAGTCCATCGGCGAGATGAAGCACGCCGACAAGCTGATCGAACGCATCTTCATGCTCGACGGCCTGCCCAACCTGCAAGATCTGCACAAGCTGCTCATCGGCGAGAACACGGAAGAAATCCTGAAGTGCGATCTGAAGCTCGAATACCTCTCGCAAAAGACTTGCAAGGAAGGGATCGCCCACTGCGAAAGCGTGAAGGACTTCGTCTCGCGCGAAATCTTCAACGAGATCCTGCACGACACCGAAGAGCACATCGATTGGTTGGAAACGCAAATCGAACTGATCGACAAGGTCGGTCTGCAGAACTATCAGCAGTCCGGCATGGCGTCGTTCGACGAATAAGGTCGCACGCCGCAGCACGCGGACGCACCACGCATCGCCGCACCGATATCGGTTCGCGGGCTTTGCGCTAGAATTCCAGGGTCGGCCATTTGCCGGCCCTTTTTCGTTTGCCATGCCCTCCAACGCGCCGATTGGCGTTTTCGATTCCGGTCTCGGCGGCCTGTCGGTGCTTCAGGCCGTACGCGCCCTCCTCCCGCACGAGTCCCTGCTCTATGTGGCCGACTCCCGCTTCGCTCCGTACGGCGAGCGCCGCGACGCGTTCATCGAACAACGCACACTGGCGATCGGCCGGTGGCTGCGCGAGCGCGGTGCCAAGGCACTCGTCGTCGCCTGCAACACCGCGACGGCGCACGGCGTGGCAGCGCTTCGCGCCGATGCCTCGTGGCCGGTCGTCGGCGTCGAGCCCGGCATCAAACCCGCAGCGGCAGTGTCGAAGCGCGGTGTAATCGGGGTTCTGGCTACGGCGGCCACGCTGCGCAGCACCCGGTTCGCCGATCTGCTCGCGCGCCACACCGCACAAGGCCAACGCTTCCTTTGCCAGCCGGGTCACGGGCTCGTCGAGCGCATCGAAGCCGGCGATGTCGACTCACCCGACGTCATGGCACTGCTCGAACGATACGTGGAACCGATGGTGTCGCAAGGCGCCGACACGCTCGTGCTCGGCTGCACCCACTATCCCTTCCTGATACCGGCCATCCAGCGACGCTTCGGCACGACGCTCTCCCTTATCGACACCGGTGCGGCCATCGCCCGGCAGCTTGAGCGGCGTCTTGAATCCGATGCCCTGATCGCCCCTCGTCTGCCCGACACCTGTGGCGACCTCAAATTGTTCGCCACCGCGAACGCGAGCGCGCTGCAGACGATGGCCGATCGGCTACTGCCCAACGCGCCACGCGTTCAGACGATCGAGATCGCCGACATTGCCGAGATCACGTCGGATGGCCCGGCCAGTCTCGATCCGCTCCCAAACCTTCCCATCATCTCCGCCTGAACCCGCGACCGCAAACCCCTGCTCGCACCATGGAATAGGTCGACGGCACTTGCAAAACATCATCACTTGAATAATAATTATTCTCATTAGTGTTACATTTTGACGTTTTCATCATGATCGTCTGCGTCTGCAAATCCGTCTCCGAACGCCAGATCAAGGCCTGCATCGATGCCGGTGCCACCTCGATGGAAGATCTTCAGATCGACCTCGGCGTTGCGCTGTGCTGCGGCAAGTGCGGCCCTTATGTTCAGGAAATGGTGTCCGGTGCGTCGCCGTGCTGCGGCCGCTCGTGCGATGGTGGCTGCCAGTCAGCCCATGCGACGCCCTCCTCGGAAGTCGTGGTCGTGCGGGAGCTGGCGCTGGCCGCCTGAGACGGCTCGCACCGTCACGCCCTCCCCCGATTGCCCTGCGGCATCGGCAGCAATTCTGCCGAGTGTTCTGCCTGGCATGTTTCCGAATCGCCTCTGCGGCCAAGTGTCGCATCGGCAACAGCGCCAGCCAACTGCGGCCTATGCGACGATTCGCATGTGCCGCCCAGCGCCAGCCAGCGACTTCTCACCCACCGGAGGTGTCAAATGGAACTCCTGATTGGCTTTGTGTCGACGCTATGTTTGTCGTTTTTCCTGTTTCGAAAGTGAGTTCGCGCACGGCGCTCGATTCATGCCGTCACTGTGTTCGCCGACCGCGCCGCTTGGCGCGGTTTTCCTTTCATCGTACGTCCCGGCCTATCCCGAACGTCGAGTCATCGCGCACCGCGCAGCGCTCGCCGTTCGTCGCCGCAATTTAGCGTACCCTAGCCGTTACCATGTCGACCGTGCCCCCTTCTGGCCTCACGCTCATGCCGAGCCGCGATCCGCTGATGTCGCCGCGCGCCGTCGCAATTGCGGCAGTGATCGTCGTCGCCCACATTGCCGCGCTGGTGGGCCTGTCGCACCTGCGAAATGCCCCGGCGCCGGCCACGATTGTGCCGACGGTCTTCACCGCCACCATCGTTCCGCCCCAACCGAGACCCGCGCCGCCGCAGGCATCCCCCCCCAAGCCCGCGCCCGAACCTCCGAAGCCAAAGGTCGCTCCGCCGCCGCCCAAGCCTCGCGTATCGGCGCCCAATGCCATCGCACAAAAGGCCGAGCCGGTAGCGCCGCCGCAGCCAAGTGCCGAGCCGGTGAAAGACACGGCACCTGTCGCGCCAGCGGCACCGCCAGCACCGGCACAGGCCGTCGCGCCGCCGGGCCGCGTCGAAGGGCTGAAACTCGAATGCCCGGATCCGCCGCTGATCTATCCGACGCAGTCACGCCGACTCGGTGAGGAGGGCGTCGCGACGGTAAGGATGGTCATCAATGTGCAAGGCCGAGTGGCGGAGGCAAACATCGTCAAGTCGAGTGGTTATCCGAGACTCGATAAAGCCGCCATCGAATCGGCCTACAAGATGCGCTGCGCTGCGCCGATGAAAGACGGACGCGCGGTAGAAACCACGGCGACGAAGCCTTTCAGATTCAACATCGACAATTAACGCAACCCTTCACGAACGGGATCTCCCGAGGAAAGCAAAATGCAAGAGTATGGTTTGAGCCACGTCTGGGCGCAGGGCGATTTCGTTACCCGAGCCATCGCGATCGTGTTGTTGGTGATGTCGGTGCTGTCGTGGACGGTCATCCTCATCAAGGGCACCCAGGTCTTCCGCCTGAGCCGCCTGACGCGCACCGCCGAGCCGGATTTCTGGCACTCGGAGAATTTCTCCGCCGGTCTGCAGAAGCTGGGGGAATCCGGGCAGAACAACCCGTTCCTCGCACTGGCCCTCGCCGGCCAGGACGCCGCCGAGCATCACCGCCAGAGCCAGCCGCACCTGCACGACAAGATGGATGTGAGCGACTGGATCACGCGCGCCCTGAAGAACTCGGTGGACGACACGGTGTCGCGCCTGCAAAGCGGCCTGGCCATGCTGGCGTCGATCGGCTCGACCGCACCGTTTGTCGGTCTGTTCGGCACGGTATGGGGCATCTATCACGCCCTGCTGGCGATCGGCGCATCGGGCCAGACGACGATCGACAAAGTGGCCGGCCCCGTGGGCGAGGCGCTCATCATGACCGCCTTCGGTCTGTTCGTCGCCATTCCGGCCGTGCTCGGCTTCAACGCCCTGACGCGCGCCAACAAGGGCATCGTGTCGAAGCTCAACCGTTTTGCCCACAGCCTGCACGCCTACTTCCTGACCGGCGCCAGCCTGCACCCGACGCAGTTCGCGACCAACGTCTCGCCGGTGCGCAAGTCCACCCCGGCCAGCGCCAGCTAAGCCGCCGCGCCAGACAAGGAGTTCGCCATGGCTATGGGTTCATACAGCAGCGACGACGGTGCCGACGACGCCATGATGAGCGAGATCAACATGACGCCGCTCGTCGACGTCATGCTGGTACTGCTGATCATCTTCATCGTGACGCTGCCGGTGCTCAATCAATCGGTCAAGCTCGACCTGCCGCAGGCAAGTAGCCAGCCGGAAGACACCAAGCCGGCCAAGATCGATCTGTCGATCCAGGCCGACGGCACCGTCTTCTGGGACAAGCAGGTCGTCGACGAGACCGCACTCAAGGCGCGTCTGGCGCAGGCCGCCGAAGCGCAGCCGCAGCCGGAACTGCACCTGTTCGCCGACAAGAACGTGCGCTACGAGAGCGTCGCCAAAGTGCTGGCGCAAGCGCAGACGGCCGGCATCACCAAACTCGGCTTCGTGACCGCCCCCGACACGAAATAGGTTTGACGCGTTCACGAATCGCGCAAGCGCGGTGCTCGTCACCGCGCTTTTTTTCGCCCATCGAATTCGCAAACGACGTCGTGCGGCCACATTTGGCCGGCATTGTTCCAATCGGGTAACAATCCTTCCTGCGTTACGGGCTACTCCCGGGGCCATGCGCCCCGATATAGTTTGGGCACGACATTGGACGCACAATGCCATCTCGGCATGCGCCCCCCACAGGAGGTTTCCCCATGAGCACCCCGTCCGCCCGCCAGATCGCCCGCGTCTTCACGGCAGCGCAAACGCAGGAAGGCGCCGGTTTTCACGTCAATCGCCCGTTCCCGACACGTATGATGACGGACTTCGATCCGTTCCTCCTGCTCGACGAAATGGGGCCAATGCAAGTCGCCCCCGGGGACGCCAAGGGCGCCCCCGATCACCCGCACCGCGGCTTCGAGACCGTGACGTACTTGCTCGCCGGCGAAATGGAGCATCGCGACTCACAAGGCCACGCGGGCAAGCTCACGCCAGGCGACGTGCAGTGGATGACGGCTGGTGCGGGCGTCATCCACTCCGAAATGCCCTCGCAGGCCTTTCAGCAGCGCGGCGGCGAGATGCACGGCTTCCAGCTCTGGGTGAACCTGCCGCGCACGGACAAGATGATGACGCCGCGCTACCAGGAACTGCCGGCGGCCGGCATCCCGAGCGCGACAAGCGAAGACGGCAAAGTGTCGGTGCGCGTGATTGCGGGCGAGGCGCTTGGCACGCGCGCCGCCATCGAAACGCGGACGCCGATCCTGTACCAGCACTTCACGCTGCAATCGCAGGGAGTGCTCGATCATTCCGTGCCCACGGACTTCAACGTGTTCGCCTATGTGATCGACGGCGAAGGGCAATTCGGCGACGACGCCACTGTGGCCAAGACGCATCAGATGGTCGTATTCGGTGACGCCGGCGAGCGCATTGCCGTGCGCAACGTTAGCGACAAACCGATGTCGTTCCTGCTGATCGGCGGCAAGCCGCTGGGTGAGCCGGTGGCCCGCTACGGCCCGTTCGTGATGAACACGGAGGGCGAGATTCGTCAGGCGATTCTCGACTTCCAGGCAGGCCGTATGGGACGGATTCCGGCCTCGAGCAACACTGACTGAGGCGGTGGCGTCGGGGAGATCCCTGCCGTTCGTACAGGCCCGGTGAATTTGGGTCACAATGGCACGCAGAGTGCATTGTGGCTCGACATCTTCGCCGGGCCGTTCTCATCCTCTCCCGATACGTTCCGTGACGTTCACCCTAACGTTGATTTGGCCCCCACAGGAGCTGCCATGGCTGCAGAAGCGATAGTCACCGCCCATCTGGGCGCTGCAGGTTTTACCACGCCTCTCTCGGACGGCAAGCATGAATGGCTGGCCGACGAGCCCGCGGCGCTCGGCGGCGGCGACCTCGGTCCCGCCCCTGCGGCGTTGCTGCTTTCCAGTCTCGGCGCCTGCACATCGATCACGTTGCAGATGTATGCGCGACGCAAGGAATGGCCGCTCAAGGAAGTGACCGTGACGCTCGCGATGAATCCGGACGGCAAACCGCCCGTCGGGACCACGCAAATCACGCGCAAAATCGAACTGGCCGGAGATTTGTCGGAGGAGCAGCGTCAGCGCCTCTTGGAAATCGCGAATGCGTGCCCAATTCACAAGGTGTTATCGGGCACCATTGCCATCGACAGTCTGTTGGTCGAGTAATATTCGGCGCGACGCCTGCATGCTGTCACCGCATGCAGGCCCGCACCGATGGACGGGGAGACTTTCTTGCAGTACGAACACCTGATCGAGGTCAACGACCTCCTGAACCCGCTGGCCTTCGCGTTGACGCGCGATCAACTGTGGCGCGGTCTCGTGCTGCGCGCCGAGCAACCGGAGACTTTCGTGCTCGGACTCGACAAGTGCATCGTGCACGAACGCACCGACGACTCGCTGACCCGCGAGCTGCGCTTCGGTGAAGCGGTAGTGCACGACCGGGTCGTCTTCGAGGCCCAGCAGTGGGTGCGCTACGAGACGGCGGCGACGGATCAGCACGCGGGTGGCACCCTCACCATGCGTATCGAAGAGCCGACGCCGACGCATTACTTCGTGCGCTTCACCTACAGCACCACACTGCAGGAAGACGCCGCCACGGCAGACACGCGCTATAGCGAGTTCGTGAAGTCCGCCTATCGTGAGGCCGACATCGACACCGTCGGGCAGATCCGGGCGCTCGCCGAACAAGGCGCGCTGGGCTAAGCGGTCATCGGCAAGCGATTCGCCGGGCGTGGCGTGCCACCGTCCGGCGAATCCGCGATTAGACACTCACTATTCGGAATTCACAGCAATAGCCATATTTCAATGCAAATAGTAATGATTCTCATTTAATATCTGTCTCATAGTCAGCCACACGGATGAGCGAGATGACCGCAAGCCACACCCCTGCCCGCCAGACCCCGCCCGCCATGGCACCGCGCCGCACGTTGTCGGCGTCACGTGCGCAAACGGATAGATCGGCCAGCCACACCACGGGGCGCGCGCTCACGAGCGAACACCTGCTGCAAGGCACGCAATGCGTGAACATCCTGCACAACGGACAGACGTATCAGTTGCGCGCCACGCGGTACGGCAAGTTGATCCTGACGAAATAAGACGCGCAATCCGTCACGAATTTTGGCGGCGGCACGACCACGACCGTGCCGCCCCGTTACCGAGTTTTGTGGGGACCACCTCGCCTAAGAGGTGTTTGGCAGTAGCCAGCGAATGCAACGCAATCCCATGTAGTTACGGCAAGCCCCTCTCTACCTGCGTTGCACGCCAGCCAAGCCGCTTTTTTTGTCCGTCCACGCGAGTTTCATTGATGTTCTCCTCGTGGCCCAGCCTGCCAAGCCTCAGGGGGTGGCCATCCGGCCTGACAAGCCTTTGACCCGTCCGCGAGGACGGGTTTTTCTTTGGTGCCGTCGAAAAAAAAACATCGTCGAACTCATCGACGATGCTTTTTGTCCCTACGGGCCTACGGACCTACGGAGGCGGGCGAGTGCCCCGAGGCGCTCAGGCGCGCATGACCGCCGCGATCCCAGCCCGCGCGATCTGGGCATCCTGCGTCGACTTCACACCGGACACACCGACCGCGCCAATCACGTTGCCGTCGATCACGATGGGCACGCCGCCTTCGAGCATCGCGGTGTTCGGCGCGCTCAGGAACGCAAAGCGGCCGCCATTGATCATCTCCTCGAACGCGCCGCTTTCACGACGGCCGACCGCGGAGGTCTGCGCCTTGCCCAGCGACATCATGGCCGTGCTGGGCGCCGCACCGTCCATACGATACAGCGACAGCGCGTGACCGCCGTCGTCGACGATCGTGATGCACACGTTCCAACCGTTCGCGGTGGCTTCGGCCACGGCGGCGGCGTTGATCTTCTGCACGTCTTCAACGCTCAGGACAGCTTTCGTCTTCATACGTCTCTCTCGTTTGAGGTTGGCAATTCAAGGAGCCCGCATCCATGCGTGACCCCGATTCGTTCGTCGTCCCTTTGAGAGGCCGGTACTTCGTGGCATCGAAAAGGGAATGAAAAGCTCAATGCCCCACGGCCAGGGCCATCCATTCGCGCAGCGCCTGATGCGTGGTGCGCAAGCCACCGACGGTGGGCCACCAGCCGGGGATAACATCCGGTTCGAACGCGCTCGCATTGCAGCACGGTGCGGGTACCACCGTCAGTCCAGCACGTTCGAACTGGTCGCGAGCCCGACGCATATGCCAGGCGCTCGTGACCAGATAGACGCGCGACACGCCGACGTTCGCCAGCATACGCGCGCTGAAGGTGGCGTTTTGCGCCGTATTCAACGATTGTCCTTCGATCCAGCGCACCGGGACGCCGAATTCTTCGGTCGCGACTTGGGCCATCATGCGCGCCTCGACCACATCGCCAGTCGGACTGCCGCCCGAGACAAGCACCGGCAATTGCGTGCGACGCGCGAGCAGCGCGCCATACCGCACGCGGGCCAACGTTGCGTCATTCACATCGGCGCCGCTGTCACGCCCGAATTCGGGCGCGTGCCGGGTCGCACCGCCACCGAGAATCACGACTGCCTGCGGCAGCGTCGCCGTTGCGGCGGTCGCCCCACGCGCGGCGTCGAGCGACTTGAGATCGATCGGGGAGCGGGTTTCCAGCGGTCGAGCCAACTGCCGGCCGAACCAAGGCATCGCCTGCACCCATAGCGCAAGTATCGCGACGATCGCCAGCGTTTTGCCGACACGCGGACAGCGCCGCCCGATGGCGACGGCGAAACCCGCTAGCAGCAGTACATTGACCGGCGGCAGGAACAGGCTGACGAGAAGGGTGCGGGCAAGCCAATCGAAGGGCATCCGGCCAGTGTACTGGACTGCACTGCGCAGCGCACCCTTTCTCTATGACATCTTCCGTACGATAGCCGGGCCTGGCGTCAGGCTGTCAGGCCAGCAGGCTGCGCAGCATCCATGCGTTCTTTTCGTGCAGTTGCATGCGTTGCGTAAGCAGGTCGGCGGTCGGCTCGTCGGAGGCGGCGTCGACCGTCGGGAAAATGCCGCGCGCGGTGCGGGTCACCGCTTCCTGCCCTTCGACCAATTGGCGAATCATCTCTTCGGCAGCCGGCACACCGTCGGCTTCGGGAATCGACGACAGCTTCGCAAACTCTTTGTAGGTCCCCGGCGCCGGGTAACCCAACGCGCGAATACGCTCGGCAATCAGGTCGACGGCCAGGGCGAGTTCGTTGTACTGCCCTTCGAACATCAGATGCAGGGTGTTGAACATCGGACCGGTCACATTCCAATGGAAGTTGTGCGTCTTCAGATAAAGCGTGTAGGTGTCGGCCAGCAGATGGCTCAATCCTTCGACGATACGCTTGCGATCCTTCTCGCTGATGCCGATGTTCACACTAGCCACATTGTTCTTCTTTGCCATGATCCGACTCCGTTGGTGATGGTGCCCCCGTCGTACTGTGGGGGCACGCTGGACTGAAATGAAAATGCCGGCGCAGGCCGACGAATCCCGACTTCGGCGGGCATCGGTCCAGTCTATCGGGATCGTGTGACGATACCCGGCACGTCTGGATGTGATGCCTCTCACCCGCCGATGTTTCGCGCGAGCGCTCTCCGTACTTTCCTCGAGACGTGCGCGCTGGCATTCCGGTTACACTGCGCGCATGTCCGCAGACCCCGCAGATTCCGCCTACCGCCTGTCGATGCCCGACCGCCCGGCCGCGCACGACAAAGCGGACCGTGCCACGCCTCCCGCGCAAACGCCTCTGCCGCGCCAACTCCTGGTGACGCCCGATATCGCGACGCGCTCACAGATTGCCGGGTTCGCGTCACAACTCGCGCAAGCACTCGCCCGCGGCATCCGGCTGGTACAGCTTCGCAATCGTTCGCTCGATGCCGACAGCTACCGGGCCTTGGCAGAGAGCGCCCTGGCATTGACCCATGCGGCAGGTGCGCAACTTATCCTCAACCCGCCGCAAAGCGTTACGGATCTCTGGCTCGACGCACCGAACGGCGTGCACGCCAGTACTGTCCCGCAGGCAGACGGCTGGCATCTGACGAGTGCGCGACTCATGGTCTGCGATGCTCGTCCCGCGGGCTGGAAGCTTGTCAGCGCCGCCTGTCACAACGCCGCACAGGTCGAACGCGCCACGCTTCTGGGCCTCGACTTCATTACGCTATCGCCCGTGCTCGTCACCGCGACGCATCCGGACGCCAAGCCGCTTGGCTGGCCCGCATTCACCGCGCTCGCCGCGCAAACGTCGCTGCCGGTGTTCGCCCTCGGCGGCATGCGGGACGACGCCTTGTCGAGCGCGCGCCACGCCGGGGCCTACGGCATCGCCGCCATACGCGCTTTCTGGCCGTAGTCGACGCGCTCAGTCATGGCTTGCCGGGCTTCTCGATGCTTAAGACTAATTCGCCTTATGAAAACGGTCGAGTTAATCGTTTTTATGCGTTCAATAGCTAAAAACAATACGCCGCAGCACCAAGCGACGGCGTATTGCACCTTCAAGCGGTAACGGAACGGGTGGGTCCCGGCGTATCAGTTCGACGTTGCCGGCAGATCGAGGGGAATCACGCCCGGCAGATGGCATCGGGCGATGGCTTGCGCCACGGCGTCGATGGCGGGCAGCCGCGTGAAGCTCTTGCGCCACGCCAGCACGACGCGACGGTCAGGCACTGGTGCCGAGAACGGCACATAGCGCAGCAGGCTGTCGGGCGCCTGCGTCTCGGGCACCGACGTCTTCGGCAGCACGGTGATGCCTACGCCGCTCGCGACCATATGACGAATGGTCTCCAGCGAAGAGCCTTCGAACGTCTTCTGGATACCGTCGGCATTCTGCGAGAAGCGCATCAGTTCCGGACACACGCCCAGGACGTGATCGCGGAAACAATGCCCACTGCCCAGCAGCAGCATCGTCTCCTGCTTGAGATCGCCCGCGTCGATGTGCTCACGTTCGGACCACGGATGCGAACGCGGCAGCGCCACGACGAACGGTTCGTCGTAAAGCGGGCGCACCATCAGGCCGCTCTCCGGGAACGGCAGCGCCATGACCGCCGCATCGATTTCGCCCTGCTTGAGCAGCTCGATAAGCTTCAGCGTGTAGTTCTCCTGCAGCATGAGCGGCATCTGCGGCGTCGTCTCGATCATCTGTTTGACGAGGGACGGCAGCAGATACGGCCCGATCGTGTAGATCACGCCCAGACGCAGCGGCCCGGCAAGCGGATCGCGCCCCTGCTTGGCAATTTCCTTGATGGCGATCGTCTGCTCGAGCACTCGCTGCGCCTGAGCAACGATCTGCTCGCCGAGCGGCGTCACGCTCACTTCGGCGGCGCCACGCTCGAAAATCTGTACGTTCAGCTCGTCTTCGAGCTTCTTGATGGCCACCGAAAGCGTCGGCTGGCTGACGAAACAGGCTTCCGCTGCGCGACCGAAATGGCGTTCGCGCGCCACCGCCACGATGTACTTGAGTTCCGTGAGGGTCATGTCGTCCTAACCTGTGTAAATTAATCGAATTACCGCAATCGATAGATTTTGTTTTTTATAGCACAATCGAGCGGCGATTGCCCGTTTTCGGTCGACGTCCGCGTTGATGCCAGCGCAGATGCGTCCGTTGACGCCTCGCCGCCCGACCGTCGCGCAGACACCGGCGTTATGCCTTCAGATAGTCTTCCCGCGCCCCGAGCCAGCGCTCCAGGTGCGCCGCCACGGCACCGGGGTGCGACGCGAGCAGCACATCGGCCGCTTCCTGGGCGCCCGGGATCAGCCAGGCGTCCTCATTCAGATCGACGAAGCGCAACATCGCCGCGCCCGACTGCCGCGCACCGAGAAATTCGCCCGGGCCGCGAATCTCCAGATCGCGTCGCGCAATGACAAAACCGTCGGTGGTCTCGCGCATCGTTTGCAAACGCGCCTTCGCGCCCATCGACAACGGTGACGCATACATCAACAGGCACACCGATTCCGCCGAGCCGCGCCCCACGCGTCCGCGCAACTGGTGCAGTTGCGCAAGCCCGAAGCGCTCCGCATGTTCGATGACCATCAGCGATGCATTCGGCACGTCCACCCCCACTTCGATGACCGTGGTCGCCACCAGCAGATGCGTGTCGCCACGCGTGAAGTCGTCCATCACGGCCGCCTTCTCCGCCGGCGCGAGCCGCCCGTGCACGAGTCCCACACGCAACTCGGGCAGCGCCGCGACCAGTTGGGCATGCGTGTCGACGGCCGTCTGCAATTGCAGCGCCTCGCTCTCCTCGATCAGCGGACAAACCCAGTACACCTGGCGGCCGGCCAGCGCCGCCGCCCGCACGCGTTCGATCACTTCCGGGCGCCGCGTGTCACTGATCAGCTTGGTGACGACGGGACTGCGGCCCGGCGGCAACTCGTCGATCACGGAAACGTCCAGATCGGCGTAGTACGTCATCGCGAGCGTTCGCGGAATGGGCGTCGCGCTCATCATCAACTGATGCGGCATGGCGTTGCCGCCCATGCCGGCGGTTTGCATCTTGCTGCGCAGCGCCAGACGCTGTGCCACGCCAAACCGGTGTTGCTCGTCGACTACGGCCATGCCCAGTCGCGCAAACGTGACGGTATCCTGAATGATGGCGTGCGTGCCGATGACCAGTTGCGCGTCGCCGCTCGCCACGCGCGCGAGGGCCTCGCGCTTTTCCTTCGCCTTCATGCTGCCCGCCAGCCACGCGACCTCGACGCCCAACGGCGCAAGCCAGCCCGAGAGTTTGCGCAGATGCTGCTCCGCAAGGATTTCGGTCGGCGCCATGATCGCCGCCTGATACCCTGCGTCGATGGCCTGTGCCGCGGCCAGCGCCGCAATGATCGTCTTGCCGCTGCCCACGTCGCCCTGAAGCAGGCGCTGCATCGGATGCGGTTCGGCAAGATCGGCGCGGATCTCGGCCCACACGCGTTGCTGAGCGCCGGTCAGGCGAAACGGCAGCGCCGCCTCGAAGCGTTCGAGCAAGCCCCCCGGCACGCGGGCGCCGAGCGCAGGGGCCGCGAGCCGTCGACGCGCCGCCTGTGCCCGTTTGAGCGACAGTTGCTGCGCGAGCAACTCCTCGCACTTGATGCGCAGCCATGCCGGATGCGAGCGCTCGACAAGCGCTGTCTCGGACACATTGGGCGGAGGCGCGTGCAGCAGGTGGACGGCGTCGGACAACGCCGGGAGCGGATGCTCGGGCCCCATGACACGCTGAAGCAGTCCTGGCGGCAGCAACTCCGGCAACGGCGTGCGCTCCATCGCGTTGTGGATCGCTTTGCGCAGATACGCTTGCGACAGGCCCGCCGCGCTCGGGTACACCGGCGTGAGGGACTCCGGCAGCGGCGCGGCGGCGTCCTGCACCACGCGATACGCGGGGTGGACCATCTCCAATCCGAAGAAGCCGCCACGCACTTCGCCACGCACTCGCACGCGCGTGCCAACGGCGAGTTGCTTCTGCTGGCTGCCGTAGAAATTCAGAAAACGCAGCACAAGTTCGTGGCCTTCGTCCGCAATGCGTACGACCCATTGACGGCGCGGCCGGTAGGCCACTTCGCTTGACGTGACGACGCCCTCCACCTGCGCCAGTTCGCTCGGCAGCACTTCGCCGATCTTGCGCAGGGTGGTTTCGTCCTCGTAGCGCATCGGCAGATGCAGAATCAGATCGATGTCGCGCTTCAGACCGAGCTTGGCGAGCTTGTCGGCCGTGCCTGAACCGGTCGTCTTGCGCGCGGCGGCCTTCGCGTTTTTCGGTGACTGGGTGGATCTAGCGGGGACCGCTTCGTCCCCCCCTGTCGGCGCCTGCGCCGGCGCAGCCGGGCGCCGACCGCGCTTCGCGGCGGGACGTGGTGCGACATCGGTCTGTGCACCGGCGGCATCGGCAAGGTCCACGAGGTCGGCAGGGGCGTCGTCAGGCGCGGTGGCGGGCATTCTGCGTTCGGTCATGCAGTCGCGAGTCGGGGACGTTCGGCCGTGAGGCGCACACCGTGCCGGCAGGCCTTCGGACGAACCAAGTAAAATGTCGGTTGCTACGCATTGTAAACGCTGATGTATACCCTTTCCGATTTCGATTTCGACCTGCCGCCCGAACTGATCGCGCAGACCGCGCTCACCGAGCGCACCGCCAGCCGCCTGCTGGAGGTCGACGGCAGCGTCACGCCGCCCCATCTGTACGACCGGCGCTTCGCCGATCTGCCTAGCCTGCTCGCCCCCGGCGACTTGCTGGTGTTCAACGACACCCGTGTCATCAAGGCGCGCCTGTTCGGCCAGAAGGCGAGCGGCGGCAAGATTGAGGTGCTCGTCGAGCGAGTGATCGACAACCGCACCGTGCTCGCGCAGATCCGGGCGAGCAAGAGCCCGACGCCCGGCACCGTGCTGCATCTGGCCGATGCGTTCGACGTGACCGTTGGCGAGCGCGTCGAACCGTTCTACACGCTGCACTTCCCGGACGACTGCTATACGCTGCTGGAGACCTACGGCCGCCTGCCCTTGCCGCCGTATATCGCACACGACGCCGACGCCGCCGACGAAACGCGCTACCAGACCGTGTATGCCCGCAACCCGGGCGCGGTGGCCGCGCCGACCGCTGGGCTGCATTTCGACGACAGCCTCTTCGCCCACCTCGACGCACTGGGCGTGCACCGCGCCACACTGACGCTGCACGTGGGCGCCGGCACGTTCCAGCCGGTGCGCGTGGAGAACATCGGCGAACACAAGATGCACTCGGAGTGGTACGAAATCACGCCGTCGCTGGTCGACGCCATCGCCGCCACCCGCGCGCGCGGCGGCCGCGTCGTCGCGGTCGGCACGACGTCGATGCGTGCCCTGGAGTCGGCCGCGCAAGCCACGCTGGCTGCGGGCGGGGCGCCGGGCACCTTGCGCGCCGGCAGTGCCGAGACGGACATTTTCATCACGCCGGGCTACCATTTCCAATTGGTCGACCGGCTCATTACCAACTTCCACCTGCCCAAATCGACCTTGCTCATGCTGGTGTCGGCGTTCTCGGGGATGGAGACGATCCGCGCGGCCTACCGGCATGCGATCGAGCAGCGCTACCGCTTCTTCAGCTACGGCGACGCGATGATCCTCTCGCGCGTGGCGCCTCACGACGCGCCGAAAGCCGCCGCCTGACGCGGCACGGCCGTTGGATCGACGGCCGTGCGACCCGGTACAATAGCGGCTTGGCCGCGCATGGGGCGCCGGCCGCTTATTTGACGTCCTGTGCGGGCGCCGGCTTGTGTTGCCGGTGGTGCCGGGGCGCACGACACATGCTCAAGTTCGAACTCATCACCACCGACGGACAAGCCCGCCGGGGGCGCGTCACGCTCAACCACGGCGTGGTCGAGACACCCATCTTCATGCCGGTCGGCACCTACGGCTCGGTCAAGGCGATGTCGCCGGCCGAATTGGTCGAGAACAACGCCCAGATCATCCTCGGCAATACCTTCCACCTTTGGCTGCGCCCCGGGCTGGAGACGATCGCCGCCCACGGCGGGCTGCATCGCTTCATGGGCTGGGATCGTCCGATTCTCACGGATTCCGGCGGTTTTCAGGTATTCAGCCTCGGTGAGCTGCGCAAGATCAGCGAGGAAGGCGTGAAGTTCGCGTCGCCTGTGAATGGCGACCGTCTCTTCCTCTCGCCCGAAATCTCGATGCAGATCCAGCACGTGCTCAACTCGGACATCGTCATGCAGTTCGACGAATGCACGCCGTACGAGATCGACGGCCGCCCAGCCACGGAAGTCGAGGCCGGCCAGTCGATGCGCATGTCGATGCGCTGGGCCAAGCGCTCCATCGACGAATTCAACCGTCTAGAGAACCCGAATGCCCTGTTCGGGATCGTGCAAGGCGGCATGTACGAACATTTGCGCGACGAGTCGCTCGCCGGGTTGTCGGAACTGGACTTTCACGGCTATGCGATCGGCGGGTTGTCGGTCGGCGAGCCGAAGGAAGACATGATGCGCGTGCTCCAGCACGTGGCGCCGCGGCTGCCGGCGAACAAACCCCACTACCTGATGGGGGTCGGCACACCGGAAGACCTCGTGGCTGGCGTGGCGGCGGGCGTCGACATGTTCGACTGCGTGATGCCCACGCGTAACGCGCGCAATGGCTGGCTCTTCACGCGATTCGGCGATCTGAAGATCCGCAATGCGTCGCACAAGACCGATACGCGCCCTCTGGACGAAACTTGCGGCTGTTACGCCTGTCGAAACTTCTCGCGCGCCTACCTGCACCATTTGCAGCGAGCCGGGGAAATTCTGGGCGCGCGGCTCAACACCATCCACAACCTGCATTACTATCTCACGCTGATGCAGGAAATCCGGGATGCCATCGAAGCGCACCGTTTCGACGCTTTCGTCGCCCAGTTCCGGGCCGATCGCGCGCGCAGCGTGCATTGACGGCCGTCGCGCGCCAGCGGGCGCCGAAACCCCGGAGACCGGGGTTGGGCAGTGGTAAAATGTCGGGCTTGGATCCTGCATCCACGCACCGAAACACACGCCGCGCGTGTCCGGAGCTCCGGCCACACGCGGCTTTTACACGTCTTACATAAGGAGAACCGAACGTGCTGATTTCCAATGCCTTCGCTCAGACGGCAGGCGCCGCGAGCCCGACCAGCAACCTGATGAGCTTCCTGCCGCTGGTGCTGATGTTCGTGGTGCTGTACTTCATCATGATCCGTCCGCAAATGAAGCGCCAGAAAGAAACGCGCAACATGCTGTCGGCCCTCGCCAAGGGCGACGAAGTCGTGACCTCGGGCGGTCTGGCCGGTCGTATCTCGAAGGTCGGCGAGACCTTCGTGACCGTGGAGATCGCTGAAAACGTCGAAATCAACGTGCAGAAGGGTGCGATCACCACCCTGCTGCCGAAGGGCACCATCAAGGCGCTCTGAGCCTTCGCGCCACTGCACGCGGCTGCCTTCAACGGCGGCCGCCGTGCATGGCGACGCCGGCCTTGGCGACCCTCGTTGCCATGCCAGCCGGTCTGAAGCACGGTTTGCCACATGGCATCACCCTAGCCCGCTGCTATGAATCGCTATCCTCTCTGGAAGTACATCCTCATTCTGGTGGCGCTTGCCATCGGGGTGTTCTATACGCTGCCCAACCTGTTCGGTGAAACACCGGCAGTACAGATTTCCAGCGTCAAGGCGACCGTCAAGGTCGATGCCTCGACGCTCGCGCGCGCCGAAGACGCGCTCAAGGCGCAGAACATCGCCTATCAAGGCGCCGTGTTCGACAGCACGGGCAACAACCCGAGCGTGCGCATTCGCTTCGCCGACACCGACACGCAATTGCGGGCCAAGGACATGCTCCAGACGGCGCTGAACAGCGACCCGACGGACCCGACCTACGTCGTCGCGCTTAACCTGCTCTCGGCCTCGCCGGAATGGCTCACCCGAATCCACGCGCTGCCGATGTATCTCGGTCTCGACCTGCGTGGCGGGGTGCACTTCCTGCTGCAAGTCGACATGGCCGGCGCCATCACCAAGCGCCTGGACGCGAGCGCCGCCGATGCCCGCACGCTGCTGCGCGACAAGAACATCCGCCACAACGGCGTGACGCGTACGGACACTGGCATCGAAGCCGTCTTCAGCGACCAGAACGACGCCGAGCGCGCCCGCGGTGCCCTGACCGACGGCCTGCCCGATCTGTCCTACACCACGCAAGCCGGCCCGAACGGGACGTTCAAGGTCGTGGGCGCCTTCACGGAAGCTGCCCGTCGTGCGGTACAGGACAACGCCGTCAAGCAGAACATCGTCACGCTGCATAACCGGGTGAACGAACTCGGTGTGGCCGAGCCGGTGATTCAGCAGGAAGGCCCGGACCGCATCGTCGTGCAGTTGCCCGGCGTGCAGGACACCGCCAAGGCGAAGGACATCATCGGCCGTACGGCAACGCTCGAAGCGCGTCTGGTCGATCCGGACGCCCCGCGCCTCATCACGGCCGACACACCGGTGCCGCCGCAGGACGAATTGTTCCTGCACGGCAACGGCGCGCCGGTGATGCTCAAGCGTCAGGTGATCTTCAGCGGCGATCGCATCACCAGCGCGTCCGCGGGCTTTGACGATCACCAGCAACCGTCGGTGAACATCAAGCTCGACGCCGCCGGCGGCCGTGTGCTGCGCGACGTCTCGCGCGACAACATCGGCAAGCCGATGGCCATCGTGCTGTTCGAGAAGGGCAAGGGCGAAGTGCTGACGGTGGCGAACATCCGCAGCGAACTGGGCCAGAGCTTCCAGATCACCGGCATGGGCTCGGCGCAGGGCGCCAACGACCTGGCACTGCTGCTGCGCGCCGGTTCGCTGGCCGCCCCGATGGAGATCATCGAAGAACGCACGATCGGTCCGAGCCTGGGTGCCGATAACGTGCACAAGGGTGTCGACTCGGTGCTGTACGGCCTGATCGCCATCGCCGTGTTCATGATGGCGTACTACATGCTGTTCGGCGTGTTCTCGGTGATCGCGCTGCTGTTCAACCTGTTGCTGCTGGTGGCCGTGCTCTCGATGATGCAAGCCACGCTGACGCTGCCGGGGATTGCCGCTATCGCGCTCACACTCGGTATGGCCATCGATGCGAACGTGCTGATCAACGAACGCATTCGCGAAGAGTTGCGCGCGGGTGCGTCGGCACAGAAGGCGATTTCGCTGGGCTTCGAGCATGCCTGGGCGACGATTCTGGACTCGAACGTGACCACGCTCATCGCCGGTCTGGCGCTGCTGGCGTTCGGTTCGGGCCCGGTGCGCGCGTTCGCCGTGGTGCACTGCCTGGGTATTCTGACCTCGATGTTCTCGGCCGTGTTCTTCTCGCGCGGTCTGGTCAACCTGTGGTACGGCGGCCGTCGCAAGCTCAAGACGCTGGCGATCGGTCAGGTCTGGCGCCCGGACGGTGCGAAAAACGCACCCGACGCAGGCGAGCAATAACCGCAGGCGCGAGAGGAAACAGTCATGGAATTTTTCCGCATCAAGAAAGACGTGCCGTTCATGCGGCACGCCCTGATCTTCAACATCATCTCGGCGCTCACGTTCGTGGCGGCGGTGTTCTTCCTGCTCACGCGGGGCCTGCACATGTCGATCGAGTTCACCGGCGGTACGGTCATGGAAGTGGCCTACACGCAGGCGGCCGATCTCGAGAAGATCCGTGGCGAAGTCGGCAAGCTGGGCTATCGCGACGTGCAGGTGCAGAGCTTCGGCACCTCGCGCGACGTGATGATCCGCCTGCCGATCCAGAACGGTTCTGACGGAAAGCAGGTCACCAGTGCGCAGCAAAGCGACGCCGTGATGTCCGCCCTGAAGGCCGACGCCCCCGATGTGCAGTTGCGTCGCGTGGAATTCGTCGGTCCGCAAATCGGCCACGAGTTGTTCACGGATGGCCTGCTGGCGCTGACCTTCGTGGTCATCGGCATCATCATCTACCTGTCGTTCCGCTTCGAATGGAAATTCGCGGTGGCCGGCGTGATCGCCAACCTGCACGACGTGGTGATCATTCTGGGCTTCTTCGCCTACTTCCAGTGGGAGTTCTCGCTGGCGGTGCTGGCGGGGGTGTTGGCCGTGCTCGGCTACTCGGTGAACGAATCGGTCGTGATCTTCGACCGGATTCGCGAGACGTTCCGCAAGATGCGCAAGGCGACGGTGCGCGAGGTGATCGACCACGCCATCACGACAACCATGTCGCGTACGATCATCACGCACGCGAGCACGGAAATGATGGTGCTGTCGATGTTCTTCTTCGGTGGACAGACGCTGCACTACTTCGCGCTCGCCCTGACCGTGGGTATTCTGTTCGGTATCTACTCGTCGGTGTTCGTGGCCGCGGCCATTGCGATGTGGCTCGGCGTGAAGCGTGAAGACCTCATCAAGCACAGCAACAGGGATGGTGAAGAAGGCGTCGATCGCAACGACCCGAACTTCGGCGCCCGAGTCTGACCGACCGGCTCACTGCGCTCCGTCAGGAAGACCGCCGGCATGTCCGGCGGTTTTTTTTCGCCGGTGCATTGTGCGCTCCGCGTTGCGACAGCGGCTTCCCACGTTGCCCTGCGCAGGCTGCCGTCACCATGCAAAACGGGCCGCAAAAGCGGCCCGTTTCGTTCAAGCAGAAAGCGTGCTGGACGGACGCGCTCAGACCCGCTTGGCGAGCGATTCGGCGATACCGATGTAGTTCGCCGGCGTCATTTGCAGCAGACGCGCCTTTGCGTCTTCCGGAATAGCCAGTTGCTTGATGAAGTCCTGCAACGCTTCGCGCGTGATGCCCTTGCCGCGCGTCAGCTCCTTGAGCTGCTCGTACGGGTTGGGAATGCCGAAGCGGCGCATCACGGTCTGTACCGGCTCGGCCAGCACTTCCCACGTATTGTCGAGATCGTCGTTCAGACGCTGCGGATTGACTTCGAGCTTGTCCAGGCCCCGCTTGCACGAGTCGTACGCCAGCAGGCTATAGCCAAACGCCACGCCGATGTTACGCAGCACGGTCGAGTCGGTCAGGTCTCGCTGCCAGCGCGAAACCGGCAGCTTGTCGGCCAGATGGCGCAGCACGGCGTTCGCCAGACCGAGGTTGCCTTCCGAATTCTCGAAATCGATCGGGTTGACCTTGTGCGGCATGGTCGACGAACCGATCTCGCCGGCCTTCGTCTTCTGCTTGAAGTAGCCGACCGAGATATAACCCCAGATATCGCGGTTCAGGTCGAGCAGGATGGTGTTCGCACGCGCAACGGCGTCGAACAGCTCGGCCATGTAATCGTGCGGCTCGATCTGGATCGTGTACGGGTTGAACGTCAGGCCCAGGCGCTGCTCGATCACGGCCTTCGAGAAGGCTTCCCAATCGTATTCCGGGTAGGCCGAGAGGTGGGCGTTGTAGTTACCGACCGCACCGTTCATTTTGGCGAGCAGCTCGACGCGGCGAACGCGCTCGAGCGCGCGTGCAAGTCGTACGGCCACGTTCGCGAGTTCCTTGCCCAGCGTGGTCGGCGACGCCGGCTGACCGTGCGTGCGCGAGAGCATCGGCTGGGCGGCGTGTTCGCGGGCCAGTTCGCCGAGCTTGGCGACCAGCGATTCGAGCGCGGGCACGACGACCTTGTCGCGCGCGCCCTTGATCATCAGGCCGTGCGAGGTGTTGTTGATATCTTCCGACGTGCAGGCGAAGTGGATGAATTCGCTCGCCTTTTCGAGTTCCGCCTGGCCCTGCACCTTCTCCTTGAGCCAATACTCGACAGCCTTCACGTCGTGGTTCGTGACCTTCTCGATGTCCTTGATGCGCTGCGCATCGGCGTTCGAGAACTGGGTGGCCAGGCTGAGCAGGAACGTCTCCGCTTCGGCCGAGAACGGGGCGATTTCGGCGAAACCGGCCTTGGACAGGGCGATCAGCCAATGGATCTCGACGGTCACGCGGTGGCGCATGAACGCCGCTTCGGACAGCCACGGACGCAGGGCGTCGGTCTTGCTGGCATAACGGCCGTCGAGCGGAGAAAGCGCGGTCAATGGGGAGAATTCGTCGGACATGGCACTGGGCACCGAAAAAGAAAATCGGGGGAGCCGGCGAGCCGCCAACTCGGAAAGGCCAGTATTTTACCATTCTCGGCCTCGCCCATCCCGGGACGAATCGATTTCACCGGAATTCGGGCAGGACTCGCCCCGGGCTGCGGCATACGCAACACGCATGCGCGAGCGCCCGGAGCCCACGTTATACTCTCCCCCGCCCTACCGCGATTTATCAAGGATTCACATGAAGTTGATCGGTGCCCTCGCCAGTCCCTACGTTCGCAAAGTCCGCATTGTGCTGGCTGAGAAGAAGCTCGACTACAAGCTCGAGCTGGAGAACGTGTGGGCCGACGACACGCGCATCCAGCAGTCCAACCCGCTGGGCAAAGTGCCGTGTCTGGTCATGGAGGACGGCGAAGCCGTGTTCGACTCGCGCGTGATCTGCGAGTACCTCGATACGCTCTCCCCGGTGGGCAAGCTCATCCCCCCTTCGGGCCGCGAACGCGCCGAAGTGCGCTGCTGGGAGGCCCTCGCCGATGGCGTGACGGACGCCGCCGTGCAGATTCGCGTCGAGGCGATGTTCCACGACGAAGCCTCGCGCTCGCAGGCGCTCATCGACCGTCAGCGCGGCAAGATCGACGAAGCGCTGCGAGCGATGGCGCTTGGACTCGACGAACGCCAGTGGTGCGCGAGCAACCGCCTCACGCTGGCCGACGTGGCCGTCGTCTGTGCGCTCGGCTACCTCGATTTCCGGTTTCCGGAGATTGCCTGGCGCGACGCCCACCCCAATTTGGCCGATCACTTCGAACGCATGTCCGCGCGCCCGTCGGTCGTCGACACCGCCCCCACGCGCTAGTCCTATCTCCTATCCGCCAACCGCAGGGCCAGCGCCTCGCGCTTGGCCGCGCGCGGGCATGACGACCGCTGGCCGGTCGCGTCCGCGGCTGTCGGTGGCTTCCGCCGACGGGCTGCGTGTCAGCAGTGCCCCGACCCCTCGCAGCAAACGCCAGGCGCGTTCCCTCGCGGCCTCGTTCGAGGACATATCGCCGCGCTCCCGAGCCGGCGTTGTCGTGGCGGGCGCCTTGGTATCGGGCGTCGTATCGACAAGGACGGCGGCAGGCTGCATGGGCTGCATGGGTGGCAAAGGTCGCGAGGGCACCGCTGGCACCGGACTCGCGTCGCGTAGCCGAGCGTATCCGGCCATCACCTTGCGCACGTAATTCTGCGTCTCCGGGAACGGCGGGATCTGACGACCATAACGCAGCACCGCACCCTCCCCCGCGTTGTAGGCCGCCAATGCCAGCGTCAGGTCGCCGTCGAAGCGCGCCAGCAGCCAGCGGACGTAGGACGCCCCAGCGCGTACATTCTCCGCCGGGTCTTCGAGACGTCGCACGCCGAAGCGCGCGCCAGTGCGCGGCAGCACCTGCATCAACCCGATCGCCCCCCGCACGGACACCGCCTGCGGATCATATCCCGATTCTGTGTCGATAATGGCGTGCAGCAGCGCCGCATCAACCGACGCCACTTGCGCCGCGCGTTGCACCACCGCGTCGAAGGGCAGCGCGGGGTCGGCAGACGTCGGTGCGTCCGTGTCGCGGGCGCTGGCGACGACAGATATCGGTGCCGCCGTGTCGCGGGGGCTGGCGACGACAGACATCGGTGCCGCCGTGTCGCGGGAGGTGGCGATGATCGACGTCGGTGCGTTCGCGTCGCCGGGGCTGGCGTCGACAGGCGCGGGCACGGGCCGCACCAACGCGTCTGGCGTGGCCCGCGGCACGGGTACCACGAGCTGCGCGTCAGCCACTCGCGGATGACGCGGCAGCAATCCCCCGTCCATCGCCCATACGGACATCGACGGCCCCATCATGCTTAACACGCTGAGCACGCCTCCCGCGAGCCGTGCGCGCCACCGGCACAAGTCCCGAATCCGGCGCCCACTCATACGCCGTCTCCCGAAGCCGAGCGCGTGGGCGCGTCCTTCATGCCGCCTCCGACGCAGCCGTCCTGCGGCATTGCATCAGCGTGCGGCGTGGCGTTCGCCGCTTGCACCTCATAAGGCAGGTCGAGCGCGAGCCGCAGAATCGCGGCCACTGCGTCGAACAGATCGGGGGGAATCGGTGCGTCGACCTCGACGTCGTCCATCAGGCGGCGCGCCACAGGCACGTGCTCGACTATCGGCACGCCTTCGCGCTCGGCGAGCCGGACGATGGTCCGCGCGCGTTCGTTGCGGCCCTTCTCGATCACCATCGGCACGGCCGTCTCGCCGGGCACGTAGCGCAGGCAAATCGCGATGCGGGTCGGGTTGCGCACCACGGCCGTCGACCGCTTCACGTTGTCCGACAGACTGCCGCTTTCGATCGTTTCCCGATGAATGTCGCGCCGCTTGTTCTTGATCTCCCGGTTTCCCTCGACCTCTTTGGATTCCCGCTTGATCTCGTCGTGGGACATCATCAATTGCTTGCGAAGCTGATACTTCTGATACGCGAAGTCGAGCCCGCCGAACACCACGTACGCGATAACCAACACCGCCATCAACCAGAACATCAACCGCACCGTGAGGGCAAGACCGCACGACGGCCCGCACTGCGGCAGCGCGGCGAGCGACGGCGTGTACTGTCGGATCAGATAGAAAAAGACCACGGCCAGCACCGCGACCTTGACGAACGACTTGCCGAATTCGAAGAGCGACTGCATCGAGAACAGTTGTTTGGCCTTGGCGATGGGATCGATCCGTTCATACTTGGGACGAACGCTCTCGGGCGCCACGAGCATGCCGACCTGCAACACCATCGCCAGCCAAGTCGTCACGATCACCAGCACGGCAAGACCGCCCACAAAACGCACGAAGAGCAGCAGCGACGGTCCGAGCATGCCGCGCACGGCGTCGTCCACCGGATCGTTGAGCAGCCCTAACATGCGCGCGACGAGCGCTTGCAGCGCGTCGTAAAGCGCCGGGCCTTCGAACGTCAGCCACGCCAGCACCACGCCGAGTTGCATGCACACGGCAAGATCGGCGCTCTTCGCGACGCGCCCCTTCTTGCGCTCGTCTTCGATCTTCTTGGGGGTGGGCGGCTGGCTCTTTTCGCTCATGTCGGCCTCAGGATGCAGGCAGCGCCAGCGCGGCCCAGGCGCGAAACACGTCGGGCAGCCGATACCAGCCCTGCAGCGGCACGGCGACGGCAAACGGCAGACTGGCCACCGTCACCAGCAGCGCCATCGCGCTTTTCACCGGCATGGCGAGAAAAAAAACGTTGAGCTGTTGCGCGGCCCGGTTGATGAAGCCCATCGACATATCGACCAGCACCATCACGACCATCGCCGGCAGCGCCACCGCCACGCACATCACCTGCATCGCCTGCCAGAGCGCGAGCAGCCAGGCCACGCTGTCGTCATGCCATTGCCACGGCTGCCCCACCGGCAGCGCGGCGTAGGAGTCATATAACGCGGTGAGTAAGGCCTGCGCCGCCGGGGTGACAAAGAACAGCACGCAAAGCATCTGAGTGAGCGCGATGCCGAAGACCGACGACTGCGCCCCCATCAACGGATTGAGCACGCTCGCCATGGACGCGCCGCGCATCGTGTCGATCACGTACCCCGTCATGTCGACGGCCCAGAACGGCAGCGCGGCGGCAAAGCCGAGCAGGCCGCCGATGCACAACTCGCGCAGCACCAGCATGCCCCATGCGCCCCAGTGCGACGGCATTTCCGGACTTGCATGCACGAGCGACACCACCGGCAAAGCGAGCGCCAGCACCAGCGCATTGCGCAACATGCCGGCGCCGAGCATGCCGACGGAGAACACTGGCAGCAGCATCGCAATGCCCAGCGGGCGCAGCATCGCCACGCCCCACGCCACCAACCAGCCATACAGGTCGGCCCACAGCGGCGAGAGCAAGGTGTCGACGCCGGGCGCCATGCCCGGCACGAAGGAGGACGTCATGCCGCTCACCGCATCCGGCTGATCTGCTCGAACGCGTTACCCGCGTAATGCAGCAGCACATGGCCCATCCACGCATAGGTGGCGGCCAACGTGACCGATACCGCAATGAGCTTGATGAGGAACTGCACGGTCTGATCCTGCACCTGCGTAAGCGCCTGGACCAGCGAGACCAGCACGCCGACCGCCGCCGCCACCACCACGGTGGGCAGCGACAGGAGGAGCGTAAGCCAAAGCATCTCGCTCGTGAGATTGACGACGATGGCTTCACTCATGGGTGCGCTCCGGGCCGCGTCATGCGTAGGAGAGCATCAACTGGCGCACCAACTGCTCCCAACCGTTCATCATGACGAAGATCAGTAACTTGAACGGGAGAGCAATGGTCATGGGCGAGACCATCATCATGCCCATCGCGAGCAGGATGTTCGAGATCACCAGGTCGATCACAACAAACGGCAGGTACAGCAGCAGCCCGATCTTGAACGCTTCGGCGAGTTGGCTCAGCGCGAACGCCGGCATCAGGACGAGCAGCGAGTCGCTGCCCAGGCGGTCGCGATGCGCCTCCGGCCAGGTATCTCGGCCGACGCTGGCGAAGAAGTCGCGTTGTCTCGCGTCGGTGTGACGGGTGAGAAATGCACGGTAGGGCGAAAGGACGCTCGCATCGACATCGGCCACGAAATCCTTCGACGACAGCGATACCGGACGCGTCTCGAGATTGGCCTCGATGTCGAAGGCCACCGGGGCCATGATGAAGCAGGTGAGCACGAGCGATAAGCCGTAAATCGCGATGTTGGGCGGAATCTGCTGCGTGCCGAGCGCATTGCGCAACAGGGCGAACACGACCGCCAGCTTCAGAAACGCGGTTCCCAGCACCACCAGCAACGGCATGATCGAGAGCAGCGACAGTACGACGACGAGCTGCACCGGGTGGTCGAGCAGGGACATGCAAACTCCAATGAGCGGCGTTGACGACCGGGTGGGGTACCGAGAGGTTAGGTCGTCTCCGGATGCACGCCCATCCGGTCACGACCCGAAATGGCGCGGGGAGAATCGCGCTCACCGGGCGCGTCACCTTCGGTGAGGGCGACCTCAAGCGAAGCGTTCGCGGCGAATGCGCCGATCACGCTGTCGATGCACACCGCGAGTCGTCCGTCGTCGAAACGCAGCAAACGCCCGACGGCCCACGGTGTGTCGTCACGCAGAAGCGTGATTCGATCGGCCGACAACGCGCAGGCGATTGCCTCGCTTTGGGAAACGGCATCGTTGCCTGAACGCCAGGCGGTCAGGAACGGAATGGGAAATTGCCTTTCTGCGACGAGGGCAGACAAACGCACGGTGGCTGCTCCCTGGCGCGCTCCGGCCGCCGTCGACAGGGTGTCGTCGGGGGGACTGGCGTTCGTGTCGTCGAGTTGCAGGACGCGCCGATCCAACGGCCGGCCGTCACGCATGGCCATGGCGCGGTCGCCGTCCACAAGCCAATACTCACCGCCTGCGATGTGAGCCGCCACGTCGAGGAGTACGGCGTCTCCCACCTGCAGATGCTCGCATTGCGCGCTGGGCAAGGTCGCCCACCCCGCCACCAGCGCACATCGACGCGTCGGCAATCCCGACGGATCGAGCGCGGTGTCGCCTGGCGTCGCCCTCCGGCAGCGCTCACACAGCCACGACGTCGCGCCGTCGAGATACATCAACGCCAACCGACGTCCCTCTCGCTGCAACACCATGCCCACACGCCACGCTGTCTCCACTTCCGCGGCCGCGACGTCAGTCGCGCGCGGCCACGAACTGGTATCGCGGGCCGCGTCGGCCGCACTGACCGCGGCGTCGAGCGACATATCCGCGCTCACATCGCCCGTCGCCAGCGTGAGCGACGCCGCGCTGGCCCGCCACGAGGGCGGCAGCGCGTCCCACGACGGAACCGGCAGGTTCGGCGCGAGCCAGTCGCGCCACTGCTGCGCGTCGCACCAGAAGCGCGTCTGGCCGACAAGACCGTCGTCGACGCGTGCCGTCACGACAAGACCGTCCCCTCCCGCACGTAGCCAACCAACTCGGACTCCGGTATCGCCTTCGACAAAAGCCACGCAGGCCACGCCCATGAGCGCCTCATCCAACGGCCCCGGCGTCGACGCCGCGATGAACCCGACGTCCGGCTCAAGGGGCATATCGCGCCTCGACTTCGATCGTGACGGACACCTTCAGGCGCGACGTCAGGGCGCGCTCGAGCCGCCCTCGATGCGCCAGCAATCGCCGGTACATCGTGAGCCGCACGCAGAGCAGACTCACCGTCACGCCCTGCCGTCCGCGCCGCGCTTCGACGACCAACGCATCGAGCGCGCCACCATGCACCAACACGCGCAACGAACTGCCGCCGTCCCAGTTGGCCTCCTGGCGCATGTGCCAGACACGCAACCAACGCAGCACATCCGCGGGTCCGGACACGCACGCGGCCGGCTCGCATGCCAGGGTGAAGGTCCGTTCGTGACGGTCGCCGCTTGGCCTTCCATCGGGCGTTGCCGTGCCGCGCCGCTGCGACGACGAACGGTCGGACAAGCTGACGAACGCATCGGCTGACGGGCCGCTTCGGTGAATGGTACGCATCGTGAAGTCCTCTTGATGGCAATGGTGGTGAGCGCGTTTCGTTCGGCATAGGTGCGCAATCCCTTCGGCGCCGGGTAATGGCGTGAGACGGTTCCGTCTTCAGCGGCCCATTGCCCATTCACCGGCGGTAAAACGTCATCAACTCCCGCAGTTTTTCCTGTTTGCGTGCATTCGCCTGCAGGCGCTCGCGTTGGTGAAGCACTTCGGCGTCGACAAGCTTCGCGTGCGCGAGTGCAGCGCTGTGCCGGTTCCGCGCCTCGCCAAGGGCGGCACGCTGCACTTCCACCGCACCCGGCGCGCCCGCGGCCTCGCGTGGCCCGTAGACACCGCCGCGCGACAATGCGTCCTGCCACGCGCGACGTTGCGCGTCGCACGCGCGCTCGCACGCAACGACCGCCTCGTTGGCATCGCGCGCCGCGACCGTCATGCGGGCCAGTGCGGCACGCAGGCTGGCTTCGCGGCGCTGGGCGAGGGCCGCCAATGCCGCGAGGCCCTCGTCGTCCGTCAGTTCGCGAGATGTTCGAGCCATGCGCGCGTGTCGTCGAATGGCGCCACGTCGTGCTGCGCCTGACAAAGAAAGGCACGGATGTCCGGGGCCCGCGCGAGCGCGTCGTCGGTCTCCGGATCGTTGCCCGGCTGATATTCGCCAACGCGTACCAGCAACTCAACCTGCGCCGCCAGCGCCATCGCGCGCCTGACACGCGCCGCCGCATCGACATGCGGCGCGTCGGTCACCGCCGCCATCACCCGCGAGAGGCTCCTCGCGACGTCGATGGCGGGATAGTGATTTTCCTGCGCGAGACGCCGCGACAGCACAATGTGACCGTCGACGATCGAACGCACCTCGTCGGCGAGCGGCTCATCCAGGTTGTCGCCTTCGACGAGCACCGTATAGAACGCGGTGATGCTGCCGCGCACGCCGGTCCCCGCGCGCTCCAGCAACCGGGGCAGACGCGCATAAAAGCTCGGTGGCAACCCGCTCGTCGCGCCAAGCGGCTCTCCCGCCGCCATCCCGATATCGCGCACGGCGCGCCCGAAGCGCGTCAGGGAATCCATGAGCAACAGCACGTCTTTGCCGTCGTCGCGAAACGCCTCCGCAATGGCCGTCGCGGTGTAGGCGGCCTTCATCCGTTCGAGCGCGGGACGATCGGATGTCGCGACGACGCAGACAGTCCGTGCACGCGCCTCAGGGGTGAGGGCCGTCTCGAGAAACTCGCGCACCTCGCGCCCGCGCTCGCCGATCAGCGCCACGACGATCACATCGGCCTGCGCACCCTGGCACATCATCGCCAGCAGCGTGCTCTTGCCCCCCCCCGCCGCCGCAAAGATGCCCAATCGCTGGCCACGACCGCAGGTGAGCATGCCGTCGATCGCGCGAATGCCGATGGGCAGGCACGTGGACACCAGCGCACGCGTCATCGCGGGCGGCGGCTCCGTGTCCAGTGAACGCCATGCCACGCCGGACGTCGGCGCCTCGTCGGCCGCCGTCGCGGGGACCAACGGCCGCCCGAGGCCATCGAGCACCTCGCCAATCAGGTGATCGCCGACGGCCACGCGCGACGACCTTCCCAGCGCCTGCACCAGCGCGCCATTGGCCACGCCGTTCGGCTCGGCATACGGCGCAAGCCAGACATGCCGCCCCTCGACCGCAATCACCTCGGCGTCGAGCGACGGCGAGACCACGCGGCATTGCTCACCGAGCGCCGCGCCCGGCAATCGGGCCCGCATCGCATTCGGGGTGATCTTGTCGATACGACCGTAGCGCGCATCACCGCCGGACATCCGCCGCCACTCGTCACACGCCTTGCGCCGCGCGTCGAGCGTTCGACGAAGCCCATTGGCGATGCGTGTGGCGTCCGGGCGACGCATCTCAGTAGGTTCCCTGCACGTCGATCGTGCCCAGCACCCGCACATGCGGCTCGTCGGCCACTTCCTGGAACGACAACACCGCCAGATCGGCGCGCTCGCGCTCGACGAGCTTGCGCAGAAAACGCCGAACATCCATGGCGGTGAACAGCACGGCTGGCGTGCCGTCATGCGCGGTCAGTGCGCCATCGATGGCGTTCAGAATCGCGTCGGTCTGCGTGGGATTCAGATCGGCATAGGACCCCGACGCCGTCTGCCGCACGGCGGCGCGCACGGTGTCTTCGATGCCGCGTCCCACGTTCCACCCGGTGATGTGTTCGGTGCCCCGTCGAAAGCGCCGGGTGATGTGACGTCGCAGGCTGAGCCGCACGTACTCGGTCAACATGATCTGATCGCGCTCACGCGGGGCCCATTCGATCAGGGCCTCGAACACGCGCCGCAGGTCGCGAATCGACACGCCCTCGGCGACCAGTCGCTGCAGGACTTCCGCCGTCCGGCTGATCGGCAGTTGGCGTTGCAGCTCCTTGACGAGTTCGCCGTAGCGATCCTCCATCGCATCCATCAGGAAACGCGCTTCCTGCACACCCAGGAAATCGGCGGCATGCGCGTCGATGACCAGCGACACGCAGTGCGCCACGCGGTCCGCGCCCACGATCACGGTGCCGCCTCGCGTCTGCCACGCCTGGCGTTGCGCGTCGTCCAGCCAGAAAAGGATCTGCCCGCCGAACGGCAACGGCATCTCGCGCGGCGCACCGGCGTCAAGGCTGCGCAGCGCGGGCATCGGATGCGCCGCGTCGTGCTGCGCCAATGCGGCGTCAGGGGCCACATCGATCGTCATCACGCTCTCGTGATAGAGCTGAATATCCAGCGTCTCGCCCGGCAGGCCGGCGTCGACGACCACCTGTACCTCGGGCATTGGCACGCCGAACTGCTCGAACTTCTGATCGCGCAGGGCATTGATGCGCGCGGCGAGCACCGCGGTGCCGCCCGCTGCCTCGGCCAGCGCGGCCCCCACCCGTGCCTGCAGCGGCTGCGCGCCAGGGCGTCCCGGTTTCGCTTGCACTCCGCCGGCGTCTCCCTGCGCGCCGTCCTTGTCCCCTTGGCCCTCGCCCCCTCTGCGCCCTGCCCACCACGCGGCGGTCCCCGCCAGCGCCGCGAGCAGGAGGAAATAGTGCATCGGGAAGCCAGGGATCAGACCGAAGAGCACAAGCACCACGGCCGCCAACGTCAGCGAGCGCGGCTGTGCGGCAAGCTGATCGGTGAGCTCGCGCGCCAGGTTGCGACGTTGCTCGCCAGGCACCCGCGTGACGATAATGCCTGCCGTCACGGAAATGAGCAGCGCCGGGATCTGCGACACCAGCCCATCGCCGATGGAGAGAATCGCGTAGATCGCCGCCGCATCGCCCGCGCTCATGCCGCGCATGAAGACGCCGACTCCGATGCCGCCCAGCAAGTTCACCACGATGATGACGAGGCCGGCGATGGCATCGCCCTTGACGAATTTCATCGCCCCGTCCATCGCGCCGTAGAACTGGCTCTCCTTCTGCACGATGCGGCGCACGCGCTTGGCTTCGGCTGCGTCGATGGTGCCCGCGCGCAGATCGCCGTCGATGCTCATCTGCTTGCCGGGCATGCCGTCGAGCGAAAACCGGGCGCCGACTTCGGCCACGCGCTCGGAGCCCTTCGTGATGACGATGAAGTTGACGACAGTGATGATCAGAAACACGATCATGCCGACGACGATGTTCCCGCCTGCAGCGAAATCGCCGAACGTGTAGACGATGTCGCCCGCGTCGGCGCGCAGCAGAATCAGGCGGCTGGTGCTGATCGTGAGCCCCAGCCGAAACAGCGTGGTCATCAGCAGTACGGACGGGAACGCCGAGAAATCGAGCGGCTCGTTGATATAGAGCGCCACCATCAGCAGCAGCAGCGACAGGCCCAGATTGAGCGCGATGAGCAGATCCATCACCGACGGCGGCATCGGGATGATGATCATCAGCACCGTGACGAGCAGCAGCGCGGCCAGCACGATGTCCTGCCGGCCGGCAGCGACGCGAAGCCAGGGCAGCAGGCGCGTCACGGGTAAACCTCCTGCTGCTGCCGGGCATCGATTCGCTCCAACAGGCGCCGCATGCGGCCGAGGCAAGCGAACCAATCAACGGCCTGTGAGTTGCCGCTCGCCGGCGGTGTCGCGATCAGCATCGGGCGCCCCTGCGCCACGCATGCCCGCACGGGAATGCCGAGACTCCACTCCGGCGCGCAGGTTTGCAGCAACATGGGCAACCACCGCTGCGCGCGGGCGGCGCGATCGATCAGCGTCAACACCAACGTCACGCCCTGCGCATCGACCTCGATCATCAGCACGCAGGGTGCGAGCACCACGCGCATGCGAGGGGCCACACGTTGCGGCGGTAGCGCCAGCAATTCGAAGAGCTGCTCGAGCTTGCGTTGAGTCTGGGTGTCCATCGGCGATCTTGCGTTGGGAACGTGCTGGCGGCGCACGCGCGGCTCGGAGGGCGCTCAGGTAGCGGCAGCGGGCATGGTCGCGCATTCACGGCCGCGAGGGCTATCCGGCGCATACCTGAATTTCGCGGCGGGCGTTCCGACGAGGGGCCACCATCGTCACAGCATCATGCGCAGGCGATGTGCCCAATTCACGATATCGGCCACGTTGTGTGCATCGAGCTTGCGCATCATGTTCAGCCGGTGGGTCTCGACCGTCTTCACACTGATCGACAACAGTTGCGCGATGTCGCGATTGCGTTGCCCTTCCGCGACCAGCTTGAGCACCTGCCGCTCACGCAGCGTCAGCAGCCGCTCGGGCATCTCGACCGCACATGGGCGGGGCACGTGGCGCGCGCCCGCCGGATCGTGCATGCCACCGAACACGGCCGGATCGACGAAGCGCTCGCCACGAATGACCTGGTACGACGCGTGGATCAAGGTCGTGCGAGGGCTGCTCTTGAGCACGTAAGCCGCCGCGCCGGCTTCCAGCGCCTGGCGTGCCCGCTCGCTGTCGTTGCTGGCCGAGTTGACAACGATACGCAGGTCGGGCCAACGCTGGGCGCATTGGCGGATCACGTCCACGCCGTCCATGCCGGGCAGGCCCAGATCCAGCATCATCAGGGTCGGTCGATGCACCACGCAGGCCCGGTAGACATCGAGCCCGTTGACGACCCGGGCAAGCACACGCCAACCGAGATCGTGCTCGATCAGGCAGCAGAGTCCGTCGGCCAGTAACTCGTGGTCTTCGACAACGACGACACCGATACACCCCGTCATTCGCAGCTCCTCGACAGTTGGTCATAAGCACTCACGCAAGCACTCATACGGATTTTTGTTCACTTTCTATCGACTTCGGGCCACTTGCGCGAATCTTGTGCCTTCGCCTGACGTCGGACGTGGGAAAGCCCCCCAAACCACGGCGCCCGAGCGTCACTTCAGGTCTGCGCCGGATTGTGCCGGCGCCTCAGCGCTTGATAATGAGGAATCTTGTGCGCCGCCGTGTCGATCGACGGCGACCCGTGATGGCGTATGCCGCCGATGTCGCATGCGCTTTGTTCCCCGTGCCCGTGCACTGCCTCCTTCAGATACCTATGCGTTTGCCATTTGCGCTTGCCGCGCTCGACTGGATTGCCTCGCGCGACGTACAGGGCGCGCGCCTTGCGCTCGATCTCGACGGCCAACGCGGCTGGACGTGTCGAGTCGACGGCGGCTATTGCGTCGCGACGGCGCTGACACTGCCGCCGCACGACCCTATGCAAGTCCATCCCCATGCTCATCCCCATGCACAACCGCTCGCCGCCGCACTCGACGACGACCCGGCGCTCGCACGCTGGCTCTTGCGGCTCTCCCTCGTGCTGGCCGGTCAGCCGGCGTTGCGCGACGACAGCCTGTGCCTTGCGAACGACGTCCTCTGGTGGGTCCACCGCTTCGACGCCGGCGAACCGGCCGCACGCGTGGAAGCGCAGCTTCGTCGCCAACTGCTGGCCTGCATGATGGTGACGTCGCAGGGCACGCGCGCCGACGCGGTGCCACCTGCATCATTCACGCCGCACGCGTCCGGTCGCCCGGCCGGGGCGGCAGACGCCAGCCGCCGTCTTCACACGCTGCGCCGCTGCTGACCATGCCGCCTTCCTTCACTTCGCGCACCGTCGCCCTGCTTGCCGGGAGCCTGTGCGTCACGCTGGCCACCGCGTCGTTTGCCGCGCCCCTCACGGCGCATGCGCCCCGGGTCTCACCGGGCACGCCGGTTTGGCGCGGCGGCCCGTTCGTCTTCCAGAGCGCAGGCACGCCTCTCGCGGAGTTGTTGCGCGACTTCGGGGCGCACCACGGCATTCCGACCGTTGTGAGTCCTCACGTCGCCGATCGCTTTATCGGCACGCTACCTGCGGGTGCCGCTCAGGCGACCCTCGACGCCCTATCGGAACGTTATCGGCTTTCGTGGTACTTCAACGGCCAGACGCTGAACGTCTATAAATCCAGCGAGGCAACGCGGCGCGTCATGTCCGTGCGTTACGCCTCGCCCAGCGACTTGCTCGGGCACCTGCGCAATGCCGGTGTGCTGCACCCGCGGCACTGCGTGGCACGGGCGATTCCGGCCACTCACGCGCTCGAAATCGCCGGCGTTCCCGCCTGCATCGAGACGGTTGCCATGCTCGCAGACCACCTCGAACGCGACGCCCGCGATCAGCAGGAAAGCGAAGAGACCATCAAGATATTTCCCCTGAAATTCGCGACGGCCGACGACACGAGGTACTTTTATCGCGGGCAGGAAGTCGTCGTGCCGGGCGTTGTCAGCGTACTGAAGGATTTGATTCTCGGCGCCGGCCCGCTCGGTGTCACTGCGGCGGCGTCTGCCTCGCCGGGCGCGTCGGCCGGCGCCGGCCTTGACGCCCGCCTTCCCCCCGCCACCGGCTCGCGCTCCGGCACGCCGCGCTTTTCCGCCGATCCGCGTCGCAATGCGGTCATCGTGCGTGAGCGGCGACGCAATCTGCCGATCTATGGCGACCTGATCGCGCAGCTCGACATCCGGCCCCGCCTGGTCGACATCTCGGTGGCGATCATCGACGTCAACGCCAGCGATATCGCCGAACTTGGCGTCGACTTCTCCGGCAGCGCCCGGCTGGGTGGCTTCGGCGCCGTGTCGCTGAACTCGCAGACACAGAGTGGCGACTCCGGCACGTTCACGACATTGGTCGGCGACACCAACAAGTTCATGGTCAATTTGAGCGCGCTGGAGCGAAACTCCAAGGCGCGCGTTCTATCCCGCCCATCCATCGTCACGCTCGACAATATGCAGGCCGTACTCGATCGCAGCGTGACGTTCTATACCAAGGTCTCAGGCGAGAAGGTCGCCAAACTGGAGAGCGTGACGTCGGGATCGCTATTGCGTGTCACGCCGCGACTCGTTCCGCAGGAAGGTGATGGTCGCGAGCAGGTGATGCTCACCCTCAATATTGAAGACGGCGGCGAAGTGCGCAGCGAACGCAACAGCCGCAACGAGGTCCCGACGATCCGCAACTCCTCGATTTCGACGCATGCCACGCTCCAGGCGGGACAAAGCCTGCTGCTCGGCGGCTTCGTGCAGGACGCGCAGCACGAGCAGGAGCGCAAGATTCCCCTGCTGGGCGATCTGCCGCTCATCGGCCGCCTGTTCAGTTCGACGAGCAACCGGAGCGACAGTGTCATGCGTCTGTTTCTGATCAAGGCCGAGCCGGCGGCCGACCTGCCGAGCGCATGAGCATGCTCACGCTCACGCTGCTCGACGGCCCCCTCGCCGGACGCCCCATGCCGCTACCACCGGGCACACTCACGATCGGCGACAGTGATTCCGATATCGCGATGACGCTCGATCATGGCGCCCAGATCGCGCTGGGCGTCGACGACGATGGCGTTCGCCTGCTCACGCCGGCGCCAGTCTGGGTCGACGGCGTGCCCGTCGCCGCATCGGATGATCGCGCGGCCGACACGCTCAGGCTCCCGCTGCATACGGCGATCGATCTTGCCGGCCTCGGCATCTGGCTCGGCGACGGCAGCGAAAGCGCTCCCGCGCCCATGCCAAAACGTCCAGAGCGGCGTCCCGAGCACACGGCATCGCCTCGCATGACCCTCGCGCCCGAATCCCCCCAAGCGGCCGAAGCCCCTGCGCGGCGCGCTCGCGCCCAGACCGCCTGGATCGCAGTCACGGGACTATCGCTACTGATCGCGGCGGCGGGCGTCGCGATCTGGCGCACGGGAACCGCCAACGTCATCGCCGCGCCGCCACCGCCCGATGCGCTCAAAGCGCTCGCGGCACGCGTCGCGCCCCGCGTCGTGCTGGATCACAGCGGCAATGCGGTACGCCTGTCCGGTGGCTGCATCGACGACGACGCGCTTGCACGACTGCGCGCCGAGGCGCGTTGGCTGGGCAAAGCGTTGAGCGACGAGACCTGGTGCCCCGCGAATTCCATACAGACAGTGCGCACGTTGCTACGCTTGCACGGCTTCGGTACCGCACAGGTGAGCGTCACGCCGGACGGCGAAGTGCTCATCGGTGCGCCGACGGTCGCCGACGCCCGCTGGCGCTCAGCCGCCAACGCGCTCGATGCATTGGCGCTGCCGCATGGCTGGCGCGTGGCAGAAGGCACGGCCAACAGCTTCGAGCGGCTGTTGAAGACGCTACGCGACGCCGGCCAGTTGCGCGGCATCGATATCGCACGCGATCGCAACGGATGGCGGCTTACCGGGGCACTGACCGTGGGACGCCAAGCGTCGTTGAAGGGGATCGTCGACACATGGAACACCGGTGACAACGCGATGCCGGTGCGCATCGAGCCGCTTCCGCCACAGATCCCGACGCTGGTCGAAACAGGCTTTTCCGCGCCGCTCGTGAGCATAGGTGGCTCGCCCAACGCGCCGCAGATCACCCTCGCCGACGGCACGCGCCTGGCGCAGGGGGCGCGTCTGCCCGGCGGCACACGCGTGATCGCGATTCATACGGGCGGCGTGTCGATCGGCTCGCACGACCGGCTTTTCTACTTACCCCTGTCTCCGGAGACGCTGTATGACGATTCGCCTGACCCAGCTTGAAGACCGCCTCGCCGCCGCGCCCGAGGCTGTCGCGCGCGACGTCGGCACACAGCTCGATGTCGCGCGCCAGACGCTACAACAGGCGCTGCACACGCCGCTTGCGCCCGCGCAGCACGCGCTTGCGCAAACACAGATGCAAGCGGTCCGCGCCGCCGAGGTGATTCTCGAGGGCGTCGCGCGGCGGTACGCCACGTCTTACGGATCGTCGTCGTGACGACGGGAGCGACGGTGGGCGTCGATCGATGCTCGCGTGTGCGCAGAAGCGACAACCCAGCTCGCGCGACCAAAGTCTGCTCGGTCCAATCGTGGGAACCTTCGGCATCGCGCGCCCCGTGCGAGCGGTTTTCGTCCCCGCGTTGTCGCAGGACGCTGGCACGGGGCGCGTCGACGATTTCTTCCACTCTCCACGCATATCATGCCAAGTTACGACCTAGCGAAAACTCTCGTCGAAGCGCTGAAGTTGATCGGCTGCGACCCGAGCAAGATTAATACCGTCGACAATCACTCGCCCATCGAGCTGACGTTTACCGCCTCGCCCAGCATCATCGTGGAAACCTTGAAAAACCAGGCGTGCAGTATTCATGCCGTTGTGGCCACCGACGAAGCCGCACGTCTGCATCGTGCCAACAGTGAGCGGCTTCTGCAATTGCTCATTGAGCCGGCCGAATGGGCCGTCACCGGGCACGTGCAGTTGCGCGAGCGCGACCGTCGTCTGATTCTTCACGCGCAGGTGACGGACGAAGCCGCCGCCGAGCCCGAGCCGTTCGCGCAAGCGCTCACCGATTTCTATGACCGTATCAAGCTCTGCCGGGAGCACCTGCGCGCCTGAGCGCCGCCGCGGTACCCGTTGGCGCATCCGTTGTGCGCCAGCCCATCCCCCCGATCCTCGCGTCCCCACTTCCCCACTACCCCCCGGTCACCTCTCCCTCGTGGGCGATCTCCGCGCGCCAGCCATCCAGTGCTTCGCCGAGCGTCTCGCGCTGTGTCTCGTCGCGAAAGCAACCGTCATGGGCCGACTGCACCAGCCGAGTCAGTTCGCGCGCAAACGCGTAGCGCGCGTCGACCGTCACCATGCCTAGATGGGCCGCGCGTTGCGCAAGCCATTCCACGCCCACCCACGGCTGATCCAGTAACGTGAGCATCTCCGAGATCATCGTGTCCGTCTCAAACGCGGGAGCGCCTGCCGCGCGCAATGTCTGCGCCGCTTGCTCGCATGCCGACTCCAGCGTGAGAAACAGCACCACTCGACGAAGATCGTCGATGACGGCCGCCAGACGCGGGAGCTCCGCACCGGCCTCGCGCGCGCCCAACTCCAACCCCAGTGCCTGCATCAGCGCGCGCAACCGCGCACGACGCTGCGCAAAGCGCCGGCATTCGTCGAACCATTGCGTCAACGAGCGCTGCGATCCTTGTGACTGGCGGAACAGCGACTTGAGTTGTTGCAACAGCGCCATGCCTGGGTTTTGCCCGCTACCGCACTCCAGCGCCGCGAAGGCCTCGATCGCCCACGTCTCGGACGACGTCAGTTCGTCCAACGTCCGGCGCAAGCGGCTGCGCGTTCTGCTGTCCAGCCCGCCATCGGCCAACCAGGCCGCAACGACCAACGCCGCATGCCCGGCCGACAGGTGGGCATGGCGAATCAGTTGATGTGGGTCGGGAACGAACGGAAGATCGCGCAACTGCCCTCGCAGTCGCTCGAATTGCGCCGCGTTCACGCGCGCAAACCGATGCATCTGCTGCTCGAACAGGGCGCGTGCACGCTGCTTGTCGTCGCGCACATCGCGATCGCTCGTCCTGTGGAATCGCACCCCGAGGGCGAAGCTGAGATTCTCTTGAGATTCGGCGACCGCCGCCTCTTCGTTCTGCGAGATGGTCGCTTCGATAAGCGCGATATGTCCCGGCATGTCGGCAGGCAACCCTCGCGCCGCGCTTGCCTCACCATCCAGCGGCAGCCATTCGTCCGCCACCCGGCGCTCAACGGCCTTGTTTTCCTGGATTGCCCGACCCGTCGATGGACCGGACGATGGCAAGCGCTCAACCATCAGCGATCTCCAGATCTGGACTCGCGTTCAGGCGCTCGAGGACGGCCGCGAGATCCGCGTCGAGATCCAGGCACACCGTCACCCATTCGCTTTCGATGCGGGCCTGCCGGCCAACCAGCGTGGCATCCGCCGTGCAGGCCAGCACAATATCGGCCGCTCGCAAGGCATCGGCCACGTCGTCGCGATGGGCGGGCGGCACTCGCAGCACGAGGGCTCCTTCGCGCACCAGCGCGGGTAAAGCGCGTGCGACGCGTTGTGCGAAGCGCTCACCGACATCGAGCGGGGCGATGAAATTCGACAGCGCGGCGCCCAGGGCGTCTGTCACGCGACGCTCCAACGAGCGAACGATGTCGCGCTCGAGCGACGCCTCGTCGACCAGCCATGCAACGGCCTGCGCCACGGCGTCACGGCGGGCTGTTTCCGCAAGCGCCGCCGCCTCCTCTCTGGCCTGCTCGCGCGCCGCGTCCCGCCACGCGTCGCGCAGCGCCTGCGCATCGATACGTGCCTGTTCGCGGTCGGCCAGCGCGGCGTCACGCTCGGTCTTTGCCTGCGCCATCCAGCGAGCCCGTAGACTTGCCTGTTCGCGAAGCTCCTCGAGTGCCTGGCGGGGAATCACCGGCCCCGCGGGCGCGGGGCCGTCCATCGCTTCGATGGCCGTCAAGGCGAAGTCGACGACATACATAGCATCTTCTCCAGCGCTGCAAACCGCAGCCAGATGTCCTCGTTCGTCAAACGCGCACCCGACGCAAACGGTTCAATGTCGGCCGGCGGGGGAAGCAACAGTCTGGCGGCCTTGCTCACCGTCGCCACCTCGACGCACGGCAGCTCAGGCGCGCCATCCAGGCACGCGCCGGTGGCCGCCAGCGCCGCAGGAACGACCTGCTCTGGCGACAGGGTGGGACTGGCAGGCCAATCCCGACGCGTGAGCAGCAAACGGTCGCATTGCCAGGCGTCGAGCCACGAAGCCAACGCACGGCGGTACGTGCCGAGCAGGAGATAGTCTGGACATCCCATCGCGCGCAAGCCGTGGGCCAACGACAGACGTCGCAGGTTCGGCAACCGCCTCAGCATCGCTTGCGCCGTGTTGCCTTGCGGGGGTGCGCAATCGCCCGCCGCCGCACCCGGCCAGCCGCGCCGGGCGATGACCAGACAGTCGATGGACGCACGGCACGCGGCGTGTCGCCGGTAGGCCTCTCGCCAAGGCAACATATCGAACGCGCGCCACCAGCCGACGTCCATTTGCATGCCGGGCTGCCAGATCAGGCGTGCAAGTTGGGTAGCGCCGCCGCAGTGCGCAGGCGTCACGATGCCTTCGATACGCGGGCGCGCAAACGCGGCACCCATGATGCGCGCCGACGCCACGCCACCGCCGCGGCAGCGGCCAGCCCGATACACGCCGCCACGACCATGCCCCACGTCATCGTCGGCAGCCCGCGTCCGCGATCCGTCAATGGGCCCGTGGGCGCACCTGTCGACGCGTCGATGGACGCGCGGGGCAAACGATAATCGGCGGGCTGCAACACGATGCTGATGCGCTCGGGCGTCACCCCCGGCACGCTGTCGTGAACCAGACTGCGTATGTCCGTCATACGCTGCGTCATATTGATCTCGGGGCTGTACTTCACAAAGACAGCCACGCCGGGCGGCAAGGTCGTGCGCCCTGCGGAATCCGTCGGCACCTGCGCGATCGAGACTTCGGCCACCATCACGCCGTCGAGCGACGCGAGCATGCGCTCGAGTCGCTGCTCCTTGAGATAGATCAGCTTCGCCTGCTCCTGCACAGGCGAACTGACGAGTTGTCCCGGTGGAAAGACGTCCTCGACGGACGCGCGCTTCTGGCGCGGCAAGCCGTGTTGGCGCAGCACCTCGACACCGCGCACGAAATCGCTACGCTCGATGCGAACCGTCATGCCCGCGGTGTCGGCGCGCTTGTCGGCCTGCAGCCCGGACACCAGCAATAGCGCCAACATCTGGTTGGCCTCGGTCTCGCTCAGCGAGCGATGCAGTTCGACCTTGCACCCGGCGAGCGAGATCACGAGCAGGCTGCCCAGCAGCCATCGACCGCGCCAACGGCTTTGTGCCACGGACGGGGTGCGTCTCGCCGATCTCGTCACGACGTCGGCGATGCGACGGCCGCACGTCATTGCATATGCACCAGCTTGTTCACCCCTTGCGTGGCGGCGCCTGCCACCTTCGCCACGAACTCCAGTGCCAGCACGCGCTCGGTCAGGGCTCGCTGCATCGCGAGCATGCGGGTCGGATCGTCCAGCGTGCGCTCGTCGATCACCACCCGATCGGCCAGGCGTTCGGTGTTACCCGCAAGCTTGCCCGCTGCGCTGAGCAGATGATGCTCCGGCAGCGACGGCGCGCTCGCGAGGGCCTGACCGAAATGAACGGCGTCGTGCTCGCTGGCGTTGGCCGGTACGAGCGCGGCGTTCGCCGGCGTTGCAATGGCAGACGCGTGCGCAAGTACCGCGGGGATCTGAGAAGTGGTCATGACGAGGGAACGGGAGGAGGAGAGGAGGACGAGGACAACGCGGGCGACGTCGGCGACATCGCGTTGGCGGACTGGCTGGCGTCCATCGCGTCAAGCCAGCGGGCGAGCACGTCGCCTGTCGGGTTGGCGTCATGCCCGGCCGCCACGATCTTGGCGAGGTGGGCGCGCGCCGCGCGGGTATCGCCGAGCGCGATGAGAAGCGCCGAGTGCAGCCATTGACGCGTCTCGCGATCCGTCACGAGCGACGGCAAGGCATTCAGGATCACGTGGGCTTGCGAGTGCATGCCGTGATGCGCACCCGCCAGCGCCAGTTCGACGACGATTTGCCGGATCGACGCGTCCAACCATGAATCGGCGGCATTGCTCGGTACGCGGTCTGCGCGCGTCATGCGATCTTGGCGATGATGCCCATCAGCGTGTCCTTGATGAGCTTGATCGCAGCGCTATGCAGCCCGACCATTGTCGAGAACTGCTGCAACTTGAATTGGACATCGAGCATATGCCGAGGGTCGTTGGTTTCGGGTGCGCGCACGGCCTGGGTGGCCTCGTCGGACATGCGTCGCACCCCTTCGGACATCCCGCGGTGAATCTCTTCGACGTTCATTGCACGCCCTCCTCGGTGACGGCGCCGTGTCCCGCCACCAGATCGGCGCGCATGGCGGCGTAGGCGTCGGCTTGCGGCATGGCCACACGACGGCTACCGCGCTGCGGCGGCGTGCCGAGTCGGATTTCCGTCGGCGCGCAGTCGAAGCGCTTGCGGAAGGTGTCGGTAAAGTGCGCGTGGTTGGTGAAGCCGCATTCGAGCGCGATGTCGAGCACCTTGTGGCGCGTGGACAGCAGCAGATCGCGCGCCAGCCGAAGGCGCCGCTCCAACAGCCACTGCTTCGCGGGCATGCCATACGTTTGCTGAAACAGGTAGCGAAATTTGCGCAGCGGCATGCCGAACTCCTCGGCCAGGCGGCCGACCGGCCACGGTCGGTGAAAATTTGCCTCGACGAAATCGAACAGCGAATGGCTGCCCGCAATCGTCTGACGCAACATGGCCGAGAAGTACCGCTGATCGCGACACAGGCAATAGACGTAGAAGAAACGCAACATCGCCATGCGGTCGACGTTTTGCAACGTCATGGCCACGTCGACCATGCTGGGCTCGAGAATCAACGTGCGTGCCGCCTGTCGATGAAAAACGCCGAGCGGACGGCGGTCGAGCAGATCGACGACATCGGGGTACAGCGCCTGCAGGTCGCAGGCGTGAAAATCGTGTGACATCACCGGCCCTGGGGCATCGATCGTCGCATCCGAATGGGTGGCGGTCATGCCGCCGGCCGGCAGCGTGTGTATGAGACCGTTCACATTCAGTTTGACGTCGTGGTGGCTGATCAGAAATCGCACCGTACTCATAGGCTCCTCCTCTGACGACGGGCGGTCGCCGGGATGACAAAGTCGAAGGCCACACCATAGGCGAGTCCGCCCGCGAGCATCATCCGGTGGAGACCTTAATGTGCGATGCCTGACCTCGGCGTTATCGTATTTGGGAAGAAAACTATCGGGAAACGTAAAAAAACCCGGCGCAGCATCGCGTCGGGTTGTGGTGGAAGCCTCTTGCCTGGGCTTGCGCCGTTCTGTCAGGTGACCTCAGCCGGAGAGAAACTGTCGGCACGCGCCATCGGCCAGTATTTTTCGTAGAGCTGATAACGGAACTGGCCGCGCAGCAGATCGCCCGGCGCAAGGTACTTGAGCGATTCCGACATCAGGCGAATCTCGTTGGTCGACACACGCTCGACGATGTGATGCGCTCGCAGGTCCGACGGATGCGACAACCCCGCCGCCTGAATCAACTCCTGCAGCGCATGCAACGTATGCGCGTGGAACTGGTGCACGCGCTGCGCCTTGTCCGGCACCACCAAGGCGCGCTGACGCAACGTATCCTGCGTTGCGACGCCCGTCGGGCAGCGATCGGTGTGACATTTCTGCGATTGAATACAGCCGATCGCGAACATGAAGCCGCGCGCGGAGTTGCACCAGTCGGCGCCGATGGCCAGCGTACGCGCGATGTCGAATGCCGTAACGATCTTGCCCGATGCACCGATGCGGATCTTCTCGCGCAACCCGGCCCCCACGAGCGTGTTGTGCACGAGCAGAAGTCCTTCCTGCAGCGGCGCACCCACATGATCGGTGAACTCCAGCGGCGCGGCGCCCGTGCCGCCTTCCGAGCCGTCCACGACGATGAAGTCGGGCAGGATGCCGCTCTCGAGCATCGCCTTCACAATGCTGAAAAATTCCCACGGATGGCCGATGCACAGCTTGAACCCGGTCGGCTTGCCCCCCGAGAGCGTGCGCAGACGCTCGACGAATTGCAGCAACCCGAGCGGCGTCGAGAACTCACTGTGACGCGACGGCGAAATACAGTCCTGCCCCATCGGCACGCCGCGCGTGGCGGAAATCTCCGGCGTGATCTTGGCCGCGGGCAACACGCCGCCGTGTCCCGGCTTTGCGCCTTGCGAGAGCTTCACCTCGATCATCTTCACCTGAGGCGTCGTCGCCTGCGCCGCAAATTTCTCGGCGTTGAAGGTACCGTCGTCGTTGCGGCATCCGAAGTAGCCCGAGGCCACCTCCCAGATCAGGTCGCCGCCCTGCTCCCGATGATGCGGCGAGATGGAACCCTCGCCGGTGTCATGAATGAAGTTGCCGAGCTTCGCACCGCGATTGAGTGCGCGGATGGCGTTGGCCGACAGGGCACCGAAACTCATGGCGGAGATATTGAAGATCGACGCCGAATACGGCTGTGCGCGATCCGCGCCAATGGTGATGCGAAAGTCGTGATCCTTCAGGACTGTCGGCGCGAGCGAGTGGGCAATCCATTCGTAGCCCGTCGCCTTGACATCGATCTCGGTGCCGAACGGCCGGCTGTCGACATCGCCCTTGGCGCGCTGATAGACAATGCTGCGCTGGGCACGCGAGAAGGGGGTTTCGGACGTATCGTCTTCCACGAAATACTGGCGAATTTCGGGGCGGATGAATTCGAACAGAAACCGGAAGTGTCCCCACAGCGGGTAGTTGCGCAGCACGGCGTGACGCTGCTGCACGATATCCCACACGCCGAGCGCCACCAGCGCAGCAAACGGCAACGGCCAGAGCGGATGCCAACCGTCGAACAGCACGCCCGCCAACGTTGCCAGGAGCAACGCCACGACGAGCCACAGAGCCAGGAATCGGCGCGAGAACATGAAATCTCCTTGCTTTAGGGGACACTCGCCGGCACGCGGCCGGGGGTCCCCCGGCGAGCGCCGGCGGATTCAATGCGTATTGAGGATGGCGTGTTTGGCGGCCACGGCGGCCTGGGGGTTAGCGCTGCCGGCGTCGGCCGGCGTCGTGGCCGCGATGATGCCGCCGCCCAGACAGACCTCGCCGTCATACAGCACGGCCGATTGCCCCGGCGTGACCGCCCACTGCGCCTCGGAGAACGACAACGTGAGCGCATCGGCGTCGGCACGCACCACTTCGCATGCGGCGTCGGCTTGCCGGTAGCGGGTCTTGGCGCCGCAGCGCGTGCCCTCGGCCGGCGGCTCGCCCGCGACCCACGACAGGTCTTCGGCATCGAGCGTGTTCGAGAGCAGCCACGGATGATCGTGGCCCTGCACCACATACAGCGTGTTGCTCGCCATGTCCTTGCGCGCCACGAACCACGGCTCGCCGGAGCCTTCGCGGCTGCCCCCGAGTCCGATGCCCTTGCGCTGGCCCAGGGTGTAGAACGCCAGGCCCACGTGCTCGCCCACGACCGCTCCGTCAGGCGTTTTCATCGGGCCCGGTTGGGTCGGTAGGTAGCGATTGAGAAAGTCGCGGAATGGGCGCTCGCCAATGAAGCAAATGCCGGTCGAGTCCTTCTTCTTCGCGTTCGGCAATCCGATCTGCGCGGCAATCTCGCGAACCTTCGTTTTCGGCATGTCGCCAAGCGGGAACATCGTGCGCGAAAGCTGTTGCTGGTTCAGCCGGTGCAGGAAGTAGCTCTGATCCTTGGTGTGATCGAACGCCTTGAGCAACTCGAAGCGCCCATCGCGCTCGCGCACGCGGGCGTAGTGACCGGTGGCGATGGTCTCGCCGCCCAGCGCCACGGCGTGATCGAGAAACGCCTTGAACTTGATCTCGGCGTTGCACAGCACGTCCGGATTGGGTGTGCGGCCCGCCGAATACTCGCGCAGGAATTCCGCGAACACACGGTCCTTGTACTCGGCGGCAAAGTTCACGGCTTCGACGTCGATGCCGATCAGATCCGCGACCGAGACCACGTCGATCCAGTCCTGCCGGGTCGAACAGTATTCGCTGTCGTCATCGTCTTCCCAGTTCTTCATGAACAGGCCGACGACGTCATAGCCTTGTTGTTTGAGCAGCCATGCCGTGACCGACGAATCCACGCCGCCCGACATGCCGACCACTACGCGTTTTTGACTCATGTGTTGCCTTGCCCGCCGGCGCTCGCCGGATGGGTCAGAAGTAGGGCGAGGTCGTAACGGACCCCCCGCAGGTAATCGTCCATGCAGCGCTCGAGAATCGGCGAGCGATGGCGCGCGCGCTGGGCACGCACTTCGTCCGGTGTCAGCCAGACGGTGCCGACAATGCCGTCGTCGAGCGTACGCGACGCATCGAACTCGCCCAGTGTGCCGGTGAACGCGAAGCGCAGATACGCGATGTCGCCGGGGCCGGGGGCGAGATAGATGCCCAGCAGATGCTGGGGCGCGAACGCATAGGCCGTCTCTTCCAGCACTTCACGGCGCACCGCGTCGAGAATCGACTCGCCCGGCTCCAGATGACCGGCCGGTTGGTTGATCAACAGGCCTTCACGCTTTTGCTCTTCGACAAACAGAAAACGGCCGTCGCGCTCAACGACCGCGGCGACCGTCACGTTGGGCTTCCAGCGTGCATTCATGACACATCCTTGCAGGACGGGGGACCTGACGGGCCCCATGGACCGTGGCCGGCGGTTGGCCCACGCAGTCGGTCCGAGACGTTACCCCGATAAAAGCAGCATTTTACCGTCTGACGGGGTTTGGCGCTGAGGACGGGGGAGCGTCGTGAGTGTGGCGGCCGACCGACCGGTCGGTCGGCCGCAACGACCATCGTCCCGGCCCCGTCGGCATATCCATATGCGGTTTCGTGCAATAGGCGTGCCTGTCATCTTCGGGTAAGCTTCCAGCACCAGCAATGTGCAGCATGCAGTGGCAGTACCGCATCACCGGTTTGTACAGTAGTTCGATTGCAGTGGTTTGTGCAGGACTAATGTCATCAGCGGCGAAACAGGTAATGCGCCTGCCCCGGCAGCGCACGCGCTGCGGCTCCTTGGCCGCTGATGAGATCAGTTCACAAACCCAAGGAGAGACGTAATGAGAATCGGCATCCCCGCCGAAACGCTTACCGGCGAATCCCGTGTCGCGGCCACGCCCGAGACGGTGAAGAAGCTGGTCGCGTCAGGACATCAGATCGTGGTTGGACGCGGTGCAGGAGACGCCGCAAGCGTGCCCGACGCGGCCTTCGAAGCCGCCGGCGCCACATTAGGCACCGCCGCCGACGCCCTGGGGGCAGAACTCGTACTCAAGGTACGGGCCCCCTCCTCCGAAGAACTCGCACTCATCCCGCGCGGCAGCGTCGTCGTCGGCATGCTCAACCCGTTCGATGCCGAGAACAATGCGCGCATGGCGGCCGCCGGCATTACGGCCTTCGCCCTGGAAGCCGCGCCGCGGACCACGCGCGCGCAAAGCATGGACGTGTTGTCTTCGCAGGCCAACATCGCCGGCTACAAGGCCGTAATGCTTGCCGCCAATCTGTATCAGCGTTTCATGCCGATGCTCATGACGGCCGCCGGCACGGTCAAGGCCGCGCGTCTGGTCGTGCTGGGCGCCGGCGTCGCCGGGTTGCAGGCCATCGCCACGGCCAAGCGTCTCGGCGCGGTCATCGAAGCCTCGGATGTGCGTCCGGCCGTGCGCGAGCAGATCGAATCGCTCGGCGCCAAGTTCATCGACGTGCCGTTCGAGACCGACGAGGAACGCGAGATCGCCAAGGGCGTGGGCGGTTATGCGCGCCCGATGCCGGCGGCATGGCTCGCGCGTCAGTCGCAACTCGTGCACACACGTTTGACGCAGGCGGACATCGTCATCTCCACCGCGTTGATTCCGGGACGCGCCGCACCGACGCTCATCGCCGAAGACACCGTCAAGGCCATGAAGCCCGGCTCGGTGATCATCGACCTCGCTGCGGGACGCGGCGCGAATGGCGGCGGCAATTGCCCCTTGTCGGTGGCCGACGAGGTCGTCAAGGTGCATGGCGTAACGATTGCGGGCTACACCAACCTCGCGGGCATGGTGGCGGCCGACGCCTCGGCGCTGTATGCCCGTAACGTGCTCGACTTCCTGAAGCTGGTGATCGACAAGGAAGGCAAGCTCGTCATCGATACCAACGACGACATCGTCAGTGCGTGCCTGATGTGCCGCGACGGTCAAGTGCTGCGTGCGGCATAAGGGGGAGACACGACCATGGAAATGATCAATCACACGGTGATCAATCTGATCATCTTCGTGCTGGCGGTGTACGTCGGCTATCACGTGGTGTGGAACGTCACGCCTGCGCTGCACACGCCGCTCATGGCGGTCACGAACGCGATCTCGGCCATCGTGATCGTGGGCGCAATGCTCGCGGCCGGGCTCACGGAAGGCGCGCTCGGCAAGACGATGGGTGTCGTGGCCGTGGCGCTTGCGGCGGTCAACGTGTTCGGGGGCTTCCTCGTCACACAGCGCATGCTCGAGATGTTCAAGAAGAAAGACAAGGCACCCGTCAAGGCGGCCGAGGGGGACAAGCAATGAGTATGAATCTCGTCACGCTGCTGTATCTGGTCGCGTCGATCTGTTTCATCCAGGCGCTCAAGGGCCTGTCGAATCCGAAGATGGCGCGACGCGGCAATGCGTTCGGCATGATCGGGATGGCCATTGCGGCCCTCACCACGATTGCGTTGATCTTTGAACTGCGACGCCTGATGGGCGGGAACTATTCGGGTCTCGGGTTGATTCTGGGTGGGCTCGTGGTCGGCGGTGGCATCGGCGCGTTCGTCGCACGCAAGGTCGAGATGACCAAGATGCCGGAGCTGGTCGCGGCCATGCACTCACTGATTGGTCTTGCGGCCGTGTGTATCGCGGTGGCGGCGGTGGCGGAACCGGCGGCGTTCGGCATTGTGCCGGCCGGCGAAACTGTGCTGCCTTCCGGTAACCGTATCGAGCTGTTCATCGGCACGTTCGTCGGCGCGATCACGTTCTCGGGGTCGGTCATCGCCTTCGGCAAGCTCTCGGGCAAGTACAAGTTCCGTTTGTTCCAGGGGGCACCGGTCCAGTTCACGGGCCAGCACACGGTCAACCTGCTGCTCGCCATTGCGATGCTCGGCTTCGGCGTCATCTTCTTCCTGTCGCAAAGTTGGCTGCCGTTCGTTCTGATGACGGCCATCGCGTTCGTGCTCGGTGTGCTCATCATCATCCCGATTGGCGGCGCGGACATGCCCGTCGTCGTGTCGATGCTGAACTCGTACTCGGGCTGGGCGGCCGCCGGTATCGGCTTCTCGCTGAACAACCCGATGCTCATCATCGCGGGTTCGCTCGTGGGTTCGTCAGGCGCGATCCTGTCGTACATCATGTGCAAAGCCATGAATCGCTCGTTCTTCAACGTGCTTCTCGGCGGGTTCGGTGCAACGCCGGGCGCGAGCCCTGCGGGCGGCGCGCAACAACAACGGCCGGTGAAGTCGGGTTCGCCTGACGACGCCGCGTTCCTGATGAGCAACGCGGAATCGCTGGTGATCGTGCCGGGTTACGGCCTGGCCGTCGCCCGCGCGCAGCACGCCCTGAAGGAGTTGACCGACAAGCTCACCGAGAAGGGGGTGAATGTGCGCTACGCCATTCACCCGGTGGCAGGGCGCATGCCGGGTCATATGAACGTGCTGCTCGCCGAAGCCGAAGTGCCGTACGATCAGGTGCTGGAGATGGACGAGATCAACGGCGAATTCGGCCAGACGGACGTGGTGCTGGTGCTCGGCGCGAACGACGTGGTGAACCCGGCCGCGAAGAACGATCCGACATCGCCGATCGCCGGCATGCCGATTCTCGAGGCGTACAAGGCCAAGACGATCATCGTCAACAAGCGTTCGATGGCGGCGGGCTATGCCGGTCTCGATAACGAGTTGTTCTATCTCGACAAGACCATGATGGTGTTCGGCGACGCGAAGAAGGTCGTCGAGGAAATGGTCAAGGCCGTCGACTAAGGCGACACGTTCGCCATCGGCCGGACTGCGGGGCTGCACGGGAAGGTGACCGGCAGCCCCGCGCTACAATGCGCGCTCCTCATTGCTCCCAGGAACCGCGCCATGACGCTCGGCATTGTCGCCGCTCTCCACGAAGAAATTACCGATCTGCTCGCCGAGATGGCGCCCGGCGCGCACGTCGAGTCCATCGGTATGCGCGACTACCACGTGGGCAAGCTGCATGGCCATGACTGTGTCGTCGTGCTCGCACGTGTCGGCAAGGTTGCGGCGGCCGCCACGACCGCCGCGCTGATTCACCGGTTCGCGATCGACGAGCTCGTTTTCACAGGCGTGGCCGGCGGACTCGCGCATGGGTTGTCGGTCGGCGACATCGTCGTGGCCGACACGCTCGTGCAGCACGACATGGACGCCAGCCCCCTCTTCCCTCGTTTCGAAATCCCGCTGCTCGGGCGCGACACCTTCGCCAGCGCACCGCCGCTGCGCGACGCCCTGGCGAAAGCGGCGCGCGACTGGCTCGCCGAGGAGATGGCGACGCAAGTGCCTGTCGCGCTGCGCACCGAGTGGCAGATGAGCGCCCCGCGCGTGCACGTCGGGCAAGTCGCGAGCGGCGATCAGTTCGTCTCCAGCGCGGGCGAGGTCAGCCGGCTGCGCGACGCGCTGCCGCAGACCCTCGCCGTGGAGATGGAAGGGGCCGCCGTGGCACAGGTGTGTCACGAGTACGGCGTTCCGTTCGCGGTGATGCGCACGCTCTCCGATAGCGCCGACGACACCGCCCACGTCGACTTCCCGCGCTTTCTGCGCGAGGTGGCCAGCCATTACTCGCACGGCATCCTGCGCCGCTTCCTGACCGAACGGCGCGCATGATCCGGGGACCCGCCGCGGACCATCCGAGCGCTTCACCATCGGACCCTTCGAGGCGTCCGTCCCCGTTTGGACAATGACGGCGCACGATCTCGATACCTCGCATCGAACGCCTTCCCGACAATGCCATCTCTTGCATTGTCCGAAGGAGAGTCCCGATGAACTTGGAAAATCATCATGTCGGCACAGGCGCAACGGCGCGTCTGAGTACGCCGGCATTGGCGCCGATCTATCGAACGATGGCCTGGAGCGACGTCGTCCAGATCCGCGCCCTCAACCCCAAGTGCAATCCGACGAAGGCGGCAATCACCCTTGCCGCCGAACATCCGGACAGCGTGTTCGGACGCGAAATCGATTGCAACGTCGGCAGGACGGCCGTCGGCGAACCGGCCCTCAACGCGCAGCAGCAATTGGCACTGCGCCGGCTGGCCGTGCTCGAAGACCACGAGGTCACGGTCGATTCGCTCAGGGATGCGGGCCTGCCCACTGCCCTTGCCGTCGATCTCGTGCAGCGCCTGTGCGCACGCCCGACGGGTTGGTCCCTCTTCGAGCGGCTCGTGATCACGCCGACGCTGAACGACTGGGCGCGATCCGTACTGGAACGTCAGGACCCCGTTCACGTGGCCGACGACGTGCTGACGCTGCGCATCCTGCAGGCGTTCGGTCACGACGTCGCCGTGCCGTGGACGTTCGACGTCACCAACAAGTGGGTGTACTTCTACAGCGTATCGTCGGGCGACACGGGGTGCCTCACGCGACTGCTCAATACGGCGACACGCGATCGACCGGACGATAGTGCCCGGCGCGAGGCATGCCGCAAGGCCTATCAGGCGCTGGCATATACGCATTTCGGCGCAGACGGCCAGCTCTGGCCGCATTGGGAAGCGAGAGACGACACCTGGGAGATTTACCCGGATCCGCGCGGCGAAACCTTCCGTGACGACATCGTGTCCGAGAACGCCATCACCTGCGAGACGGAGCGGTGGCTCCGGAACGTTACACCCGTCGGATTCATGAACGTTTCCGGCCACTCGCCGCGCACCGGCCTCGACTACGACAGCGATCTGTCGGACCCGGACAACGTGACGTGCGATCCAGAGCGCGCTCGGGTCTCGCCGAGCGAACTGCGCGTGCGCCTCGCAACGCTGGCGGCGCAGCGACGCGGGGAGACGCAAGCCGCATTGGCGGTATCGCTTGCACCACCTGCACCACCTCCATCACTTGCCCCCTCTTCAGCCAGGCGGGTCGCCTGGTCTCCCGCCACCGACCAGTAGCCACGACGCGCCCGTCGCGCACAAAGCAAAAGACCGGCGGCCGCCGGTCTTTGTCGTAACGTCGAACGAGACGATTCGCTTACGCTTGCGGCGCGCCCGCCTCGTCCTTGCCTTCGCTCTTGCCCTCACTTTCCGCGCGCTTGCGCACCGAGCCGGCAATCAGGTCGAAGCGGAACAGACGGCATTCGAGCGCGCCGTTGAACAGCGGCGTACGACGCGATTCGCGCAGACGCATCTGTCCAGGCAGGCTCATGTCGGCCGTCAGCAGGTAGGCACTCCAGCCCGTGAAGCGCTGCTTGAGCGCGTCGCCGAAGGCGCGGAAGAATGCCGCGTCGACACCGTCCGGCTGATTGCGCTGGAACTGACCGCCGCGATTGCCCTGCATGTCCGGCGATTCGTCGCCGTCATCGGCGTCGCGCGATCCGCGACGTCCGCGCACTTCGATACGCTCGCCGTACGGCGGATTGGCGACGATGATGCCGGGTCGATCCACCGGGGGCGACATATCGCGCGCATCCACCTGCTTGAGGCCGATGTCGCCCACGCCCGCACGCTCCAGGTTGGCGCGGGCCTTGGCCAGCATGTCGCCCGAGATATCGCTGCCGAAAATCGTCGGCGGCACACCGCGCACGCGGGCATCGCGTTGCGCTTCGGTGGCCTGCACCTTCAGCGCCTGCCATGCCGTGATGTCATAGCCCTTGAGCTTCTCGAAGCCAAAGCGGCGCTCGGCACCCGCGGGCACGCCCAACGCAATCTGCGCCGCTTCCGCGAGGAAGGTGCCGCTGCCGCACATCGGGTCGTACAGCACCATGTCGGCCGCCGTGTCGGTGCGCCAGCCGGCCAGACGCAGAATGCCCGCAGCCAGATTCTCGCGCAGCGGGGCCGCCCCCTTGTCCAGGCGCCAGCCGCGCTTGAACAGCGCTTCGCCCGAAGTATCGAGATAGAGGGTAGCGTCGGTGGCGGTCAGGAAGGCGAACACCCGCACGTCGGGCTGCGACGTATCGATGTTCGGCCGCGTGCCGGTCTTCTCGCGCAGGCGGTCGCACACAGCGTCCTTGATCCGCAGCGTGACGAATTCGAGGCTGCGCACCGGCGCCTTGATGCCGGTGACGTCCACGCGCAGCGTCTGCTGGGACGAAAACCACTCTTCCCAGCGCTGACGCAAGGCGAAGTCGTAAATGTCCTGTTCGGTGCGGTACGCCTGCTGTGCGATGCGCAGCAGCACGCGGCTCGCGATGCGCGAATGCAGGTTGGCGGCCATGCCGGCGGCCCACGGACCGGCGAAATGCACGCCACCGGGCACCTGCTTGCCCACCGACACGGGCGCCAGACGTCCCAGCTCTGCCAATTCGGCGGCGAGCGCCTCTTCCAGTCCGCGAGGACAGGGCGCGAAGAATTCGAAGGAAGCCATTTCGATGCGTACGACCGGCACGCGAAGTGCCGGCGGAGGGAATAAACCGCTATTGTACGCGCGCCGACCCGGCCGGCGTCAGCGCCGCGCCACCGGGGCAGGCGGCGAGTTTGTGCAACAGCGTCTCGACGATGGCGTCGGGCGACTCGCGGATGTCGATCACCAACGCGTCGCGCGGTTCTTCGAGCGTGTCGAACTGGCTTTGCAACAGCGCCGGGTCGAAGAAATGCCCGCCACGCGACGCCAGGCGCTCGCCGATCACCTCGGGGGCCCCCTTCAGGTAGACGAACACGACGTCGCCGTCGTGCTCGCCCAGCACGTCGCGATAGCGCGAGCGCAACGCCGAACACGCGAACACGTGGTGACGCCCCGCCACGCGGCGCGCAACGATCGCCTCGCGAATCGCCGCCAGCCACGGGGCGCGGTCGTTGTCGTTAAGCGCCTCACCGCGCCGCATCTTTTCGATGTTCGCGGCGCTGTGAAACGAATCCGCGTCGGAAAACCCGCAGCCCAGACGCTCGGCAAGTCGTTGCCCGACCGTGCTCTTGCCGCTGCCCGATACGCCCATTACCACGACGATCATGGCTCGCCTCCTTGTAACCGGCTGACTCGCGTCAGCGTATTGACGCTGTTGCACGCCCTGCATCGCTACCTCACACCACCGTGGCGAGGCCGAGCGTCAGCAGCAACGCCACAACCGAAATGATCGTCTCGCACACCGTCCAGGTCTTGAAGGTCTGCGGCACGGTCATGTTGAAATATTCCTTGACCAGCCAGAAGCCGCCGTCGTTGACGTGCGACAGGATCAGCGAGCCCGCGCCCGTGGCCAGCACCATCAATTCCGGTTTCACGGTGGCACCGGCGGCCGCCGCGATCGGTGCGACGATGCCGCACGCCGTGGTCATGGCCACCGTGGCCGAGCCCGTCGCGATACGAATCAGCACCGCCACCAGCCAGCCCAACAGCAGCGGCGAGAGGTGGGCGTTCGTCGCGACATCGACGATCGCCTTCGACACGCCGCTGTCCATCAGGATACGCCCGAAACCGCCACCCGCTCCCACCACCAGCGTAATCGTGGCGATCGGCGCCAGACACTCGTTGGTGAACTTCAGGATGTGGTCGCGATTGAAACCGCGCTGCTTGCCGAACGTGAAGAAGCTCACGAGCGTGGCGATCAGCAACGCCATCACCGAGTTGCCGATCAGGCGCAGAAATTCGTTGGCAAACGTCTTCGGCGCGAAGAACAGGTCGGCCCAGCTACCGATGAGCATCAGGATCACCGGCAGCAGGATCGTGAACAGCGTGATGCCGAAGCCCGGCAGTTCGTTCAGCGCACGGTCCTTTTCGACGAACTGCGAGAGCAGCGGATTGTCCGGATTGGGCACCACGTGGCGCGCCATGAGCTTTGCGAACAGCGGGCCGGCAATGGCCGCCGTCGGAATGCCGACGATCAGCGCGTACATGATGGTGTGACCGATGTCCGCGTTGTAGGCGGTCACGGCGAGCAACGCGGCCGGGTGCGGCGGAATCAGGCCGTGCACGACCGACAGGCCCGCCACCATCGGAATGCCCACGAGCACCATCGACGTACCGGTCCGCTTGGCGACGTTGAACGCAATCGGAATCAGCAGCACGAAACCGACTTCGAAGAACACCGGCAGACCGACGATGAACGCGATCACGACCATCGCCCAGTGCACGTTCTTCTCACCGAAAGCGCCGATGAGCGTGCGCGCAATGCGCTCGGCCCCGCCCGACTCGGCCATCATCTTGCCGAGCATCGTGCCAAGCCCCACCACCAGCGCAATGTGCCCCAGCGTGTTGCCCACGCCTGTCTCGAACGCCTTGACGATTCCCCCCATCGGCATACCCACCGCCAGCCCGAGCACGAGCGAGACGACGATCAGCGTGATGAACGGATTCAGTTTGAAACGCGCGATCAGCAGAATCAGCGCGATTACCGCGACTAGCGCGTACACCAGCAGCAAGTTGCCTTGCACCGCGACCATGGGGGGTCTCCTCGTTTGGCTAGATGGGCGAATGCCCGAAGGGCTTGCGCCCGATTATTGGAATTGTGGGATGTGATGCGTTGCTTCGATGAAACCGGTGTTGCCTAGCGGCGCGGCAAGGCAGTCGCCGCTCGCGCGAGACGCGTAATGCCGTCCCAGTCCTGCGCGTCCACGAGCGCCTTGGGGGTGAGCCACGATCCCCCCACGCACACCACATTGGGTTGCGCGAGATACGACGGCGCCGACTCGGCGCTGATACCGCCCGTCGGGCAGAAACGCACGTGCCGGAACGGCCCGTAAAGGGCCTTGAGCATCGGCACGCCCCCCGACGGTTCGGCCGGGAAGAACTTCACCGTGTCGTAGCCATCGGCGAGCGCCGCGAGAATGTCGGACGGCGTCACCACGCCCGGCAGCAACGGCAGACCTGCTGCCTTGGCCGCCGCGCCCAGCGCGCTCGTGTAGCCCGGCGAGACGCCGAAGCGCGCGCCGGCCGCCACGGCCTGCGCCATTTCTTCCGGGCGTGTGAGCGTGCCCACGCCGACAATCAGTTCGTCGGACAGCCCCGCCACATGGCGAATGACGTCCATCGCGGCCGGGGTGCGCAGCGTGATTTCGAGGACCCGCACGCCGCCCGCGAGCAGCGCGCGCGAGACCTGCTCGCCCTGCTCGACGCTGTCGAACTGGAGCACCGGAACCACGGGGCCGGCACGAACGATGTCATTGATGTCCATTACGTTTTCCTTGAATGCAGCGACGTGACCGGCACGTCACTCAGAACCGAAGAACACGGACGCGCCGGCTTCAGCCGCGCCCACCGCCGCGCGCATGTGACCGAAGAGCAGACGCCCGGTGTCGTCGCCCGAGACCGGCACCTCTGCCATCTCACGCGCCTCCCATACCTGCGGGGCCACCTCGGCGTGCAGCATGCCGGCGTTCGCGTCGAGCACGATCAGATCGCCGTCGCGCACCCGTGCCAGCGGGCCGCCGCCCGATGCTTCAGGCGACACGTGAATCACGGCGGGCACCTTGCCCGAGGCGCCGGACATCCGGCCATCGGTCACGAGTGCCACCGCAAACCCTTCGTCCTGCAAAACACCGAGTAGCGGAGTGAGGCGGTGCAGCTCGGGCATGCCATTGGCGCGCGGCCCCTGGCCACGCAGCACCACGACCACGTCGCGACGCAATTCACCGGCGTCGAACGCGGTCTGAACCGCTTCCTGCGACGCAAATACGCGTGCCGTTGCGGCCACGCGCCGATGTTCCGGCTTGACCGCCGACACCTTGATGACGCCGCGTCCCAGATTGCCGTGCATGAGCCGCAATCCGCCATCGGGGGCGAACGGTTCGGCATGGCCGCGCAGGACGTCACGATCACCACTGTAGGCGCTACCGGCGCGCCACGCCAGTCCATCGGGCGACAGCCACGGCTCGGCGCGGTAGCGCGCGAGGCCCGGACCGGCCACGGTCTTGACGTCGTCGTGCAGCAGGCCCGCGTCGAGCAATTCGCCGATCAGGAAGCCCATGCCACCCGCCGCGTGGAAATGATTCACGTCGGCCTTGCCGTTCGGATAGACGCGCGCCATGAGCGGCACCACGGCCGACAACGCGTCGAAATCGTCCCAATCGATGATGACGCCCGCCGCGCGGGCCATCGCCACCAGATGGAGCGTGTGATTGGTGGAACCGCCCGTGGCCAGCAGGCCGACGATGCCGTTGACGACGGCACGCTCGTCGACCACATGGCCGATCGGGGTGTAGTCGGGCGTGTCGGCGCCGATGGCCAGCACGCGCGCGAGGGCGGCGTCGGTCAGTGCGTCGCGAAGCGGCATGTGCGGATGCACGAAGGCCGCGCCCGGCAGGTGCAGGCCCATGATTTCCATCAGGAGCTGATTGCTGTTGGCGGTGCCGTAGAACGTGCAGGTGCCTGCGCCGTGATAGGCCTGCGACTCGGCTTCGAGCAGCGCGTCGCGGCCGACCTTGCCCGTGGCATACGCCTGGCGGATCTTGGCCTTCTCGTCATTCGACAAGCCGCTCGCCATCGGACCAGCCGGCACGAAAATCGTCGGCAGATGACCGAATTGCAGGGCACCGATCACGAGACCCGGCACGATCTTGTCGCAAACACCGAGCATCAGCGCGGCATCGAACATGTTGTGCGAGAGCGCGACCGCCGTACTCATGGCGATGATCTCGCGCGAGAACAGCGACAGCTCCATGCCTGCGTTACCTTGCGTGACGCCGTCGCACATCGCCGGCACCCCGCCCGCGACCTGCACCGTGGCGCCGAGCTTGCGCGCGGCTTCGCGCAAACGCGCCGGATACGACTCATATGGCTGATGTGCCGAGAGCATGTCGTTGTAAGCCGTGACGACGCCGACGTTCGGACGACGCTGTTCGCGCAGGACGAGCTTGTCATTGGCCGGCATGGCGGCGAATCCGTGCGCCAGATTGGCACAGGACAGCGCGCCGCGCTGCGGGAAGCGTCCGGCGCTGGCGTCGATGCGGGCCAGATACGCCGCACGCGTGTCGCGGCTGCGCGCGGCAATGCGCGCCGTGACGGCCATTACGGTCGGGTGCAGGGGCTTCTTTTGCTCAGACATCATGCCGGGGAACGGAAATTGCGCCGCACCCAGGGGCAGGTGCGATTCGGAGCGGAGTTTAGTAGAAATTCTACATCGCATCAATCGAAAGACATCGGCATCCGGGCTTGTCCCTAGTGTTATCCAATAGTTACGTCGAATTTTACCGCATCAAGAAACATAACCCCATAATATGAAATGCTGATTTCATGTAGTTTTTGTACATTCTCGCCGCAACATGCACACGTGCCGATCCGCGCCCGCACTGCGGCGCCGGGACCTGCGGGTGCTATAGTGGGCGCCTGCTTTTGTCGACGCCTGCCATGCTGAACCGAATCAAAGCCACGCTGACCCAATTGCGCCCGTCCGAGCGCAAGCTCGCGACCTATGTGCTGGATGCGCCGCGCGAAGTCGTCGATCTGTCGATGAACGAACTCGCCGAACGCGCCAGCGTCAGCCAACCGACAATCGCCCGGTTCTGTCAGGCGGTGGGTTGCAGCGGCTATCGGGAGTTCAAGATCCGGCTGGCGCAGGGCATCGCGCAAGGGGTGCCGTTCGTACACCGCGACGTCCGCCCCGACGAACCGGTGCCGGGCATCGCCAGCAAGGTGCTCGACCGCACCATCGGCAGTCTCATGCAGGTTCGCAACAATCTCTCGCCCGACAGTATCGGGCAAGCCATCGAGCTGCTTGCCGGGGCACGGCGCATCGAGTTCTATGGCGCGGGGGCGTCGGGGATTGCCGCACAGGACATGCAGCACAAGTTCTTCCGGCTCGGGGTGCCCGCCGTGGCATATAGCGACCCGCATGTCTACGGAATGTCGGCCGCGCTGCTGCGACAAGGGGATGTGGTGGTGGCAATCTCCAACACCGGGCGCACGCAGGATCTGCTTGAAGCCGTCCAGTTGGCGCGAACGGCGGGCGCGAGCGTGATTGCAATCACGCACAGCAACTCGCCACTGGCGCGGCAGGCGAGCGTCGCGCTCTTCGCCGATGTCGACGAAGACACCGACGTCTACTCGCCACTGACCTCGCGTATCGCGCATCTCGCCATTGGCGACGTGCTCGCCGTGGGCATGGCGCTGCGCCTGGGCGATCGCCTGCCCGCCCAACTCGCCCGCGCGAAGGAAGTCATCAATCGCCGCCGGACGACGAACGAAGGGCGATAGCCACGGCTATCGCCTCACCCTCGTCATTTCGCATCGCTTAAGGTCAGCGCCTATGCCGCGCTCAGCGCTGCTGTGCCTGCGGATTGACGGCGTTCTGTAATGGCTTGCCGGTCAGCGCAGCAACGAGGTTGTCCGCCGCGCACGCGGCCATGGCATGGCGCGTCTCGTGTGTTGCCGAACCGATATGCGGCAGCGCGACCACTTGCTTCATCTTCAGCAGCGGCGAATCGACCGACACCGGCTCGCGCTCGAACACGTCGAGGCCCGCCCCACGCAGATGGCCCGACGCCAGCGCATCGATCAGCGCCGCCTCGTCGATCACCTTGCCGCGCGCCGCGTTGATGAAAATGGCGCCCGGCTTCATCTGCGCGAATTCGTTCGCTCCGATCAACCGTTCCGTCGCCGGCGATAGCGGTACGAGCGTCACGACAAAGTCGGCTTCGGCCAGCAACGCCGGAAGTGCCCGGTGCCGAGCGCCGTAGGCCTGCTCCGCAGCCTCGTTGCGCGAACGGTTGCTGTACAACACCTTCATGCCGAAGCCGAGCGCGGCACGACGCGCGACCGCGCCGCCGATGCGGCCCATGCCGACGATGCCAAGCGTCTTGCCTTGCACGTCGGTACCGAAATGTGCCTCGTCGAGACTCGCCGTCCAACCGCCCGACTTCACCAGTTCGGCCAGTTCGACGACGCGCCGGGCACTCGACAGAATCAGGGCGAAGACGGTATCCGCCGTGGTTTCCGTCAGCACATCGGGGGTATTCATCAGCACGATGCCGCGACGCGTGAGATCGGCCACGTCGAATTGATCGTAGCCCACGGAAATGGTGGCCCAGGCCTTGAGCCTGGGTGCGGCGTCCAGCAATGCGGGCGTGACGTTCATGCCCCCGCCGATGGCGCCCTCGGCGCGGCCCAACGCCGCCAGGAATGCCGCGCGATTGCCGTCGTTCACCCCGTCGAATTCCGTCAGCGTAAAGGTTTCGGCCAACCGCGCGCGCACATCCGGCGGCACGCTCTTGTACAGCACCACTTCCGGAAGACTCATCCTCTTCACTCCTTGGGAGGTTGCCGCTACCCGCACCCGCGGGCACCGGACGACACGTTCGGTATGCCGGATCAGCGCCGAGTGCCCTGAGCGTCGGCAAAAGCCCGTTCGAGAAAATCGAGGCGGTCCTGGCCCCAGTAGGGCTGGCCGTCGAACACGAACCACGGCGCGCCGAAGACGCCGGCGCGTTCGGCGTCGTCGGTGTTGGCGTCGTAGGCCGCCTGCACGCCGGCCGTCTTCGACGCCGCGAGCAGCGATGCGCCGTCGAGCGACAGGCTGTCGGCGATCGCCTGCAACGTTGCCTCGTCGGCGATGTTGCGCTCCTCGGCCCACAGCGCCGTCGAAATGGCCGCCGTCAGCGCGAGCGCCTTGTCCGTGCCATGCGCGAGCTGCGCGGCGACGATCAAACGCGCCGCCGGATCGCCCGCCACCGGAAAGTACTTCGGTTCCAGGTTGAGTGGCACGCCGAGATAGCGGGACCAGCGCGCCAGCTCGACCAGACGATACGCTTGGCGCTGCGGCGCACGCTTGGCCAGCGGCAGGCCGCCCGAGCCGGCGAAGATGCGCCCGATATCCATCGGCTTCAACTGGATCTGCACGTCGTAGCGACGTGCCAGTTCGACAAAGCGGGCCTGCCCCATGTAGACATAGGGCGACGGCGGCGCCACGAAATAATCGCAGGTCAGACTCACGGCAGACTCCTCTCGGGTATTGGTGGTGGGCGCGGGTGGGCGCGCGATGGTGCGGTGGCCAGTGCTGGCGATGTGCGACGACGTGGGTGAAAAATGATCCGGCGCGTCAGAACGGCTTGACGACCACGAGGATCACCGCCGCGAGCAGCGCCAGCACCGGAAATTCGTTGAAATAGCGATACCAGCGATGCGAATGTGTGTTGCGACCGGTTTCGAATTTGCGCAGCAGACGGCCGCACGCATGGTGGTACCCCAGCAGCAACACCACGATGAGCAGCTTGGCGTGCAACCAGCCGCCGTAGCGTCCGATCCCGTAGTACAGCCAGAGGATCAGTCCGAAAGCGAGCGCGGGCACCGCCAGTATCGTCATGAAGCGATAGAGCTTGCGGGCCATGAGCAGCAGGCGCTGCGTGGCAGCGGGATCGCTCTCCATCGCGAGGTTGACGAAGATGCGCGGCAGGTAGAACAGGCCGGCGAACCACGAGGCGACGAAAACGATATGGAGCGCTTTGATCCAGAGCATCGGGGACGGGCGGCCCGCACGCAGGCCGTCGAATATTTTGAACAGCAAACAATGTACAACAATCCGTCGCGCCGCGAAGGGCAACGTCCCGTGCATTCAGGCTCGGGCACCGCGACAAATCGACGCGACGCGGCCCGCGGCGTTATCGCGCACCGGGTTGTCATCCGCTGGGGTGCGGCGTCATCGCGTCTCACCCGATGAAACACACCTTGAGCGACGCCCTCGCGCGGCTGTGCCAGAATACGGGCCATATTGGCGTCTTCGCCCCGCATCGGTCGGTTTTCCGATCATTGGCCCCCGCATGAGAATTCTTGGCATCGACCCCGGGCTGCGTGTCACTGGCTTCGGCGTGCTCGAAAAGCACGGCAACCGTCTGCAGTACGTGACGAGCGGCGTCATACGCACCGGCGAAGGCACACTGCCCGCGCGGCTGCGCATCATCTTCGAGAGCGTGGCGGAACTGGTCGACACCTATCGGCCCGATCAGGCGGCCATCGAGAAGGTGTTCGTCAACGTCAATCCGCAATCCACGCTGCTGCTTGGACAAGCGCGCGGCGCGGCGATCACAGCGCTGTCGGTCGGCGGGCTCGAGGTCTTCGAATACACGCCGATGCAGCTCAAGCAAGCGGTGGTCGGCTACGGACGCGCCCGAAAGGAGCAGGTCCAGGAGATGGTCACCCGTCTGCTCACGCTCACCGGAACCCCCGGCAAGGATGCGGCCGACGCGCTGGGCGTCGCCATCTGCCATGCGCACAGCGGCGAGACGTACTCGGCACTGGCCGGCGTCGCCCCGACCCTTGCGGCCAAGGGCCTGCGCGTGCGGCGCGGTCGTCTGGTCGGCTGAGCGGCACCACCGCCGTTGCGGTTGCCCTTACGCGTGCGCTTGCCGTGGCGGTTGCCATCACGGTCATCGTCGTACGTCGCGGCATACCGTGCTGCCTCACGCCGGCAAGCGACGTCCGAAGCGCTACAATGCAGCCATGATCGAAACCGACAAACTCGCCGCCGAGCGCATCATTGCGCCGACCCCGGCCTCGCCTAACGAAGAAGCCTTCGAGCGCGCGCTGCGTCCCAAGCTGCTCGACGAATATGTCGGTCAGCGCAAGGTGCGCGGCCAGTTGGAGATCTTCATCGAGGCCGCGCGCAAGCGCTCGGAACCGCTCGACCACGTGCTGCTGTTCGGGCCGCCGGGCCTGGGCAAGACGACGCTCGCCCACATCATCGCCCGCGAAATGGGCGTGCATTTGCGCCAGACGTCGGGGCCCGTGCTCGAGCGCCCGGGCGACCTCGCCGCGCTGCTGACCAATCTCGAAGCCAACGACGTGCTGTTCATCGACGAAATCCACCGGCTTTCGCCCGTCGTCGAGGAAATCCTGTATCCGGCGCTCGAGGATTACCAGATCGACATCATGATCGGCGAAGGCCCTGCGGCGCGCAGCGTCAAGCTCGATCTGCAACCGTTCACGCTCGTGGGAGCGACCACGCGCGCCGGCATGCTGACGAATCCGCTGCGCGACCGCTTCGGGATCGTGGCGCGTCTGGAGTTCTACACGGCCGAAGAACTGACCGGCATCGTACGCCGCTCGGCCGGCCTGCTGGGCGCGGCCATCGTCGACGACGGCGCTTTTGAGATCGCCCGCCGCGCGCGCGGCACGCCGCGTATCGCCAACCGGTTGCTGCGGCGTGTGCGCGACTACGCCGAAGTGAAGGCCGACGGGCGCATTACCGCCGCCGTGGCCGACGCCGCGCTCTCGATGCTCGACGTCGATTCGGTCGGCCTCGACGTGATGGACCGCAAGCTGCTCGAAGCCGTGCTCCACAAGTTCGACGGCGGCCCCGTGGGCGTGGACAACCTCGCCGCCGCCATCGGCGAAGAGCGCGACACCATCGAAGACGTGATCGAGCCGTACCTGATCCAGCAGGGCTTCCTGCAACGCACACCTCGCGGGCGCGTCGCGACACTTGCCGCGTATCGTCACTTCGGACTGGCCGCCCCTGGCAGTGCGCCGGACAGCAGCTCGCTCTGGTCGCCCGACGCCACCGGCAAGTGAAACCTGCCGCTTTGACATCGCCACACTGAACCTCGCATGTCCTCGCACGACGACCTCCCGACACCACCTCCGGCAACGCCCTTGCGGCCTGCCGGGCCGGTCGTGGGCGTGTCGGGACGTGTGCGGCACGCCATTGCGATGCGGCTGGTGAGCCTGACCTCAGGCCCCGGCGCTCCACGACTGAACTACGACACCCCGGCTGGCGACCCCGGCCTGTTCGGCCCGGACGCCGCCTGCTGGCATGTGCATGGAGACTTCACGTCGATGATGATCGGCGGCATCAGCGCGCTGCTGATGCAGTCGTTGCACCCGCTCGCGATGGCCGGCGTCTGGGATCACTCGACCTTCCGACAGGACGTGATCGGCCGTCTGCGCCGCACGGCCACATTCATCGGCGGCACGACGTTCGGCAATACCGCCGACGCGCAGGCGCTGCTTGAGCGGGTGCGACGCATCCACCTGCAGGTCAAGGGCGTCGCCCCCGACGGGCGCCCCTACGCCGCTTACGATCCGGATCTGCTGACGTGGGTGCATGTGGCCGAGACGTCGAGCTTCCTGCGCAGCTATCTCGTCTACAAGGATCCGGCGTTCGCCCGAAGCGAGCAGGATCGTTATTACGCGGAAGTCGCGCGCATTGCGGTGGCGCTCGGCGCTCGCGACGTGCCGACGAGTGTCGCGCAGATCGACGACTATCTCGCGGCCATGCGCCCGGCCTTGTGCGCGAGCGAGCGCACCGACGAAGTCGTGCGTGTGTTGCGCAATCTGCCCGCGCCGTTCACAGGCGCGCGCCTGTTCAGCGGCGTGTTGTTTCGCGCAGGCATCGATTTGCTGCCCGACTGGTCGCAGGCGATGCTCGGCTTCGGGGAAGGGGCGACGGTACGTCGCCTGACGGTGCGGCCCGCAGTGCGTCACATGGCGCAGGTCGCCCGATGGTCGATGCGCAACAGCGTGGCGCACCGCGCGCGACGTCGCGCATTGGCGACGCCCGATGTTGTCGTCGTGCAGTCATCGCTGGAACGCTAGGCACGTCTGCGTCACGGCCCTTAGCGGATTTGGCAGACTTAGCGGACTTAGGTGACTTAGCGGCCTTACACGCCCCGACGTGCTGACCCGACCGGCCAGCCTGTCACACCACGCGCGGATCGACGCGATCCATGGCGGCAGCGCCCTCCGGCCTGTCGTTGCTTTCGTCTCGCACGGCGGCGTCCAGATGCGCGACATCCCCCCAACACAGCACTTGCCAGCGCTGGCCATCGTAGGCCAGGCGGTTCACGCTCGCATTGAGCAGCGGATAGGCTCGCGGCTCGGTCAATGCAAGCCGCGTTGCGAGCCGATAGCAGCAATCGAGCACGCCGCCATGCGCCACCAGCGCCAGATGCTTGCCCGCATAGTCGTGCAGCAGTTGCGCGACGGACTCGGTGATACGCGTGTAGAAACCTCGCGTGGACTCGCCGCCGGGAATCACGAAATCGGGATCGCGGCTCTGCCAACGCGCATAGTCTTGCGGAAATTCCGCCTGGATCTCGTCCGGCACACGGGTTTCGAAGACCCCGTAGTGACGCTCCCGCAAACTCGCGGTGCGCACCAGCGGCAAACCGCACGCGCGCGCGACGGGTTCCGCCGTCTGCACCGCTCGCTGCAAATCGCTCGTAAGCACGTGGTCGAAAACGCGCCCGCGCGCCGCCACCTCGCGTTCGATACGCTGTCCCAACAAGACCGCCTGATGCTCGCCCTCGGTCGAGAGCGGGATATCGGTGTGGCCTTGAATCCGTTTGGCGCGGTTCCAGTCAGTCTCACCGTGGCGAATCAAAGTCAGGGTCGTGGTCATGCCGGTCATCGATGCGATTGCTTGTTACGTGTGGCGTGAGTCAAAGCGAGCGGAGGCAAACGGCGCGCAGTCAGGCCAGCGCCGGATTGAGCGTGTAGGTGCCGGTCACGCGCGCCTGCCCAAGCACGTGTGGCTGAATCGCCGCGAGCACGTCGTCGCCCCCGAAACGGCCGTCGAGCGGCACACGGGCGATATCGAGCGCGTACACGGTGAAGTGGTAGTGGTGCACGATCGTGTCATTCCACGGCGGGCACGGGCCATCGTAGCCGTAGTAATCGCCGCGCATGCCCTCGTCGCCCGCAAACCAGGCGGTGTAGTCGTTGACGCCGTGACGCATGCCGTCGAGCGCGTCCGGGCCGAACTTGCCGCGCGGCGTAACGTGGTTGCTATGGCTGGCCGCCGGGATCTCGGACACCGACGCCGGCACGTCCACGAGCACCCAATGATAGAAATCGACGCGCGGCAGCGTCGCCGGCACTTCGCGACCTTCCTGGTTGACGTCGTCGCCCTGGCTCGGTACGTCGCTATCGGTGCAGATCACGACAAACGAACGGGTACCGGCCGGCGCATCGGACCACGCCAAATGGGGATTCTTGTTCTGCGACAGCGCCACGTGCGCCTGTGCATCCGGTTTGCCGAAGGCGAACTGTTCATCTATCGCCGCATTGTCGGCAAACGAGTCACTCCAGACTTTCATCGGTTTCTCCCAAGCATTGTCGTTTCGGAACTCGACGACGGTATCACACCGATGCGAATCGCGTGCGGGCCATCCCCCACAACCGGACGATTCCGAGCAATTTTCGGGATAGGCCCTGGGCGGATGCGGCCGGCGGCGCAGATAACGCGCGGTATCGGCAGCACACGCCGCCCACCCCGAACGTCAACCGGCGTCGGGACGCGTCTGAAGCCAGAACGTGACCGGTCCGTCGTTCACGAGCGAGACGCGCATGTAAGCGCCGAATTCGCCCGTTTCCACGATCGGATGGCGCGCACGCGCCTGCGTCACGAAATGATCGAAGAGCCGCTTGCCGTCGGCCGGACTGGCCGCCGGGGTGAAGCTCGGCCGGGTACCGCTGTGGGTGTCGGCCGCCAGCGTGAACTGCGAGACGAGCAGCAAGCCGCCAGCCGCGCCGTTGCCGTCGAGGCTCGACACGCTGCGGTTCATCTTGCCCGCCTCGTCCGAGAACACGCGATAGCCGAGCAGCTTAGCGAGCAGCTTGTCCGCGCTCGCTTCGGTGTCGCCGCGCTCGGCGCACACGAGGGCGAGCAGGCCCGGACCGATGGCGCCCACCGTGCGGCCATCGACCGTCACGGCGGCTTCGAGCACCCGCTGGATGAGCGCGATCATCGGCTGACCCGCGCCTGCAGGCGCCACATCAGCGGCGATCGGGCGGCGACGCTCAAGCGAGCGTCACGCGCGCGAAGCGGCGCTTGCCGACCTGCACGACATAGGTGCCGGCGTCGATCTTCGCGCCCTTGTCGGACACGGCCTCGCCGTCGATCCGCACGCCGCCCTGCTCGATGTTGCGGTTGGCTTCCGACGTCGACGGCACCAAGCCCGCCTGCTTGAGGAGCTGAGCGATCCCCAGCGGCGCGCCTTCAAGGGAAACTTCCGGAATGTCGTCCGGCACACCGCCCTTGGCGCGCGCGTTGAAATCCTCGAGCGCGCGCTCGGCATCGGCTTGCGAGTGGAAGCGCGCCACGATCTCCTGCGCGAGCAGCACCTTCACGTCGCGCGGATTGCGCCCGCCTTCGACGTCCTTGTGCAATTGGGCGATCTCGTCGAGCGTACGGAACGAGAGCAGCTCGTAGTAACGCCACATCAGATCGTCCGAGATACTCATGAGCTTGCCGAACATCTCGCTCGGCTTCTCGCTGATGCCCACGTAATTGGCCTTGGACTTCGACATCTTCTCAACGCCGTCCAGTCCTTCCAGCAGCGGCATCGTCAGAATGCACTGCGGCTCCTGGCCGTATTGCTTCTGCAATTCGCGGCCCACGAGCAGGTTGAACTTCTGGTCGGTCCCGCCGAGTTCCAGATCCGACTCCAGGGCCACCGAGTCGTAGCCTTGCATGAGCGGATACAGGAATTCGTGGATGGCGATCGGCACGCCGCCCTGGAAACGCTTGGTGAAGTCCTCGCGCTCGAGCATGCGCGCCATGGTGTAGCGCGACGCGAGCTTGATCATGCCGTCCGCGCCCAGCTTCATCGACCATTCGCTGTTGTAGCGAATTTCGGTCTTGTTACGGTCGAGCACCAGCGCGGCCTGCTCGAAATAGGTCTTGGCGTTCGACTCGATCTGCTCGCGGGTGAGCGGCGGACGCGTGCTGTTACGGCCCGACGGATCACCGATCAGTGACGTGAAATCGCCGATCAGGAAGATGACCGTGTGCCCCAGATCCTGCAACTGGCGCATCTTGTTGAGCACCACGGTGTGGCCGATGTGGATGTCGGGCGCCGTCGGGTCCAGTCCCAGCTTGATGCGCAGCGGCTTGCCGGTCGCTTCACTGCGCGCCAGCTTCTGGAGGAACTCCTCTTCCACGAGCAGCTCGTCGCAACCGCGCTTGGCGATCGCCAGTGCGGCCCGCGCGGCGTCGGTCACGGGATACTTCTTTTCCGAGGTGAGTGCGTGTTCACTTGTCATAACATCATTGTCCAGACTGGTTCAGGGTTTCCCTTGAGCAGTCAGTAAAGGCGAAGGCCGCGGTAGCTCTGCTATAATCGCGGCTCAATTCTCGGCTCGGGCCGAAGCGACGCCGGGTTGCCCCGGAATTCCGACAGGCAATCTCGAAGCGTGCCGCTCCGCCCGGGCTTTTTTTGTAAGTTGCGCAGAATTTTACGTGATGTGGCCAAAACTCCGTGATTTTTTTGCGCGTGAACTGCTGACGCTGATCGATCCCACGCAGCCCAAGCACCGTCGCAGGAAGGTGCAAATCGTGGCAACGGTCGGTTCTGCCCTGACGTTGGGAATGGTGACCGCTTTCGGCGTGGCACCGATGGTGCCCGACGCGGCCCGCAACGGTGTGAGCGTGACATTGCCGCTCACCTTCCCCGACCTGGCCAAACAGATTCAGCAGCTCGACGCGCAATCCCAGACCTTTATTCATCAAGTGGCCCTGCGCCGCGGCGAAACCCTGGGCGACATGCTCTCGCGGTTGTCGATCCAGGACCCCGCGGCCGAGCGGTTCATTCGTGAGAACGCCGTCGCTCGTCGCCTGATCGGCGTGCCTCCAGGGAATGTCGTGCAGGCCGAGACCGACGACGACGGCAAGCTCGTCTCGCTCTCCACCGTGTTGTCCAACGGCAGCACTGCGGCCCAGCAACTGGTGATCGATCGCAACGACGGCGGTCGCCTGCGCGCCCGTATGGAGCAGCTTGCCAACGATACCGAATGGGCCATGCGCTCCGGTGCCATCGCGGGCAATTTCTTCACGGCGATGGACGATGCGGGCGTGCCCGATGCGGTCGTCGCGCAGATGGTGAACATCTTCTCCGGGGTGATCAACTTCCAGCGTGACGTTCGCCGCGGCGACCGCTTCCGCCTCGTGTACGAGGTGATCAAGCAGCAGGATCGCACCGTGCGCACTGGCCGTGTGCTGGCGATCGAGTTCATCAATCAGGGCAAGACGCACCAGGCCATCTGGTACGCCGATCCGAAGGGCGCGCCCGAGGGCGCGTACTACGGCTTTGACGGTCGCAATCTGAAGCAGGCTTTCCTGCGCACGCCGGTCGAATTTTCGCGGATTTCGTCGGCCTTCGGCGGTCGCGAGCATCCGTTCCAGCACAAGTGGAAGCAGCACGAAGGCGTGGATCTCGCAGCGCCTATCGGCACGCGCGTGTTTGCAGCCGGCGACGGCGTGGTCAAGTTCGTCGGAAAGCAAAACGGTTACGGCAATCTGGTCGAGATCGATCACTCAGGCAATTACCAGACGCGTTACGCCCACCTGTCCGGCTTCGGCCAAGGCATGAAGCCCGGTACGCGTGTCACCCAAGGCCAGGTTATCGGCTTCGTCGGGCAGACGGGCTGGGCCACCGGCCCGCACCTGCACTATGAACTGCGCTTCAAGGGTGTGCCGCTCAACCCGTTCTCAACGGACGTGGCGGCGGTCGCGCCGCTCTCGGGTCCGCGCCTGAAGCTATTCGACATGTACGCCGAGAACCTTCTCAAGCGCATCGATCTGATGCGCACCGTGCAGGTCGCCGAGCGCGATTGAGGTATGCTGGAGACCGCACTGTGCGGGGCGATAGGTGACTCACCTGCGCGCCCTCCCGGTGCGGATTCGATTTCTCCGGCCCCCGCTCCGCCCATGACCGACACCGCTCGCCACCTCGACGCCCCAGCATCCCCCTCCCATTTCATCGGCCTGATGTCCGGCACCAGTCTCGACGGTGTCGACGGTGTGCTTGTCGCGTCAGGCAGCGGGCAGGTGCTCGCAGAAGCCTATCTCCCTTTTCCGGGCGATCTGCGTGAAACGTTGATGGTGTTGCAAGCGCCCTCGGAAAACGAGCTGCACCGGGAAGCGCTGGCGGCGAACGCATTGGTAAGCGTCTATGCGGACTGCGTGCGCGAGCTGCTCACGGCGGCCGGATTGCCGGCGTCCGCTATCGCTGCCATCGGCGCCCATGGGCAGACGATCCGCCACCGTCCGGGCGAGTTCGATGGAATCGGTTATACGCGCCAACTCAACGCGCCCGCACTGCTCGCGGAATTGACCGGCATCGATGTCGTCGCAGACATTCGCAGCCGGGATGTCGCCGCCGGCGGCCAGGGCGCACCGCTTGTGCCCGCCTACCATCAGGCGGTGTTTTCGGATGCCGGGCAAACGCGCGTCGTCTGCAATCTCGGCGGCATCAGCAATGTGACGATTCTGCCGGCGGCCGCATCCGGCCAGCCCGTCTGCGGCTTTGACTGCGGCCCGGGCAATGCACTGCTCGATGGCTGGGCCGCCCGTCATCTCGGAACCTCGTATGACGACGCAGGCGCCTGGGGCGCCAGCGGACACGTCGACGAGGCCTTGCTGGGCACGTTGTTGAGCGAGCCTTACTTCCGTCAGACACCGCCGAAGAGCACCGGTCGCGACCTGTTCCACGCGAACTGGCTGGATGCCCGACTGGCGGCCGCTCCGGGCGTGTCGCCGGTGGATGTCCAGGCCACGCTCGTCGCGCTGACCGCGCAGTGTGTCGCCGACGACGTGTTGCGTTACGCGCCCGACTGCAAAGGGTTTTACGCCTGCGGCGGCGGAACGCGCAATCGTGCACTCATGCAAGCCATCGCGGCGCGTTTGCCGGGTGTGACCGTCGCGACGACCGAGGCGCTCGGCGTACCGCCGCATCAAGTCGAGGCCCGCGCCTTCGCCTGGCTCGCGCAACGTTGCCTGGTCAGGCAACCGGGGAATCTTGCATCCGTCACCGGCGCGCACGGCCCTCGCATTCTCGGCGCGATCTATCCGCACTGAGCCAGGCACACCCATCGCACCAGGAAATCGACGGAGCAATAAGAAAGGGCCCTTGCGGGCCCTGTCTCGTACTGCATCCAGATACGGATTTCGTGCGGCTCAGACCGAGAACGAAGAACCGCAGCCACAAGTCGTGGAAGCGTTCGGGTTCTTGATCACGAACTGCGCGCCGTTGATGTCTTCCTTATAGTCAATCTCGGCGCCGACGAGGTATTGATAGCTCATCGAGTCGATCAGCAGCGACACGCCGTTCTTGTCGAGCACGGTATCGTCTTCGTTGACGTCTTCATCGAAGGTGAAACCATACTGAAAGCCGGAGCAACCGCCGCCCTGCACGAAAACGCGCAGTTTCAGCTCGGCGTTGCCTTCCTCGTCGATCAGTTGCTTGACCTTGTCCGCGGCGCTGTCGGTAAAGACCAGGAAAGCGGGCATTTCCGTGACGGCGGCCTCAAGCGGTGCGTTCATCGCAAATCTCCAAAAATCGGTTCGGTACCATTCTAGTCTCTATTCCCAGATTGTGCCGACGGCAGAAAAATCAAGGGCTTAGAGACCATAAATACCGTTACGGCAGTACGGGAATATGGGTCAGCCCCATGTTCTCCGGCAAGCCGAACATCAGGTTCATACACTGCACGCCCTGACCGGACGCACCCTTGACCAGATTGTCCTCGACGACGAGGATCACCAGCGTATCTTCATTGCCCGGACGATGCACCGCCATACGGACATAGTTCGATGCGCGCACCCAGCGCGTTTCCGGCATCGAGCCGGCCGGCAGCACGTCCACGAACGGCTCGCCGGCGTAATACGTCTCGAACAGCGCCTGGAAATCGGTGTCGCGCGCTTCGGGCAGGATCGTCGCGTAAAGCGTCGAGTGGATGCCGCGAATCGTGGGCAGCAGGTGCGGCACGAACGTCAGGCCCACGTCGTAGCCCGCGATCGCCTCCAGACCCTGCTTGATTTCCGGGTGATGGCGATGGCCCTTCACGGCGTAGGCCTTGAAGTTGTCGGCCGACTCCGCGAGAATCAGCGACGTCTCCCCCTTGCGACCCGCACCGCTCGCCCCTGACTTGGCATCGGCGATCAGGTGTTTGGGGTCGACCAGCTTGCGACCACCGGCAAACAGCGGCGCATAGCCTAGTTGCACGGACGTGGGGTAGCAGCCCGGCAGACCGATGACGCGGGCGCTCTTGATCTTGTCGCGGTTGATTTCGGGCAGGCCGTAGACGGCTTCTTCGAGAATGTCGGGGCAAGCGTGGGGCATGCCGTACCACTTTTCGAACGTGGCGATATCTTTCAGGCGGAAATCCGCCGCCAGATCGATCACGCGCACACCGGCGGCGAGCAGCTCACGCGCTTGCGCCATGGCCACGCCGTGCGGCGTGGCGAAGAACACCACATCGCAATCGGTCAGGCGGGCGTCGTCGGGCGTGCAGAACGCCAGGTCGACACGGCCTCGCAGGTTCGGATACATATCGGCGACCGGCGTACCCGCTTCCTTGCGCGAGGTGATCGCCGTCAACTTCACTTCCGGGTGCTGTGCCAGCAAACGGAGCAGCTCCACACCGGTGTAGCCGGTGCCGCCTACGATACCTACCTTGACCATGTCCTACCCCTTTCAATCGGAACCGCGATTCTATCAAGCTTCCACGACACGTGTGGGACGGCAACGCGCCTGACACCTGCGCAAGTCACACGCGCCAAAGGCGACGCACAATAGAAAAAAGGCCGCACGAGGCGGCCTTTCCTTGCATCCGCCAGAGGCCGATGCGAACAAGCACTCGGGCGATTAACGCTTCGAGAATTGCTTGCGACGGCGAGCCTTGTGCAGACCCACCTTCTTACGTTCGACTTCACGGGCGTCGCGCGTGACGAAGCCAGCGGTCGACAGCGTCGGCTTGAGCGTCGCGTCGTAGTCGATCAGTGCGCGGGTGATACCGTGACGAACCGCACCGGCCTGACCCGTTTCACCGCCGCCGGACACGTTGACCTTGATGTCGAACGTTTCAGCGTGGTTGGTCAACTCGAGCGGCTGACGAACGATCATCAGCGACGTTTCGCGAGCGAAGTACTCTTTGATCGGCTTGCCGTTGACGACGATGTCGCCCTTGCCAGCCTTGATGAAGACGCGAGCAACAGCGCTTTTGCGACGGCCGGTGCCGTAATTCCAATCGTTTTTGAACATGGCGTGGCCCTTAGATCTCGAGCGACTTCGGTTGCTGCGCTTCGTGCGGATGGTTACCGTCGGCGTAAACCTTCAGCTTCTTGATCATCGCGTAGCCCAGCGGACCCTTCGGCAGCATGCCCTTCACGGCCTTCTCGAGCGCACGGCCCGGGAAACGCTCTTGCATTTTGCCAAACGTGGTTTCGTAGATACCGCCCGGGTAACCCGTGTGACGGTAGTACTTCTTGTCGGTTTGCTTTGCGCCCGTAACTTTCAGCTTGGCAGCATTGACGATGATGATGTAATCACCCGTGTCAACGTGCGGCGTGAATTCCGGTTTGTGTTTGCCGCGCAGACGGCGTGCCACTTCGCTGGCGACACGGCCGAGGACTTTGTCCGTCGCGTCAATCACAAACCATTCGCGCGTCACCTCTGCCGGCTTAGCGGAAAACGTCTTCATGATCGATCCAAATAAAATACATTTGCCCCATTAACATCAACTTCCTGCTTGTCTGCCGGCCGCGTCCTCGCGATTTGCATCGCATGGCGCAGTCCTGTGCTTGCAGGCTCTCCCTGATGTATCTTCCGTGGGCATTTCCGGAAAAGCCGTTGATTATACAGAAAAAACCACTCGTCGGTAAACAGCGTTTCCCGACGCACAAAAAAAAACCCGAACCTCATGGGTCCGGGTTAAATCCACCAAAGGAGGAGGGTGGAGGAGACACTGGCAGAATTGCTGTGAAGCACAACAACCAATGACTGCAGTCTAGCAAACCCGATGGTGCGATGCAAGAAAATTTATAGTGCGAAATCAATAACCATAATGCGGAATGGCCGGAAGATGAGGGACTGACAATTATCTACATTAAAATCAAATGGTTACCATCAAAAAACCTTACGTAACAACGCGGCCAGTAGAGTCCAACATCTAACTTTAGGGTTTATCCGCCTGAAACCACGATCAAAAAAGCGCCAATATTGCGACGCAGCAACCCGTGCTGCCCAGGTCGGCATCCCAAGGTCGCGTTGAGCGTCGTACGCGCCTTAGCGGAAGCCGTTACAATTTTCGCTTGAACGGGATATCGGGGTTTCGGAATATGGAATGCAAGGTGAGTTGGATGGGCCAGGACGGTATGGCTTTCGTCGCCCAGACGGGAAGCGGACACATCGTCGCGATGGACGGTGCCCCAGAGGGTGGCGGTCACAATCAGGCGCCGCGTCCGATGGAAATGCTGTTGGTTGGCACGGGCGGATGTACGGCGTACGACGTCGTGCTGATTCTCAAGAAGAGCCGGGCCGAAGTGAAGGATTGCAACGTCACGCTCAAGGCCGAGCGGGCCAGCGAAGATCCGAAGGTCTTTACCAAGATTCACTTCCACTTCACGGTGACGGGGCGCAATCTGAACCCCGCCACGGTGGAGCGCGCGGTGACCCTCTCTCACGACAAGTACTGCTCGGCGTCGATCATGCTCGCGAAGACGGCGGAGATCACCCATAGCGTCGAGATCGTCGAAGGCTGAGAATCGCTCGGTCCGGCCATGGCTCGCCGACACGATGACGTTGGAAACACAAAAGGCTCCCAGCGGGAGCCTTTTGTGTTTTGTTCGGATGCAGAGCCGGCCGATAAGCCGGATTCTGTGAACGCGACTCGCGCCGCGCCTGACAATCATTCCTCTAGGCGACGCATCACTGCGCCGCTCAAGCTTCCTACCCGCAGGCTCCCGGGGGCCCCGTTGCCGGCATCCGCACGAGGCGCATGCCGTTCACCTGCCTATTTGGAATTGCTCCGGGTGGAGGTTACCGTGCCGTGTGCGTTGCCGCACGCCGCGGTGCGCTCTTACCGCACCGTTTCACCCTTACCTGATCCGCCTGGCTTGCGCCAGGGGCCATCGGCGGTCTGTTCTCTGTTGCCCTGTTCCGCGTCTCACGACGGATGGCCGTTAGCCATCACCCTGCCCTGTGGAGTCCGGACTTTCCTCCCCCTCCCAAAGGGAGGCGGCGATTGTCTGGCCGACTCTGCGGGCCGAAGTGTACCACGCGTGCCGCCGTGCCGCCGCCGTTCCGCCGCCCTGCCCCTGCCCTACTTCAGCGCCTGACTCTGCCCAACGTCCGCCCTCCTGGCCCACGCGCCACCGAGACACTCAGCTCGTCCGACGCCGGCCAGGCCGGAAGACCGAGGTGTCCCGATAATAGGCGGGGTCTTGGTTGGCCGGCCACCAACCGGGGATGCCCAACACCGGCAAGGGGGCGAAGTCACGTGTCGTGAGCGGCCCATTGGCGAGCCCCGGCGCGATCCGGGTGTCGAGCCAGGCGCGGCGCGCATTCGGTGTCCAGCCAAAGTAGGCGTGTGGCACGTCCACGATCCACGCGTGCGCGGTCACTGCCGGGTACGGGGCAACGAGCTTCTCCAGCAACGCATGCCCGAAAGGCTGCACCTCGCAGGCGCGCCCCCAATCGGCACGCCGTGCAACGAAGAGCGTGTGCCAGTCGAACGCCCGAAGCGCCCCGCCCAGCGCAGGGTCGCTACACGCGAAGAGGACGGCATTTTCGTCGAAGAGGGTGGCGGCATCGCGCGTGGCACCGCGCGTGGCTTGCACACCGTCGACGGCGATGGCGGCGGCCTGACGAGCGTTGAGCGCCGCCTTGCCTCGCGGATAGGCCAGCCAGATCAGCGCATTGAAGAAGTCATGCAGATTAAGGCGCGTCGGCACCCCGCCTGTGTCCGCGATGAAGGCCTCGTAGGCGGTGTCGGCGGGAAGCGCCTGTGGGGCGACGAATCGCAACGCCCGCCCCCGCCCACTCACCTGTCCGGCCGCCGCCGCTTGCGCCGACAGCGCCTCGCGCCAGTCGGCGCCCGCCAAGGCGTCCCGTCCCCGCTCGGCGACCGCGTCGAACCAGGGCGCGTGCCAGTCGATCGCCGGCAAGCCTGTCCGCGTGGACGCCAAAGGCGCCGACGCGTCCTCTGGACTCACCCCTTGAACTTCCAGCCGATGACTTCGCCGCCGCGCAACGGCACCACGGTCGCATCGCCCATCGGCAGTGCCGCCGGCAGTTCCCAGTCTTCACGCACCAGGGTGATCTTGTCGCTATTGCGCGGCAGTTCGTAGAAATCCGGGCCGTGGAAGCTGGCGAAGCCTTCGAACTTGTCGAGCGCGCCGGCCTTGTCGAACGCCTCGGCGTACAGCTCTACCGCGTGCAGCGCCGTGTAGCAGCCGGCGCAGCCACAGGCGGCTTCCTTCGCTTCGCGTGCGTGCGGGGCACTGTCGGTACCGAGGAAGAAGCGCGGACTGCCTGACGTAGCCGCCTTCACGAGCGCGTCGCGATGCGTCTCGCGCTTGAGCACCGGCAGGCAGTAGTAATGCGGACGAATACCGCCCGTGAAGATCGCGTTGCGGTTGTACAGCAGGTGATGCGCGGTGATCGTGGCGGCGATGGGGCCGTCGGCCTGTGCGACATACTCGGCGGCGTCCTGGGTCGTGATGTGTTCGAACACCACCTTGAGGCCCGGGAAATCGCGGCGCAGCGGCGACATCACGCGGTCGATAAAGACCTTTTCACGATCGAAGATGTCGATGTCGGCGCTCGTCACCTCACCGTGCACGAGCAGCGGCATGCCAACGTCCTGCATCGCTTCGAGCGCGCCGCGGCACTTGGCCAGATCGGTCACACCGGCGTCGGAGTTCGTCGTGGCGCCGGCGGGGTAGAGCTTCACCCCATGCACGAAGCCCGATGCCTTCGCGCGACGGATTTCGTCGGCGGCCGTGTTGTCGGTCAGATACAGGGTCATGAGCGGCTCGAACGCATTGCCGGCCGGGCGCGCCGCGAGAATACGCTCGCGATACGCGGCGGCGAGTTCGGTCGTCGTGACCGGCGGCTTGAGGTTCGGCATGATGATCGCGCGCCCGAACTGGCGGGCGCTGTCGGGCAGCACGCTCTTGAGCACGTCGCCATCGCGCACGTGCAGGTGCCAGTCATCGGGGCGGGTGATAGTCAGTTCGTTGATCATGGGCGTTTTCCGGGAGCTGGGGGAGACGGCAAGCCCATGAGACCGTCGCCGCGCGGTGACGCGTCGGCGCGACGGACCGATCGGGCGGCAATGTACGTACACAGGGGCCAGTGCTATGCTTGTGCAACCCCATATTGTACTGGTTGCGGCGCTCCGACACGAGGTGCGCAACCCATCTTCGATTGACCCGCCCCATGTGCCAACTGCTCGCAATGAATTGCGCGGAACCGACCGACATCACGTTCTCATTTACCGGTTTCGCAGCGCGTGGAGGCGGTACGGATCACCACGCGGACGGCTGGGGCATTGCATTCTTCGAAGACAAGGCCTGCCGGCTGTTCATCGATCACCAGGCCGCCGCGAACTCGCCCATCGCCGAGCTGGTGAAGAAATACCCGATCAAGTCAAAGAACGTCATCGCGCATATCCGCAAAGCGACACAGGGCATCGTTGAGCTGGAGAACTGCCACCCGTTCCAACGCGAGCTGTGGGGACGCCACTGGATCTTCGCGCACAACGGCGATCTGCATGACTACGATCCGTTTCTCTCGGGCGTCTACCAGCCCGTGGGGACGACCGACAGCGAGCGCGCCTTCTGCGACATCATGCAGGGCCTGCGCAAGCGCTTCCCCGGTTCGCAACCGCCACTCGACGAGTTGTTCCATGCGGTCGAGGACATTACGCGCACGATCACGCGCCACGGCGTATTCAACTTCGTCCTCTCGAACGGCCAGGCGCTGATCGCGCACTGCTCGACACGGCTGCACTTCATCGCCCGCCAGTGGCCGTTCACGAAGGCGCATCTGATCGACGCCGACTGGGAAATCGATTTTTCCAAGTTCACGACGCCGGCCGATCGCGTGGCGGTGATCGCCACGGCACCGCTCACCGACAACGAAGTCTGGACGACCTTCGCACCGGGTGAGTTGATTCTGTTCGAGAAGGGGGGGCCGTCGCTGCGCACCGTCGTGCCGATTCCCGAAGCCGTTCGTCTGCGCAACGAGCAGAACACTGCCTGCCAGTAAGCCCGCGCCGACGCCGACGAGCATAAAAAAAGCGTGCCCGAAGGCACGCTTTTTTCATTCCACCCGCACCAACGATCAGTGCAGGATCTTGGCCAGGAAGTCCTTGGCGCGGTCCGACTTCGGATTCGCGAAGAACTCGTCCTTCTTGTCGTCTTCGACGATGATGCCTTGATCCATGAAGATCACACGGTTCGCGACCTTCTTGGCGAAGCCCATTTCGTGCGTAACCACCATCATGGTCATGCCTTCCTGCGCCAATTCGACCATCACGTCGAGCACTTCGTTGATCATTTCCGGGTCGAGCGCCGAGGTCGGCTCGTCGAACAGCATGGCGATCGGGTCCATGCACAGGGCGCGAGCGATGGCCACGCGCTGCTGCTGACCGCCCGAGAGCTGGCCCGGGAACTTGTGGGCATGCGCCGTCAGGCCCACGCGCTCCAGCAACTTCAGGCCCTTGACACGGGCGGCGTCCTTGCTGCGACCGAGCACCTTGACCTGCGCGAGCGTCAGGTTTTCGGTGATCGACAGGTGCGGGAACAATTCGAAGTGCTGGAACACCATGCCTACGCGCGAGCGCAGCTTGGCCAGGTTCGTCTTCGGATCGGCGACCGATGTGCCATCGACGATGATCTCGCCTTGCTGGATCGGCTCCAGACCGTTGACGGTCTTGATGAGCGTGGACTTGCCCGAACCCGACGGGCCGCACACCACCACGACTTCACCCTTCTTGACTTCAGTGGAGCAGTCCGTGAGCACTTGGAACTGGCCGTACCACTTGGAGACGTTTTTAAGGGTAATCATTTCGCCAACCTCTTCTGAAGACGTTTAACCGACATCGAAACCGTGAAGCAGATCACAAAGTAGACCGCTCCGGCAAACACAATCATTGCGGGCAACGTGCCGTCACGCTGGCCCACCTGGTACGCCATGCCGAAGAAGTCGGCCAAGGCGATCGCGTATACGAGCGAGGTGTCCTGGAACAGAATGATGCCCTGGGTCAGCAACAACGGCACCATGTTGCGGAACGCCTGCGGCAGCACCACGAGCGCCATCGCCTGCCAGTACGACATGCCCAGCGCGTAGGCGGCGGACATCTGGCCCCGCGATACGCTCTGGATACCCGCGCGAATGATTTCCGAATAATACGCCGCTTCGAACAGCGAGAAGGCGACGAGCGCCGAGACCATCCGGATGTCCCAGGTCGGCGGCACATCGAGCACCGAACGTAACACCTGCGGCACGATCAGGAAGAACCACAGCAGCACCATCAGCAGCGGAATCGAGCGGAACAGGTTCACGTACAGATCCGCAAACCATTTCAGCACGGTCACGCCCGACAGACGCATCATCGCGAGAATCGTGCCCCAGAGGATGCCCACGACCACGGCGAGCACCGTGATCTGCAGCGTGGTGATCATGCCCTTGACGAGCAGCGGCATCGCGTCGATAGCGCCGCCCCATGCGAAGATCTCACCCATTATTTGCCCCCGATGTAGCCCGGCAGGCGGGTCTTGGCTTCGATGAAGCGCATGAGCACCAGCACCGCGACGTTGATGATCATGTACGCGATCGTCACAGCAATGAAGGACTCATAGCTATGCGCCGTGTAATCGATGAGCTGCTTGCCCTGCCCGGTCAGTTCGAGCAGGTTCACCGTCGAGATCACGGCCGAGTTCTTGAAGATGTTGACGAATTCCGAGGTGACCGGCGGAATCACCACACGGAAGGCCACCGGCAGCAGTACGAAGCGGTACGTCTGCGGGAGCGTGAGCCCCATGGCCAGACCGGCGCTCTTCTGGCCCTTGGGCAGGGAATTGATACCGGAGCGCACCTGCTCACACACCCGGGCCGCCGTAAAGAGCCCCAGGCCGATCACGCCGGTGAGCAGCGAGACGCTCGCCGGATTAAGCGCGAACAACCACGTACGAACCGATTCCGGCAGGAAGTCGGGCGCCACGTAGTACCAGAAAAACAACTGGATAAGCAACGGGATGTTCCGGAACAACTCGACGTAGGCCGTCGCGAAGCCGGATATCCATTTGTTGGGGATGGTGCGCATCACGCCGAGCACGGAGCCCACGATGAGCGCAATGATCCAGCCGCCGAGGCCAACTTCAAGCGTGAGCTTGAAGCCCGAGAGCAACCACCCGAAATAGGTCGTCCCCTCGCCCGTTGCCACAGGCTGGAAGAAAAAACTGAAATCGAGACCGAGAGCCATGATCTCCCCTTTTCTACTTGTCTTGCTTAAAAAGAAGCGGAAGGATTGGCTCCTTCCGCTTCGGCATTACGCACTGATGGTGCTCGGCGACTCGTGAAGCCTGCGAGGCTTACTTGGCGCCTTGAACGTCAGCGTGGTCGTTCGGCGACTTCCACAGCGCGGCCATCTCGGCCGACGGGGGGAAGTCCATATTCACGCCGCCCAGCGCAGCGATCGGCTGCTGGAACCACTTGGCGAAGTCCTTCTGCGCCTGGCCCGACTTCTGGTAATCGGCAACGGCCTTGTCCACCAGCTTCTTGAAGGCCGGATCGTCCTTGCGCATCATGCAGCCGTAGGCTTCATACGATTGCGGCTTGCCGACAATGCTGTAGTCCTTGGCGTCCTTGAACTTGGCGCGCTCGCCCGCGAGCAGGGCGTCATCCATCATGAACGCGACGGCACGGCCCGAGTGCAGCGTGATCGCGGCTTCTCCGTGGTCCTTGGCGCTGATGATGTTCATGCCCATGTTGTCCTTCTGGTTCATCTCGCGCAGCAGACGCTCGGAGGTCGTGCCCGCCGTGGTCACGACGTTCTTGCCCTTGAGGTCGGCGAAGTCCTTGATGCCCGAGCTGTTCTTCGCCAGCAAACGCGTGCCGATGATGAAGAACGTGTTCGAGAACGCTGCCTGCTTCTGACGCTCGGCGTTGTTCGTGGTCGAACCGCACTCCATGTCGATCGTGCCGTTCTGAACCAGCGGAATGCGGTTCTGAGACGTGATCGGCGTCTGCGTGACCTTCAGGTTCGGCAGCTTGAGTTCCTTCTTGACTTCGGCCACGACGGCCATCGCCACATCATTGGCATAGCCAACGACATTGTGGTTATTGTCATAGAACGAGAACGGAATCGAGGATTCGCGGTTACCCAGCGAGATGACGCCGGTGTCCTTGATTTTCTTGAGCGTACCGGTTTCCTGCGCCTGGGCAGCACCTGCCATCAAGCCAACACAGCACATCGCCAATGCAATTTTCGAGAGGGTCATTCTTTAGTCTCCTTGGCAAAAAACAGATGCATTTTAGCACCGCATTTGCCCATTTTTTTATTATCGAATGTTCGGAACGTACGTCTTTCTTAACGCAAATCGCCCCGAACATTCTGTTTTACGCATTATTGCGTATTACTACTTAGCCGGACAGCACCGCCTGATCAGGGGTACAGACCGCGCATCTCACGGGCTTGCAGAATACGGGTACACGCCACGATGAATGCGGCAGTACGCAGCGAAACCTTATGCTCCTGCGCCACATGCCACACGCCATCGAACGCTTCGCGCATGATGCGCTCCAGACGGTGGTTGATCTCTTCCTCGGTCCAGAAGAAGCTCGAGAAATCCTGCACCCACTCGAAGTACGAGACCGTCACGCCGCCGGCGTTGGCCACCACGTCCGGCACGACAAGAATGTTCTTGCTGCGCAAGATGTCGTCGGCCGCCGTCGTCGTCGGGCCATTGGCCCCTTCGACCACGATCTTCGCGCGGATCTTGTCGGCGTTTTTCTCGGTGATCTGGTTTTCGAGTGCCGCCGGAATCATGAACTCGCAGTCCAGCGACCAGAACTCGTCGTCCTTGATGGTCTCAGCCGCCGGGAAGCCGCCCACGCCGCCGGTTTCGGCCACGTGCTTGAGCAGGTTCGGCACGTCGAGGCCGTCGGACTTGTAGATCGTACCGGTGTGATCTTGCACGCCGATGACATGCGCACCCGCCTCGTGGAACAGACGGGCGGCAATGCCCCCCACGTTGCCGAAGCCCTGTACCACCACGCGTGCGCCGCGCACGTCGAGTCCCAGGCGGCGGGCCGCCTCGCAACTCACCACGAACACGCCGCGGCCCGTGGCTTCACGACGGCCCAGCGAGCCGCCCAGCGAAATCGGCTTGCCGGTCACCACGCCGGTGGCCGTGGACCCCTCGTTCATCGAGTAGGTATCCATCATCCACGCCATGATCTGCTCATTGGTGTTGACGTCCGGCGCCGGAATATCCTTCGTCGGCCCGATAATGATGTTGATTTCGCTGGTGTAACGACGCGTCAGACGCTCGAGTTCTCCGCGCGAGAGCTTGCGCGGGTCGACACGAATGCCGCCCTTGGCGCCGCCGTAAGGCACGTTCACCGCTGCGTTCTTGACCGACATCCAGGCCGACAGCGCCATGACTTCGGACAGCGTGACGTCCTGGTGAAAACGCACACCGCCCTTACCGGGGCCGCGCGACGTATTGTGCTGGACACGATAGCCCTCGAAATGGGCGATGGTGCCATTGTCGAGTTCGATCGGGCAGTCGACGATCAGGATGCGCTTGGGACGCTTGAGGGTTTCGACCCAGCGCGACAGCGTGCCCAGGTAAGGCGTGACGCGGTCGACCTGTTGAAGGTAGTTGCCCCACGGACCGAGATCATCGGCCTGCAGGTAAGAAGGCAAGATATGTGACGTTTGCGACATTATGGAATTCTCCGGCTTCAATCTGCGCCGCACGCACATACCGTGCTTGCGACACGAATGGCTGGCACTTTACCGAGAACCCCCGAGAACAATCCAATGCCGAATAAACATGCAACTATGCATTTCATGCATAGTTTTGCCGCCCGTCTGAAATTATCCCGACATTCCGCGAATCGACGCGCATCGCGCCGATCCGGCACGCACGCCGGTCAGCCTTTGATCTGATCGCGCACGGCTTGCCAGAACGCCTCGAGCGCATCGCGCTTGGTCAGCTCGCGCCGGTTGCTGGCGTCGGTATAGGCCAGACGGTCGCGATACAGGCGAATCTCCATGTCCAGATGCCATGGGGCCGCCGCCTTGCCCGGGGGCGCGAGATCGACCAACTCGCCGCGCGCGACCGAATCGACCACGGCGCTTTCCGGCAGAAAGGCCACACCGTGTCCGGCGAGCACCATGGCCTTGAGCGCCTCGGCCATGTCGGTCTCGTACACCTTGTCCAGATGCAGCCGGCTCGACGCGTCGCCGGCGAGCAGATCGGTCATCCGGCCGAGATAGGCATTCGCCGTGTAGGCGAGGTAGGGCACCGGCGCGTCGGGCGTGCCGGGCAGCTTGAAGCGGGCGCGCTTTTGCGGCGTCGGGGCGCTGTAGGGGCTGAACCGCTCGCTGCCGAGCACGATCATCTCGTAGCGCGCCGCATCGAGTTGCAAGGGCTGGCTCGGATGGTAGTAGCACATCAGGAGATCGCAGCCTCCATCGGTCAGCGACATCGCCGCGTCGTGCACGTTGAGCGCACGCAAACGGCTGCGCAACAGGCCCAGACGCTTCTCCAGCGCCTTGAGCCATCGCGGGAAGAACGTCATCGACAGCGTGTGCGGCACGGCGAAATCGAGCACCGAATGGTCGGCCGAGCGCTGTTCGCGCAGCAAGGCGCGCGCCTCCTGCGCTTGCGAGAGCAATGCCAGCGCCTGCTCGTAGAACACTTCGCCGGCCGCGGTGAGGCGCGTGGGATAGCTCGATCGGTCGATCAGTTCACTGCCAAGCCACGCTTCGAGCGACTGAATCCGGCGCGAGAACGCCGGCTGCGTCACATGGCGCAACTCGGCCGAACGACTGAAACTGTTCGTCTTGGCGAGCGACACGAAGTCCTCGAGCCATTTGATTTCCATGCGGCACTCCCGCGTCGGCGATGTCAGCGCGCTAGTCTACTCAATCGTCCGGCCGGCGCACAGACCCGCGTCCGCGCCAGTCGTCCAACTGCCCAACGGCTCAACCGCCCTGCCTTCCGCCCGACGGCCGAGTTGCCACGCGCCCTCAGGACACCACCGTGGCGAAGTGCGACGCCTCGGCATCGCCCTCCCCGTCGCGACGCTGCTGTTGCAACGCCCACATCTGCGCGTAGAGTCCTTCGGCACGCAGCAGGTCGTCGTGCGTGCCACGCTCCACGATGCGGCCCTTGTCGAGCACGATGATCTGCGCGGCGTGAACGACCGTCGAGAGGCGGTGCGCGATGACAAGCGTCGTGCGTTCACGGGCGATGTTGCGCAATTCCGCCTGAATCGCCTGCTCGGAGCGCGAGTCCAGCGCCGAGGTCGCCTCGTCGAAAATCAGGATATGCGGATTCTTGAGAAGGGTGCGCGCAATCGCCACGCGCTGCTTCTCGCCGCCGGAGAGCTTGAGCCCGCGCTCGCCGACCATCGATTCATAGCCGGCCGGCAGGCTCTCGATGAAGTCGTGGATATGCGCCGCACGGGCCGCGGCGATGACCTGCTCGCGCGACGCCGACGGATTGCCGTACGCGATGTTGTAGTAGATCGTGTCGTTGAACAGCACAGTGTCCTGCGGCACGATACCGATGGCCGCGCGCAGCGAGTCCTGCGTGACGTCGCGAATGTCCTGCCCGTCGATGGTGATGCGCCCCGCCGCCGCGCCGGGGAAGCCGACGTCGTAGAAGCGGAACAGCAGGCGTGAGAGTGTCGATTTTCCCGAGCCGCTGTGCCCGACGACAGCCGTGGTCGTGCCCGCCGCCACGGTGAAATCGACGTCGTGCAGAATCTGGCGCGACGCCTCGTACCCGAAATTCACGTGCTCGAAACGCACGGTGCCGCCATGACAGACAAGTGGCGCCGCACCCGGCGGATCGGCAACTTCGCGATTCACGTCGAGCAACGTGAACATGCGATCCATGTCGGTCATCGCCTGTTTGAGTTCGCGATAGATCACGCCGAGGAAATTCAGCGGAATGTAGAGCTGCAGCATGAAGGTGTTGACGAGCACCAGGTCGCCGAGCGTCATGCGGCCACTCATCACGCCTTGGGTGGCATGCCAGAGAATCAGGATGAGTCCGGTCGCGATGATCGCCTGCTGTCCGAAATTCAGCACCGAGAGCGAGTTCTGCGACCGAATCGCCGCGGCGCGATAGCGCTTGAGGTTCTCGTCGTAACGCTGCGTCTCGAACGCCTCGTTGCCGAAATACTTCACCGTCTCGTAGTTGATCAGCGAATCGATGGCGCGCGCGTTGGCTTTCGAGTCGAGTTCGTTCATCGTGCGACGAAAATGCGTGCGCCACTCCGTGACTTTCACCGTGAACACGATGTAGAACGACAGTGCCACGAGCGTGACGATGGCGTAAAACGCGTCGTAGCGCACGACGAAGAAGCCGAGCACGAGCGCCACCTCGATGAGCGTGGGCAGAATGCTGTAGAGCGAGTACGAGATCATCGACTGGATGCCCCGCGTGCCGCGCTCGATGTCGCGACTCATGCCGCCCGTCTGACGCTCCAGGTGAAAGCGCAGCGACAGCGCGTGCAAATGGCGAAACACCTTGAGCGCGATCTGCCGCACCGCACTCTCCGTCACCTTCGAGAACAACATTTCCCGCAGTTCGGTGAAGAGCGACGTGGACAGGCGCACCACCCCATATGCCACGACCAGCAGACCGAGCCCGCCCACGACGATCAGGCTTGCATCGCCCGATGCGCGCGCCGTGGCGGAGAAGGTCGCCACGGGGCCGAGCCCGTCGACGATGTGCTTCATGATGATGGGCACGCCGAGATTGGCCACCTTCGCCATGACGAGACACGACAGCGCCAGCGTGACGCGTCCGCGGAATTCGAGCAGATACGGGAACAGCGATTTGATGACTTGCCAGTCGCCGCGGGGGGGGCGAGCGGCGTCGGAGGCCGTCGGTGCAGGCTCGGCCGAAGAGTAACGTCTCATGATGGGGAGGGGCGGCGTCCGGCTCGTTCGAGGGCTTTCCGCTAAAATCGTCGATGGCGTATTTTCGCAGAACCCGGCGTCTCATGCTGAGCCGACGCCGGGCGGCTCTTCCGCCCGTGGAAACCCGAAGCAGGACCGGCAGCGGCGTGCCGTCGCCGTCTTTCTCGCGGTTTCCGACTTTCGCAGTCTTCCCGGCTCACGCAAGGATCCTCATGAGTACCTCGACTGCCGCCCTCACGGCCCTGCCCGAAGAAAAAGAACTGGCGTTGCGCGTACTGCCGATGCCTGCCGACGCCAACGCCCACGGCGACGTATTCGGCGGCTGGATCATGTCGCAGGTCGACATTGCCGGCTCGATTCCCGCCGCACAGCGCGCCAACGGCCGCGTGGCGACCATTGCCGTCAACTCGTTCCTGTTCAAGGAGCCGGTGTTCGTGGGCGACCTGCTGAGCTTTTACGCGACGATCGTGAAGACCGGCAATACGTCGATCACCGTCTACGTCGAGGCCTATGCGCAACGCATGCGCCTGTCGCACGAGATCGTCAAGGTCACCGAGGCGATGGTCACGTACGTGGCGACCGACGAAGATCGCCGTCCGCGCCCGCTGCCCAAGCTCGACACGGCGAGCTGAGCGTCCGCCAACAAAAAAACGCCGCCGTCTCGCAGAATGAGGCGTGCGGCGTCGATGCGCCTGCTGTGCCGCCGAGTCTTCCCGGCGACGGCGGAGGCGTTATGAAAACTGACTGAAATCCGGCTTGCGCTTCTCGAAGAACGCCGTGAACGCCTCACGCGCTTCCGGAGAGACGAGCCGTTTACCGAACTCCAACGCCTCGTCGCGAATACGCGACTGCACCGCTTGCGCGCTGTCGCCCTTCATCAGCTGCTTGGTCACGCGCAGCGACGCCGCCGGCATGGCCGCGAGTTGCGCGGCACGCTTCGCGGCGTAGTCGGCCAGTTCGTCCGCCGGCACAGCACGGTTGACGAAGCCCATCGCGACGGCCTCGTTCACGTCGAACGGCTCACCGAAAAGCAGCTTCTCGGCGGCACGCTGGTAGCCCGCCACGCGCGGCAGCAGCCAGCTCGACGCCGCCTCCGGACACAACGCCAGTTGCGAAAACGGCAGCGAGAAGCGAGCGGTTTGCGTGGCATACACGACATCGCAGTGCAGCAGCAGTGTCGTGCCGACGCCGACCGCATTGCCCGCCACGGCCGCGACAATGGGTTTGGTCGCCTGGCTGATCGCACGCAGGAACTGGAACACGGGGGCGTCGTCGTCCTTCGGCGGGTTTTTCAGAAAGTCTTCGAGATCGTTGCCTGCCGAAAAGGCCTCCGGCTGCCCCTGGATCAGGATCACGCGCAACGACGGATCGGCCTCCGCCTCGGCAATGCCTTCGGCCATTGCCTGATACATCGCGGCGGTAATCGCATTCTTCTTGTGCGCGCGGTTGAAGGTCAGCACCTGCACCGCGCCCTGGCGATGCACCAATACGTCTTCCATCTCGTGTGTCTCCTCGGATGTTCCGGGCCTCTGGCGACGCCGGGTCACTGCCCGCCGTAGATGAGAACGCCGGGGGCGGTCGCGCTGTTGCGAAACCGCACCCCGGCGCCCTGGGCCGTCGTCCGCCGCATGTCTGACGATTGCCAGCGGACGGCCTACGGCACGCCCGCTTACATGCGCTCGAGAATCCCCGCCGCGCCCATGCCGGTCCCCACGCACATGGTCACCATCCCGTACTTCAGGTTGTGACGGCGCAGCGCGTGCACCACGGTCGCGGCACGGATCGCGCCGGTCGCGCCCAGCGGGTGGCCCAGCGCGATAGCGCCGCCCATCGGGTTGACCTTGCGGGTGTCGAGATCCAGATCCTTGATGACGGCAAGGGCCTGCGCGGCAAACGCCTCGTTCAGTTCGATCCAGTCCATGTCCTGCTGCGACAGGCCCGCCGCGCGCAGAGCCGCGGGAATCGCCTCCTTCGGACCGATACCCATGATCTCGGGCGGCACGCCGCGCACGGCGAACGACACGAAACGGGCGAGCGGCGTGAGGTTGAACTGCTTGAGAATCTTCTCGCTCACGACGAGCAGCGCGCCGGCACCATCCGACGTCTGCGAACTGTTGCCGGCCGTGACCGACCCCTTGTTCGCGAAGACCGGACGCAGTTTGCCGAGCCCTTCGATCGACGTATCCGGCCGCGGGCCTTCGTCGAGCGACAACGTGCGCGTCTTGATCGACACGTCGCCGGTGGCCAGATTCGGGAAGCGTTCGACGATCTCGATCGGCGTGATCTCGTTCGTGAATTCGCCCGCCTGTTGCGCCTGGATCGCCTTCTGGTGGGAGGCCAGCGCGAAGGCGTCCTGCGCGTCGCGCGTCACGCCCCATTGCTGCGCCACCTTCTCGGCGGTCAGCCCCATGCCGTACGCGATGCCCACGTTCTCGTCGCGCTCGAAGATCGACGGCGAGAGCGACGGCGTGTTGCCCATCATCGGCACCATGCTCATGCTCTCGATACCCCCGGCGAACATTGCGTCGGCTTCGCCCACACGAATGCGGTCCGCCGCCATCGCGAGCGCCGTGAGGCCCGAGGCGCAGAAACGGTTGACGGTCACCCCGCCCACCGTGTTCGGCAGACCCGAGAGCAGCGCGCCGATACGCGCCACGTTCAGGCCCTGCTGGGCTTCGGGAATGGCACAGCCGATGATGGCGTCCTCGATGACCTTAGGATCGAGATCCGGCACCTGCGCGAGCGCACTCTTGAGAATGGTCGCGAGCAGGTCGTCCGGACGCGTGTTCTTGTAGCTGCCCTTGGGTGCCTTGCCGATCGGCGCGCGCGTGGCGGCAACGATGTAGGCGTCTTGCAGTTGTTTGCTCATGTCAGTCTCCGATCGGCTTAGTTGCGCACCGGCTTGCCGGATTGCAGCATGCCCATGATGCGTTCCTGGGTCTTCGACGTGCCCAGCAGTTCGATGAAGGCGCGACGCTCGAGCGCCAGCAGCCATTCTTCGTTCACGAGGCTGCCGGCCTCCACGTCGCCGCCGCACACGGCTTCGGCGATGCGCGAGGCGATGAGGAAGTCGTGCGCCGAGATGAAGTTGCCGTCTCGCATATTCACGAGCGACGCCTTGATGGTCGAGATCCCCGAGCGACCAGCGACAGGAATGCCAGCCGGCTTGAGCGGCGGACGATAGCCGGCAATGGCCAGCGCGCGCGCCTCGTTACGGGCGACCGACAGCAGTTCGTGCACGTTGTACACGATGGTGTCCGTCGGCTTCAGATAGCCCATGTCGCGGGCGTCGAGCGCCGAGGCCGAGACCTTCGCCATCGCCGCATTGGTGAACGACTTGGTCACGAACTGGAGATACTGCACGCTGCCCGCGGCACTCGCGGCTTCCGCTGCGCGGATCGCCGCTTCCTTCAGGCCGCCGCCGCCCGGCACCAGCCCGACACCGACTTCCACGAGACCGATGTAGCTCTCGAGCGCCGCCACGCGCTTCGCGCTATGCAGCAACAGCTCGCACCCGCCGCCCAGCGCAATACCGGAGACGGCCGAGACGACGGGCACCTGCGCGTACTTCACACGCATCATGCCGTCCTGGAACTTCTTGATGAACGGCTCGATACCCTTCGCCCCGCCCATCATGAACGCGGGCATGGCCGCTTCGAGATCGGCGCCGGCAGAGAACGGACCACCCGGCGCACCGAGTTTGAGCGACGTGGGCTGCCATACGACCACACCGCGATAGTGCTGCTCGGCCAGATCGATCGCGCGGGTCAGCCCGTCGATGACGGCCGGCCCGATGGTGTTCATCTTCGACTTGAACGAGACGATAAGCACGTCGTCCTGCCCCGGGGTCTCGTCGACCCACAGGCGCACGGCGTCGTTCTCTTCGATGGTCTTGCCGAACTTGCGCGGATCGGCGCTGGCGTCGCCCACGAGCGAGGCCGGGAAAACCTGACGCTGATACACCGGCAGCGTGCTGCGCGCAACGAACGCGTCCTTGGCCGGTGCATACGAGCCATTCGCCGTGTGCACACCGCCCGCCTCGGCGACCTTGCCGCTCGTCACCCACTTGGGCAGCGGCGCGCTCGAGAGCGCCTGACCGGCGTCGATGTCTTCCTGCACCCACTGCGCAATGTCCTTCCAGCCCGCAGCTTGCCAGTCCTCGAACGGACCGGTGCTCCAGCCGAAGCCCCAGCGAATCGCGAAGTCGATTTCACGTGCGTTGTCGGCGATCTGCTCGAGATACACACCGATGTAATGGAACACATCGCGGAACACCGCCCACAGAAACTGGGCTTGCGGGTTCGTCGATTCGCGCAGCAGACGCAGACGCTCGGCCGGCGCTTTCTTCAGAATGCGCACGACCATCTCGTCGGCCTTCTTGCCCGACTCGACATACTCACCCGATTGCGGGTCGAGCACCTTGATGACCTTGCCTTCCTTCTTGTAGAAACCCGCGCCCGTCTTCTGACCCAGCGCGCCCTTTTCTACGAGTGCCTTGAGCACCGGCGGCGTGGCATACGTCGGGGCGAACGGGTCGTCCTTGAGGCCATCCTGCATCGTCTTGATCACGTGCGCCATCGTGTCCAGACCGACCACGTCGGCCGTGCGGAACGTGGCCGACTTGGCACGACCCAGCTTGCTGCCGGTCAGGTCATCGACCACATCGAACGGAATGCCATACTTCTGCGCTTCGGCGAACACCGCTAGAATCGAGAACACGCCCACGCGGTTGGCGATGAAGTTCGGCGTATCCTTCGCGCGCACCACGCCCTTGCCGAGCGTGGACGTGAGGAACGTTTCGAGTTGGTCGAGAATCTCCGGCGCCGTGGTGGCGGTCGGGATCAATTCGACCAGATGCATATAGCGCGGGGGATTGAAGAAGTGCACGCCGCAGAAGCGCGACTTCAGATCGGCATCGAAGCCTTCCGAGAGTTCAGTGATCGACAGGCCCGACGTATTCGACGCGAAAATTGCGTGCTTGGCCAGATGCGGCGCGACCTTCTTGTACAGGTCATGCTTCCAGTCCATGCGCTCGGCGATCGCTTCGATCACCACGTCGCAGCCGGCGAGGGTGGCAAGGTCGTCCTCGTAATTCGCCGCTTCGATGTATTGGGCGTCGGCCTTGTCGGCGAACGGCGCGGGGCTCAGCTTCTTCAGGCCGTCGATGGCACGCAGGACGATGCCATTCTTCGGGCCTTCCTTGGCCGGCAGATCGAACAGCACGACGGGCACTTTCGCATTGACGAGGTGCGCGGCAATCTGCGCACCCATCACGCCGGCGCCCAGCACAGCGACCTTGCGTACGACCAGGGGTTTGTTGGTTTGGCTCACGGTGATCTCCTCCGCTCTCAGAACAGGTCGACGTCGACTTCCATCAGCGTCTTCGCACCGGCACGGGCCATGCGGATTTGCGACGCGGTCTCCGGCAGCAACTTGGCGAAATAGAAACGCGCCGTGGCGAGCTTCGATTCGTAGAACTTGTCGCCGCTGCCTTGCTTGTCAAGCGCGATGCGCGCCATGCGTGCCCAGAAGTAAGCGAACACGAGATGGCCGACCACGCGCTGATACGGCACCGAGGCGGCGCCCACTTCGTCTGGATTGGCCATGGCCTTCATGCCGATTTCCATCGTCAGCTTCTGCACCTTGTCGCCGATGTCCGCGAGGGGATTGACGAACTCCTGCATTTCTTCCTTCGTGCCTTCGGCCTCGACGAAGTCCTGCACGAGCTTGCCGAACTTCTTGAGCTTCGCCCCCATGTCGCCGAGCACCTTGCGGCCCAGCAGGTCGAGCGCCTGAATCGAGTTCGTGCCCTCGTAGATCATGTTGATGCGTGCGTCGCGCACATACTGCTCCATGCCCCACTCGGAGATGAAGCCGTGGCCGCCGTAAATCTGCATCGCATGGTTGGTGCACTCGAACGCGTTGTCGGTCAGGAAGGCCTTGATGATCGGCGTGAGCAGCGCGACCAGATCGGCGGCTTCACGACGCTCGGCTTCGTCACCGTGCGACAGCTCCTTGTCGATGTGCAGCGCGGTCCAGTAAGAGAACGCGCGACCGCCTTCCACATAGGCTTTCTGCGTGAGCAGCATGCGGCGCACGTCCGGATGCACGATGATCGGATCCGCCGGCTTGTCCGGCGCCTTCGGGCCGGTGAGCGAGCGCATCTGAATGCGCTCCTTCGCGTACACCAACGAGTTCTGGTAGGCGACTTCCGTCAGGCCCATGCCCTGCATGCCCACGCCCTGACGCGCGGCGTTCATCATCACGAACATGGCATTCAGGCCCTTGTTCGGTTCGCCAACGAGCCAGCCGCGCGCGCCGTCGAGGTTCATCACGCAGGTGGCATTGCCGTGAATGCCCATCTTGTGCTCGATCGAGCCGCACTTGATGCCGTTGCGCTCACCCGGTGCGCCATTCGCGTCGGGGATGAACTTCGGCACAACGAACAGCGAGATACCCTTCGTTCCCGGCGGCGCGTCCGGCAGGCGGGCCAGCACAAGGTGGACGATGTTGGCGGCCATGTCGTGCTCGCCGGCGGAGATGAAGATCTTGGTGCCGGAGATGGCGTACGAGCCGTCGCCATTCGGCTCGGCCTTCGTGCGCAGCATGCCCAGGTCGGTGCCGCAGTGCGGCTCGGTCAGGCACATCGTACCGGTCCATTCGCCCGATACGATCTTCGGCAGATAGGTGGATTGCTGCTCAGGCGTGCCATGCGCATGCAGGCACTCGTAAGCGCCGTGCGACAGGCCGGGATACATCGTCCAGGCCTGGTTGGCGGAGTTGAGCATTTCATACAGGGCGTTGTTGACGACCTGCGGCAGCCCTTGGCCTCCGAACGCGGGGTCGCACGCCAGCGAGGGCCAGCCGGCCTCGACGTATTGCCGATAGGCCTGCTTGAAGCCGGTCGGCGTCGTGACGACGCCATCGCCTTCGTACTTGCAGCCCTCGCGATCACCCACCTGATTCAGCGGGAAGACGACTTCGCTGCAGAACTTGCCGGCCTCTTCGAGCACCTGGTTGATGGTGTCGGCATCGATGTCCGCGTGTTTCGGCAATGCCTTCAATTCGTTTTCCACGCCCAGCAGTTCGTGCAAAACGAATTGCATGTCGCGCAGCGGCGCGTTGTACTGTCCCATGACCTACTCCTCCGAACAAATCGAATTGAATCGCGGACGGCTCGCGCCTCACCCGCGCTGATAAGACGAAATCAGTTTTTCCAGCGCCACCCGGGTCATCTCGACGGCCCCCGGCTCCCGGAGGAACCGCGCGTCGTGATGCAAGCCAAGTGTCAGGCTGTACATTTCAAAGAGCATCAGACGCGGATCGGTGTCCGCACGCAAATGCCCCTCCTCCTTCGCTTGCGTGATCGCGCGCAGCAGGGCCGATCGCCACAACCGCACGCTCTTCACCAAGGCCTCGCGCACCGGGCTGGCCGCGCGATCGTCGTACTCGACGGCACCGCTGATATAGATACAGCCCGTCGTCACCTCGCGAATGCGCTTGTCCATCCAGCGATCCACCAGCGCCCTGAGTCGCGGCAAGCCGCGCGGGGCTTCCATCCCGGGGGCGAACACCTCGTCCTCGAAACGCCGGTGATACTCGCGCAGCACTTCAATCTGCAAGTCCTCGCGCGAACCGAAATGCGCGAAGACGCCGCTCTTGCTCATCTGCATACGATCAGCCAGCAAGCCGATCGTCAGCCCCTCAAGTCCATCGCGCCCCGCAAGTTCCAGCGCGGCATTCAGGATGGCGGCTCGTGTCTGTTCACCCTTTCGCATATCTTTGGCATCGCTTTGGTTATCCGTTCTCCGATGCTAACCAAAAAATCGAACGGCCGTCCTATTATTGGGGGACACCCATGGGCGAACAAGGAATTTATTAGATCGGAATACCTAATCGGTAGCCGTCGGAGGGCGGGGTTCGGCGACGTCGGCACAGGGCCGAGAGCCATGAGCAACGGCGGATCATCCGTCGGCATCCGCCCAAAAATCAGTCGTATTTGCCGCGCGTGAGGAGCCGCATCGTCAGGCGATAGAGGCGATACGCCATCCACTGGCGGAAGCGCCGCCAGCGCGAGCGTGCGCCGTAGCGGGCGGGGTCGATGAGACGCGCCTCGTCAAAGGCTCGGCGGATGTGGTCGCGCAGTTCGATGACCAGCGGATCGTCGAGCACCACCACGTTGGCTTCGTGATTCAGGAACAGCGACAGCGCATCCAGATTGGAGGAGCCGACCGTCGCCCATACGTCGTCGACGACAGCCACCTTGCCATGCAGTTGACGCACGTCGTACTCGCCGATGCGCACGCCGGCATCGAGCAACTTGGCGTAAAGCCAGGGCACCGCGGCATCGAGCAGGCGGAACTCGTTGCGGCCGATCAGCAGATGCACCGCCACGCCGCGTCGGGCCGCCTGCGTCAGTGCACGTCGCAGCCGGCGGCCGGGCACGAAATAGGGATTCGCGAGCCAAACCTCGTGGCGCGCGCGGCCCAGCGCCATCAGGTACGCCTTTTCGACCGCGCGACGATTGTGCAGGTTATCGCGTGCCACGAAGGCTGCCTGACCGGCGTAAGGCGCGTGCAGACGCCCACGTTGCCCGCGGCGCCGATGACGGAACGGCGTCCCCAGATACCCCGGCGCGAGGCGCAGCCACTGAATGTGAAACGCGATGGAGATTTCGGCGACGATGGGACCGCGGCATTGCACGGCAAAGTCCCAGCGCGGATCGTCCATGCGGGTGTCGCCACCGGCGTTGTCGTCGTCGATGATGTTGATGCCGCCGACAAATGCCACCGCGTGATCGACGATGGCCAGCTTGCGGTGCGTGCGCGAGAAACCGAACTTGCCGAACAGCCGCGGATTGTAGATGCGATACGCCACACCGCGCTCGCGCCAATCGGCGAGAAACGGCAGTCGGCGGCTCGTGCCGATGCCGTCGAGGATGACGCGTACCGCAACGCCGCGTTGCGCGGCGCGTTGCAGCGCTGCGGCGACCTGCTGCCCCGCCTCGTCGGCTTCGAAGATATACGTCTCGAGCGCCACGTCGCGGGTGGCGCCATCGATGGCGGCAATGAGCGCTGTGAAGTAGCGCTGACCGAGATAGAGCAGCGTCAGATCGTTATCGCGGGAGAACGGCAGGTACTTGCTCATCGGCGTGCCGTGCCGCGGCTAGCGCACGCGCAACGGCAACTGCCGGATGGCATCGCCGTTCGACGGTGAAAAACAACGCGCGGCGGCCGCTTCCCACGGCAGCCACGCATAGGCGACATGCTCGCGCGGCGAGAGCGTCACGGCGGTGTTCTGCGGCACGCACAAGCCGAACCAGTGTTCCGTATTGCGCGTCACGCCCGGCGCATAACGATGGGCCCAACGCGGATAGATGTTGTACTGAATTTCGTGCTGCCAATCGGTCAGCGCAGCGGCGGGCACCGCAGTTCCGTTTGCCACGCGAATACCGGTCTCCTCGAAGACTTCGCGCACGGCCGTCTCGAGCAGCGGTTCGTCGAGCCGGTCCTTGCTGCCGGTGACCGACTGCCAGAAGTTCTCGGCGTCGGCACGCTCGATGAGCAGAACATCGAGCGCCGGCGTATAGATCACGACGAGCACGGATTCGGGAATCTTGAAGGGTTTCATGCAGGTGGCGATTCGAGAACGGCACCGAAGACCGGCACCGATGACGCATTGTATAGGGCAAACGCCGGGTGTTGCGGCATGCGCGATGCCCCCGAAAAACGAAAACCCCCTCGCCTGACGGCAGAGGGGGTTTTCAGCTTGCGTGCGGGGCCGACGAGCGGCCCCGTGAGCCACGTCAGGCCTTGGGCGCTTCCGGCTGGCGCAGACGGATATGCAGGTCGCGCAGTTGACGCTCGTCGACCGACGACGGTGCCTGCGTGAGCAGATCCTGCGCACGTTGCGTCTTCGGGAACGCGATCACGTCGCGGATCGAATCGGCGCCGGCCATCATTGTGATGACGCGGTCGAGACCGAACGCAATGCCCCCGTGCGGCGGCGCGCCGTACTGCAGCGCGTCGAGCAGGAAGCCGAACTTCGCGCGCGCTTCTTCCTCACCGAGATTGAGCGCACGGAACACCTTGCTCTGCACGTCTTCCTGGAAGATACGGACCGAACCGCCGCCGATTTCCCAGCCGTTGAGCACCATGTCGTAGGCTTTGGCCAGGCACTTGCCCGGATCGGTCTCGAGGTAGTCGATGTGCTCGTCCTTCGGGCTCGTGAACGGGTGATGACACGCAACCCAGCGGGCGTCTTCCTCGTCGTACTCGAACATCGGGAAGTCGACGACCCACAGCGGACGCCAGCCGGCTTCGAACAGGCCGTGGCTCTTGCCGAATTCCGAGTGACCGATCTTCAGGCGCAGCGCGCCGATGCCGTCGTTCACCACCTTGGCCTTGTCCGCACCGAAGAAAATGATGTCGCCGTCCTGCGCGCCGGTACGCTCGAGAATCGAGGCAACGGCGGCGTCGTGCAGATTCTTCACGATCGGGCTTTGCAGACCGTCGCGGCCCTTGGCCACTTCGTTGACCTTGATCCACGCCAGGCCCTTCGCGCCGTAAATCTTCACGAAATCGGTGTAGGCGTCGATTTCGCTACGCGAGATCTCCGCACCGCCCGGCACGCGCAGCGCAACCACGCGACCGCCTTCGGTCGTGGCCGGCACCGAGAACACCTTGAAGTCCACGTCGCCCATCACGTCGGTCAGCTCGGTGAATTCGAGCTTCACGCGCAGATCGGGCTTGTCGGAGCCGAAGCGACGCATCGCTTCCGCGTACTCCATGACCGGCACCTTGGCATCGAGGTCGACGTCGATGGCTTCCTTGAACACGTGACGAATCATGTTCTCGAACAGATCGCGGATTTCCTGCTCCGTGAGGAACGAGGTTTCGCAGTCGATCTGCGTGAATTCCGGCTGACGGTCAGCGCGCAGGTCTTCGTCGCGGAAGCACTTGGTGATCTGGTAATAGCGGTCGAAGCCGGCCACCATCAAGAGCTGCTTGAAGAGCTGCGGCGACTGCGGCAACGCGAAGAACATGCCGGCGTTCACACGCGAGGGCACCAGATAGTCGCGTGCGCCTTCCGGGGTGCTCTTCGTGAGCATCGGGGTTTCGATGTCGATGAAGCCTTGCGCGTCGAGATATTTGCGCACTTCCATCGCCACCTTGTAGCGCAGGCGCAGGTTGTATTGCATCTGCGGACGACGCAGATCCAGCACGCGATGCGTGAGGCGCGTGGTTTCCGACAGGTTTTCGTCGTCGAGCTGGAACGGGGGCGTGACCGACGGGTTGAGCACTTCGAGCGCGTGGCACAGCACTTCGATCTTGCCGCTCGTCAGGTTGGCGTTCTCGGTGCCCGCCGGACGGCTGCGCACCAGGCCCGTGATCTGCACGCAGAATTCATTGCGCAGGCCTTCGGCGGCCTTGAACATCTCCGCGCGGTCCGGATCGCACACGACCTGCACCAGACCTTCGCGATCGCGCAGGTCGATGAAAATGACCCCGCCGTGATCGCGGCGGCGATTGACCCAGCCACACAGCTTGACCGTTTGGCCCAGTTGTTGCTCGGTCACCAGACCGCAGTAGGAGGTACGCATGGACATTTTGCTGTTCCGATTTTCAAAAAATGGCGCCGGCGATTCCCGGTGGCTCAGAGGAGCGGACCGGGACGTTGCTGGCGCGGGTTGTGGGCGGGCGCCACCACGCCCATCGATACGATGTACTTGAGGGCGGCATCGACCGTCATGTCGAGTTCGACCACGTCGCTCGCCCGCATCATCAGGAAGAAACCCGACGTCGGGTTCGGCGTCGTCGGGACATAGACGCTCACGAACTCGCCCTGCAAATGATTGACCACGTCGCCGCCCGGCGCGCCGGTCAGGAAAGCGATGGTCCAGGAATCCGCGTGCGGATATCGCACGAGCAACGCCTTGCGAAACGCGTTGCCGTTGCTCGACAGCAAGGTGTCGGACACCTGCTTGACGCTGCCATACAGCGGTCCAACGATGGGAATGCGCGTCAGGATGGCTTCCCACCAGCCGACCAGCTTCTGGCCGATGAAATTATGCGCCAGAAGGCCAACGACGAACACGAACGCGAGCGTCACCACCACGCCGAAGCCGGGCACGCGCATGCCGATAAGGTGCGACGGCTGCCAGTCGTCCGGCAACAGCAGCAAGGTCTGATCCATCGTGCCGATGATCAGGCCGAGGACCCACAGCGTGATGGCGAGCGGCACCAGCACCAGCAGGCCGGTGAGGAAAATCGTCTTCAACGCGGGTTTTTTAACGCGCATGGCAGGGCTCGCGAAGGTGGGCGGCTATGGGTATGTCAGCAGGCGAATCCGCGTTCCGGCGCATCCGGCCGCCGGGCTCGAACGCGCATCGTTCTGTCTATCTCAGTGGCAGGCGCAACCGCCGCCACAGCTCGCCGCCGGCGCGCTCGACGACTCGCCGCCAGACGACGAGGCCGAAGCGGACGACGTCGCGCTCTCGCCCGACGCCGCTGCCGGCGCCGACGAGGTCGACGCCGCGCCCGAGGCACTCGCGCCGCCCGAACCGCCACGGAAATCGGTCACATACCACCCCGAACCCTTGAGCTGGAACCCGGCCGCAGTCACCTGCTTGCGAAACGTGTCCTTGCCGCATTCCGGGCACTGGGAGAGCGGATCATCGCTCATTTTTTGCAGCACATCCTTGGCGAAACCGCATGTTTCGCAACGATAGGCATAGATAGGCATGGTACTTTCCGACGGAAAAAGGCGCGCAAAGCCTTGAATTATAACCGCTTCACAAGGCTTTCGGGATTTGTCCAGCGACATATGGGGCCGCAACGACCCAAGATCAAGATGGGTCGTTGCCGTAATCCGCGTAGTGAAAGGCTTCCCGGCCTGGGTCGTCAGATCGTCGACGCCTGCGGCTCCCGAGACTGCGCATGCCCTGCGTTGGGTTGGAGGAGCGAGCCAATGACCATGCCGGCGATCGAGGCCGCCAGCCCCGCCAACTGCGCCGGCACCATGGCCTCGGGCGCCAGCCATTCGCACCCGATCCAGACGACCAGGCCGAAGAGCACGGCGAGCGTGCCGCCCAGCGAGCTCGAACGCTTCCAGTAAAGTCCGAACGCCAGCGGCACGAAGCAACACACGAGCGTGACCTTGTATGCGCTCTCGACCATATGGAAGATCGACGCCGTGGAATTCAGCGCGTACACCAGCACCAGCGCCGTGAAACAGAGCACGACGATACGCATCAGTCGCAGCAGGTGCTTGTCGTCGATACGACCGCGCAGCATCGGGCGGACGATGTTCTCCGCGAACGTCACCGAGGGCGCCAGCAGCGTGGCCGACGCGCAGCTCTTGATGGCCGAGAGGAGCGCACCGAAGAACATCACTTGCGCCACGACCGGCACACTAGTAAGCACCAACTGCGGCAGAATCTGTTGCGGATCGGTGCCGATGTACTTCTGCACCATCGACGGGGCGATCAGCAGGGCCGAGTAGGCCAGGAAGATGGGGATGAACGTGAAGAAGAAGTACAGCACGCCGCCCGTGACCGAACCGGCGACCGCGACATTCTCCGACTTGGACGACATCACGCGCTGGAACACGTCCTGTTGCGGAATCGAGCCGAACATCATGGTAATGCCCGCGGCAATGAACGCCAGCACTTCGGTTGGGTTCAACTCCGGCAGGAACGCGAACTTGCCGGCCTGAGCCGCGTGTGTGATCACCGCGCTCGCCCCCCCCGGCACCATGCCAGAGACCTGCACAGCGATGTACACAAGCCCCACGACGATGATGATCATCTGGATGAAGTCGGTCACCGCCACCGAGATCATGCCGCCGAGCAGCGTATAGGCCAGCACCGAGACCGCGCCGATCACCATGCCCATGGGCTCGGACATTGCGCCGCCGGACACCGCGTGAAACACGAGTCCCAGCGCCTTGATCTGCGCACCGACCCAGCCGAGGTACGAGATCACGATGGCGATACTCGTCACCACTTCAACCGTACGGTTGTACCTGAGCTTGTAGAAGTCGCCGATCGTCATGAGGTTCATGCGATACAGCTTGCGGGCGAAAAACATGCCGACGAGCACCAGGCACATCGACGAACCGAACGGATCCGAGACCACGCCGCGCAGCCCTTCGCCGAGGAAGGTGGCGGGAATGCCGAGCACCGCTTCTGAGCCGAACCAGGTGGCGAAGACCACGGCGATGACCATGCCGTAGGGCAGGCGACGGCCGGCGACGGTGAAATCCTTGGTATTGCGGACCTTGAGGGCGGCCAACAGCCCGATGGCCACTGAAATGACCCAATACAGTATGACAAACCAGATCAGCATAGCGCGGCCCCCGCCAATCCCCGGGGCGTCGGTCATGGCGTGGCGGCGTCCGTCTTGCGCCCGGTCCGGCCTCAAACGGCCACTGCGCAAGCGAACGATACCGCGCCTTGGGCCTCAGCCTTCCGGGCAACAGAAAATCAGGTCGTGCATGACGGGGCCGATGCGATGGAGCGCTTTTATCTGCCCGCTGTGCCGCCTGGCGAAAAAATTTCGGCCGATTATAGCGGCGCGAGCGCGACGCGGGGAGGAAAAATCGCGACGGCCCGGTTCGATGGCGGCAAATATCGGGAATTGCCTAGCGTCTGAGGTGACGTTGCATGCTGATGGTGCCTGTGCGCAGTCACCGCCGAGACGCCAAAAGGCGTGTTCGACGCTCAGCGCCGGCGCCAGATCATCCAGTGTTCGGCCCCGGCGAAGACCGGCACCGAGTCGTCGACAAGCCGGTCCGCCTCGCAGACGAAGTCCTGACCGAGCAGAGCATCCAGGGCGTCCGGCGCGATGCCGAACGGCGGGCCCTTCAGCGTTTCCTTGAGGAAGAAGAATCCGGCCAGACGTCCACCTTGGGGCAGCAGTTGCGCCATCCGGCGTGCGTAGTCCTGCCAGAGGGTGCGGGGCAAGGCGCAGAGAAACGCCCGCTCGTAGACCACCTCGAGCGCGAACGGCGGCGTATAGGTGAAGAAATCGGCCTGTTCCACGAGCGCCGCGTGTGAACCGAGCCCCGCCTTGGCCGACGCGACGGCGGTCGCCGAGAAGTCGATGGCCCGCACCGGCCAGCCTTGCGTGTCGAGCCACGCGGCCTCATACGCCGAGCCACAGCCCGGGATCAGCGTGGCCCGGGGTGCGCCCTCGCCTGCGACGAAGTCGCGCAGCGCCCTGGGCACCCCGGCCGCATCCCAAGGCATGAAGGCACTCGCGAAACGCTCGTCCCAGAATTCCGCGCGCGACGGATCGCGATGGGAGAAAGTCGGGACGGAAGGTGCGGCAGGCGCGGCGGACGCACCGCCCGTCTCCGGGCGGTCATCTTCTCGAGGGGCGGCAAATGCGACGTAAGGCGTTCGGACGATGGGCACCATAGGCTCCGCTATTTTCAGAATCCGCCGTAGAGCCAGACAAATGCCGTCAACACGCCGATGGCGACGCCGCCCACCAGACAGAACGCGCCCGTCAGCAGCCGATTGGTGCGGCGTTGTTCCTGAAGTAACGCGAGCAGCACGGTGTCGTCCTGCGGACGCGCATGCGCGGCGAGCGCCTGGTGGATGAGCCGCGGCAGTTGCGGCATCGTCTTGCTCCACTGCGGCGCTTCGGCCTTCAGCCGTTCAAGCCAGCCGCGCGGGCCGATCTGTTCGGCCATCCACCGTTCGAGGAACGGCTTGGCCGTCTTCCACAAATCCAGATCCGGGTCGAGCTGACGGCCGAGACCTTCGATATTGAGCAGCGTCTTTTGCAGCAGCACGAGCTGCGGTTGAATCTCGACGTTGAAGCGGCGCGACGTCTGGAACAGGCGCATGAGCACGAGCCCGAGCGAAATCTCCTTGAGCGGCCGGTCGAAGTAAGGCTCGCAGACGGCGCGAATCGCCCCTTCGAGTTCTTCGACCCGCGTGTCGGCCGGCACCCAGCCCGACTCCAGATGCAGCGATGCCACCCGGTGGTAGTCGCGACGGAAGAACGCGAGGAAGTTCTGCGCGAGGTAATTCTTGTCGAACTCGGACAGCGCGCCGACGATGCCGCAGTCGAGTGCGATATACCGGCCGAACGTCGCCGGGTCGAGACTGACCAGGATGTTGCCCGGATGCATGTCGGCGTGGAAGAAGCCGTCGCGCAGGAACTGGGTGAAGAAGATCTCGACGCCCTCGCGCGCAAGCTTCTTGAGGTCGACGCCCGCCTCGCGCAGCACGTCGATCTGGCTGATCGGCACCCCGTGCATGCGCTCCATCACGAGGACGGCGCTGGAACTGAATTCCCAATAGATCTCGGGCACCATCAGCATGCCCGAGTCGATGAAGTTGCGACGAAGTTGCGCGGCGTTGGCGGCCTCGCGCATCAGGTCGAGTTCGTCGTGCAGATACTTGTCGAACTCGGCGACCACCTCACGCGGCTTCAACCGCTTGCCGTCTGGCCACAACCGCTCGACCCAACCGGCGAGATCGCGCATGAGCGCCAGATCGCTGTCGATCACGTTGAGCATATTCGGGCGCAATACCTTGACCGCGACTTCTTTGCCGGCGTGCTCGCCATCGCGAACTCGGGCGAAGTGCACCTGCGCAATCGAGGCGCTCGCGACCGGCATGCGCTCGAATTCCACGAAGACGTCTTCGAGTGGGTGACCCAGCGACTTCTCGATGCTCGCGCGGGCAACTGCCGGATCAAACGGCGGCACCTGATCCTGGAGACGCGCCAGTTCCTGCGCGATATCGGGCGGCATCAGATCACGGCGCGTCGAGAGCACTTGTCCGAACTTCACGAAAATCGGCCCCAGCGATTCAAGCGCGAGGCGCAAACGTTCGCCGCGCGGCGCTTTGAGCCCACTGCGCCCGAACGACAACACGCGCAGCAGCCCGCGTGCCATGGGATGAGGAATGCTCGAGAGCACCAGTTCGTCGAGCCCGTAGCGGTAGCTGACGAAAAAGATCTTGATCAGACGCAGGAGGCGCATCGTTCAGCGACCTCCCAGGGGGCGGGATACCGAGGCGGCTGCCGCATCGCGCCCGGCCGTCTGGCGTTCGAGCTTCTCCAGGCGCTTTTCCAGCCGCGCGAGATCGTCGCGCAGCGTGCCGATGCCGCTGCGCATCGCATCGAGGCGCCCACGCCCGACCAGCAGCGGGTTCTCCTCCACGAGGTAATCGGCGAGCGAGCGCGCCAGCGTGCCGCCGGTGCGGCGTGCGCCGGCCACCGCCGCCTTGCCGGTTTCGGTCACCCGGTGTGCCGCCGCGTCGCCGATCACCTTGCTCAGGTCTTCGGCCACCTCCCAGCGCAGATGCTGGGCCAGATAGGAGACCGTGTTGGCAAACTCGGCATCGCCCTCGATCTTGACGTGTCGCATGACAGCCGCCTGACCGCCGCCCGCGAAGTCGGCGAGCGCCGCCGGCGGCACCGCGATGCTGACGTCGCAAGACAGGTTGGCATCGGCGGCGACCAGATAGCCGTCGTCGCCCACGCGCAGACGCAGGTCGATGGCCGACATCGCCAGCCGGGCAGACGCCCCGATGTGATGGCGCAGACGGTCGCGCGCCCACGGTTCGCGGGCAAGCAAGTGGTTCACGGTGGCGGCAAAGGCTTTGGCGGCTACGGTCATGAGCTTGGCGGTCGGCCGGCGATGCGCGCCGGTCGTACCGAAAGACGCCGCCCGGCAACGATCGGCGGACGGCAAAAAAAAGAGCCCGCGCTTTAGACGCGGGCTCTCATTGTAAGGCAGGTTACGGCAAAACCGTCGTGCGCTTAGCTAGCCTGTTGAATCCCGGCGAGCACCCAGCCGCCGCTACCGGTCACCGGCTTGGTCAGGTTCCACACTTCGTTGAACGGCTCGGCCGCGGCACCCTCGGCTTCGCGGATCAGGCCCGAGAAGCGAACGCTTGCCACATACTCGACGGCCGATTCCTCGATGCCAAGCAGTTCGGCATTGAGTTGCACGACGTCCGTGCGGTTGACCGACTTGCCGCGCTCTTCGAGGTCCATCTTGATTTCCGCGAACATCTGCGGCGTGGTGAACTCGTTGATATCGGCCTGATCGCCCTTGTCCCAGGCCGCTTGCAGACGGTTGAAGTACACCTTGGCACTGCGCAGGAATCCGTCGACATCGAAGCCGGCCGGCACGCCGAACGGGGCGGCTGCGGCAGCGGCCCCCGCGGCGACGGGCACGCCCGACAGCGACGGCTGGGCCGACGAAGACGCCGGTTGTGCCGGTTGCGACGGTTGTTGCGGCTGGCTGTCCCACGACTGGCGCAGCGTGTTGTTCGACGCGTCGTTACCCGCGCCCGCATACGCCGGCGTCTGGGACTGCGACTTATTGCCGCGGAAACGACGGATCAGCCACATCACGGCGAAGGCGATCAGCGCAATCATGATGACGTTGGCCATCATGCTGGCGAACGCGCCGCCCAGGCCGAAGTGCGAGAGCAGGGCCGCGATACCGAGACCGGCCGCCAGACCGGCGATCGGGCCGAGCCAGCGATTGGCCGGCTTGGCGGCGGCCGCGGCCCCTGCGGCACCGGCCCCTGCTGCCGCCGGTGCGGCCTGCTGCGGTGCGGTGCCCGGCGTGGCTTGCGTCGGTTGTTGCGGCGCTTGCTGGCGCTGCGTCACGGTGCTGGACTGCTTGCCGATGCTCCGGCCGCCGCCAACGCGTTTGGCATCGGCGTCCGCGATCGTCATGCCGACCGCCACTACGCCGGCCACCACGCCCAACAACAGCTTGTTTTTCAGGAACTGGAACATCGTTCTGGTCTCTCCGTGGAGTTTATAGGTTGCTGTCTACTGACAGGCGTCAACCGGAATGGTTCAGCACTTTTTTACGTACTGAAACCAGATGAGGCGACGGCCGATTCTGCCACAGCAGAATTAGCTCGTTCTTAGAGAAACGCCCCGGCGCGGCTTTTTTCCGCAGTCCGGGGCGCTGGGGTGCGTCAGGTAAGTGAGCGCAAACTCAGAATTTGCGTCCGATATGCAGCGCGACGACCCCCGCGGTCAGGTTGTGATATTCCACACGTTCGAGACCGACCTGTTCCATCAGGGACTTGAGCGTTTCCTGGTCCGGGTGCATGCGAATCGACTCGGCCAGATAGCGGTAGCTGTCGGCGTCGCCCGCGATGCGCGAACCGAGCCACGGCAGCACCTTGAACGAATAGGTGTCGTACGCCTTCTCGAGCGGCTGCCAAACCTTCGAGAACTCGAGCACCATGACCTTGCCGCCCGGTTTGATCACGCGGCGCATTTCGGCGAGCGCGGCATCCTTGTGCGTCATGTTGCGCAGGCCAAACGCCACGGTGACCACATCGAAATAGTTCGACGGGAACGGCAGCTTTTCGGCATCGCACAGCAGGGTCGGGGTGACAATGCCTGCGTCGAGCAGGCGATCGCGCCCCACGCGCAGCATCGATTCGTTGATGTCGGTGAGCCAGACTTCGCCGGTTGGGCCGGCCGCGCGCGCAAACGCCTTCGACAGGTCGCCCGTGCCGCCCGCGATGTCGAGCACCTTGAAGCCGGGGCGCACGGCGGCGCGTCCGATCGTGAAGGCTTTCCAGATCCGGTGCAGTCCACCCGACATCAGGTCATTCATGATGTCGTACTTGCTCGCGACCGAATGGAACACCTCGGCGACCTTGCCGGCCTTTTCCTTCTCGTCGACGGTTTCATAACCGAAGTGGGTCTGTTGGCCCATTGCAATCTCCCAGATTCATGTAAGCGGGCGCGCCACACGCACGTGCGCCCCGCCGGGGCCTCAATGGTGGTGGCAGCCACCCGCAGCCGGCGACGACATCGGCGTGTCGCGATCGACCCCCGCTGACGCGAGCTTGTCCAGGTATTCCTGCCACAGCGCGTCCTGACGCACGCACAGCTCGTAGAGGTAATCCCACGAATAGATGCCGGTATCGTGTCCGTCCGAAAACACCGGGCGCACGGCGTAATTGCCGATCGGCTCCAGGCCATTCAGATCGACATCGCGCTTGCCGGTTTGCAGCGTCTCCTGCCCCGGGCCGTGGCCACGCACTTCCGCCGACGGCGAGAGTACGCGCAGGAATTCGAACGGCAGGCGGTAGTGTGTTCCGTCCTCGTAGCCCAGTTCCAGCACCTTCGATGTGCGATGCAGCGTCAAGGAAACGGGAATCGGCGTGTCTTTCTCCAGCCCAGCCATGGTCTTGCTCCAGAATAATCGGTCGGTGCGCCGACATGCGACACATCGGCCGGCAGTATAGCCGCTCAGGCCTCAACGGTCATGCCGGCCACGCCGGGAGACGATTCAATTCCGCCACCACGGCCTCGCGCAGGGCGGGTGTCCAGGCGGCGCGCTCGGCGAGCACCGCCGCCGGCACCTCGCGTTGCGGCGCGCTCCAGACCGAGCCGGGAAAATGAACGTCGTCGCGATATCGCGGAATCACGTGCCAGTGCACGTGCGGCACCATGTTGCCCAGACTCGCCACGTTGATCTTGTGCGGCGACATGACTGTGCGCTGGGCTGTCTCGACGGCGAACACAGCGCGCATCACATGCTCGCGCGCCGCCGCGGGCAGATCGCTCATTTCGGCGACGTGGGCATGCCAGATCACCCGAGCGAAGCCCGGGTAGCCGATCTCATTCGCCAGCACCACGCGCAGCACCGGGTCGCGCCATACGACATCGCCGCCCTCTCCGGTGCAAAACGGACATTCCATCATGCGTCTTCCCTCGTTTGCCCTGCCCTCCCCGCGTGCGCCGCAGACGGTTCAGGTCAGTGCTGTCAGTGCGCTCACTGCTTGTTGCGCTTGTAACGTTTGCCGGTGGCCGGGTCGACCGGGCCGAGCGCAAGTTCGGCGAAGTCGATCTCGCTGATCAATTCGCGCAGCGTCTCGTCGTTGATGCGGTGCGCCAGGCGCAGACGCGACAGTTCCCCGCGCTCGGCCTGCAGGGCGGCGGCGCGCAGCCGGCGTTCGACTTCGACCTCACGCACCGCGCGCACGCGCATCTCGTCGTCGGTCGCGTTCGACGCGTTGAGCGTGCGGCGATACCGCCCCATCACCCGCGCGGCCGCTTCGGCGCACACGGCAGTGTCGAGTTCGTCGCCCGACTTCGCAATGACTTTTTGCAGCGATTCAACGGTGCGGATCGCCGCCTCCGACGCCGCGAGGCGCGCCTCGCCCATCTCACGATTGCGCGGGTCCTCGACCGGCCAGCGCACGCCGCGCAGCAGGAACGGCAAACCGAGGCTGCCGCCGACAAGCGAGAGCAGAATCACGCCGGCGGCCAGGAAAATCAGCAGATCGCGTCCCGGAAACGGCGCGCCGCCCGGCAGGGCCAGCGGCACCGAGAGCGCACCGGCCAGCGTCACCGCGCCGCGCACGCCCGAGAGGGCCGTCACGCCAGTGAAGCGCATGCCGGGCTTCATTGTGATTTCGCCACGTCGCATACCGAGAAAATACATCACGCGCCACGCCACCCACACCCAGCAGAAGCGCAGCACGATGAGCACCGCCGAAATCGCGCCGACGTAGGCCATCAGTTCGCCGAGATTGAGCAGCGTTCCCCAATGCGGCTCGCCGGGCCGCAACGCGGCACGCACGATGTCAGGCAATTGCAGGCCGAGCAGCACGAACACTGCGCCATTGAACACGAATTCGAGCATCGACCACACCCCGTTACCGAGAATGCGGGTGGCGGTGCGGGTATTGAGCAGATCGGTCGAGCTGACCGTCATGCCGGCGGCCACGGCCGCGAGAATGCCCGAGAAGCCGAAATGTTCGGCCAGCAGATAGGCCGCAAACGGCATGAGCAACAGCAGCAGCACGACCGTCGCCGGCTCTTCGGCGGACGCCGCCATCACGCGGCGATGGAACTGCGTGAACAGCCACGTCACGGCCCAGCCGGCGAGCAAGCCGCCCAGCGCGATGACGAAAAACGAGAACGTGGCGTTACCGATCGAAAAGAGTCCCGTGGTCGCGGCCACGATGGCGAACTTGAACGCGACCAGGCCCGATGCGTCGTTCATCATGGCCTCGCCTTCGAGCACGTGCATGAGGCGCGTGGGCATCTGCAGGCGTGCGGTGATGGCGGAGACGGCCACGGCATCGGTTGGCGAGAGCACGCCGCCGAGCGCGAACGCCACGGCAAGCGGAATCGACGGAATCATCCAGTGGATGAAATAGCCCACGCCGAGCACCGTGAAGATCACCAGACCGAGCGCCATCGCGACGATCGGCACGCGCAGGTGCCAGAACTCGCGTTTGGGCATGCGCCAGCCGTCGGCGAAGAGCAACGGCGGGATGAACAGCAGGAAGAAGATCTCCGGATCGAGATCGATGTGCAGCCCCGCGCCCGGAAAAGCGAGCGCGGCGCCCACAGCGATCTGCACGATCGGCACCGGCAGAACTTTGACGTAGCTGACCAGCACGCCGGTCAGCGCCACCACAAACAGCAGGATCAGCGCGGTGAGGACTACCCCCATGCCGCCTCCATGGTCCGTCGGTCAGGCATCGGCCGCGTCCCCGAGCGGGCCATCAGACCAGCACGCGTTCGATGCCGCCGTGGTTCGCATCCTTCACGTAGTCCACCAGCCACTCGTCACCCAGCACATGCTTGGCGATCTCCACGACGATATAGTCCGCCGTGATGTCGGCGTCGTCGTTATAACGCGACAGCCCTTGCAGGCACGACGGGCAGCTCGTCAGAATCTTGACGTCCTCGACCTTGCCGTCCGCGCGCAGCTTCGCCGCGCCCTTGCGCATCTCCTCTTCCTTGCGGAAGCGGATCTGCGTCGAGATGTCCGGACGCGTGACCGCCAGTGTGCCCGACTCACCGCAACACCGATCGTTCTTCTCGATCTTGTAGCCGTCGTGCTCGCTGCCCATCAACTCGTTCACGAGCTTGACCGGATCCATCGTCTTGATCGGCGTGTGGCACGGGTCGTGATACATGTAGCGCGTACCGTTCACGCCTTCGAGCTTCACGTTCTTCTCGAGCAGGTATTCGTGGATGTCGACGATGCGGCAGCCCGGGAAGATCTTCTCGAATTCATAGCCCGCGAGCTGGTCGTAGCAAGTGCCGCACGACACGACCACGGTCTTGATATCGAGATAGTTCAGCGTGTTCGCCATGCGGTGGAACAGCACGCGATTGTCCGTCACGATCTTCTCGGCCTTCTCGCCCTGCCCCGAGCCGCGCTGCGGATACCCGCAGCACAGATAGCCCGGCGGCAGCACCGTCTGCACGCCCACATGCCAGAGCATCGCCTGCGTGGCGAGCCCGACCTGCGAGAACAGGCGCTCCGAGCCGCAGCCCGGGAAATAGAACACCGCTTCCGAATCGACCGTGGTGGTCTTCGGATTGCGAATGATCGGCACGACCTTGTTGTCTTCGATGTCGAGCAGTGCGCGCGCCGTCTTCTTCGGCAGGTTGCCCGGCATCTTCTTGTTGACGAAGTGGATCACTTCCTCGCGCAGCGGCGGCTTGCCCACCGTTGCAGGCGGACGTGCCGTCTGCTTCTTCGCTAGCTTCTTGAAGACGTCCGCGCCGAAACGCTGCGCCTTGTAACCCCAGTCGATCATCACCTTGCGGGTGATGTTGATCGTCTCCGGGTTCGTCGCGTTCAGGAAGAACATGCCGGCGGCCGCGCCCGGATTGAACTTCTTCTTGCCCATCTTGCGCAGCAGGTTGCGCATGTTCATCGTCACGTCGCCGAAGTCGATCTTCACCGGACACGGCGTTACGCACTTGTGGCACACCGTGCAGTGATCGGCCACGTCGTTGAACTCGTCCCAGTGCTTGATCGACACCCCGCGGCGCGTTTGCTCTTCGTACAGAAACGCCTCGATGAGCAGCGACGTTGCGAGAATCTTGTTGCGCGGGCTGTAAAGCAGGTTCGCGCGCGGCACGTGCGTGGCGCACACCGGCTTGCACTTGCCGCAGCGCAGGCAGTCTTTCACGCTGTCCGCGATCGCGCCGATATCCGACTGCTGCATGATCAGCGACTCATACCCCATCAGCCCGAAGCTGGGCGTATAGGCATTGCGCAGGTCGGCGGGCAGTTCCGGCATATCGAGCAGCTTGCCCTTGTTGAAGCGCCCTTCCGGATCCACGCGTTGCTTGTACGCGCGGAATTCGCCGATCTCGGCTTCCGTCAGGAACTCCAGCTTGGTAATGCCGATACCGTGTTCGCCCGAGATCACGCCATCGAGCGAACGGGCGATGGCCATGATGCGTGCCACCGCCTTGTGCGCATCCTGGAGCATCTCGTAGTTATCCGAGTTCACCGGGATGTTCGTGTGCACATTGCCGTCGCCCGCGTGCATGTGCAGCGCGACGAACACGCGGCCGTGCAGCACGCGCTTGTGAATCGCTTGCGCTTCCTCAAGGATCGGCTTGAACTCCGCGCCCGAGAAAATCTTGCGCAGTTCTCCGCGGATCTCCTGCTTCCACGACACGCGCACCGTACGATCCTGCAGCAAGTCGATGAGTCGGGTTTGCGGCTGCTTGCTCAGCCGATCGTTGAGCGCCACGTTGAGGTCGCGCACGCCGTGTCGATTGAGCAGCGGAATCGCTTCGGCCAGCGGCAGTTCGAAATGATCGCGCAGGAACACCCAGCGCGCGCGCACGTCGCGCAGCAGCGTGAGTGCCGTTTGCACGCGATCTTCGAGCAGTTCGGCCGACGGAATCTCGTTCGCGTCATCCGTCTTGCCCAGCGGCAGATTGCCGGCGTCGAAGAAGGCTTCGAGCGCATCGACCAGTTGCAGCTTGTTCTTGAGCGACAGCTCGATGTTGATGCGTTCGATGTGATCCGTGTACTCGCCCATGCGCGGCAGCGGAATCACCACGTCTTCATTGATCTTGAAGGCGTTGGTGTGGCGCGCGATGGCGGCGGTACGCGAGCGGTCGAGCCAGAACTTCTTGCGGGCTTCGGCCGACACCGCGACGAAACCTTCGCCGCTCTTGCCGTTGGCCATGCGAATCACTTCCGACGTCGCCTGAGCGACGGCGTTGTCATCGTCGCCAACGATATCGCCGATCAGCACCATCTTCGGGAACGCATTGCGCTTCGACTTCGTGGCGTAGCCCACGGCGCGCAGATAGCGTTCGTCCAGATGCTCCAGGCCCGCCAGAATCGCGCCGCCGGCCGCCGTCTGCGCGAACATGTAGTCCTTGATCTCGACGATGCTCGGAATCGCTTCCTTCGCCTGGCCGAAGAACTCCAGGCATACCGTGCGCGTGTGCGCGGGCATCTTGTGCAGAATCCAGCGCGCGCTCGTGATCAGACCATCGCAGCCTTCCTTCTGAATGCCCGGCAGACCGGCGAGGAACTTGTCCGTCACATCCTTGCCGAGCCCTTCCTTACGGAAACGCTTGCCTTCGATGTCCAGTTTTTCCGTCTTGAGCAGCACGGCGCCCGGGGCGTAATTGCCGTCGAACCACGTCAACTCGAAGCGAGCGACCGGAATGTCGTGAATCTTGCCGAGATTGTGATCGAGGCGGGTGACCTCGAGCCAATTGCCCTGCGGGTCGACCATGCGCCACCACGCGAGGTTATCGAGCGCGGTGCCCCACAGCACGGCCTTCTTGCCACCGGCGTTCATCGCCACGTTGCCACCGATGCACGATGCGTCGATCGACGTCGGGTCGACCGCGAACACCAGACCAGCCCGCTCGGCGGCCTCGGCCACGCGACGCGTCACCACGCCGGCGCCCGAGAAAATCGTCGGCACCGGTTCGTCGACGCCCGGCAGCGCCGAGTACTCGACCTCATCGAGCTGCTCGAGCTTTTCCGTATTGATCACGGCCGAGAACGGCGTGAGCGGAATCGCGCCGCCCGTGTAGCCGGTGCCGCCTCCGCGCGGAATCACCGTCAGTCCCAACTCGAAGCACCCCTTCACCAGCGCCGCCATTTCGGCTTCGCTGTCCGGCGTGAGCACCACGAACGGGTACTCCACGCGCCAGTCCGTCGCGTCCGTCACATGCGAGACGCGCGACAGACCGTCGAACTTGATGTTGTCATGCGCGGTCGTGCGACCGAGCACCTTCTTCGCGCGACGGCGCAGCTCGGCCATCTTCGCGAACTCCTCGGCGAAGTCTGCCACGGCGCGGCGTGCCGCCACCTCCAGTTGCTCCACACGGGCGGCGCGTTCGCGGCCGTTCGCATCGGCGTTCGCGGCCACATCCGCGCGGCGACGCTTGTCGATCTCGTTCAGACGATGGTCCAGCGCGTCGATCAGCAGCTTGCGGCGCTTCGGATTATCGAGCAGGTCGTCTTGCAGATACGGATTGCGGCGAACCACCCAGATATCGCCGAGTACCTCGTAGAGCATGCGGGCCGAGCGGCCGGTGCGTCGCTCCGCGCGGAGTTCGTCGAGGATGTGCCAGGCGTCGGCGCCCAGCAGGCGCATGACGATTTCGCGGTCCGAAAACGACGTGTAGTTGTAGGGGATCTCGCGCAGTCGCGGCGGCTGGGCGGCGAGTGCATGCTTGGCGTCGTGCGGCTCGAAGGCGGGCAAGGGTGCGTTCATCTTGTCGGGCTCGTCAATGCGGCGGTGCATCCGCCGTCGGCGTTCGTCTCGCGAGACGCGCCGAAAGTCAAAATCGGGTAAGCGCAATGGATGCCGGCGGCAAGCGCGACGGGTGCGCGCGGGCCGGCAACAGACGATCTGCGGTCAACGAGATCGACGACTGCCGTGCGAAGACGTCGATGACGAATCGTGTCCGATCATCGCGTAGAAACACAGGGGGGTGAGGCAGTTCGTGCGCATGCCCAGATCTTTCTTCCGGCTTGGGAACAGGTTGGTAGGGGAATGTAGCCAGAATTGTACTTCATTGCACCGCAACACGTCGGCACCGCGCCGAATTCGCCGCGAGGCGCGAGATTCCCCTCCTTCCCGACGCTCCGGCGCGTTCACTGCCGCGTTGACCGCCCCTACACGAGCGCCGGCCCCTTCGCATTCCCGCCCTATCGCCGACCTTCCTGCTGATCGCTATATCCGAATGGATACAACGACTTATGACACACGCCTGCGCTGAAACTTTCACCGAATGGGAGTATGTTTTGCCGATCCCCGGTCTCTCCACCCGTCAAGAGGTGTCTCTATGGTCTCGTTTCAACTGAACGGCCGTGTCGTGCAGGTCGATGTCGACCCGGCCACTCCCCTGCTCTGGACCCTGCGCGACGCGCTCAACATGACCGGCACCAAGTTCGGTTGCGGCATGGCGCTGTGCGGCGCGTGCACCGTGCATCTCGACGGTGCGCCCATCCGAAGCTGCATCACCCCGGTCTCCGCAGTCGCGGGAAAGGCCATCACCACCATTGAAAACGTCGGGGCGGACGCCGTCGGGCGTGCTGTGCAGAACGCCTGGGTCAAACACGACGTGCCCCAGTGCGGCTACTGCCAGAGCGGCCAGATCATGTCCGCCACGGCGTTGCTGCGCGAGAACAAACAGCCCAACGACGAACAGATCGACGCCGCAATGTCCGGCAACATCTGCCGTTGCGGCACCTACGCCCGCATTCGTGCGGCGATCAAAGACGCTGCGGCGTCGCTGGCCTGAGGCGAGGAGATACCCATGCGTGAACTTCGCTTTTCCCCGCGCCCTGGCGTCGCCGTGGGCGACTTCGCCGGCCTGACGCGCCGAGTATTTCTCAAGACCTCGGCGCTTGCGGCCGGTGGACTCATGCTCGAAATGTCGCTGCCCGGCGCCATGCGGGCAGCCAGCGCCCAGGGCGCGGCCGCCACGCCCGTCGTGCCCTCGGCCTTCGTGCGCATTGCGCCGGACGACACCGTCACCATCCAGGTCAACCGCCTCGATTTCGGACAAGGCGTACAGACGGCGCTGCCCATGCTCGTCGCCGAAGAACTCGATTGCGACTGGGCCAAAGTGCGCAGCGAGCTGGCGCCGGCGGCCGACGTCTACAAAGACCCCGTGTTCGGCATCCAGATGACGGGGGGCTCGGGCTCCGTCGCGCATTCGTGGCTGCAATACCGGCGCATTGGCGCATCTGCTCGGGCCATGCTCATCGCGGCCGCGGCGCAGCAGTGGAAAGTGCCGGCGGCGCAGTTGCGCACCGAGAACGGCGTCGTGCTCGGCCCGAACGGCCAGCGCGCCACGTACGGCAGTCTTGCCGCGCGCGCGCAGGCGCAGCCGGTGCCGGCCGATGTCGCGCTCAAGGAACCTTCGGCGTTCCGCCTACTTGGCAAGCCAACGGGACGGCTCGACGCGCGGGCCAAGTCCATGGGCGTGCCGATGTACGGCATGGACTTCAAGCTGCCGAACCTGAAAGTTGCTGTCGTTGCTCGCCCGCCCGTGTTCGGTGCCAAAGTGAAGCAGTTCGACGCCAAAGCTGCGCGGGCGGTCAAGGGCGTGCGCGATGTCCTAGAGATCCCGGACGACCGGGGCGGCACCGCCGTGGCCGTCATTGCCGATGGCTACTGGCAGGCCAAGACCGGGCGCGACGCGCTCAAGGCCACGTGGGACACGACGGGCGTTGAGCATGTCGACACGACCGCCCAACTGGCCAAATATGTGGAAATGGCCAAGACGCCGGGCACGGTCGCGATCGACGCGGACATCTCCAAGCTCAAGGGTGCGCCCAAAACCCTCGTTGCCGAATACCACTTCCCGTACCTGGCGCACGCGCCTATGGAGCCGCTCAACTGCACCGTGCAGCTTTCCGACAAGGGCGCGCAAGTGTGGACCGGCACACAGTTCCAGACCGTCGACCAGGCCGCCATTGCGCGCACGCTCGACCTCAAGCCCGAGCAGGTCAAACTGCACACGCTCATGGCGGGCGGCGGATTTGGCCGCCGCGCGGTCCCGACGTCCGACTATGGCGTCGAGGCGGCCCAGGTGGCGAAAGCGTGGCGGCGTGCGGGGCATCGTGAGCCGGTGAAAGTGATCTGGAGCCGGGAAGACGACATCCGTGGCGGTTACTACCGTCCGATGTACGTCCATCGTGCCGAGATCGGCCTGGATGCCAAGGGCAACGTGCTGGCGTGGGATCACACCATCGTGGGTCAGTCGATTTTGCAGGGCACGCCGTTCGAAAAGATGATGGTCAAGAACGGCATCGACGGCACCAGCGTCGAGGGCGTTGCGGGCACCCCATATGCGGTGCCGTTGCGGCTCACGTTGCACAGTCCGCAGGTCAACGTGCCGGTGCTGTGGTGGCGATCCGTGGGCAACACGCATACGGCGTACGTCATGGAAACATTGATAGACGAACTATCGAAGGAAGCGGGTCAGGACCCGGTGGCGTATCGGTATGGGTTGATGGGAGATAAGCATCCTCGGCACCGGGAGGCGTTGGCGTTGGCGGTTGAACGTTCCGGCTATGGAAAAGCGCAGTTACCGTCGGGCCAGGCGTGGGGTGTGGCGGTGCATGAGTCGTTTGATTCCGTGGTGGCGTACGTCGTAGTGGCTGAGATGCGCAATGATTCACCGCGTTTGGTGAGTGTGACGGCGGGGGTGCATTGCAATTTCGCGGTCAATCCGTTGACGGTGGCGGCGCAGGTCGAGGGAGCGGCCTTGATGGGATTGGGGATGACGATACCGGGCGCGGCGATCACGATGAAGGATGGAGAAGTTGAGCAGAGCAACTTCCATCAATACATGGTGGCGCGTTTGCCCGACATGCCGGCCATCAGTGTGCACATTGTGGGTTCGGGGGATGCACCGACGGGGATGGGAGAGCCGGGGTTGCCGCCGTTGGCGCCGGCGTATGCGAACGCCATATTTGCGTTGACGGGAAAGCGGATGCGGGCGTTGCCGTTCGACCTGACGAAGGCGTAACGGAAACGGAGGCAAGGCGTAGCGCAAGCGCACGTCGGGCGGGTTGGGCTTGGGGGAGCGTGACGGTGGGCCGGACCGGGGCCCCTTTCTGCAGCGAGTTGGGTTTATGTTTGAGAGGCGGAAAGGGGCCCCGGTCCGGCCTCTCGGGCATAGGAAGAAGGAAGCGCGTGGCATGACCACCGGTGTGTGTGTCAGTCCAGGCGTCAGCCCGGTCGTCAGCCAATGAGCAGGTGTTTAAGGGGCGCAAAGATGCCGTGCCAAAACGACTCGGGCACGCGCAGCATCAGAAACGTGACGGCGACATAGCGAAGCGTTTTGCCGACGGCGATAAAGAAGAGGCATTCGCGCCAGGAGAGTCGCAGCCATCCGGCGAGGGTACAGAACGGGTCGCCGACCACGGGCAGCCAGGAGAGCAGGAGCAGGGGTGGGCCGAAGCGGCGCATCCAGCGGTGATAGCGCTCATTCATCGGGGCTTGTCCGTTGGGGCGCTTCGTGCTGGCGGGCTCTGGCATCGGGCCGCCCGCGAGTGCGGCGGTACGGGCGTGCGCGCGTCGGCGGGCTTTCAGGCGAACGAAGCCGCGGCGAGCGGCGAAGCCCATCCACCAGTCGAGCATGCCACCAGCGGTATTGCCTATGCTGGCCACCGCGATGGCGGTCCAGAGCATATGTGGATTGAGCGTCACATAGCCGAACAGTGCGGGCTCCGAGCCCATGGGCAGAAGCGTGGCCGACAGAAACGACACCAGGAAAATGGCCGGCAGGCCGACGCCGGGCAGGGCCAGCACGCCGAGCAGCCAGGTGATGAACGACTCCATGCAACTCCGGGAAAAGACAAAAACGACCGAAAAAATGGCGGCAACCCTGCCTCCATGACCGACCGGACGGTCGGCACATCCCGCGAGAGGGTACACGCACGCGTTTGGCAGAAACAAAGAGTCTGGCGCATAATGCACCCCCATGACCCGACCCTCGACGCCGCCCGTGGCCATTCTACTGGCAGGCGGACTCGGTACCCGCTTCGATGCGGCGGGGCGCAGGAACAAGCTGCTCGCGCCGCTGCCTGGCGATCCCCTGAACCGACCCGTTGCCCTCGCCAGCGCCCACGCGCTGCTGGCGGTGTTGCCGCGCGTCATCGCGGTGGTGCGCCCGGACTCGGCCGAGCTGGAGAGCGTGCTGTTGCAGGCCGGGTGTGAAGTCGTCATGAGCCATGCCACCCAACGCGGCATGGGCGCAACGCTTGCCGCCGGCATCCGGTCCGGCGTCGACGAAGCGCCGCCCTCGGGGCTCGAACATCTCGACGGCTGGCTCATCGCGCTGGCCGACATGCCCTACATTCATCCGAACACCATTCGCGCGATTGCCGGCGGACTCACGTCGCCCGACGCCATCGTCGCTCCGAGTTACCAAGGACAACGCGGCCACCCCGTCGCGTTCGGATCCGCCCTGACACCGCGCCTGAGCGCCCTCGATGGCGACATCGGCGCGCGCGACCTGTTGATTAGCGGGCACATTACGATCGTCGATGTCGACGACGCCGGAATCGTGCGCGACATCGACACCCCAGACGACCTTCGCTAGGGCGCGCACTCTCCTTTCCCGTTTTTTCCCGAGAAACCAAGCGCGACCGCCCCGGCGGACGTGCTGGTCTATCATTGTCCTTTCGTTCCTCGATGTGCCTAACCTGAAGAAGCCTTAAATCATGTCCGACGCAGCTCCCGACTATCTGAAGAAGATTCTGACCGCCAAAGTCTACGACGTCGCCAAAGAAAGCGAACTCGAACTCGCACGCACGCTCTCCATGCGTCTGCACAATCGAATTTATCTCAAGCGCGAAGACAACCAGACGGTGTTCTCCTTCAAGATTCGGGGTGCATACAACAAGATGGCCAACCTGAGCGAAGCCGACCGCGAGCGCGGCGTGCTCACCGCATCGGCAGGCAATCACGCGCAAGGCGTCGCTTACTCTGCTGCGCGCCTGGGCTGCAAGGCCGTCATCGTCATGCCCGTCACCACGCCGCAGGTGAAAATCGAGGCCGTGAAAACCCACGGCGGGCGCGCCGTCGAAGTCGTGCTCGCGGGCGACTCCTACAGCGACGCCTACGCCCACGCGATGACATTGCAAGAAGAGCGCGGCCTGACCTTCGTGCCCCCGTTCGATGACCCCGACGTCATCGCCGGCCAGGGCACCATCGCCATGGAAATTCTGCGCCAGCACCAGGGACCGCTGCATGCCATCTTCGTGCCCATCGGCGGTGGCGGCCTGGCTGCGGGCGTGGCGGCCTACGTCAAAGCCGTGCGGCCTGAGATCAAAGTCATTGGCGTGCAATCCGTCGACTCCGACGCCATGGCCCAATCGATTCACGCCGGCGAACGTGTCCTGCTGAGCGACGTCGGCCTCTTCGCCGATGGCACCGCCGTCAAATACGTCGGCGCCGAGACCTTCCGCCTGTGCGCGGCCTACCTCGACGAAGTCGTGCGCGTGGACACCGACCAACTTTGCGCCGCCATCAAAGACGTCTTCCAGGACACCCGCAGCGTGCTCGAACCGTCGGGCGCCCTGTCCGTGGCCGGGGCCAAGCTCTACTCCGAGCGCGAAAAGCTCAAAGGCGAAACGCTCGTCGCGATCACCTCCGGCGCCAACATGAACTTCGACCGTCTGCGCTTCGTGGCCGAGCGTGCCGAAGTCGGTGAAGCCCGCGAAGCCGTGTTCGCCGTCACCATTCCCGAAGCGCGCGGCAGCTTCAAGCGCTTCACCGAAGTGGTGGGCAACCGCAACGTGACCGAGTTCAACTATCGCATCAGCGAAGCGTCGAGCGCCCACATCTTCGTGGGTATACAGATGCACAACCGCGACGAAGGCGAGCGCATCAAAGCCGGCTTCGAACGCCACGGCTTTCCCACGCTCGACCTGTCCAACGACGAACTCTCCAAGCAGCACATCCGCTACATGGTCGGCGGCCGCTCCACACTCGCCAGCCATGAAGTGCTGTACCGCTTCCAGTTCCCGGAGCGTCCGGGCGCGCTGATGACTTTCCTCTCGGCCATGAGCCCGAACTGGAACATCAGCCTGTTCCACTACCGCAACCAGGGGGCCGATTACAGCAATATCCTCGTGGGGATCCAGGTGCCCGACAACGAGAAGGCCGCGTTCCGCGACTTCCTCGCCACGCTCGGCTATCCTTACTGGGACGAGAGCGACAACCCGGTCTACAAGCTGTTCCTCGCGTAAGCCGGCCCGATAGACGCCGCCGCTCACCGCCTCACGACAGGAGTTTCGCTGCCACCATGCCGATCACGCTCGAGAACAAACTCGTTGTCGCGATATCCTCGCGCGCGCTGTTCGACTTCGAAGAAGAGAACCGCGTGTACGAGGCCGGGGTGGCTGGCGGCGACGACCGATCGTACCGGCAGTACCAGCTCGACCGCCTCGACGTGCCCGCACGCGTCGGCGTCGCCTTCCCGCTCGTGCAGAAGCTCCTCGCCTTCAACCAGGGCAACGAGATCGACAACCACCGCGTGGAAGTCGTCGTCCTCTCGCGCAACGATCCCGTGAGCGGCATGCGCGTGTTTCGTTCGGCGCGTCAGGTCGACCTCAAGATCGAGCGCGGCGTGTTCACGCGCGGGCGCGATCCGTTCGGTTATCTCAATGCGTTGGGCGCGCACCTGTTTCTCTCCGCGAACGAGCGCGACGTGCGCAGTGCGCTGGTGGCCGGCTTTCCTTCCGCGCGCGTCTATCCCGACTCGGCGAAAAAGGCCGAGCTGCATCCCGACGAAATCCGCATCGCCTTCGACGGCGACGCCGTGCTCTTCTCCGACGAAGCCGAACGGGTCTTCCAGCGCAACGGCCTCGACGCGTTCCAGCAGCACGAGACCGAACGTGCCGCGACCCCGCTGCCGCCGGGTCCGTTCAAGCCGCTGTTGCAGGCCCTGCATCGCCTGCAAAGCCTGGCGGGCCACGAAGTGCCGGTCAAAATCCGCACGGCGCTGGTCACGGCGCGCTCGGCCCCGGCCCACGAGCGGGCCATCCGCACGCTGATGGACTGGAAAATCGACATCGACGAGGCGATGTTCCTGGGTGGGCTCGACAAGGGCGCGTTCCTGCGCGAATTCGAGCCCGATTTCTTCTTTGACGATCAGACACGCCACTGCGAGTCCGCCGCGCGGGTGAGCCCGACCGGACACGTTATCAGCGGCATTGCCAACCATGACCACGCCTGACCAATCTCCGCTCGGCAAGGAAGTTGCCTACACCGAGCAATACGACCCGTCCCTGCTCTTCGCGATCGCCCGTGCCCCGGCGCGCGCGGCCATCGGCGTACCCGACGTCCTGCCGTTCTTTGGCGCCGACATCTGGAACGGCTACGAACTCTCGTGGCTCAACGACAAGGGCAAGCCGCAGATCGCGTTGCTCACGGCCATGGTGCCGGCCGACTCGCCGAACATCATCGAATCGAAATCGTTCAAGCTGTATCTCGGCTCATTCGCCCAGACCAAACTGGCGAATGCCGATGCCGCCCGGGCGCTGATTCAGCAGGATCTGTCCGAAGCCGCAGGCGCGGCGGTGCAGGTGCGTCTCGTCGAGCCGGGCGGCTTCGCCAAACTCGAACTCGACGAACTTGACGGCCTGCTCGTCGACCGGCTCGATATCGACACGGATATTTATTCGCCGGATGCGACCTTGCTCAAGGCCGCACAGGGCGAAGCGCCTGTGGAGGAAACCCTCGTCTCGAACCTGTTCAAGTCCAACTGCCCGGTGACAGGACAACCCGACTGGGGCAGTCTGCAGATTCGCTACGTTGGCCCGCCCATCGACCAGGAAGGGCTGCTCAAGTACGTGATTTCGTACCGGCGCCACACTGGCTTTCATGAGCAATGCGTGGAAGGGATCTTCATGGACATCCTGCGCCAGTGCCAACCGACCCAGTTGGCCGTCTACGCGCGCTACACGCGGCGTGGCGGACTCGATATCAACCCGTTCCGCACCAACTTCACGTTGCCGATGCCGGACAACGCCCGCACGGCTCGCCAATAAGCCGAGGGCGAAAAAAAGCGACGGGTTGATGAGACCCGTCGCCAATCCACGCACATCTAGAGGGGAGTCAGCGCATGAAGCTGACGCGGGCCATCATCCGGCGGGCCGCGTTGCCCACGTTGGCATACTGGGGTCGACCGGCGCAGCGGTGCAGCGTTTCCTTCATGGCGCGATAGGCCGCGTCGAATTGGCGCAACTCGATCAGGCACTCGCCAACGCGATACATCGGGCCGGGCGACGCCTCGTCCAGCAACGCCGCCGCCATGAACAGCGACAGCGCCGCCTTGGGTTCACCGAGCCGTTGCACCGAGAGCGCCAGCGCCACCGCGTAGTCGGCCTGGAGCGGACACGCCGACAACAGCGGCGCGAAGCACTCGATCGCCTGCGCGTAGTCGCCACGCTCGTAAGCACCATAGCCGCAGCGATACGCGGCATCGCACTGCATCGCGTCCCACGCGCCGGGACTCGGCATGCCCATCGCCGCCTGCTGCTTTTGTGCGTCGCGCACCACCGCCAGCGCCACGTCGATCTCCTTGGCGATATGCTGCGACGATGGCCGCTTGCCCTGGGGAATCTCGAACGTGCTCACGGACGGAGTTCTCCCATCGTCGATTCGAATCGCGCCTGCTGGCTAAGCTCCAACGCCTCTTCCTGAGCTTCACGACGCTTCGCCGCGGCATAGCAGAGCTGACCGACGCCATACGTCACGAGCATGCCCCCCAGGACGGCCACACTCCCACCGAAGCCATATCCCAGCCGTTGAATCTCGCTATTGGCAACGGCGCTACCGGCCTGCTTATCGGTCTCAACGCAGACGTAGGCCGCGGTCGCGAGTCCCGCCAATCCCAGTACCAGCGTTACCAGCCCCGACATCCCGCTGGTACACCCCGCCATGCTGAGGCGGCACGAGCTAGTGCTTTGAGAGCGCAAACGGACGTCATCGGGCGACGCCGGAAAATCGATCGTGACGCGTTGCTCATCGACGGCCTCGACGTCCGTCTGCGGTGCTTGCATCGTCGGCGCGATCCCGGAAATTGATCCTAGTGTCACAGTCCACCTCCTCTTGGGTTAGGAGATTGAAGACTGCGCGCTCGCGACGACACCCGCCATCGAAGCCAAACCGCAAACTTTGTGAAACGGGTACTGAAGTGTCCGTCAATGCACAGCCCGCATGCCGCGGGCCTTCGATCCCTCTGCCCTTCGGGCTTTATGCGGCTGGCTTCTTGTATGCCACGCAGTCCACTTCCACCTTGCAGTCGATCACCATGCTCGACACCACGCAGGCGCGCGCGGGCGGATGATCGCCGAAGTACTCCTTGAACACCTTGTTGAACGACGCGAAGTCGCGCGGGTCGTCGAGCCACACGCCAATGCGCATTACATGCTCGGGTCCGTAACCGGCTTCGGTGAGAATCGCCAGCATGTTCCGGATGGCCTGATGCGACTGGGCAACGATGCCCCCGTCGATCACTTCGCCATCTTTCATCGGGGTCTGACCCGAGACGAACAGAAAGCCGTCAGCTTCGGTGGCGCGTGCGAACGGCATGCGTTGCCCGCCTGTGCCCTGCCCGCCTTCCACGCCATATCGTTTGATGCTCATCATTGCTCCTTTCGACTAAACGGTTTCATTTCCACTCATTCAAAGCACCGGCTGCGGCGTGCCGCGACGCACGAAGCGGCCTGCGCGTGCATTCTGCGTAGGCGCGCGATCCTGCCAAGCCAGCACGCCGTTGACCCACACCGCCGCAATACCGTACGCAGGCTGCATGGGATCGGTGAAGGTCGCGGCATCGGCCACGGTGGCCGGATCGAACAGCACCAGGTCGGCCCAATACCCCTCGCGTACCAGCCCCCGGTCCGTCAGACCGAAGCGCTCGGCGGAGAGCCCCGTCATCTTGTGAACGGCCTCGGCCAGTGGGAACAGTTGCTGCTCGCGGCTGTAGCGACCGAGCACACGCGGGAAGGCGCCCCACAGACGCGGATGCGGCAACGGATCGTTCGGCAGCCCGTCGGAGCCGACGACCGTTGCCGGGTGCCGCAGAATGCGCCGCACGTCGTCTTCCTCCATGCAGTGATACACCGCGCCCGCCGGTTGCAGACGCTTCGCGGCCTCCATCAGGTCGACGCCCCACTCGACCGCGATCGTCGCGAGCAGCTTGCCGCCCTGCTCCGGGTACGGTTGCGACCACGTCACCAGAATGTCGAAGTCGTCCGTCACCTGTTTGAGGTCGAGCGTCGACGAACTGGCCGTGTACGGATAGCAGTCGCAGCCGACCGGCTGGAAGCGCTGCGCCTGGTCGAGCGCGTCGAGAATCTCCTTGCTGCGTCCCCAGTTGTCGACGCCCGCGCACTTCAGGTGCGAGACGACGACCGGCACGCGGGCATGACGGCCGATGCGGAAGGCTTCATCAAGCGCTTCGAGAATCTCGGCGAACTCCGTGCGCAGGTGCGTCGCATAGAGACCGCCCGCCGCGGCGAGCGGCTCGGCGAGCGCGAGCACTTCCTCCGTCGGCGCGGCATTCGCGTTCGCGTAGGCCAGCCCCGTCGACAACCCCAATGCGCCATGCTCGAGTGCTTCGCGCAATTGGGCGCGCATGCCTTCGATTTCGGCCTCGGTCGCGGGCCGGTCGAGGCGATCCATATGGTTGCTGCGCAGCGCGGTGTGACCGATGAGCGCCGCCACGTTGATCGCGGGCTGCGCGGCTTCGAGCGCGGTAACGTAGGCGGCGAAGGTCGGATACTGGAATGCGTCGGCGTCGCCCAGCAGGTTCATCGGATCGGGCGGATCGCCCCTGAGCGTGACCGGCGCCGCGCTGATGCCGCAGTTGCCGACGACGACCGTCGTCACGCCCTGCGAGAGCTTCGGCGTCATGTCGGGCGTGCGCACGACGTTCGTGTCGTCGTGCGTATGTACGTCGATGAAGCCCGGGCTCAACACCTGGCCGTCGCCGCGAATCTGTTGCGCGGCGTGCCAGCCGGCGAGCGCACCGGCCGGGGCGATCGTTTGGATGCGGCCGTCGCGCAGCGCGACGTCGAAGCGCGCGTCGGTCATGGGCGCGCCGGAGCCGTCCGCCAGACGCACGTTGGTGATGAGGGTGTCGACCGTTCGGTTCGCGAGGCAGTCAGTCATGTCAGTCTCCCAGGGGCTGGCGATCACCGCCGCCCCGATGCGTATCGAGCACGTACTTGATCCGCCGCAACAGCGCCTGGCTCTGCGGCTTGGCGAGCAACGCCAGTTCCGTGGCCAGCACGTCCATCGCCAGCAGCATCGCGTAGCGCGACGACGACGGCTTGAAAATGAAATCCGTTTCCAGCGCACGGATCGGCAGCACCTCGTCGGCCAGCGCCGCGAGCGGCGAGCCGGTCGCCGTGACCGCCACCACCTGCGCGCCGTACTCGCGGGCGATCTCGCAGGCCGAGACCAGCTCCGGCGTGTGGCCGCTCACCGAGAAGGCGAGCACCACGTCGTCGCGCCCGAGCGTGCTGGCAACCATGCGGGCGAGCACGGCGTCCTGATAGGTCGCGACCGGGCGTCCGAGCCGGACAAGCCGGTAACGCGCTTCATCGGCCATCAGCGACGAGCCGCCCCCCATTCCGAACGCGTACACCATGCGCGCCGACAGCAACCGGGCCGCCGCGCGACGCGCGGTGTCCGGCTTGATGAGGCTGCGATGCAACTGCAACGTCGTCTGGATATCGTCGGCAATGCGGTCGATGGTTTCCGTCGAGCCGTCCGGCCCGCTCGCCGCGTTCGCGCCGAAAAAGCGCTGTCCGACGACGGCGGCTTGCGCCAGACGCAGCTTGAGATCGCGCACGTCGCGGCAGCCCATCGCCTTGGCGAAACGCGTCACGCTCGCCTCGCTCACGCCCGCGCGCTCGGCCAGCACGTTGATCGACACCGCTGCCGCGCCGGCGACATCGTCCAGCACCACCTGCGCGACCTTGCGTTCCGCCTGGCTCAGCGCGTCGGTGCGCTCGGCAACGCGCGTCACGATATCGAAGGTTTCGGGCATCTCTCGGGTCCATGTGGCCCCCACGACGCCGTGCCGGGGTGCCTTGCTGATAGGTTTGGCAACTTTTTTGGTACTTTATAACAAAATTGTCAAACACAGGGAATTAAAAGCTATTATAGGAGGCATCCAGCGGCCCTATCCGCATCGTCACGGAGATGATTCCCAATGAATGATACAAACTATCAGCACGGCATGATCGATACCCTCAACAAGGGTCTGGGGGCGATGGAAGTCCCGCTCGCCCCGTCCGCGACGGCCGGATTGGGATGGAATCTGCTGGACGAAGATCTGAGCCTGCCGACGGCGGTGCTCTACGAGGAAAAGATCCGTCACAACCTCGCGTGGATGCAGCGCTTCGTGCATGAGTACGGCGTGAAACTCGCCCCGCACGGCAAGACGACGATGGCGCCCAAGCTGTTCCGCCGACAACTCGAGGGGGGCGCGTGGGGCATCACGCTCGCCACGGCGCAGCAGACCCACGCGGCGTATCACCACGGTGTGCGACGCGTGCTCATGGCGAACCAGCTCGTCGGCAAGCGCAACATGGCGCTGATCGCCGATTTGCTGACGGATCCTGATTTCGAATTCTTCTGTCTGGTGGACTCCGCCGCCGCGGTGGAGCATCTGGGCAAGTTCTTCCGTGCGCGCGGTCAGTCGATCCAGGTGCTCATCGAACTGGGCGTGACCGGCGGCCGTACCGGGGTGCGCGACGCCGCGCAGCAGCAGGCCGTGCTCGACGCTCTGGCGCAGTATCACGACGCGGTCAAGCTCGCGGGTGTGGAAGTCTACGAGGGGGTGCTGAGCACCGAAGCGGACATTCGGGCGTTCCTGCAACGCGCGGTGGGCATCACGCGCGAACTGGTGGCGGCGGGTCGCATCGAGCGCACGCCGGCGGTACTCTCGGGTGCAGGTTCGGCGTGGTACGACGTCGTCGCGGACGAGTTCGCGCACAAGGACGTGGGGGCGCCGCTCGACGTCGTGTTGCGCCCGGGCTGCTATCTCACGCACGACGTCGGCATCTACAAGGCCGCGCAAGCGCAGATCGCCACGCGCAACCCGATCGCGAAGCAGATGCGCTCGCAACTGCAACCGGCGCTGCAACTCTGGGCGTATGTGCAATCGATTCCCGAGCCGGAGCGCGCGATCATCGCCCTCGGCAAGCGCGACGCGGCGTTCGATGCCGGCATGCCGGAACCGGCGCTGCAGTTCCGTCCGGGCGAGAGCAAAGCACCGACGGCAACGCCGGCGCACTGGGAAGTCACGGGCATGATGGATCAGCACGCGTATCTGCGCATCGCCCCGGGCGACAACATCCGCGTGGGCGACATGATCGCGTTCGACATCTCGCATCCGTGCCTCACGTTCGACAAATGGCGTCATTTGCCGGTGGTGGACAGCGATTACAACGTCGTCGACATCGTGCAGACGTTCTTCTGATCGTACATCGATAACGCAACGCGTCTCGCTTCAGCCGCTGCTGCGCGCGCTACAACGAAAAAGCCGCCCGATGTGAACTGCCCCGCGAGGTTGGACGCGAATCCAACCGTTGGGATGCAGCTCACGATGGGCGGCTTTTTTACGTCCGACACGGTCGCGATGTGCGCAGTGGCGCGTCGCGACGAGGCGCTTACGCGCGACTGCGCGACGCGCGTTTTCCGGGTGACGTGGCTAACGCCGGCGTCGGCGTCTCGACGTGCGCGGGTCGCGTCGCGTCGCCACTTGGCTTCGCGTCGGTATCGGTCGCTTTCGCTCGCGACGCCACCGACTTGAACTGCGCTTCCAGATGACCGAGAGCGCTTTCCAGGGTTGCAATCTCGGCGGGCGTCATGCCTTCGAGCGCGTCGTCGAAGAAGGCCTGACGGCGTGGCGTCGCCTCGTCGTACACGGCCATGCCGGCGACGGTAAGCGTGACGTTCGTGAGACGGTTGTCGTGCGGATCGGTCGCGCGCGAGATCCAGCCGAGCGCTTCCATCGCCTTCAACTGACGTGTGAGCGACGCCGGATCGAGACGGCAATGTTCCGCGAGAAACTTCTGAGAACAGGTACCCCGCTCGGCCAGCGCGAGAATGATTCGCCAGCGCGGCAGCGGGTGTCCGACCTGGGCGTCGAAGGCAAGCATCATCGCCCGATAGGTCTGGCCGAGTTGCTGGATAACGTTGCGTCTTTGCGGTGTGGGCATCGCGTCACTCCCCGACGGGCGGCTGCGGCTTGGCGCCGCGCGTCAGACGAATGAGCGGCACGCGCTTGACGAACCACAGACCGGCGAGCGCTGCAGCGAGCGACATCATTTGCCCGTTGTGGATGGCGGCAACGAGCGACGTGCGAGCCGATTCGATGAAGAGCGCGCCATTCTGCCCCAGGGGTGCGAGCGCGCTCAGGAAATCGCTTTGCGATTGCGCATTGACGAGGATCTGCGGATCGGCAAGTTGCGGCACCCAATGCGTGCCGCCGTTGGCGGCGAGGGCATCCGTCACGCGGCCGGTGTAGCTGTGGTTCACGAGCGTCCCGACGATGGCCGTGCCGAGCATCCCCCCGATCATGCGCAGAGATTGCATGAGCGCGGTGGCGATGCCCAGGTGCGCGGGCCCGGCAACTTCCTGAGCGAAGACGGTGAGGTTCGGCATGACGAAACCGAGGCCCAGTCCGGCGAACAGCATGTAGGTGGCGATCAGGGCATGCGGCGTGCCGCGATGCGTGGTGATCACGCCGGCGCACGCGAGCGCGAGCAGAAAGAAGCCGCCGTAGAGCATCACGTTCGGATTTGGCAGGCGCGTGATGAGCCGGCCGTTCACGATGCTGCCGACGGTGATGCACACGACCATCGGCGTGATCAGCAGACCCGTTTCCCTCGGCGAGAGGCCGAAGCCGCCCTGGAGCAGCAATGGCGCGTAGAACAGCACCCCGAACATGGTGAAGCCGGCGAAGGCCGACAGCACGAAAAGTGGCGCGAGTTTCTTGTCGCGGAACATTTCGAACGGCACGATCGGATGCGACGTGCGCCGCTCCCACCGGTAAAGCGCATACGACGAGATCGCCAACACGACGAGCAACATGAGCACGCCGCGCGAGAGGCCATCGGCGGGCAGCCATTCGACGAGCATTTGCAGGCTACCGAGCGTGGCGGTGATCAGGACGGCGCCGAGCCAGTCGAGGCTCGCCTTGCCGTGCCCGCCAGCGCGCATATGCGGCAGGTGACGGCCGACAAACCACAGACCGAGCAGACCCACGGGGAGGTTGACGTAGAAAACCGATCGCCAGCCATAGGCTTCGGTGAGGAAACCGCCGAGCGAGGGCCCGATGGCGTTGGCGATTCCGAAGGCGGAACTGAGCATGACCTGCCAGCGCAGACGCACGTGGGGATCGGGGAACAGCTCGGGGATGCAGGCGAATGCGGTGCCGACGAGCATGCCGCCGCCGATACCTTGCAGAGCGCGCGCAATGACGAGAAACAACATGCTGTTCGAGGCGCCGCACAGGACCGATGCGGCGGTGAAGATGATGATGGCCGCAACGACGAAGGGCTTGCGTCCGTAGAAGTCGCCGAGACGTCCGAAGATCGGCACGGTGATGACGGAGGTGAGGAGATACGAGGTTGCGACCCAGGCGTAGTACTCGAAACCCTTGAGTTCAGAGACGATGGTCGGCAGCGCGGTACCGACCACTGTCTGGTCGAGCGCCACCATCATCGTACAGAAACACAGGCCGAGCATCGCCACGATCGATTGCCGGAACGGCAATACCTGCCCCGCCGAATGCGGGGTATTGGGACTGGGAGCCATTTTTTTGACGGATCAATGTTTGATCAGTCAAGGATTTTAACACGTCGGCGGGCCGAAGGGTTCGCTTAAGGCAACCGGTGACAATCGCGCCCGGCGCAATAGGGTGCCAGGAGCGACCATTCGCCAGCGGCGGTAACCGACCACAGTCCGTCGATCACGAAGGATCGCGACGCATGGCCGGACACGCAATGCCACAGGCAATTATCGGGCGTTGATCATGGTGAGAATCGCGCTCGAAAGATCGCTCCCCGCTTCGCCCACTCGGTCAACGGCATCGAAATGATGGCCGTCACGCTGGCGCACGATCCGTACGTCCAGACCGTGGTCGTTCAGTATCGTTTGGTACTGTGCCTGAAGTCGATGAAATTCATCCGACTCGTCTCCGCCCACACTGAGAATGTACGCCAGCGGTACTTTAGGGAGATGATGGATCGGGCTAAAGGCGACCACGTCATCTTCATCGAGCTGAACCGCCTTGTTCAGATAGCACAGGCGTATCGGCTCAAGGTCGTAAAGACCGCTGATCGCACACGCCCCCTTGATCAAATTGGGGGGGGCATCGAACGACGCCCAGTCAGTGCCTGCCAATGCAGCCGTCAAATGACCGCCCGCCGAGCTGCCGCAAACATAAATTGCGTCGCGATCGATGCCGAGGCTCGCGGCATTTCGGTACAGGTGCAGCACTGCCTGGCGATTGTCGTCGACGATTTCCGCCATCCGTACCTCTGGCGCCAAGCGATAGTTCACGACCACAAAGTTGATGTCGTTGGCCTGATATAGACCGGCCAGCGCGCTGAAATCGGATTTATCCAGCGATTGCCAGTAGCCGCCATGAATGAACACGAGCGTTGGCCGGCCTTGCCACGGCGCGGGAAACAGGTCGTAGGTCTGCTTCGCCTCGCTGCCGTACGCGACATCCCCCCTGAAAGTCTTGGCGCGACGGAAGGCCTCGCCAGTGCGGGCCCAACGAGAAAAAATTTCGAGATGATCGGGAATGCCCGCGCGAACGTTGTACTGACGATCCAACGCCTCTTGATCAAATGAACGGTAAACCGGCATGCTAGCCTCACTTATCGGAATGGAAGTCGATCTCGCGCCGCATCGTTACGGCGCAAATTCCGAATCTAAGAGACACACGACGCCGCGGCGCGCGGACAAGTGTCAAGCTATGACGAGGTTACGCCATGTTCGGAAAAAGTGAGGATCGAGACGATTACCAGCGGATCGCGCGGCCGGTGGGTGGCATGGCTCGCGACCTGCCGGATCGCTTCTTCATCGATTATCACGAACACGTCCGTGGACAGCTGATCTATGCAAGCACGGGTGCCATTGTCGTCACCACCGCGAAAGGCAACTGGGTCGTGCCGTCGCTTCGCGCTGTCTGGGTACCGCCGAGCGTCAGGCATTGCATGCAGGCGGTCGGCGCCATCGAAATGCGCACGCTTTATTTCGATGCCGACCGCGCCCCGCTTCGCTCAAGCGATTGCTGCGTGGTGTCGGTGTCGCCGCTGCTGCGCGAACTCATCGACGCCGTCACCCGGATGCCTGTCGACTATGCGCCCAATAGCCGGGATGCGGCCGTCGTAGATCTGCTGTTTCATGAGATTCGACCGCTGAGCACCGAGCCGCTGCACCTTCCCATGCCGTCGGACGAGCGCATCGCCCGCATTTGCCGGTGGATTCTTTCGAATCCCTCGGAAGAGACATCCGTCGCGGCGTGGAGCAGAGTCGTGGGCGCCAGCGAGCGCACCATCATCCGACTGTTTCCGGAACAGACCGGCATGACCTTTACGCGCTGGCGGCAACAAGCCCGATTGCTCGTGGCCGTGCAGATGCTGAGCGCGCAACATTCCGTGACGGACATTGCCTCGTCGCTCGGCTATGACAGTACAAGCGCTTTCAGCGCGATGTTCCGCAAGGCGCTCGGTTGCACGCCGACGGAATTTTTCAAGCCCTGAGTCGCGTGATGTCGATTGGCGCAATCGCGATATACGTCTGCGTCGCCGCTACATTCCCCACCTGCCGGATCATCCAGAATTGACAGGCAGCCGCAGCCGCGGCGCCATTCTGGAGATCTCATGAACATCTACGACCGCATCACCGCAGCGGGGCTGGCATTGCCGAGCCTTACGGTGGCACCGGCCCCTTTCAAGCCCTTCAAATTGCATGGCAACACGCTCATCGTCTCCGGGCAATTGCCGGTGCGAAATGGCGTGCCCGTTTGGGTGGGCAAAGTGCCCTCCGACGTTTCGACCGATGACGCACGAAGTGCGGCGAGGCTTTGCGTGATGAATCTTCTTGGTTGGGCCCACGTTGCCACCGACGGACGCCTCGATCGCATCGAGAGCGTGCTGCGGGTAGGCGGATTCGTCGCGACATCCGAAGGATTTGCCGACGCGCCGTTTATCGTGAACGCGGCATCAGAACTACTGACGCAGCTCTTCGGCGAGGCGGGAGCGCATGCCCGTATCGCCATCGGTGTGGCAAGTCTGCCGTTCAATGCGCCCGTCGAGGTGGAAGCCACGTTCGCCCTCGCCTCATGAGCGCCGGCTCGGGATATGCCGATGTTCTTGTCGGCCTGCAATACGGCGATGAGGGAAAAGCCAAGATCGTCGACATGCTTGCGGCCGATTACGACATCGTTGCCCGCTTCAATGGTGGTGCGAACGCAGGCCACACGGTGCAGACGCCACGCGCAAGCGCTCGACTCGCCCAGGTGCCTTCAGGCGTATTTCATTCGGGAAAGCTGCTCTACATCGGCTCCGGATGCGTCGTCAATCTAACGAAACTTTCCGACGAGATCACCACGCTCCGAAACGCCGGTTGTCAGCTGGCAACGCGGCTGTACTTGAGTGAACACTGCACGGTCATTCAGCCCGTGCATCTCGATCTCGATGCCGGACACGGGGCTGGCATTGGCACGACCGGCAACGGCATTGGTCCATGCTATGCAGACTTGTCGCTGCGTTGGCAGCGCGGCATACGCACCGTGGTACAGATTCGCGATCTGGTCGCCGACGAAGCGGGCGCGTTCGAGCAGATGGCGCGTTACGCGGCTTTACACGACAACTCGTCGGAAGCCTTAGCCGCGACAGCCGTCGCAATCACAGGCATGCGCGCGGCATGGCAAGACCTACAGAGCACAATCGTCGTCGCGGACTCGCGATGGCTTACGCGCAGGGTCAAGGGCGGGGCCCGCGTTCTGTTCGAAGGTGCCCAGTCCGTAATGCTCGACGTCACCGGCGGACAACAGCCTTATGTCACCGCCAGTCATACGGCGCCGGCATTTGCCTTCGTCGGTGGCGATCTTCCCAGTCAATATCACCGCAAGACGATCGGTGTCGCGAAGGCCATTGCTTCGCGCGTCGGCGCGGGGCCGTTTCGCGCCGAATTCGGAGGAGACCAGTCAGCCCGCTATTGCGCAGACGCCGAGCTGCGCGGTATTGGTTGGCGTGAGGAACAAGACCGTTTCGACGCTCACGAAATGCTGGCGTCAGAGGATGAGTTCGCGGTCGGCGTCGCCCTTCGCCTGTTGACGGGAGAATACGGCACCGGCAGCGGACGGCCGCGCCGTCTCGGGCGGCTCGACCTTGCCGAGCTGGCTGCGGTCGTCGAGCGCCATGGCGTGGACGAACTGTATCTGAACAAGTGCGACTGCCTGTCGCTGTTCTCAAAGACACGCGACGGTCGGATTCCCGTCCTGGTCGACGAGGCACGGGAGGGGCGGTGGGTTCCGACAATCCGCCACTTCCCCGCCTTCGACGCCCTCCCGGATACCCCGCTTGCCTTCTCTTTGCTTCCCTTGTCATTGCAAAAATTTGTCCTGGCGGTCCAGGAGGCAACGGCGTGTCGCGTCGCGGGCATCGGGGTAGGGCCCGGGCGAGAACAACAACTCATCATTTCAACAGGAGACATGGATCATGACGCCTGAGTATCTTGATAACACAATGCGCCGAACGGATCTGACGTGGAGCGATTGGCCTGCCATCGAAGCGTTTTTGCGCGACGAGCTGATCTGTCGTGTGGCCGTGAACGACAAGCCGTTTCCCTACGTGGTGCCACAGAGCTTTACGTTTTCAGGCGACGCCTTCCTGATTCACTGTTCGCGATTCGGAAAATTTTCACGACTGATCCAGGAAGATCCGCACATTGTTATCGTGATCGATCGACCCATCGCATTGCTCAAGGCACCCAAAGGGCAGAACACCAGTCTTGAGTACTACAGCGTCATCGCGCGATGCAAAGCTTTCACCCGCATGGAAACACAGGACGTGATTGCGCATCAGAACCAGGCATTGGGGAAGTTTCGTCCGGAAAACGACTACACCGCCATCGAACCGGGGGCCGCGAATCAGATCGTGGCCATCCGATGTCAGATCGAGAACCTCAGCGCGAAGAAGCGCATTCTCGCAGACGGCCAGTATTCGCCGCCGGGCCAGCCTCAAGCACCTTATCTTCGCTATCCATTCGAGCGAGGGGCGTGCGTGTCGGGCCTCCCGGAAGGAGCGTTCGATCCTCATCGCTTCAGTCGCACGAAATAATCGCGTTGGGCAGTATGGAGACGCGCGCCGTCGCTTGCGTTGCACGCATGCCACGTGATCCCGCAGCATCATCTTGGCGTAACTCCGATTGCATACGACATTTTCCCGCGCGCCTCACTAGTTTTGGCGGCCCACATTGATGGATGTCAGTACCGATCTCCGGTACTGACACATTCCACGAGATCGGTCAAAACGGAGGAGGTTGAATGAAAATGCAATCGATTGAAGTCGGTCGTGTAACGGCGGCCCAACGCCTGGAGCGGCTGCCCATCTGCGGGTATCACCGTTGGTTGTTTCTCGTCATAGCGCTGGCATTCTTCTTCGACAATATCGATCTGGCCACCATGACGTTCGTGCTCGGATCGATCAAGGCCGACTTCGCACTTACCAATGTGCAGGCCGGGATGATCGGAAGTGCGAGCTTCGTCGGCATGGCGATCGGCGCAATCTGCTCGGGCATTGCTGCCGACCGCTTCGGACGAAAGCCGGTGTTTCAGATCAGTATGGTGGTCTGGGGATTGGGCAGCGTGCTCTGTGCCGTCGCATCGGGGCCGGTCGAGTTGAGTGCGTACCGGTTACTGCTCGGGATCGGCATGGGAATGGAGTTACCGCTCGCGCAAACCTTGCTGTCGGAGTTCATTCCCACCGACAAGCGAGGTAAGTATCTGGCGTTGATGGACGGTAATTGGCCTATCGCTTTCATCAGTGCCGGACTGCTTTCCTACTACGTGCTGGCGCACCACGGTTGGCGCGTCTTGTTCGCCCTGGAGGCCGTGCCCGCGCTGTTCCTGTTTGTCATTCGCCGCTATGTACCGGAGTCACCTCGTTGGCTCGAATCGCAGGGACGGTATGCCGAAGCTGATGCGGTTGTGGCGCGCGTGGAGCAGTCGGTCATGCGCCGACTTCACCTGAATGTCCTGCCCCACGTTCCACCGATCGCCTCGGAGAGTCTGCCCGAAGAACGCGGCATGCGAGTCATCTGGTCGGCGAACTACCGCGTTCGCGCGCTGGTCGTCGGTACGCTCTGGTTCTTCGCGCTTCTCGGATTCTACGGTTTGAATACATGGCTTGGCGCGCTGCAGCAGGCGAGCGGGGTCGCCGTCACGCAGTCCGTTCTGTTCACGGTCTGTATCTCGCTCGGCGGCATTCCCGGCTTCCTCGTCGCGGCGTGGTCGGTAGAACGTCTAGGGCGAAAGTTGACGTGCGTCGGCACCCTCGTTGGCGGCGCGCTCGCCACCTATGTTTTCGGCCAGGTGTTGCAGGCCGGGGCCGACCAGTGGTCGAGTTATGTCGCAGGGGCGAGCATGCAATTCTTCGCATTTGGTATGTGGGCGGTCCTCTATGCCTATACACCGGAATTGTTTCCTTCGCGGGCGCGCGCCACGGGGTGTGGATACGCCTCGTTCTGCGGTCGAATTGGCGCGTTGTTGGGCCCGACCCTCGTGGGAGCGATCGTCACGTGGTCAACGAGCGACGCCGTATTTCTGTTCGGGGCGGTTTGTTTCGGCATTGCCGCCGCATGTGTTTGGTTCTTCGGCGTTGAAACAAGGGGCATTCAACTGGAGACGGTCTCGACCTGATCTGCTCGCTCGCGCGTGGTTGCGAAGCGTAACGCTTCGCCCCATCTCCGCACGACCCAATAGCAGCGTCGGGGCCTCGACGCACGGCACGAGGCGCGCGCAGCAGGTTGCCCACCCTGCGCGCGGCATCGTCCGGCGACTTTGCTTGGATGTTGAACTGCCCGGCTTAGGGATGAATGGTTTCACCGCGATTCAGCATGCCGATGAACTCCTCGATCCTGCGCCTCCGCGTCGCGGGCGTTTTGGCGTTCTGTATCCGAAACAGGATCGCATAGCGGTTTCGGCCGCTCAGCGTTGCAAAGAACTCGCTGGCCTTGGGATTGGCATCCAGTGCGACCTGCAGGTCGTCCGGCACGACCGAGTTACTGGGCGAGGTATAGGCTGCCTCCCAGCGGCCGTCCGCTTTGGCTCTCTCGATTTCCCGCATGCCAGAAGGCAGCATTCTGCCTGCGGCGATCAGCGTTTCGGCCCGCTCTTTGTTGAGCCGGGACCAGATACTTTTTGCGGAGCGTCGCGTGAAGCGCTGCAACCAGTATTCATCACTTTCCGTCTGCTTTTGACCGTCGATCCAGCCATGACAAAGGGCACTTTCCAGCGCCTGCTCATACGTCAATGTCTGCAGCCCGGTGCCCTTCTTGGCAAGACGTAGCCATATCCCGGTCGACGTACCGCCGTTCTGAGTCAACCATTTTTCCCATTCGTGCTGGTCAAGGAATGTGAAACGAGGTTCAGTCATGGAGATATCCGGATGATTGCTTTCGTGCAGCGAGGATCCATGATTCGCCGAAGCCTCACAGACTACCGATTTTTGCGGATTTTGGAATACCCGATTTAGCGACAATCCAGCGTGGACTTGCCCGAGGGAAGATGGAGATCTTCCCGACTTAACATCCCGTTGATCGGGCGTCCCGCCAACATCCGCCGTTGCCATCGGGCAGGTACCGGGCAGCTTCTGCCGTTCGCCTGAATTAAAGGCCGGACACTCGGATGCCCGGTTGACTTCGAAACCCGTCAACGTCCGATCCGGCTCTTGGACGCATGGATCGAACACAGACGGCCGTGCTGAGCCTAACCTGGTCCATCGCTCGCCGCCGCCAGCAGCGGCACGATTAGATCGCTGACCGGCGTGGCGATGTCACGCGCGCGGCCGCAACGCTGTATGACGCCGTTCCGGCTATCCCATTCGAGCGGCCGGCCTGCTTGCCGGTCGGCGAGGATCGATGTGCCAAGATCGGGTGGCGCGCGCCGGAATCCATCGACGATTTCTCGCATGACCTCATCGCCTAGTGCCGCGCCTTCCGCACGAGCGACCTCGATGCACTCCTTCAGATACGCGAGCGACAGGTGTTCGATATCGGCGCGGGAATACATGCCGGCGCGGCGGCCCGTCAGAACCATCAATCCGGCGACTGCGTTCTGAAGCAGTTTGCGCCACGCGATGCTGGTGAAGTCCTCGGTCACATCCACGGAACAGCGGGTGTCGCGCAACGCCGTCACGACGGCCTGGGCCGCCGGCGTGTCCGGCAATGTGAGTCTCGGCTTCGCATGCAGCCACACCGAGGCATCGACTTTCCGTTGAGCGGGAAACCAGACCACCGAAGGCAGCACACGGTCTTTCGACACGTAAGGCGCGAATTGATCCCTTTGTTCCACGCCGTTCTGCAACACGCAAACCACAGTCTTCTCACCGCACAACGCGGACAACCACGTCGACGCAGCTTCGACCTGCGTCGTCTTCACCGCGACGAAGACGAGATCGAACGTCGTTTCGATGCCGGCCGGATTTGTCCGCACGGGCCCAGGCACGCAAATCTGTCCGCCGTCGAATCGCACGTGCAGATGGTCGTGTGCGGTGCGCCCGAATAGCGCCGGAGTACGGCCTGCTTCGTGAAGCGCAGCGGCAACGGTAGCGCCGATTGCGCCAGGGCCCACCAGGGCGATTGTCGGAGTGTCATGCATTGTCGTAGGCTTCCTGATGTGTTGAGCATCGCTCGTACTTGGCAACTCACGTCGTGCTTAGATGACGGCGAAGCGCAAGCGCTAACGGAAAGATGACAAGCGCGGTGGCGGCGGTCACGATCGTCGCACCGTGCACGCCGATCCGATCGCCCACCAGTCCGTACGCGATCGGAGCGAGTGCCCCCGATGCGATCGTGCCGGTGTAGAAGAGCGCGAATGCCCGCTCGGTGCGACCGGCCGGCGCGAGTTCGGGTACCGTCCCATAAAGCACCGACGACGTGCCGTTGAGCATCACGCCGAGCAGCGGCAGCAAGATCGTCGCGGGCGCGAGCGGCAGCCAGATCAGGGCGAGAATCAGCAGCGCGGTGGCGCCTTCGGTGGTGAACACCGCTCCGATCACGCCGACCCGCGCGCCGAGCGCGCCGCAAGCGAACTTGCCCGCCGCGCCGCCGATGAACACCAGCGCCAGCGCCGTACCCATCATCTGAGGCGAGATGCCTTTCGAGCGCAGGAGAAACGGCAGAAACGTGAGCAAGCCCATCCGCACAGCGGTATCGAGCACGCCGATCGCAAACAGCAGCGAGAATCCGCTTCGCGAACTTTTCGTGGCTTCGCCGGCCGTCGCTTCGGCTTCCGATTCGATTCTGCACACCGAAGGGAGGAAAAGTGCGATGACCAGCGCGACCAGAATGCCGATGGTCGACATCGCCCACAGCGCATGACGCCACGGCATGAAGTTAATCAGCAGCGAAACGGCCGCGGGCAGCGCGGATTTGCCGAGATCGCCTGCAAAGTTATAGACACTGAGCGGAGCGCGGGCGTCGCGTCCGTATGCACGCGACACAGCGCCCGACCCGAGCGGATGCTGCGTGCTCGATCCGCAACCCGACACGGCGAGCGCAACGCATAGCCCCAGCAAAGAGCCCGACATGCCCGCGAGGGCATAGCCTAGCGCGGCGAGCAGCGTGCCGATCGCGAGCGTCGCGCGCGTGCCAAGCAAGCGTACCAGGCTGCCGGCAGGCACTTGCAGCGTCGCCATGGTGCCCGCGTAGATGCCGCGCAACAGCGCGAGCGCGCCGTAGCCGAGGCCGAAATCCGCCTGCCATGTAGGCAACAGCGCGTAGATCATGTCGGTGTAGCCGTCGTGCAACGCGTGTGCCGTGCACGAGAGCCATAAAACGCGTTTGCGTTGCGCGGAGCGGGTCGGATCGGGGCACTCGGCTGTGTTCGTCGCCTGCGCGGAGAGGAAGAGAAGTCGCATTCGTTGGACCAGGGCGCGCACGTGCGAGTCACGTCGCGCATATCGTTGCAAGCCAGACCGAAGTGTACGGTCGCCCCACCCGTGCAACAACTGACATAAAATTGCCTCGGACGGGAGAAAAAGTCACCTATGAGTACCAGGAAGCGCGTCGCCGCGGATACCGAAAAGTTACCCCCCTTGAATGCCTTGCGGTACTTCGAGGCGGTGGCCCGTCTCGGCAGCTTCGCGGGTGCGGCGAACGAGCTTCATGTGACGCATTGGGCGGTGGGTAAGCAAATCCGCATGCTGGAAGACTGGTTCGGCGTTCCGTTGTTCGAGCGTCGCGCGCGCGGCGTCGTGCCCACCGACGAGGGAACCACATTGCTCGGCGATGTCAACGGCGCGTTCGCGCAGCTGGGCAATTCGGTGGGCCTATTGCGACGGGAATCGATCACGCGTCGAATCAGGGGTGTGGTACGCGTGAATGCGTTGGCGAGCTTTGCGCTGTGCTGGCTTATTCCCAGGCTGGCAGATTTCCAGGCGCTGTATCCGGACGTCGATGTGAGGCTTTCGACCACTTCGCGCCGGCTCCGCTATGTCAGCGATGCATTCGACGTCGGCGTGCGCTCCGGCCCCGAAGACGCGGCCGGCCTCAAGTCATCGATCCTGATGCCCGACCTGCGCTTGCCCGCATGCAGTCCAAAGGCTTTGGTCAGTCGTCCGCTCCGGGCCGTCGCCGATTTGCGCAACCACACATGGCTGCATTCGACGAGCACGCACACAGCATGGTCTGAATGGGTACGGGAGGCGGGCGAGCCGACCATGCGGGGTGTACGCCATCTCAATTTCGATCACGTGTTTCTGCAGTTAGCCGCAGCGACGGAAGGCCTCGGCGTTACCCTGGCGTCGCTGCCCCTCATCGAGCGCGAGATCGCCGCGGGGAGGCTCGTGTGTCCATTGCATGGACCGGTTTGGCGCGGCCCCGATTACACCATGGTCGTCAATGTGGATCGTGCGGACGACGAAGCCGTCAGGGCGTTCAGAAAGTGGATCGTCACTGCGGCAAAAGCCAGCTTCCCATCGAGCATGAAGTCTTTCTAGCGTGGACTGTTGACGCTGATGGTTAATGCTCATTGAGGGACGAGGGGTATGCTCGCGCTGTTGCAGAGAATGGCCGATCGCGGCCGCCCTCCTTCGTCAGGGGATGTGCATTCGGATGACCGTCTATCTCCGACAAGAGACATTTAAGGCAGCCAACAGAGAACATCCGGGAAGGGTCAGAAACTGCCCTTCGCGCGTGACCGGTATCGGCCATAAACGGACTTCTACAAAGCACGAACGTCTGGCCGTTCTCCTCGGACGTTGCGACGCTCAATCCGCGCCAGGCTGCGGGGAAGAATTGAAATGATCGACTCCGGACACACCAGGCCGGTGTTGCGGGCCGGCCAAGCGCGAGTTAGTGCGCCTTCAAGAATGCGGCAATCAGTCCGGTAATCGCTTGCGGCGCATCCTCGAAGCTGTAATGGCCGACCCCGGCGAGTCGGTGAACCGGCGCCATGGGAAATAGCTCGCTGAACAGCGGAAGAAAGTGTTCAGCTGCCAGCGTCCGATCGGCCTCCCCCCAGATGGCAAGCGCTGGCTTTGAACGGATCGCGTCGAGGGCTAGCGCGTCGGGCACTTCGAAACGATGTGCCCCGATCGCGAAGCCCTTTGCCCAGCCAATCGCGCCTGCACTGTCGGTCGGCAGAGCGAAGCGCGAGCCGTAGGCGCGCAGCCACGTATCGTCAATACGCGCGTGGTTTTCGAAGCCGTTAAGCTTCAAGACACTCAGGATGTTGAAGCCCAGTTCGTCCAGCACGGGTTCGAGACGACCTTGCGAATCGGAGCGGAGAATCCACTGGAACCATGGCGAGACTGCGGCATTCGCATTCAGCCGGTCGAATAACGTGCTTTGACCAAACGGCGTCGGTCCGTTCGTGCTGACGACTCGGCGAATGCGGCCCGGATGCCGTGCGGCGAGTCCCATGCCAACGGGGCCGCCGAAGTCGTGCATGACGAGAGTGATGTCGTCTAAATCCAGCGCAAGCACGAGCTTTTCAAGGTTGTCGATATGATCCTGTAGCCAGTACGTGCGATGTCCCGGCGTCTCGCTCTTGCCGAATCCCATGTGGTCGGGCGCGATCACACGGTAGTCGCCCGCGAGCGCCTTGATCAGATCACGAAACAGGTAGCCCCACGTCGGTTCCCCGTGAATGCACAGGACGACCGCGCCGTCGGCAGGCCCTTCGTCAACGTAATGCATGCGAAAGCCGGCAACATCGCTGAAGCGCGGCGAAAACGGAAACGTTCCGTCAAACGTGTCATTGGATGGTGTCATATTGGGGGTCTCTTGACGAAGGGACCGGCGGGAAATCCGCGCGGTCGAAAGAGGTTAAACTTTGACATCGCTGTCAAGGTCAAGCGTTTCTTTCTGGGGATGTCATGCGTATCGGAGAACTGGCTCGCCGCACCGGTGTCAGTGAGCGGATGCTGCGGTATTACGAGAACGAAGGTCTCCTCAATCCGAGGAGGACCGATTCGGGCTACCGCGAATACGGTTCCGACGAAGTAGACGCCGCACAGCGCATCCGCACGCTCAGCGCGGCAGGTTTGAAGATCAGCAGTATCCGGCTATTGCTGCCTTGTGTACTCGGTGAGAAACCGGTGTTTCATCCATGCGTAGAGGCGCGCGCGTTGCTGCGCGGTGAAGTCGAAAAGCTCGACGTTCGGCTGCGCGAACTCAGTGAAACGCGAGAAGTCGTTGCGAGGCTGCTCAATGCGGTCGATACCAACGAGACATTGGCGCTCTAACAGTTGCGTAGGTTCGAGTACTGATGCACCGCCGCTGGGCGAGACCGATCGAGTTGACGTGTTTCGATCGAGGGTGGAAGCAAATGCTTCGGATCACCGTCCAGAAAATGTCTCCACGAACGACCGTAATCGAGCGTGGTAGAGACGCTCACAAATAGCTGTCCGACGGCGGAGAAGGGTCGTCCTGAGCCGGCGGACCGCTAACCCTTACCGACCGGAACGAATCGTTCGACGGCCACCAACAGATGCGCCAACCGCCGTTGGCACATCCGGAGGTGGCCGAACGCCATCTCAAGCCCGCGACAACTACTGCGACGCAAGCATCAGGTCCAGGTTCTGAACCGCAGCGCCAGACGCGCCTTTGCCAAGGTTGTCGAAAACGGCGGCCAGCAAGACTTGTCCGTCGTCCACGTTATGAAACACGCTTAATTGCATGTCGTTCGTACCGTTCAGCACTTGTGGATCCAAGTGCTCCACGGCGCTCGATTCATGCAGCGGCAAGACCCGCACGTGAACCGCCTCAGCATAGTGGCGAGCGAGGGCGGTGTGTAGCGCCACGCCGTCCACGCCGGGCGCCAGCAACCGCACCGCCAGGGGCACCGTCAGCACGATGCCCTGACGGAACGCTCCGTATGCCGGGACGAAAATGGGACGCTCCGCGAGCCCCGCGTGCTTCTGGATTTCCGGCGCGTGTTTGTGCGCGAGTTTCAGGCCATAGACCTGGTATGACGGCGCGTTGACGGCTCCCGCCCCCTCATACTCCTCCACGCCTGCCCGTCCCCGACCGGAGTACCCCGAGACCGCATGAATGCTGATCGGGTAATCGGGCGGGATAAGCCCGGCCTGCACCAACGGCCCCAGCAAGCCAAGCGCACCGGTCGGATAGCAACCGGGATTGGTGACGCGGCGGGCGTTGGCAATTCGTTCGGCCTGCCCCGGCGCCATCTCCGGAAATCCGTAGACCCAGTCCGGCTGCGTGCGGTGCGCGGAGCTGGCGTCGATGACTCGAACCGCAGGATTGACAATCGCGGTCACTGCCTCGCGTGCCGCGGCATCAGGCAAACAGAGGATCGCGATGTCGCAGGCGTTGATGAATTCCGTGCGACGCCGCAAATCTTTGCGCTCCGCGGCATCAAGCGTCATCAGTCTGATGTCGGTCCGGTGACGAAGCCGTTCCTGGATCAGCAACCCGGTGGTGCCTTGATCGCCGTCGATGAATACAACGGGAGAGCCCATACGTGAAATACTCCGTTGACTTTGAATGGTAACCAGCAAAAACGAGCACGAGTCCCTATATTCCGTTGACAGATAGAATAGGGAAAGTTGAATTTCACAACGTGATCATTCATTTTTCCTGAATCTGGACGCCGACATGCGAGAAATCAGCCTGGACCGCTTGCGCACCCTCGTGGCCATCGCAGACCGCGGCTCATTTGCCGAGGCGGCACGTGCATTGCACTTGGCACCGCCAACGGTCAGCCTCCACATCGCGGAACTGGAAGACCGCATTGGGGCGCCACTGCTGTCGCGAAAGCGCGGACATGTCAGGCCGTCGGCGATAGGCGAGGTGCTGGTGGAGCGCGCACGTCGATTGCTGGCCGATGCGGAGCAGGCGCTAGCGGACATTCAACGCCAGGTGCAAGGACTCGAAGGGCGCGCGCGGATCGGCGCTTCGACGGGCGCGATCGCACACCTGTTACCGCAAGCGCTTGAGGTGCTGCGCCAGCACCATCCCGCCATCGACATTCAGGTTGCAGTGCTCACGTCGCGGGAGACGTTGTCCGGACTGGTGGATGGAACGCTGGACGTTGGGCTCGTTGCGCTGCCTCAGCCGCCCGAGGCTGGACTCGTGATCACGCCTTGGAGGCGCGACCCCGTGATGGCTTTTGTGCCGGCACATTGGCAGTGCCCTGCCCGCGTCACGCCCGCATGGCTCGCTGGCCAACCGCTCATTCTCAACGACGCGACAACGCGTCTTTCACAACTGACGGCGGAGTGGTTCGCGACCGGGGGGCATCAACCGGTGCCACGCATCGAGCTTAACTACAACGACGCGATCAAGAGTCTGGTCGCGGCAGGATACGGCGCCGCGCTGTTACCCCATGAGGCGACTGCGCCATTGCCCGACAAGCGCGTTGTCATGCGCCCATTGCGGCCGGCGTTGTGGCGTCGGCTCGGCATTGCCCATCGCGCGGGGCACATCGAGCGCTCCACGCAACACGTACTTGATGTGTTGCGCGATCTGCGAATGGCATAGGCGTTGCGCTGCATGCGCCTCACATCGACACTCCATTAACGAGGCATGACGGATGAATGTAACGTTCGAAAGCACAACGCACAGCGACGTCGAATCGCTTCTATCAACGGCACGGATTCGCGAAGACGATAGAAACGGAGTGGGATATCTACTACGTTCGCAAACCGCAATGACGACAGTTACCGGCCATCTCCGGTCGGTCATGGATCGCATTCAGGCGGCCGTTCACCCTCGATCAGCGGTCCTTCAACACGAGTCGCTTGCCACCATTGAGGAGAGTTGGCTTGCCTAGCGTTACGAGAGTCGGCTTGCCTGCATTGTGAGGAAACGCGAGTTAAGGCGTGACGGCGATAGTGCTGCCCGGCGTGTTGCATTGCGGCGAGCCTAGGGCAACAAGCGAATAGGGCCGCAGCCGTTGGCCCACAAGCGGTTGCGCGCTCGGCAAGCAGGCAGCCGGCGTCGTGACTCGGGGCCCGTGGGGCTACGCGAAACGCCCTCAGAGCCTTCCGGATTTTGGACTCGCCGGAGAGAGCTAAGGGCTTTCCCTAGAATCAGTCAAATCTCCTTGACGGGCTGACGCGGGCTTCGTACATTTGCGCCATCGATTGCCGAGTTTCATTGGCAATCCGCGGCAACGATGCCGTGCTACATGGAAGGCTATGCAGCCCCCGAACTTGCGTACCAACGCTGGTTCGGGGGCTTTTTGCTTTTGGAGAACAGAATTGGAAAACTTTCAGCGCAGCCCTGCCCCTCGGAACACTAACGGTCCGGTTGTGGCCTGCGTACAGATGGAGCCCCGCATCGGCGAAAAGCATGAAAACGTCGCGAGGTCGCTCCGCTACATCGAGGAAGCTGCGAAGAACGGCGCGGCCCTCGTTGTCCTGCCCGAATTGGCCAACACCGGCTATGTTTTTGCCGACCGCGAAGAAGCGTTCGCGCTGGCCGAAGATCTTCCGAACGGCGAGACGGTCCAGATCTGGGCTGACGCGGCACAGCGTCTTGGCGTACATATCGTTGCGGGCGTTGCAGAGCGCGAGGGCAAGCGACTTTACAACTCGGCTGTCTGCGTCGGCCCGTCCGGGCACATCGGGACGTACCGGAAGCTCCACCTTTGGAACAACGAAAACGTCTACTTCGAACCGGGTAATCGCGGCGCGCCGGTGTTCCATACAGCGCTCGGGAGGATCTCGATCGCAATCTGCTACGACGGATGGTTCCCGGAGGTGTACCGGCTGGCAGCCGCCCATGGCGCCGACATCGTCTGCGTGCCAACGAACTGGGTGCCCATGCCGGGGCAGCCGGCAGAGCACCAGGCGATGGCCGCGACGCTCACCATGGCCGCCGCACATAGCAATGGCCTGATGATCGCGTGCGCGAACCGGATCGGCACCGAGCGCGGGCAACCATTCATCGGACAAAGCCTGATCGTGGGCGGTGACGGATGGCCGCTGGCCGGCCCCGCTAGTCAGGATCGCGAAGAAATCCTGTATGCACAAATCGATCTGCAGGGCATCCGGTCTGGGCGCTCGCTCAATGCTTTTAACCACTTGCTGCGCGACCGGCGCATGGACGTGTACGACCCGATGCTGGGCACGGGCTGGCCTTCCTCACGTCCGTGAGCTGCCAGGCAATGTCCGCATGATCCTGAAAACGAAACCGACCTTACGTGAAGGAGACACCATGAATCAGTTCAAACATCGCGTCCTTGTAGGCGCCGTAGCTGCGATAGCCGCGCTTGCTGCAAACACATATGCCGCAGAGCCCATCAAGATCGGTGTTGCGGTTGGCTTGTCCGGCGCCAACAGCGTAGTCGCACCTGCCGTCGTGCAGTCATCGCAGCTCGCGGTCGAAGAAATCAACGCCGCCGGTGGCATCCTGGGACGCAAGGTCCAGCTCGAAATCGCAGACGACGCGTCTGGTGCAGTCGGCGCACAGAAGGCGTACGACACGCTGGTGTTCCAGAAAGACGTTGACGCGATCATCTCGATGGAGACCAGTGCGGCGCGCAATGCGGCTTTGCCCATCGTCGCTCGCGGCAAGAAGCCGTTCATCTACACGTCGTTCTATGAAGGCCGGTCGTGCAGTCCGTGGATGTATGTCAACGGCTGGGTGCCGGAGCAACAGGTCGCACCTGTCGTCGACTTCTTCGAGAAGAGCAAGGGCGCGAAGACGTTCTACCTGGTCGGCAGCGACTATGCGTTCGGTCGCGGCATGCTCGAGTTCACAAAGAAATATATCGAGCAGCACGGCGGCAAGGTTGTCGGTGAAGAGTACCTGCCGATCGACAGCACGGACTGGACACCGATTCTTTCCAAGATCCGTTCCGTTCATCCCGATGCGCTGATTAGCGCCACAGCGGGGGGAGCGCCTAATGTGGCGCTCGCCAAGCAGCTGAAGGGTTCGGGGATGACGCTGCCGTACGGCAACCTCGCCATTGACGAAGGGACAGCGAAGAGCATGGGTGACGTTGCCACGGGCATCTACATGTCCGGGTCCTATCTGACGAGCATTGACACGTCCGCAAACAAGAAATTTCTCACTGCAATGGACAAACAGTTTGGGAAGGACGTAAAGACGCCCAACGAACTGTCCGAGCCGCAGTACGAGGCCTTCTTCCTTTACAAGGCCGCGGTCGAAAAGGCGGGCTCGACAGACCCAGGCAAGGTGATAAAGGCACTTGGCCAGGTATCGTTCAATGGGCCACGCGGCGTGGTATCGATGGACAAGAGCCGGCACACGCCGCTTGCGATGCGCCTCGGTCAGATCCAGCCCGATGGTTCCGTGAAGATTTTGCAGACCTTCCCTGATGTCAATCCGGGCTCGCAATGCCCGAACATCAAGTAGACGAGGTCAAGGACAAGGCATCCGCCTGCTGGCTTGGCGTGGTACGCCGCGCGGGCGGATGCGACTGGAGACGGAAATGGTTCTAGCACTAGATATTTTCACCACCGCGGCGATACTGTTCATCGTGACCGCCGGCTTGATGATGATTTTCGGCGTGATGAAAATCGTCAACTTCGCCCACGGTGCGCTGCTGACGATGGGTGCCTACTCGAGCTTTGTGGTCACGCAATTGAAACTCAATCCATGGTTTGGCGTGCCACTCGCAATGGCTGTGGGCGTAGGAGTTGGCATGCTCGTCGAGCAGGTGATCGTGCGTCCCCTGTATAAGCGCCCCCTCGACGCAATCCTTGCCACCTGGGGTCTCGGAATCGTCATCGGGCAGATCATTGTGATGGTGTTCGGCCGGGAGGTGCAGTTTGTCGAAACGCCGCTGAAGGGAGCATTCTCGATCGCCGGTACGGACTATTCTGCCTATCGCCTGCTGCTGATTCCGATCGCGTTGGGCTTGTGCGGGCTTCTCACCGCGCTACTGTCCGGCACACGCTTTGGCGTCAAGACCCGTGCGGTGATCATGAATGAGGATCTCGCGCGCGGACTCGGCATTCATTCTGGACGCATCCGCTTCATCACGTTCAGTCTGGGCGCAGCGCTTGGTTCCCTGGCGGGCACGCTGATTACGCCCTTGTCAAGCGTCGATCCCAACATGGGGCTACCGTGGCTGGTCAGTGCCTTCATGCTGGTCATGGTTTCAGGCTACTCGATGGTCAGTCTGCTGGTTACGTGTCTGGTGTTCGGGGCGTGCCAGGTTCTTGTTAGCACGTTTGTCAGTCCGGTATTGGGTGGCCTGACCATCGCCGTACTTGCCGCTCTCACGCTGCGCGTTCGTCCGAAGGGGTTCTCGCATGGCTAAAATCAACATGTCGCCGGCCCCTGTCGGCGTCAAATCCTCGCAAAGCGAGATTCGGTTGTCGGATCGGCGAAAGATACCTTCGCGCGGAATGCTTCTGGTCGGTGCATCGGCCGTTCTGCTGCTGGCCGTCGGTCCGTTCCTGTTCGGCACGTACCTCCTGAACGTCCTGATTCAGGCGTTCTTCTTCTCGATCGTCGCGGTCACCGTCGACATCCTGTGGGGCTATACGGGTTACCTGACGTTCGGGCAATCGGCCTTCTTCGGCGTTGGTGCCTATGCCGCGGGCCTCTTGTTCACACACGGCGGCTTCTCGCCCGGATACGTCGTACTGGCAGTGGGCGCCGCCATCCTCGTCGCGGCCGTGATCGCAGTGTTGCTCGGCTGGCTGTCATTTTATCGGGGCGCTTCTCCATTCTTTGCCACTGTGATGTCGCTCGTCTTGCCAATCGTTCTCAGCCAGGTGCTCCTGTCTGGCGGTGAGTGGACCGGCTCAAGCTCGGGCCTGACCGGCTACGAAACATTTGATCTGTCGCTCCACGCGTGGTACTGGATAGCGGGTGCTGGATTGCTGGGCATCGCGACGCTTGCGTGGCTTTTCGTGCGCAGCGATGGCGGCCGCGTGCTGGTGGCCATTCGCGATAATGAATCGCGCTGTTCATACCTTGGCATCAACACATCGCTTGGGAAGATTGTCCTGCTGGTTGTGGCGGCCATTGTTGCCAGCATCGCGGGATTTGGCTATGGATCGTTCAGCGGCGTGGTTGCGCCGGAACTGACCGGCTTCGTTCTAGGGACGCAGTTGATCATATGGGTCGCGCTCGGCGGTCGAGGTACATTGTGGGGACCTGTGATTGGCACGCTGCTGATCAATGTTGCAACGTCGTATCTGAGCGGCAGCATGCCGTTTGCATGGCAGCTCATCCTTGGTGCGGCGTTCGTCGCGGTAATTGTCCTGTTGCCGCAAGGCCTGGTGCCATTGCTGCTCAAACCGTTTCGCAGTCTGACTGGAAATGCCGTTGAACTCGAACTGGTTGAGCGTCCCGTGCGCCCCGATCATGTGCAACCGGCTTCCGCGCCGGCGCTGCAGATGGCCGGTGTCGCCAAACATTTCGGTAGCCTGAAGGTGCTGCAGGGCATCGACCTGAATGCCAAAGCGGGGGAACTGGTTGGACTGATCGGGCCGAACGGAGCAGGCAAAACCACATTGATGCGATGCATGAGCGACGGTGCAGAGCGTTCCGACGGCACGGTTGTGCTTTGCGGAAATGATATCCGCGATTTGCCGCCTGACCAGTGCGTGCGTTTCGGTCTGGGCCGCAAATTCCAGAACGCGAACATATTCGATTCCCTGACAGTCGGGGAATGCCTGAGGATCTCTGGCACGATCATCGAACGGCCTTCGTTCTTCAAGCGTTCACACACGCTTGCATTGCCACCGTATGCGCTCGAGGTAGTTCGCACAACGGGCCTCGACCAGAAGCTGGGGGCCGTAGCGAAAGACCTGTCGCACGGCCAGCAGCAGGCACTGGAACTGGCGATGGTGCTTGCATTGGAGCCGCGTATCGTGCTGCTCGACGAACCAACGGCAGGATTGACAAAAACCGAACGTACGCAGATCGGCAACGTGCTTGCGGCATTGGCTCACCAGTATCAACTGTGTTGCCTGCTGGTTGAACACGACCTCGACTTCGTGAAGGAAATCGCAACACGCATCGTAGTCCTGCATCAGGGTCAAATCGTGATGCAAGGCAGCTTCGATGAGGTAGTCAATTCGGAGTTGGTCAGAACGATATATGCCGGAACCGCGCACGATACGGGAAGCGCGGGTACCGCCACATCAGGGGAGGCATCATGAGCCAGATCGCATTGGACCTGCAGGACGTGACCAGCGGATACAAGGCTTCCGTGGTGCTGCGCAAGCTATCCATGACCGTCGCGAGCGGCGACGCGGTAGCCCTGCTGGGCAAGAACGGCATGGGCAAGACGACGCTGCTCAAGACGATCATGGGCTACCTGCCGAAAAAGAGCGGTGCAATCCATCTGAACGGGCAGGACATCACCCGCCTGCCGCCGCACCGGATTGCCCGTGCCGGAATCGCTTACGCGGCGCAGGAACACGCGTTGTTTCCGGATCTCACTATCCGTGACAATCTGCGCCTCGGACTTGAAAAGGTATCGGTGTTCGACGAGCGGTTTGCGGAAATCGAACCGATTTTTCCGGTCTTCAAGAGCCGACTCAAGCAACATGCGGGCACACTGTCCGGCGGCGAGCAGAAGATGTTGCTGGTCGCCCGCGCCCTCATGATGCGCCCATCGATCATCCTGCTTGATGAAATCACTGAGGGTCTGCAACCGTCGGTCATTGACCGCCTTGCCGAAGCGCTGCTTTGGGAACGACGTCGCCACGGCACAACACTGCTGCTGATCGAGCAGCACGTGCCTTTCGCCCTGAAGGTCGCAGACCGCTATGCCGTGCTGAAGCAGGGCGAAATTATCGACAACGGTGATGCGAAAAACCCGGTAGCTGCAGATTCGGTATTCGAGCACCTCCGCGTCTAAGTCGGTCTGAAAAGACACGCCGCGGGCGGGCGGTTCAGCCCTGCATGGCGTGTCTATCGCCGTCGCCAACGATGACCCATTTAACGAACCGATGACTGCCTCTGCTCCTTCCCAACTCCCTAAGTGTGCCTACATCGCAACGGGCGGTACCATTGCGATGAAGATCGATCCGCTGAAACAGGCGCCGGTCCCGGCTCTGTCCGGCGAAGACCTGTTGGCGGCTGTCCCGGCCATCACCGCGATCGCAAGACTGGAGGTCAACAACCTGTCCAATGTGCCTTCCGATTACATGGGGCCGCAGCGTTGGATTGAGCTGCACAGGGCAATATCATCTGCGCTGGCAAAGGATGACGTGGCGGGCGTTATTGTTTCCCATGGAACGGACACCCTGGAAGAAACCGCCTGGTTTCTCGATCTGACAACCGACACGCACAAGCCGATCGTTCTAACCGGTGCGCAGCGTAACGCGTCTGCATCCGATTTCGATGGTCCGCGTAACCTGCTCAATGCTGCGCGAGTTTGCCTTTCGCCGGATGCACGCGGCAAAGGCGCCGTTGTTGTATTGAACAACCAGATCAATGCGGCGCGGGAGGTCACCAAGGCACATACGGCTGATGTGGAAGCATTCCGGTCCGGGGATTTCGGGTTCCTTGGAACAGTGGACGAAGACCGTGTTGTATTTGCCCGCTCACCTGTGCGCCGGCAGTTCATTCGTCTTGAAAGGGACACACTGCCGTACGTGGAAATTGTACCAATGTACGCCGGCGCCGATGGTGGCCTGGTTCGCGCCGCCCTGAAGCTGGGCGCCAGAGGAATCGTGATACAGGCGCTTGGTTTTGGCAACGTCAACGCCGAAATGTACGAGGCGATCAGGGAAGCAATCATGGCCGACGTGCCTGTTGTCATTTCGACGCGCGTGCCCAACGGCCGGGTATTGCCGGTGTATGGTTTTGTTGGCGGCGGGAGCACACTGAAGGCGGCAGGTTCGATCTTCGCCGACAATCTCAGCCCACAGAAAGCGAGAATTCTCCTCATGCTGGCGCTACAGAATTCTTCGGCGCAGGAAGATATCCAGCGTCTCTTCGATCGATAAGGTATTTCAGATGAACTCGAGCCGAAATTCCGTTACTGAGCCAGGCTGGCGCATCGGCGTCCTGTTCTCACGAACCGGCGTCACAGCGGCAACAGAATCCGAGCATTTTTTGGGCACTGTACTCGCAATCGAAGAAATCAACGCCGCTGGTGGCGTCGACGGGCGATTGCTTGACCCCGTCGTGTATGACCCGAAGAGCGACCCGGATGAATACAGGCGGCTCGCTACACGCATGCTGCAGGAAGACGACGCAACGGTAATATTCGGGTGTTCCACTTCTTCCAGCCGTAAGGCAGTGCTGCCGGTGATCGAGCGCAACAACGCACTGCTCTGGTACTGCTCGATCTATGAGGGCTTTGAGTATTCGCCGAACATCATCTACACGGGCGCAGTACCTAACCAGAACAGCATGCAACTTGCGGCGTATCTTCTCCGCCATCACGGAAAGCGCTTTTTCCTGGTTGGGGCCGACTATATCTATCCGCGCGAGTCGAACCGAATCATGCGCGATATGGTCGAAGAGCACGGCGGAGAGATCGTGGAAGAAGTCTACCTGCCAAGCGACGCGGCCCCTTCCGCCCTCGAAGCGGTCGTGCGGGAGATCAAGGCCGTCGAGCCGGACGTAGTTTTTTCGACCCTGATCGGACGTGGAGCACGCGCGTTCTACAAACTCTATCGCGAACACGGTATCGATCCCGCCTGTATCCCGATCGCCAGTCTGACAATGACGGAGGGCGAAACGCGGATGATTGGCCCGGAATTGTGTGGCGGGCATATCGTAGCTGCCAGCTACGTCAATACGTTAGACAATGAGAGCAACCGGCGTTTCATGAATGCGTGGCAGGCGCGTTTCGGAGACCAGCCGGCCAGCATGTGGTCGGAAATGGCATACAACCAGGCACACCTCTTCGCCCTCGCCTTGGCACGCACCCGTAGTCTCGACACAGCAAAGCTGGTGGCGGCTGTTCGTGAAGTCGGGTTCGATTCACCCGAGGGGTTGCTCAGGATCGACCCTGAGAATAACCACGCGATCCTTACGCCACGTATTGCCGTCTGTCGCCCAGATGGAGCGTTCGACGTCGTGTGGGAAGGCAGCGGTCCGGTCAAACCAGATCCTTATCTGACCTCTTACGGCTTCACGGACTTCTGGCTTAACGGAGAACTCACATGAACACCGGCGCGCGTCGGCTGTTCGACGATTTGCGTTCGCTGCGGGTCGTCGTGATCCATCCGCCGGGAGAGGATCGTGGCGTTCTGGAAGAGCAATTGCGCCGCATCGGTTGCCCCGTTCGCACCGTCTGGCCATTTCCAGCTCAGTTGCCCGCAGATGCGGACGTGATCCTCTTTCTTGTTGGCCCCGAGTTACGCAGCGCGGGCAACTGGTGCGCGGCAGACACCGATGCGACACTCATCGCGCTGTCCGACTATGAGAACCCGACAGCTTTGAAACTGCTCGTCGACACGCGGGCGCATGGCGTGATCACGAAGCCGTATCGCTCCACGGGGATACTGAGCACGCTGGTGCTGGCACGCGCCTCCTCTGGCTATCAACAGCGACTTCACCACAAGATCGGAAAGCTTGAAGAAGCAATCAAGGCGCGACGCCATATCGAGAAGGCGATACGGATTCTGATGGATGCCCATCGACTCAGTGAGAATGACGCCTACGAGCACATGCGGTCACGCGCAACAAGTCTCCGGGTCACGGTAGGGGAAATTGCTACGATGATAATTGACGCCCATGAGGCAATGGAAAAGCTGGGTTTAGGAAAGGCACCCAAACTCTGATCGAAGCGGTGTTGAGGCCAACAGTTCAGCCACATAGCCCTGTGATCGCCCGCAGACTTAATCCGGCACTGCGTTCTAATCGACGTTCCCGGCAAGGTCGGTCAAGTTGCATTCCACACGGCATTCAAGCGTGCAGCCTCTCTGAGGTATGTCGAATGACCGGTTTATGCTGACAGACAGACGTTCCACTCACATACGCGACCGGCAGCAACGGGTCGGAAACCGACCGTCATGAGCGACGGCGAGCGGCCAGCGGCAGTCACTAGCCCGTCCCGCAAAACTGCCATTTAAACGGCGGGTTCGCATCCCAACCCTGCCAATCGCCTACGTGTGCATCGCCGAACCGGACGGGCCGCATACGGCGACTGCTATTTATTCCCTACGCGAGACGATTTCGACCGCAACGCCGAAGTTTCAACTTCTCCTGCAAGCATCGCAATGGTGACCTTCTCGAATTTTTTCAGCAGGACAGCCTCGGCTTCGAGAAGCGTCGCCGAAAGATGGGCATTCACAGCTTGTTCGACAAGACATTCCGGATGATCCTCCGAAACAAGATGCGAGAAAAGCGAAGGTTCACCGACCGCACGGTAGACGTCCAGTAGCGTGATGTTTTCGAGGGGTTCGGCCAGCACCCAACCGCCTCCGTGCCCTTTCTCCGAAGTGACGTATCCAATATCGCGCAGACCGCTGAACAAACGCCTCACGACGACGGCGTTCGTGCACAGCATTTCACCGAGCGCTTCGGAGGTGAGCGGACCCTCCGCATGCTTCATGTGAATCAGCGCGTGCAAGACGCGAGACATGCGGCTATCGGTCTTCATCGTGGGCACTCATCTCAAGAAACTTTTCAAGTTGCATAAGAGTTTAACATGGCGTTATCATGCAACTCACAATGTTGCATGATGATCTGGAGAGGGAACGTATGGACGAGCACTACGACGTCATCGTGATCGGCGGCAGCTTCGCCGGTCTTTCAGCCGCAATGCAGCTGGCGCGCGCGCGACGGCGTGTGCTTGTGCTCGATAGTAGAAAGCCACGCAATCGATTCGCATCACACGCTCATGGTTTTCTCGGGCAGGATGGCAAGGCGCCCGGCGAGATCATCGATGAGGCGACGGCGCAACTCTCGGCGTATCCGACGGCGCACGTCGCGACAGGCGAAGCACGCACGGCGGAGCGTGTTGATGATTGCTTCATCGTCACGCAAAGCAGTGGGAGCACCGCAAGCGCGGATCGATTGATCCTTGCGACGGGCGTTCGAGACGAACTGCCCTCTCTCCCCGGCCTGGATGAACGGTGGGGTATCAGCGCGCTGCATTGTCCGTATTGTCACGGTTACGAAGTCGCGGACAAGCGGCTCGGCGTCCTGGCAACGCATTCACTATCGATTCATCAGGCGATGCTCGTTCCCGACTGGGGACCGACAACCTGGTTTACGCAAGGCATAGTCGAGCCATCGCCCGAAGAGACTGCGTTGCTCGAAGCCCGCAATGTGCGGATCGAACGGGCGCCAGTCGTGGAAGTGCTTGGCGACGTACCCAACATGACAGGGTTGCGTCTCGCCGACGGCCGCGCCATCGACATCGATGCACTGTTTGTGGGGCCGCGCACCCAGATGGCAAGTCCGCTCGCAAAGCAGCTCGGATGCGAGTTCGACGAAGGTCCGATAGGTCCCGTTATCCGCGTGGACGACTGGAAGCAGACCACCGTTCCGGGAGTGTTTGCCGCTGGCGATGCGGCGAGCGCATGGTCCAACGCGACGTTCGCCTCGGCCGCCGGCGTTGCAGCGGGCGTTGCGGCACATCGCTCGCTCATTTTTGGCTTGTAATCGATCGTGGAAGTGGCCGCGCCCTGGCAGCGGGTCTAACGCGTCGAGTGCATCAAACGGCTATCCGCGAGGCACGCATTCGTCCGAAGTTGCCACGGGGCGGTCCGATCGATCATTCCTGCGCCTTGGTTCTTCCCACGAGCAGGTAAAGGCCATTGAGGCCGGAAGCCGAACGGCCGCTTCACGGTCGGAAATCGCCGTTCAACCAGCCGTGCGTCGAGTGACTCGGATGGGTCGGAAACCGACCGTCATGAGCGACGGCAAGCGGCCATCAAGCGCCACTACTCTTTTTGCCCTCAATGGCTAATCAGCGCCGCGTTTCGGTCGTTCGGCGCTCAAGGTAGACCCTCCCCGAGACACGAGGAATTGCCGGTTCTGACACATTGGTCGACGTAACCTGTCAACGTGCGGGATTGCGTGCATTGACGACCCACGCCGCGCCGTTGATCATCACCGACCGCTCACCGGGGAGGCTCTCGAAGGCGGCACGAACTGCAGCCGCGGCGCGGGCGCGGAGGTCGTCGGGCTGGTCAGCGAGCACACGCGACAGCGGGCCGACCTCGAGCGTCATCTTCACCGCGGCGTCGACCGCAGCGTCCCGCGTTTCGCCCTCGCCGAATGGGACGGACGCGTCGAAGGGCATGATAGCGATATCGGTGAAGCCGGCCGCCGTCAGGATGCGCGCCACGCGCGCTCGGTCGCCGAACGAAAACGGGCCGAGCGCTTCGGGATCGGGCAGCGCGCTCGGCGGGAGAATGCCCTTGAGCGCGCCCACCGGCAGGCGCATCCAGTCGTTCTCGGCCGCCCCGCGCCAGCAGACAAAAGCGACCCGCCCGCCAGGCCGGAGTGCGCGTCGCATGTGGGCGAACGCCGCTGTCGGATCGTCGAAGAACATCACGCCGAAACGCGAGAACAGGATGTCAAACGCGCCTTCGGGCAGCTCTGCGCTGCTGGCGTCGGCCACCTGAAACAGGGCCGGCGTATCGTGGCGCGCAAGCGCGCGCGCTCGCTCGATCAGCGGCTCGGATATGTCCACGCCCAGCACTTGGCCCCCCGCGCCAACGCGGGCGGCCAGAGCCAGACTCGATGCGCCCGCGCCGCAACCGATGTCCAGCGCGCGCTCACCCGTCGCGGGCGCGGCGGCTTCTATCGCGGCCTGGCCAAACACCGCCACCAGAGCGTCGAGCCGGGCCTGGTTGGCGACCCAGCGCTCACCGCTTTGACCATTCCAGTCACCCACCTGATCAGCACTTTGCTTTGCCATGTCATCTCCTTGACTCGACGATCCGCTCTTCACTGCGCCGATCTACGCCAACCTTTTCGAAGGCGACGACGCAATGGGAGAAGGGAATCTGTGCTCTCAAACCACCATCGACTGCTGGGCGAAGATGCCCGCCAATGCGCCCTGCGAGGATGCCTGGGTGACCGATGGCAAGAAGGGCGTGGCGAGGTCGCCAGCGGCGTAGATGCCGGGCATGCTGGTTTGGCGGCGCTCGTCGACCTTGAGTACTATGCCGGTGGGCGTATCGACCGTGGCGAGGCCCAGAGATGTATGCAGGCTTGCGGACGGCTTGTTGCGCGGATGGGCGAACAGGACGTCGACCGAGACATTGCGACCAGTATCCAGATTGACGGTGGTGATATGGCCCTTCTGGTGGGCGATCTCGACGATCCGTCCATCGACGAGAGGTATGTTGCGGCGCGCCAGATCGGCCTCGATATCGGGCGCGATGTCATGACCATCGGTGAAGACAGTCAACTTGTCAGTCCAATCGCGGAACAGCTTGGCAGATTGGTACGACTGCGGGCTGGACCAGACAAGGCCCCAATGCTGGCCAGCGACTTCAAAGCCGTCGCAATAGGGGCAGGGCACGATGGACGTGCCCCAGCTTTCGGCGAAGCCCGGAACATCAGGCATCTGGTCGGCGACGCCATAGCTCAGGATCAGGCGGCGCGCCCTCAGGCTTTCGTGATCGTCAGTGACGACACAGAAATCGTCGATGGCGCCAGACACGCTTTCGGCCCGGGCATTGACGAAGCTGATCGTTGGATAGCGCGACAGCTGCTGCCGCGCCTCGACCAGGATGTCCAGCGGCGGCTTGTGATCGTGGCCGAGCAGGCCATGTGAGTGGCCGGCAAAGCGGTTACGCGGCCGGCCGGTATCGAGAACGGTGACCTTGCGGCGGGCACGGCCAAGCTGCAAGGCGGCGGCGAGGCCAGCAAAGCTGCCGCCTATGATGATGACGTCATTCATGGTGATGGGCTCCGTGTTGTGAATGAGGGGTGGGCCCCGGGGACGCCTGATCTGGACAACCGGTTGAAACCTGCCCTTGGCTTGCACATTGCGATACTATGCGGTATCGTATTAACAGATTTCAATACTGTCAAGTACCATAATTATCGTGACCGAAAATAGCCAGAGCCGGCGCGGCCGGCCCGCCAACGAGGCACTTCGCCAAACGATCGTCGACGCGGCCTGCAAACTCTTTGTGGAATTGGGTTTTCAAGCGACGACCATGGACAAGGTCGCGCAGCGGGCGAAGATATCCAAGCTCAGCATCTATCGGCACTTCGAGAACAAGGAGGCGCTGTTCAGCGCGGCCATGGTGGCCCGCTGCGATGAGTTTGCACCGCAGGCCCTTTCTGACGGCGTCGACGGTTCAGCCGAAGATCAGCTCATGGCGATGGGATCATCCCTGCTTCGCACGCTGTTGAGCCCGGACGTCCGCAGTGTCGAGGCCATGGTCTTGGCCGACAAGACGAATCAAAAGGCGTTAAGCAAGCTCCACTACGAGGCCGGGCCTGCCCATGTCATCGCCCACATCGAGGCCGTGTTGCGTCAGTTGCACGAGAAGGGGATGCTGAACGTACCCGATGCGCACCTGTCCGCCCGCTTGTTTGCCGCGCTTTTCAAAGGGGCCGATCTCCTGCTGATCGCACGCTTCGATGAGGCGAGAGCAGAGGACGACAACGAAATCGAATCCTATTGCCGGTCGGCCGTCGCCATGTTTATCGCCGCGCACGGTGGCATCTGAGGGTGCGCTATCGCGGTCGATGAAGAACACGCCGTTCGCGCCGAGCAATCTATTTATGATGCGTTGACGAGCCTGATGGGCCAGGCTCATTGCATTAGCGAAAAGCCGCGCGCGGGCAGGCAAGCAGGCGGGCAGAGCCCTCTTTACACACGATAGCGGTCGCTACTGCGGCCTGAGCGGAACGACAGAGAAGGGTCGCAAGCAGATGCTTGTGATAGGACGCAATCGGCCAGGAAGCGCATCGGACGTGGCTCCTGTCGGCAACAAGTCAAACGACGACTTTGCGTCCGCCACCGGCCATTCGACAACGCATTCTGATCGCTTGCTTGTTTCAATCGGTTGGCATCGGTGCAGTCGCGTGACTTGGCATGCGCTTATCGTTTCCGTATCAACGGGGCTTCATGCGCGAGCCGCGTCATGACGTCAGCGAATATGCGCCAGCTTTCCCCAAAAGACAGCAGCCAACGACCTGCGCATCGTAGGCGAGGTCGCCCGACACCTCCAACGCGCGCCCAACATACCCCCAAGACTGGTTCTTGCGCCAACCGATAAGCTCGCGTATAGTTAGCCGAATGGATAACTATGGAATTGCGCTGAACTCGGTCTTTCACGCACTGGCGGACCCTACGCGCAGGGCAGTTATTCAACGGCTCGGCGTGGGGCCCGCGACGGTGAGCGAGTTGGCAGAACCCTTCGACATGGCGCTGCCGTCGTTCATGAAGCATGTGCGGGTACTGGAAGACACCGGGTTGATTCACTCGAGCAAGACCGGCAGAACTCGCACGTGCATGCTCGATCGCCAGAATCTGGCGGCCGCCGAACGGTGGTTTGCCGAGCAGCGCGCGATCTGGGCAAGCAGGTACGACAACCTGGACAACCTGTTGGAAAAACTCCAAGGACAAGACAATGAAAGCTGACCTTCGATTTGATTTCGTCGTCGATATGGAAAAAAACAGCATCACGGTGAAGCGGGAATTCGCAGCAGGACGCCAACTGGTGTGGGATTGCCATACAAAGCGCGAATTGCTCGATCAATGGTTCGCGCCCAAGCCGCTCACCACCCGGACAAAGCACATGGAGTTCAAGGAAGGCGGCTATTGGCACTACGCCATGACGACGCCTGACGGGGAATCATTCTGGAACCGTCTGGACTACCAGGCAATCAATCCGATCGATGGCTACGTAGCGCTCGACGGTTTTTGTGATGAATCGGGCGTCGTGAATCCGAGCCTGCCGAGGGCACGCTGGGACGTCGCTTTCGCCGATGCGAAGGAACGGACCCTTGTGACCACCGTTGTGCTCTACAACTCGCCGGCCGATGTGCAAAAAGCTATCGAGATGGGATTGAAGGACGGTCTGGCTGCCACCCTCGAACGCCTCGACGAGTTGCTGCTCACCATCGTACCGTCAGAAGCGCGTGCATAAGGACTACCGCAAGCCCCTGGCCAGCAGCGGAGAAATCCATCACTTTCCGCGCTTGGCCAGACGTCGACTTGGCGATCAACGCCACCCATCGCCGACGAGCGGCAGATCGTCCGTCATTCAAACTGAAGCAAAAAACCTCGCCAAGGCGTGCGCTACGGCCTCAGGCTGTTCCTCTGGCTGAAAGTGTCCGCAATTCACGATGGTCTCGCCGCTCACCTCATCTGCGAATGGGCGGAGTGCAGCCGACATATCCGGGATCGACCCCTGGTCTGCACTGAGGCCGAGTACCGGCATCTTGAGCTTCCGGTCGTGCGAAAGCGCGCGGTTCTGTTCGGCCGAGAGGGCCGCGGCGCGATAGAATGCGAGCCCCGCGCGCATTCCGCCAGGCGCGCAGTAGGTCCTCAGATACTCGGCAATTTCGTCCTCGCCGTAACATGCCGGATTGGCCGCCTTGCTCCAGAAGAACCATTCGAGATAGGCTCTTTCCCGACCGCCAAGCAGAATCTCCGGAAGATCTGGGACCGCGTGAAAGGAGAAATGCCAGGTCTTCCACGACAGCTTGGAAGACGACGGCAGCATGTCCGGCAGGGTGATGCCTGGGATGCCCGCATCCATTAGCGCCAGCGCCTCGACTTCCTCGCTGAATAAGTGCGCGTATGGAAACGCAACCCATGCGCCGACGTCATGCGCGGCGATACTGTATCGCTTGATGCCGAGATGATTCACAAGGTCGTGCACACGTTGTGCGACGGTTTGCGTGTCATAGCCGTCGAGCGGTCGATCACTATCGCCTTGGCCCGGCAAGTCGATGGCGACGACACGAAAGTCGTTGCCAAGCAACGGCATCACCTTACGCCACGCGTACCAACTCTCGGGAAAGCCGGCGATGAGGACGACGGTGCGTTCTGCCTTCGCGCCACCGTCGACATAGTGGAAACGCAGACCATTCACGGTAGCAAATCGATGTTCAAAACCGGCGGGGGCGGCCGGCAGTACGCCATGTATCATGACGGAGTCCTTTTCGAATAGCGCAGCGCGACGGTCATCGCAGTCAGTGCGACCACGCCGCATACGCTGCCGGTGTATGAACAGATGGAAGGGTCGGTGCTGCCTTCGCTACGCGGTAAGCCGCGACCGGAGGTGAGTCCGACCGACACGAGCGCAAACGTTTGGCGGTTCATGGTCACTCCAGGACTTTGAGTGCTAGGGCAACAAATGCGTCCGCATCGTCGCTGAATGCACCGGCTTTTCCGACCACGCGCATGCCCTGCAACAGTGCAAGCAACACATCTGCCACGGTCGCGGGATCGCTTGCGGTAGTGATCGAGCCGTCGGCCTGCCCTTGGGCGACCAGTCTGGCCAATAGATCTCGACGCTGCGCAAGCTGGCCCCGCAACGCATCGCCGACCCGAGAGAATTGAGGCAGCTCGGCGATGCCCGCCACCAGCAGACAGCCGAGTTTGCCTTCCTTTCCTTGGCTCAGCCGTGCATATAGGCCAAGCAGCGCTGTGATGCTGGCGCGTGCGTTCTCCGCGCCTTTTATCATGGCGCTGACCTCCGCCTCGCGCCGGGCGATATAACGCTCGAGCGCTTTGGCAAAGATCCCTTCCTTGTCCAGATACGCCTTGTAAAGGCTGCCGGCCGTCAGGCCGGTAGCCTGCTGGAGATCGCTAATTCCTGTGGCCGAATATCCCGAAGCACTGAATAGCGCGATGGCGCGACTGAGCACTCGCTCTTCGTCGAATTCTCTCGGCCGCCCCCGGGGCCGGCTTGCAACAGCCTGGATCATCTTTATCTCGCCAATTTAGGAAACGATCACATCCTAATTTTTCTTTCTCATGTTGTCAATCGATCGGGCGACAGGCTATCTCGAGGCCTGGCAGGACGGGCATGCGGAGCGCCTATCGTGTCGAATTCGCCAGGACAACGGACGCATGCCGCCGGCAAAACTCAACTTGCGAGTGCCATAACGAACTCGAGGAATCTCGTTCCGAACAAATCCGGCGATAATGGCTCGTCACCGTGTGACGCCTTGACAGTTATCAACCGCCGTATATTCGATAACGCCCCTCGATATGACTATCGATACCGGCCATGCCGCCGCCGTACAGCTTCAGAAGCCATCCACCTATACGAGTTCAGTCGAGCCACCTCCCCCGCGACGGGTTCGTATTGGGCGTGACGTACTGGCCGGCGTTTCGATAGCAGGACTCTTGCTGCCTGAGGCCATTGCCTACGCGGGTATCGCTGGACTGCCACCGCAGGCGGGCCTGATTGCGCTGCTCACCGGGCTTGTCGTCTATGGGCTAACGGGCAGTAGCCGATTCGCGATCGTATCGGGAACATCCTCATCCGCAGCCGTGCTTGCCGCCACGGTGGGGGCCGGCGACGGGGGCATCGGTGCGCAGCTCGCCTACGCCGCCGCCCTCGTTGCCGCGACTGGCATTCTTTTTCTGCTGGCCGGCGCGTCGCGTTTGGGCGCCATGTCGGACTTTGTCTCGAAGCCGGTCTTGCGCGGTTTTGCGTTCGGCCTGGCGCTGACGATTGCCATCAAGCAACTGCCGGCCATACTCGGCGTGCACTCGCATTACACCGATACGCTGCGAATCGCTTTCGATCTCGCGCATCAAGCGCCCAGTTGGAATTTCTATAGCGTGGCGCTGGGGGCGGCTGCGCTGGCCATCCTTTTCGGGCTGGGCCGAAGTGCCCGCATGCCGGCGACGCTGGCGGTGATTGTGCTCGGCATCGCGTTGGGGTACCGGATCGACTGGCATGCACATGGCATTGGCACCGTTGGCGTGATCGATTTTCACGATATGACGGTCGGCCTGCCACGGTTCGACCGCTCACAGTGGCTGCAAACGGCGGAACTCGCGTTTGCGCTGATGCTGATTCTGTATGCGGAATCGTACGGGTCGATCCGCAGCTTCGCGCTAAAGCATGGCGATGTCGTGTCGGCTAACCGGGACCTCATGGCGCTCGGCTGCGCAAATCTTGTCTCCGGATTACTGCACGGGATGCCGGTGGGTGCAGGCTACTCGGCGACTTCCGCCAACGAAGCCGCCGGCGCGCAGACCCGCTTCGCGGGGATATTTGCCGCAGCGGTCATTGCACTGATCGTGCTGATGCTGTTACCGCAGTTGTCTCGCACGCCCGAACCGGTGCTTGCTGCGATCGTCATTTATGCCGTCAGTCACTCACTGCACCCGGACGTGTTCAAGCCGTACTGGACGTGGCAACGTGACAGACTGGTCGTGATAGCGGCGCTGCTGGCTGTGCTCGTGTTTGGCATACTTCACGGCTTGCTGGTCGCCATCGGGGTGAGCCTTCTGCTAACACTGCGTAACTTGTCTGAGCCGGCAGTCTCGGTGCTCGGGCGCCTGAGAGATAGCCACGATTTCGTCGACATCTCCGCACACACGGATGCAACCCCCATCCCCGGCATCACGATCGTGCGGCCAGAGGTACCTCTCTTCTTTGCCAATGCCGAACGCGTGCTCAGTAAGGTGCGTTTAATGCTGCGGGGGCAGTCGACGCCGGTGCAGACGGTAATGCTGAGTCTCGAAGAAACACCCGATGTCGATAGTTCAGTGATCGAAGCACTGCGCATCTTCTCCGCCGAATTGACGTCGCGTGGACAGCGGCTGCTCCTGGTGCGGCTCAAACCGCGCGCGCTGGCGGTGCTTGAGCGAGCCTCCGACGAGACGCTGCCGCGTAGCGCGCTATGGGAGTTGAGCGTCGATAAATGCGTGCAGTCGATTGCGGGTGAAACGGACCAGAGGGGCTGATGATAACGGCGAAGAAGTTTGTGGATTCAACCAGGAGTAGTCCTTCGCTCGTTTGTGTGTCGACGTACTCAGCCAGACTAACCAACGTAAGTCGGCCCGTCCCATCCATCGAGGTACTTCGGCAGCTTGTCATCCACGTCGATGATCCTATGCCGATAGAACAGATGCATCGTCGCCTGCATTGGTTCGGGCAATTCACCGCCCGCCGCCCGCGCAACAAAGCTGTTGGGAATGACTAACATGCCGAGGCGGTTGGTACCAAACACTGTTTCGCCGCAATGGGGGCAAAAGGCGCGCGACAGTTGCTTTGTCGGATGTGCAAATTTCGAGAGGCTACCGCTGATCACCGCGACTCGCTCGGGTAGCCATGCAGTTGCCGACAACATCGAAGTCCCGTAGAAATCCCGGCAGGACTGGCAATGACAGTTCGCTCTTGCTTCCGGTTGGCCTTTTAACTGAATATTGACGGTGCCACACAGGCACCGCAGGGAATTTGGTTCGGTCATATTGACTCCGAGTTGTGCGTCGGAAGTATATATAGTCGAATGCTGTCTTTGAGCACGGCAGGCTGTCCCCTGCCCGTCAGTTTCAGACAGTCAGCGATGCTCCGAAGTTGACGCCCCAACGGCCGTTGTATTCCAGATACCAGACAATTGCCCGCTACCTTTTGTGTGGTCGGCTGATCGTAGTATGTCCCCATGCCCCCTAAATCCAGTCGTGAAAGCGCCTACGCGTCGCCACAGGTTACGGCGGTGAACAACGAACGACGCGGCGAGCAGTTCAGAACGCAGATCCTGACAGAACACTGGAGAGCACCGCCTCTGGCGGGTTGCACGACCGCCGATCCGACGGCCGCCAGCCCGGCAGCCCGGCAGCACCATCGATTGCACACGGTTGACCGGCATCGAGCCTGCAACTGAAGCGATGCATAAGCGTCACCGTTCGGATCAGGGACATCGAGTTTAGCGTCCAGCGGTCAACTGCACCTTAGGTCAAAAAAGTGCGAAAGCGTCGGGCCATGCGTGAGGTGCAGCCGTTCCCCCCGGGTTGAATGCTCACATTCTTGCGGCCCAATGAGAGTTGCGCACGAGAGCGCTGAAGTCGCTACGGACGAAGTGGGGATCCTCATAGGCCATTACATCCGCCAAGCCAGTGCCCTGAGTGGTTTCGGGCCGATGCTTGAGGCTGTCGTATAGAGCACGCATGAAAACTTCGGCGAAGTCGGGCGGGTGAGGATATGCCATCTCGATGGTGTCTCGCTGCTCGGCGGTGAAATCGTCATAGCCTGCGCCAACTAGATCCAAGTTCGCTCCCTGAGCAGCAAGTGCTGCCAGCGGTGAAACCTGCGCAGGGATGCCGTTCGTTGTATGCAGCGCAATCGCAAGCCAGACTTGCTCGGCCGCTGCTTCCGATACGCCGTGGCTTCGTAGGAATTCGCGAGCGGCGTTCGCACCATCCACCTCGTATAGCAGATGGCTCTGAGCGTAATTCTCCGTCAGGCCGTAATCATGGAACATTGCCGCGACGTACAAAAGCTGCGGGTCGTAGGGAAGACCACTTCGTTGCGCAGTTAAGGCAGCCCAATAGTAGACCCGCATCGAATGCTCGAAAAGGAACGCTCCCTCCGAATCACGTATGTATTGAGCAGCGTCGCGTGCCAATTTGCTGTCGGGGATCGCTATGTTGGGCGTTCTATCGGCCGTTTCCGCACTTTGACGGTCCGGCGCAGGCGCTCGGCCAGCGGCACACACGTTCGACGCTTGAACGAAACCTAGCACCAAAATTAGAAGCACGGCGCAAGCCGTACTCACAACGCGAGCGATCTTCATAGTCCAATTCCTTTTCAACATGCGGGCTTCTGCGGCCGTCGTGTCCGGCGAGAGATAGCTATGACATTTCGCCACAACTGTTCGACGTTCGCCAAGGCCATTGCCGATGACCGTCCAGCGGACACGACGCGCGTTGATGCAAGGGATCCTGACAACTACAACCGCATCGTGAGTCGTCGTTCACCGTGCCGAAGGTCGACGGGAGTCGATGTTCCATTCCCCTCGTTGAACGCATCGGCGATCTGTTCCTCGGGATTCTCTTCACGGAGGCTGAACACTTCCACGAGCATGGGCTGGTCTTCGGTGCACTCGTTTTATGCAAGTCCGAGAACTTACATTTCGACGCCTGCCGTCACCAGTTAAGTGCCTCTGAAAACTTTGAGCTGCAACGCGCCGCGCCTATGCAAAGCGACTGCAGAATTGCGTCAGAGAATCGTGCGTGGCTGATGCCGAAGTCCGGACGATTTTCCGTGCGAAAACCCGCAATGCCATTTACTTTTCCATCACGGCCTGCGGCGTGTTCCGGAAGCTGATTGCCATACGGTTATACGTGTTCATCAGGCTGATCGCGATGGTCAGGTCAACCAGCTCGCGTTCATCGAACGCGGCGCGGGCAACTTCGTAGGCCGCATCCGGCACGCCGGTCTGCGCCACTAGCGTGACCGATTCCGCCCACGCGAGTGCTGCGCGCTCGCGGAGGTCGAAGAGATCGCCCCCTTCCCTCCATGCCTGCACGAGCGCGAGCTTTTCGACCTTCACGCCTTTTTTCAGCAGGTCGCGCGTATGCATGTCCAGGCAGTAGGCGCAGTTGTTGATCTGCGAGACGCGCAAGTAGACCAGGTCGACGAGAACCGGCGACAGGTCGCTCTGCATGACGTAGCCGTAGACGCCGCCAAGGGCTTTGACGCCCGCAGGCGCAATCTGAACGTAGTCGAGACGCTTGCTCATGGGTGACTCCTTAAGGTGGTGGATTACTTGATGGGGGTGGTCAGCGCTTTGTCGTTGCTGTCCACAACGAACACGGCGAGTAGCTTTGCAGGCTTTGTTTCGCTCGCGTTGCGGCTCACGCGGTGAACGGCGCCGGGCTCCTCGAAGAAGCTTTCGCCGGCATGGTAGACACGCTTCGGACCGTCATCGACCTGTGACTCGATCTCGCCCGATACGACATAGGCATAGATGAAGGCCGAGCCCGCATGCCTGTGCGTTGAAGACGCGGCACCCGGTGCGTAATCGACGACGACGGCGGTCAATGACTTGCCCGGAATGTTGGGAATGGCGTGCTGAAAGTTTGGTGTGACGGTTTCAGCCGCACCATGCGCCGCGGCGGGCATGGCGATGCTGAAGGCCATGGCTGTATAGGCGGCTTTCGCGATGGATTGAATGTTCATGGATGGCCGGCTCCTTTGTGCTTCCACATTGTCGTGCGACATGCGGGCATGCAAAAGCACCAGGAATGAACATTTTCACTGTACCAAGAAGCGACGGCAAAGCCAGAATTACTGGTCCGTCAGTGGCGCGCGCGAGCGAGTTCCAGCAGGCGGGAACAGTTGGCCGGCAGCGTTCTTTCATCCAGATTCGTCACGCCGAGCAGTAGCCCCTTCTGCCCCGGATCGCCCGTGTACCAAGGTGAGAGAGGAACTGGGGCCAGCCCGAAAGCCCGCGCCCGCAAAGCGATATCGACATCCGATACGGATTGGGCAAGCGCGGCCACGACGGTCATGCCGGCGGCGGCCTGCACCCTGAGTGATTCCGAGGGCTGCTCCTTCAGACAACGAACGAGGGCTTCCTGCCGCACCGCATAGAGACGTTTCATTCTCCGCAGATGGCGAAGATAGTGCCCCTCGTGCATAAACTCTGTCACGGCGTGCTGCACGGCTGCAGACGGGGCGGGCGTAAGGCACGCCGCGACGTCGCCGAAGTGACGTGCCAAGGCCGGTGGGACTACGAGAAACCCCAGGCGCAGTGCCGGGCTGATCGTCTTGCTGAAGGTCCCGATGTGCAGCACCCGTCCGTCCTGATCGAGCGAGGCCAGTGCCGGTGCGGCCCGTCCTTTCAGCTGCAGCTCGCCTAGATAGTCGTCTTCGACGATCCAGGCGTCGTTTCGCTTGGCCCAGCCGAGCAGTGAAATCCGTCGAGCGAGGGACATCGTCATCCCGAGCGGCGCCTGCTGGCCCGGTGTCACCACCGCGAGGACGGCCTCGGGTGCGATCCGGAGGCCTGCGTCGATATTGAGCCCCTCCGTGTCCACCGGCACCCCTGCCACGGTCATGCCCGCCAGCCCGAGCGCCGTACGCGTGAGCGGAAAGCCAGGGTCTTCCAGCCAGGCCTGTCTGCCCTCCACGCGCAGGGCGCGAATCGCGAGATTGAGCGCGCCGGAGAAACCTGCCGTGACGAAGAGCTGGGAGGGACTGCATCGAAGCCCACGTGAGACGCCAAGATATGCTGCGATCTCCTGTCGCAAGTCCGGTTCGCCTCGTGGGTCGGGGTAGCAAACAGGAGCCGCTGCCGCCCGGCGCGCCGCGCGCGCCTGAATGCGTGACCAGAGCTTGAACGGAAAGGCGTCCTGGGAGGGCACACCCATTTGAAACGCCAAAGGCGCGGCGTTGAAGTCGTAGAACAGATCAGGCAGCGGTGGCGCCTCCGGCGACCATCCTGCCGCCGCCAGCAAAGGCCGTCCGGCTACCCGGGTGCCGGCCGCGCCCAGGCCGATTGCGAACTGCTCGTCGATCAGACGTTCATAGGCGGCCCGCACGGTACCCCGGGAGACCCCGAGCTGGGCGGCCAGATCCGACCAGGAGGGCAGCCGCGCGCCGGCGGCAAGCTGGCCCGACTCGATCGCATCTCGAATCGAACCGTGAATTTGCCCCGATAGGGAGATTCGTCCGGAGCGATCGAGGCCGATAGAAAGCTTTGTCATAGACGCGATAGTACATTCGGATTGTTCGATCTTGGGTCTTTTCCATGACCCAAGGGAAGCGTAACTTTCTCGTTGTAATACCGCCAGACAATTCCCATGCGCGATCGGCAGACCGCGAGGCGTGGTCCGGAAGGCAAGCGTGCTGCCGGAAACGCACGCGCTCTACAGATCGAGGAACCCGATGAAGCACGATAAAGCAACGCCGACGAATCAACTGCCCGGCGTCGTCATTCCCGACAGCCAGCTCGCGCGGGAGGTCGCACAGCTCATTCGCGATACCGAAAGCGAACTGCTGTTCAATCACTCGACACGCGTCTACCTATGGGGCGCACTGCTGGGAAAACGAAACGGCGTCGCTTTCGACCCGGAACTGCTCTACGTTGCGTCCATGTTCCACGATATCGGCCTGACGTCGGCCTATCGTGAAAGCGAAATGCGTTTCGAAGTCGACGGCGCTAACGCCGCGCGCGATTTTCTGCGCAGCCATCATGTTGACGAGGCTGACGTAGCGAAAGTGTGGACCGCTGTGGCGCTCCATACGACGCCGGGCATTCCCGAGTATATGCATGGCGAAATCGCGCTGATGCAAGCCGGGGCTGGAATGGACGGGGCGGGACGGGGCTTTGATGACTTTACTGAGGAACAGCGCGCGGCGGCGATCGCGGCCTATCCGCGCGGCGCCGATTTCGGAGGCAAGGTGATTGATGCCTTTTACGATGGCATGAAGCGTCGCCCGGGCACTACCTTCGGCACCTTCAATTACGACTTTCTTGCGCGTACAAGGACCCAGGCTTCAAGCGCGTGGACTTGTGCAGCATCATCTTGAATTCCCGTTGGGGCTAACGTCCTTACGGACCATACTGGCCAACTCTCTTAAGCCTTTCAGGATTTTCCAATGCTCAAACGTACATTCTTAGTAACGGGCGCCAGCAAGGGTATCGGGCGTGCGTTGTCGAACCGGCTCGCCTCCGACGGCCATCAGGTCGTCGGTCTCGCACGCGGCGCTGACGATCCAAGTTTTCCCGGTACACTGGTTTCAGTCGATCTGACGGATCGAGTTGCAACCGCGCGTGCGCTCGAGGGGTTGGCCGAGCGCTACGCCTTCGATGGCGTCGTCAATAACGCGGGGTTCGTCCGGTTGGCCGGTGTTGAAGCGATCGATCTCGACGATCTCGAAGCGTCCTTCCGTCATAATCTCACTTCTGCCGTGCAGACCGTACAAGCCCTGCTGCCCGGCATGCGGAACCGAGGGTGGGGCCGAATCGTCAATCTCTCCAGCCTTGTCGTGCTTGGCGTGGCCAACCGCACGGCTTACGCGGCGGCGAAAGCCGCGATGATGAGCTTTACGCGCACGTGGGCGCTTGAGCTTGCGCAGACGGGTATTACTGTCAATTCCGTCGCGCCCGGGCCCACCGAAACCGAACTCTTCCGGCAGAACACGCCCATCGGCAGCGAAGCAGAGGAGCGCTTTCTTTCGCTCGTGCCGATGAAGCGGTTTGGCAAGCCTGAGGAATTGGCCGCGGCTTTAGCATTCTTTCTGTCCGAGGATGCGGGCTTTATCACTGGACAAACGTTATTCGTTGACGGTGGCGCATCGGTAGGAAAGGCGGCGTTCTGATCGCCCACCTATCATCATGCCCGAAGTAGGCGGGGCGCAATACTGCGCTTCGCTAATTCGCTCAAAACGATTTCGCGACAGCCGCTAGCGCGTTAGTGGTTAGATTCACAACTCTCTCTCTCCGGTTCGTCAACCGCTTTCGGCACAATGACGAACTTCTACGCCGCTCCAGCAATGGGGTGGCTCTTCTATACCCCTAGTGAACGACTGTTGCACTCCATCAAGGGACGCCCATGGCAGCGAGTCCTGACTGGCCGAAGCGGGTCGAAAACCGCCGATGGACTGACAATGGTTACCGGCCAGGAAACCTCAGTCATGAACGCCGTCAGTCGGACGCCCAGGCGCCCGATTCTCTCTGTGGATTCAACCGGTCGTTCCCACCACTGCTGCGGGGAAATTCAGATTTCTCCGCTGGACGATGCAACCCTGCAACCTGCATCCACCATCTGGATCGAGACCGTCTCCAGCTCCCCCACGGTCGCTACAACACACGCCCACCTTAAATCCGCGCCACCTTCGCCGCATCACTAAGGCAGGCACGAAACAGCGCGGTGGCTGGGGTGTCGTCGGCATCGGCACGCCATGTGGTGCTGACCGGGCCGAGCGCGGCACCGAGGCTCAACGGCAAAATCTTCAACACACCGCCCTCCTCGTGATGCCGCGCCAGCGAGCGCGGCAGCAGACCCAGCACCGGATACGACTGCAGCATGCCCACGTTGGCGTCGATCACCACCGACTCGATGGTGTTGATCGGCGTACCCACGCCGTGCGACTCCAGTACCGACAGCAGATGCCGGTACATGGGCGCACCGGCACTCGGCACGATCCACGCCAACCCTGCCAAGTCGGCCCACTTGATGCGCTTGCGAGATGCCAGCGGATGCGTGCGCGCCACTACGATGACCGTCGGGTCGTCGAACAGCGGCTCGCTGGTGAATTCCGGCGCGGCCAGTCCCCGCGCGAGGCGCCCAACGATCATATCGAGCTGGCCCGCGCGCAGCGCCGGCAAGAGTTGATCCAGCGTGCCTTCGTGCAGGCACACCGTAGCCGTCGGCGAACGCTGCTTGAACAGCGCCACGGCCGCCGGAATCAGGATCGGCGCGGCCACCGACAGCACACCCACCTCGACGCGGCCACCAACACCGCTGGTCATCGCGTGCAACTCCTCACTGGCACGCTGGGCGTGCAGCAATAGTTCGCGCGCGTGGCGGATCAGGCACTCGCCGTAGGACGTGGGCCGGATACGGCGTCCATCACGCTCGAACAGCGGCACACCGATCCCTTTTTCCATCTCGTTGAGCATCTTCGAGACGGCCGGCTGCGTCACGTGCAGTGCCTCTGCGACCTTGCCGACCGTCTGGCGATCGGCGAGTGCCACGAGCAACTGCAGGTGCCGCAGTTTCAACTGGCGCGAAAAATACCCATCAATCGCACTACGTTCGAGCGACACGCCAGGCGATGCGCCGGAGGTTGCGGAAGCCATTAATTCATAACCTTAAATTTATGATTTGGAGGCAATATCTCATTGGACGGTAACGAAGTAAATCCACACAATCGTGATGGCTTGCCACACGGACAGCCCTGAGCGCCCTCGTGGCGGCCACAACAACACAAACACGAGACATGGCAGCCGCCCGCCCCGGAGCCCGGCCGCCGCCAGGAGGATTTCGCCATGCCAACCACGCCTGCCCTGCCCCGCGCCAACCGCCGGGCGATCGTCGCCGCCACCATCGGTAACGCATTCGAGTGGTACGACTTCATCGTCTTCGGCTTCCTGTCGGTGATCATCGCGCGGCAGTTCTTCCCGTCGTCGAACCCGACCGTATCGATGCTGCTGACCACGGCAACCTTTGGCAGTGCATTCCTGATGCGGCCGATCGGCGGCATCCTGCTCGGCATTTACGCCGACCGCGCCGGGCGCAAGGCCGCTCTGTCGTTGGTGATCCTGCTGATGACGGTGTCCTCGGCCATGATGGCGCTCACCCCCGGATACGCGACGATCGGCATCGCCGCGCCGATCATCGTGGTGCTGGCGCGACTGCTGCAAGGCCTGTCGGCCGGGGGCGAGTTCGGCAGCGCCACGGCGATGCTGATCGAGTACGCGCCGCCTCACCGGCGCGGCTTCTACGGAAGCTGGCAAAACTTCGGCCAATTCGTCGCTGCCGTGACGGCCGCGCTGATGGGCGCCCTGGTCACGCGCGGGCTGAGCCAGAGCACACTCGATGCGTGGGGTTGGCGTGTGCCGTTCCTGTTCGGCATGCTGATCGGTCCGGTCGGGTTCTATATCCGCACCCGGCTTCACGAAGTGGTGCCGACCTTTGAGGACGCCGGCGACGGCGCACGCGCCACCACGTCAGGCAAGGCTTCCTCGATGCTCGCGACGGTTTGGAGCGAGCACCAGGCCGCACTGTGGATCGCGTTCGGGCTGGTCGTCGCAAGCTCTGTCGCTCAATACGTGCTGAATGTGTACCTGCCGGTCTATGCGGTGACCCAACTGAAGCTGCCGGTGTCCGCACCGTTCATCGTGCTGATGGTCACCGGCACGCTGCGCATGATCCTGATTCCGCTGTTTGGGCTGCTGTCTGATGGCATCGGGCGCAAACCTGTGATGGGCGCCTCAATGGCGCTGTACGTGCTGACCATCTATCCCCTGTTCCTTTGGCTAGTCGCCGCGCCGAGCCTGCCGAGACTGCTCGGGGTGGAGGTCGTGTTCGCGGTGCTGATGGCAGCCGCACTGGGCCCCGCGTCAACCGCGCTGGCCGAATTGTTCCCCGCACAGGTACGGGCCACCGGCCTTTCGATTTCCTACAATTTGGCCACCACGCTGTTCGGCGGCTTCTCGCCGTTTCTCGTCACCTGGCTCATCAGCGCAACCGGCGACAAGATGATGCCGGCCTACTTCGTGACAACGGCCATGGTTGTCGGTCTCGTCGCGTTGTGGCCGATGCCCGACCTGGCACGCCGTACAACCGGTGTGCGGTTCGGCACCAGCAATGGCACGACGTCGCGCTGAACGTCATCGCTTAAATTCAATTCGGATACCTACGATGTCGTCGATCCGCAACGTGCTTTTCGTGATGTGTGACCAACTGCGGGCGGACCACCTGTCGTGCTACGGGCATCCGTATCTGGCCACGCCCAACATCGACGGTCTCGCCCGACGCGGTGTGAAGTTCGAGCGCGCGTTCGTACAGTCAGGGGTGTGTGGCCCATCGCGAATGTCGTTCTACACAGGGCGCTACGTCGCCAGCCATGGCGCGACGTGGAACCGCGTGCCGCTGTCGATCGACGAAATCACGCTAGGGGAATATCTATCCGCGCGCGACATGAAGCTGGCGCTGGTCGGCAAGACGCACATGATGCCGGACAACCACGGTCTGAAGCGCCTGCATCTGGATGGCGGCAATGCGCTCGGCGCGCTGCTGCGCGAGGGCCATTTCACGCTGGTCGACCGCTACGACGGACATCACGCGGAACCCGCCGGCGGCTACGCCGAATACCTTCGCCAACAAGGCTACGCAAGCGACGATCCGTGGTCAGACTTTGTGATCTCGGCCGAAGATGCACAGGGCCGCATCGTCAGCGGCTGGCACATGCGCAATGCGCACCTGCCCGCGCGTGTGCGCGAAGCCGACTCCGAAACGGCCTATACCACCGACCAGGCCATCCGTTTCATCGAGCGCCAGGGCGATGCTCCATGGGCGATGCACCTGTCGTATGTCAAGCCACACTGGCCGTATATGGCCCCAGCGCCGTACCACAACAAATACACCCTCGAACAATGCCTGCCCGTGCGGCGCGCCGAGCGTGAGCGCGAGGCGCCACATCCGGTGACAGGTGCGTACTTCCAGCAGGAGGAATGTGCCAATTTCATGCGCGACGAGGTCATCGCCAAGGTGCGGCCCGCTTATCAGGGTCTGATAAGCCAGCTCGACGATCATCTCGGACGACTGTGGGAAACCCTGGACAGGCTCGGACGGTGGAAGGACACACTCATCGTCTTCACCGCCGACCACGGCGACTTCCTCGGCGACCACTGGCTTGGCGAGAAGGAATTGTTCTACGACACCGTGCAGCGCGTGCCGTATATCGTCTACGATCCGTCCCCCGAGGCCGACGCCACGCGCGGCCACAGCGACGCACGCTTCGTCGAGGCCATCGACACCGTGCCGACAGTGCTGGACGCGCTCGGCATGCCTGTTCCCGATCACCGCGTCGAAGGTCGCTCGCTGCTTGCGCTGACGCGAAACGACGCAGCGCAAACGCCCTGGCGAGATGCCGTCTTCTCCGAGCTTGACTACGCCTATCGGCAGGCACGCCAGATCCTCGGCCGCCGCCCCGACGCTTGCCGCGGCTGGATGGTGCGCACCGACGTGTGGAAATTCATTCACTGGGACGGATTCGCGCCGCAGCTTTTTGACCTGCGCAACGATCCCGACGAATTCGTCGACCTCGGTACCGACCCGGCGTTTGACAACGTGCGACAGGCCATGCGCGAGCGCCTGCTGACCTGGTCCCTCGGCCTGCGCAATCGCACCACCGTGACGCACGACGACGTCGAGCACGGCACGCATCAGTACAAGAAGGCCGGAGTGTTCTACGGGGTGTGGTGAGAGGCCAAAAGGATAACCGACTCGCGCTGCGAAAAGAACGATGCGGTGGCGATAGTCGAGCGGCGGCAGTGGTTCGGAAACGGCCCTTTGCGAATGGCCGTTAACGGCTGTGGACTCAACTGGTCACCCCGCCGACGCCCCCTTCGCCGCAGCGACTACAAGCGGCACAAGTTCCGCAAGCGCCGCCTTCTCCGAATACCGAGATGCCAGAGTCGAGAGATTGATCGCAGCGATGGCGCGACCCGAAAAATCGAAAACAGGTGCAGAGATCGACAGGCTGTCTTCATCGAAGCTTTTCGCCGTCAATGAATATCCCGCGCTGGCCACCTTCGCCAGCATCGCAACGATATCGTCGTCACGCTTGCCCGCGAATCGCTCACGCGCGGCGTCGGGCATGTGCGCGATGAGGGATCGCACCTCCGCTTCGCTGCGTTGGCACAGCAACACCTGACCGGATGACGACGAGAGCGCCGCAAAACGGCTGCCCACCGACAACGTGATCGACGCCAGATGCACGCTCGGCACATTGCCGATGACCACGATCTCGTCGCCGTCGAGTTCCACCCACGAGACCGTCTCGCGTGTGTCTTTCGCCAATTGCGAAAGCAATGGATAGCTACGTTCGAGCGCGGCATTCGCGCCGATCATGCTGTGTACGAACCGGAACACCTTGGCGGAAACGGAATAGAGCTTCGACGCGGGATCGCGTCGCAAATAGCCCAGGCGGTGCAACGTGTAGACGAAGCGTTGCGTTGCGCTTCGCCCAAGGCCACTCATCTCGGTGATGTCGGCAATCGACAGTTGCTGGCTCGACTGATCGAACGTCTCCATCACACGCATCGCCTTGGCGACCGAGGCAACGTAAAGACGCTCGTCCAGCTCGGCGTCTTCGGGCAGGGGCAAATTCAAGATCGTGCATCCTCGAAAGGATCAAAAGGATCGCGAGAACTTTCATCGGGCGGCACGGCCGTCTCCCCCCACTGGCGAGACGCGTCGCGCTCATAGGCGCTCACACGCGCTCACCCGCGCCCACGTATAGACACGGGTAAACCACACCTTTGCGATGAATATTCTCGCGACTAGGATTTAGTGAAATTGGAATGCAATTTTTGTAATTACATCCCAATTATACGAATTCCGACGTCAAACACAAGCGATGTCGACATTCACGTTCATTCACTCGCGACATCGTTCCTATCACCGCCCCATGAGCCAGCCCACACCCGTCTTGCACACGCACGTCGACATCGCTTCGGTGCCGGATGAAACCATCGCGGCCACCCTCGCCCGCCGCGCCGAGACAACCCCCGACGCGGTGTATTGCCGATTCAACGACGACGTCATGACGCTGGGAGAGTTGGCGCGACGCGTGGATCGCCTGGCCGACGTCCTGAGCGCGCAAGGGCTGCGTCATGGCGACCGGGTCGCGCTCATGCTGCCGAGCCACCCCGATCATCTCGTGGCGATCTTCGCGCTGATCAAGCTGGGGCTGGTACGTGTGCCCGTCAATGTCCATCTCGTCGGCGCTTCCCTTTCCCATCTGTTCGACCATCTGGCGCCCAAGGCCTTGTTGGCCGACCGCCAATATGCCGAAGCCCTCGGGCACGACATCGACAAGGTCGACCAGATGCTCTGGCGCGATGAAGTCTTCGCGAACCGCACGAACACAGATACCGATGCGGACGCAGGTACAGACAAGCGCACCGACGCCCAGCATTCCGTCGTTGTCGCCGACGACATCCTTGCCCTCACGCCAAGCTCCGGCACCACGGGCGCTCCCAAGGGCGTCCTCAAATCGGATCGCACACTTCGCGCCGGTGCGATGGCTATCCTGCGACTGACGGGCGCGCAACCGGGCGACACGTTTCTGCTCTGGGAGGCGTTGCACCACGGCGCCGGGGTTGCGGTTGCGATTTCCGCGCTGCTCGGTGGCACACAACTCGCGATGGTGGAACGCTTCAGCGCCTCGCGTTTCTGGGACGACGCGCGGCGTTACGGCGTCACGCACATCCACTATCTGGGCAGCGTCCTGCCGATGCTGCTCAACCAGCCACCGCGAAGCGATGAGCGGCAGCACAGCGTGCGTGTCGCCTGGGGCGGCGGTTGCCCCGCGGAACTCTGGATGTCGTTTGCGCAACGCTTCGGCGTCGAGATGCGAGAGGGTTACGGCCTGTCGGAACTGACCACCTTCGTGACGGTGAATCCCGATGGACCGGCGGGTTCGATCGGCAAACCGCTCACCTATTTCGACGTCGCGCTGACCGACGAGAACGGCCACCCCGTGGCACCGGGCGAGATCGGCGAGATCACCGTGCGCGGGCGTGTCCCCGGGCTGGGTTTTCTCGGCTACTTCCGCAATGTCGACGCCGAATCGTCAGCGCGACGCGGCGAGTGGTTTCTGACCGGAGATCTCGCACGCCAGGATGCGCATGGCTACCTGTATTTCGCGGGGCGGCGCAAGGATATGGTGCGTCGTCGCGGCATCAATATCGCCGCGTGGGAAGTCGAGCGCGTTTTCGCGGAACATCCCGCCATCGAAGAAACCGCGCTCGTCGGCGTGCCGTCCGCGTTGGGGGAGGACGAGCTGAAGTTGTTCGTGCGGCTCCGGGCCGGACACGCCGTTGCGCCGCTCGACTTGATCCAGTGGTGCGAGTCACGAATGCCTTATTTCCAGATTCCGCGCTACGTCAGTTTTATCGACGAGTTCCCCAAAACCCCGACGCAACGTATCCGCAAGAACGATCTCGAGCGCTCGGTCGACGGGGTTTGGGATCTCGAGTCGTCCGGTTACACGCCGGCGAAAACTCGCACCAGCGTTCGCGACAGAGGCCGCCATGCCTGAGCTGATCATAGAAGCGATCTGTCCTGGTGTCACCACCCTGCGCATTAATCGCCCCGAAAAGCGCAATGCCTGCAACCGGGCGGTGTGGCAGGGCATTGCCGACGCCGTCAATGGACTCGCGCAGGGCAACGAGACGCGCGCCGTGATCCTGACCGGCACGGGAGAACACTTCTGCGCCGGCGACGACATCGTTGCCTACAACGCCTCGAAATCGTCGCCGGGCGCCGCGCAGCAGCACCGCGACGCCATCGACGCGGCATACAAGGCCCTGCTCGACGCACCGTTCCCCGTGCTCGCAGCGATCCGGGGTGCCTGTGTAGGCGGTGCGGTCAGCCTCGCGATGTGCTGCGACTTCCGGATCGCCCATACGTCAGCGCGCTTGTCGATCCCTGCGGCAAAACTGAGCCTTGTCTACCCCACGGCGCATGTTCAGCGTCTCGTGCACCTCGTTGGCCTTTCGGCCGCGCGGCGCTGGTTGTACACCGCCGAATTCGTCCATGCCCAGCGGGCGACGCATGCCGGCTTCTTCGATCTTATGACCGACGGCGACGCCGTCGAAGCGGCGCTAGTGTTTGCGGGCCCCATGCTCGACAAGGCGCCGCTATCGTTAATTGGAAGCAAGATGCAACTCAACGCGATCAGCACAGATACGCTTGGCGACGTACGAGCCGCCGTGGACGCGCAGATCGCCACGATTGAAAACTCCGAGGATTATCGCGAAGCCGTGCGGTCGTTCCGCGCCAAGTCCATGCCTCGATTCACGGGACGCTGACGCATCTGTGCCCCTTTGTCCCTATCCAGCGCCTCATCCATAGGAGAGTCAATATGAGCAGCCCCCACAGTGTTAAGCGCCGCGCCATCATCAAGTCTATCGGCGGACTTGTCGCGACTGGCGCACTCTCGCCAATGGCGCGGGCGCAAAGCGACAAACGCATCGTCGTCAGCGACCCCGGGGGGCCGTATGCCCTCGCCTATCGCAAGGCCTTTTACGATCCCTTCGAGAAAGCCACCGGCATTCAAGTCATCAACATTGCACGAGACTCGCAGCCACTGGCGCAGTTCTCCGCGATGGTGAAGACAAGAAACTTCATGTGGGATGTCACGACGCTCACACTGTCAGCCGATGTGTTGCCCCTCGAAGAGCAGGGCTTTCTTGAACCGATTGGTCTTGACAGCAAGCAATTCCCCGGTTTGCTGCCTGATGCGGTGCGCCCCGACTGGCTCGGCGTCAATGTGTATGGCACCGTTCTCGCGTATCGAAAGGACAAGTACGGCGCCAAGGGTCCGACGAGTCTTCGCGATATGTGGGACGTGGCCCGTTTCCCCGGCCGGCGATCCCTGCGCAGAAGCCCGGTCGACTCGCTCGAACAGGCCTTGATGGCCGACGGCGTGCCGCGCGACAAGCTCTACCCGCTCGACGTCGACCGCGCCTTTCGCAGCCTCGACAAGATCAAGCCCCATGTCGCGGTCTGGTGGAGCACCGGCGCACAGGCCTCTCAACTCCTGCAGAACGGCGACGTGGACCAGATCATCACCTGGACGTCACGCGCGCAAGCGTCCATCGACAGTGGCGCCCCGGTCGCCATCGTCTGGAACGACGCCACTTACGCGATCGAGGGATGGGGGATTCCGAAAGGCTCGCCGCGCGCCGAATTGGCAAAGGCCTTTGTCAGGTTCTGTGCCGACCCGGTACGCCAATCCGTCATGCCCCAATACGTCGCTACCGGGCCGACGAACCGCGATGCCTTCAAGTTCATCGATCCGGCGCGTGCGGCCCTGCTGCCGACCGCGCCTGACAACGTCAAGCTCGCAGTCAATCAAAACGCAGCATGGTGGGACAAGAATCGCAGGGCCGTCACCGAGCGCTTCAACAACTGGTTGATTGCCTGATCACACGATGCAACGCCTACGCCCTGAGCATGCGACACTCCGCGCTCAGGGCGAGCAGATTCGGATCGCGCTCACGGTTTCGCGGAAGCACCAACACGATATTCTGGCTGCGCGCATAGCGTTGCGTGAGCGGAATCAACTGCACCTTCGGACTGAAATCCGCAACGCGTCGCGGCAGCAACGCGTACCCTATGCCGCCGCTCACGAGATTGATCAGCGAAAAGATGTCGCCCACCTGCATCGCAATGTCCGGCGCGAATCCCGCGAGATCAAAGGCCGATTTGAAATCGTGATACGTCGCGAATTCGTCGCCGAGCGACACGAACTTCTCATGACGCACGGCCCTGAGGTCGATGGCCGTCTCTTTCGCATACGGCGAGCCCAGCGGCGCCGCGAAGAGAATGTCGTCCTCGAACATGGGGATGACCAATAGGTCCGGACTCTTCGGCGGTGCGCCGAGGGCAATGACAATCGCGTCCAACAGACCGTCGTCCAGTTTGGACATCAGATCGCGATTGGACCCGAGCGTGAGATCGATATCCAACGCAGGTCGGCGCATTTTCAACCCGACCAGCAATCGCGGAATCGTCCCGACCGTCATCGAATACAGGCCGCCGATCTTGAGTCGCGTCGACGTGAATCCGGCCGCCTCGCGCGTGCGCTGCACACCGGTCTCGCACTCGCTCAACATGCGTGCCGCATGCTCGGAGAACACATACGCCGTCGCCAACGGAATCAGCTTTCGACCGTCCTTCTTGAACAACGGACACCGGAGCCCAGCCTCCAGCGAGTGGAGCGCACGGTGCACGCTCACCGTGCTCTGACCCAGCACTTCCGATACCCGGGCCATATTCCCCAGCGCCATGAACGCCTGAAACACTTCCAGCTTCTTCAGGGTGATGCCGTCGTCAATTGCCATGCTCGCGCCTCACTTCGTTTCGGTACGTTTGCTTCGAACCGCCCAATTATTACCCTAAAGCTAATGAACCGACACCTAAGTTGATTGAAACGAGTGGTTTTGACGCATAGGTTAGAGGCTACTGACGACTCAATGGCTGGAGCCTCCGACATGCAAGAGATGCCCACAATCCCGGCGAAATGGCGTCGCCGGCGCGACGAAAAGGCGCGCCGCCTCGCGGCCGCCCGCAGGATCGCCCATGGCAAGGTGATCGAGACCGGCGACATCGTGGCGGCCCTGCAAGCGCTGATCGCACCGGGCGACCGCGTGGTGCTCGAAGGCAACAATCAGAAGCAGGCGGATTTCCTCTCGCGCTCACTGGTGCAAGTCGATCCGGACATCGTGCACGACCTGCACATGATCATGCCCAGCGTGGGTCGCGCAGAACACCTCGATCTCTTTGAAGTCGGCATCGCCCGGAAGCTGGATTTCTCCTTTGCCGGGCCGCAGAGCCTGCGCATCAGTCAGTTGCTCGCCGACGGACAGTTGGAGGTCGGCGCGATCCACACCTACATCGAGCTTTACGCTCGGCTTGTCGTGGACTTGATCCCGAACGTCGCCCTCGTGGCGGGCTTCAAGGCCGACCGCGCCGGCAACATCTACACCGGCCCCAGCACCGAAGACACACCGGCGCTCGTGGAACCCGCGGCATTCTCCGACGGCATCGTGATCGTTCAGGTCAACGAGATCGTCGACGACGTGACCGACCTGCCGCGCGTCGACATTCCGGCGTCGTGGGTCGATTTCGTCGTCGTGGCCGACAAGCCCTTCTTCATCGAGCCGCTGTTCACGCGCGATCCCCGCCTGGTCAAACCCGTGCACGTCCTGATGGCGATGATGGCCATTCGCGGCATCTACGAGCGGCACAACGTTCAGTCGCTCAACCACGGCATCGGCTTCAACACCGCGGCCATCGAACTCATTCTGCCGACCTACGGCGAGCGCCTCGGACTGAAAGGCAAGATCTGCCGGAACTGGACGCTCAACCCCCACCCGACCCTGATCCCCGCCATCGAATCGGGATGGGTCGAAAGCGTGCATTGCTTCGGCACCGAGCTTGGCATGGAGCGCTATGTGGCCGCGCGCCCGGACGTTTTCTTCACCGGTCGAGACGGCTCGCTTCGCTCCAATCGGATGCTCTGCCAACTGGCCGGTCAGTACGCCGTCGATCTGTTTATCGGTGCCACGCTGCAAGTCGACGGCGACGGACACTCGTCCACGGTGACGCGTGGCCGGTTGGCCGGCTTCGGCGGTGCACCGAACATGGGGCACGACCCGCGCGGACGCCGTCACGCCACGCCTGCCTGGCTCGACATGACGCAGCCGGACACCCTGCTCGAACGCGGCAAGAAGCTGGTCGTTCAGATGGTGGAGACATTCCAGGAAGGCGGCAAGCCGACGTTCGTCGAAACGCTGGACGCCGTTGCAGTCGCAAAACAAAGCGGCATGCCACTCGCCCCCGTGATGATCTATGGCGACGACGTGACCCACCTGCTCACTGAAGATGGCATTGCCTACCTCTACAAGGCACGCTCGCTGGAAGAGCGCCGCGCCATGATCTCGGCGGTGGCCGGCGTCACCGCGATTGGGCTGAAGCACGACCCGGCCAAGACAGCGGAGATGCGCAGCGACGGCCTCATCGCCTTGCCGGAAGATCTGGACATTCGTCGCACAGATGCCAGCCGCGAGCTGCTCGCCGCCAAGAGCATCGGCGAGCTGGTCGAATGGTCGGGGGGACTCTACGACCCGCCCGCGCGCTTTCGGAGCTGGTAATGGACAAGACCCTCATTCGACGGATCGAGTCGCCGTCCCAGCCGATCGAGATCGCAACGAAACTCGCCACGCTCGTCGAGTCCGCGCTGATCGACGAAGTGACGCTCACTCCCAAGCCGGGCCTTGTCGATGTTCGCGGATGCGGCGCACATCACGACCTCACATGGGGCTTGATGGTGCAGTCGGCCAATGTCTTGCGGCCGACGTTCGAGGCCATGGCCAAGGCCGGTGTGTTGATCGAAAACCCAATGCGCCTGCGCGAGCAGATCGGCCGTCTCGGGCGCCTGGGGGAAACGGCAATGCTCGCGGCGACCGGCGGCGTGAACACCCACCGCGGCGCCATCTGGGCACTGGGCCTTCTGATCACGGCCGCAACGCAAGCGCCCAACGCACTGAGCGCCCATGCCGTCGCGCGTCGCGCCGCAACGCTCGCGCGCCTGCCCGACCGCTTTGCGCCATGTGCCACCGGACATAAAGGCGAGCGCGCGTGCCTCGACTATGGCGTGGGCGGTGCGCGAGGTCAGGCATGGGCAGGCTTTCCGCACGTGACGAAAGTCGCGCTGCCCGCACTCAGGCGAGCCCGCGCGGCAGGCATGCGCGAGGACCATGCCCGCATCGACGCCCTACTTGCGGTCATGGCCACGCTGGACGACACGTGCGTCCTGGCTCGGGGTGGCCCCGACGCGCTGCACGCGATGCAGGCCGGCGCGAGCGCCGTTCGCGCGGCAGGGGGCCTGTCGACGACAGACGGCCGACGCAATTTTCGAAAACTCGAGTCCGACATGCTGGCCCGACACATCTCGCCAGGCGGTGCCGCCGACATGCTGGCCGCCGCCCTGTTCCTCGACCGTCTATCCGTAAAGGGGTCGTCGTCGCGGCTTAACGAATCACCGTTTCTGAGTCTTTAGGAAGCACGTCCATGGAAACGCTTCAATTTCATTTCTCCGGCGGCGCACCCAGTGCGGGCCGAGCCTGCGTCGGCGTCGTCGGGTCGGGCGACCTGGAAGTCCTGCTGTCTCCGGGCGAGCCGGGGCAGATCCACGTCGAACTCACGACCTCCGTCAATGGCCTGTCCGCGATCTGGCACGCGCAGCTCGAGCGAATCTTCGCATCACACGCCTGGCCCGCGCTGCACGTGGAAATCAACGATTTCGGCGCTACGCCGGCCGTCGTTCGCCTTCGCCTCGAGCAAGCGCGCGAAGCCCTCGAATCTCCCCAATAAGGGCCCATCGAGATGACGAATACTCCGATACAACGAGACAGCTTCATCGAACGCGACGCGCGCCGTCGCGCCCTCGCCCTGCTCGACCCCGGCACGTTCCGCGAGCTTCTGGATCCGTTCCAACGATTGTCCTCGCCCTGGCTGCCCCGGCAAGGCATCGTTGCGCAAGCGGACGACGGTGTGGTCGTCGCCCGTGGCACGCTCGATTCGCAACCGGCAGTCGTCCTCGCCATCGAGGGCGCCTTCCAGGGCGGAAGCATGGGGGAAGTCTCCGGCGCGAAAATCGCGGGGGCCCTTGAGCTTGCCGTCGAAGACAACCGCCGAGGCATACCGACACGCGCGGTCATCGTCTTCGAGACGGGCGGCGTGCGTCTGCAGGAAGCCAATCTCGGCCTCGCTGCCATCGCGGAAATCCACGCGGCCATCCACGAACTCAGAACGTTCGGGCCCGTCATCGGCATCTCCGCCGGGGTGGTCGGCTGCTTTGGCGGCATGAGCATCGCCGCCGGCATGTGCAGCTATCTGCTGGTCACACGCGAAGCACGGCTTGGGTTGAATGGGCCGTCCGTCATCGAGCAGGAGGCCGGTGTCGACGAATACGACTCACGCGATCGGCCGTTCATCTGGGGTCTGACCGGTGGGGAGCAACGCCAGGCGACAGGCCTTGTCGACGCCTGCCTCGACGACGACACCGCAGCGATTCGCGCGCAGGTGCTCGCATGGCTGCGGGCCGACGCCCCGAAGCCGCAGCGTAGCGAACAAATCGAGTACTACCTTGAGCGGCTGATGCACGTCGATGTGACGAATCAGCCTTCGCCCGAAGACGTGCGCGCGCTTTACGCCGCCGCCCGCGCAGGAGACCCCTCATGAGCCGTTCCGAACGTTCCTCACGAGGTGCCGTGTGGATGCACGCTTTGACGTGCGACGCTGCGCACCGCACCGAGACCGATGACTACGGCAGCACGTTGCAGGTCGTGGATGCCTCGCTCGCCGAGTCCCCCGCTCGCTACATCGCCGTGATTCCGGACGAGAACAATCGCTTTCCCCGCGCACGACACGGCGAAGTCGGATTGATCGAGGGATGGCAACTGGCGCGCGCCGTGCGGGACGTGATCGCACGCGACCGGGACCGCGAGAGCAAAGCCGCCATCGTCGCCATCGTCGACGTGGCGAGCCAGGCTTACGGACGCCGCGAAGAAGCCTATGGCATTCATCTCGCGCTTGCGGCGGCGGCCGATGCCTATGCCGCGGCGCGTGTGGCCGGACACCCGGTGATCGGGCTCATCGTCGGGCGAGCGATGTCCGGCGCGTTTCTCGCGCATGGGTATCAGGCGAATCGTCTGGTCGCGCTCGACGACGCTGGCGTGATGGTTCACGCGATGGGGAAAGAGGCCGCCGCGCGCATTACACAGCGTTCGGTCGACGAACTCGAAGCGCTGGCCGAAGCCGTTCCCCCGATGGCGTACGACATCGCCAACTTTGCGTCGCTTGGGCTGCTGTGGCGCCTGCTGAAGGTCGGTTCAGCCCAACAGCCCGATCCGGAAGACGTCGGTGAAGTACGGCGCGTGCTGGCGAAAGCGCTCGCGGACATCCAGAGAGATCCGTCGCGCGGTCTTTCCAGCCGACTCGGCGCGCCTTCCCGACAGGCCTCATCGACGGTTCGCGAACGACTGAAGGCACTTTGGTAGTTCGCGCCCGACCGCCCGGCGTGAACGCCGGGCCATCCACAAGACTCACCGCCGCGCGCCTGGAGAGCGATTGTCGGCCCAGATATCCGATTCCCGTTTCACCCCTGAATCCGACGACTCGACGCTTGCCATAACACCAGAAAAGACAGTTCGTCATTGCTTCAACCAGGAGACAGCTTGTGATTATTTACGGTACGACCCTGCTCGCGATTTGCCATCTCGCCGGCATCTTCCTTGGCGACCTGCTCGGCCAGGCCATCGGTGTGAAAGCCAATGTCGGCGGCGTCGGTATTGCCATGCTGCTATTGATCTTCGCTCGGCTCTATCTGCATCGGCGCGGCCTCATGCCTGCTGCGACCGAAGCCGGGGTTTCTTTCTGGGGCGCAATGTATATCCCTGTCGTGGTCGCCATGGCCGCTCAGCAAGACGTTGTCACCGCCTTGCGAGGCGGTCCCGTCGCGCTGCTTGCCGCCGTGGGTGCCGTGCTGGTCTGCGGCGTCGCCATTGCGCTGATCAACCGAACGGGCAACGCGCAGCCGCTTCCGCCGCTGTCCGAGACGGCACAGAACGCTTGAGAGAGGATCAGTCATGCTATCCATGTTCGAGAAAATATTGCACCACAACGGATTGGTCACCGCCTTCGCCCTCGTGGGCATCATCATGGGACTCTCCATGTGGGTGTCCCGACGGCTGACATTCGGGCGCGTACACGGTTCGGCCATCGCCATCATGATCGGCCTTGTGTTGGCCTATTGGGGCGGCGCCGCCTCGGGCGGACAAAAAGGACTCGCGGACGTCTCGCTGTTCAGCGGTATCGGACTGATGGGCGGCGCGATGCTGCGCGACTTCGCGATCGTTGCCACCGCGTTCGAGGTACAGGTCTCGGAAGCCCGCAAGGCCGGTCTGATTGGCGTTGTGTCCCTGCTGCTCGGCACGGTACTGCCCTTCATCGTCGGGGCGTCGCTCGCCCATGCGTTCGGCTACACCGACGCCGTGAGCATGACCACCATCGGCGCAGGTGCCGTGACCTACATCGTCGGCCCGGTGACGGGCGCCGCGATCGGTGCCAGTTCCGACGTGATGGCCCTGTCGATTGCCGCCGGGCTCATCAAGGCCATCATCGTCATGGTCGGCACGCCGTTTGCCGCCCGACTGCTGGCGCTGGACAACCCCCGCGCCGCCATGGTGTTCGGAGGACTGGCAGGGACCGTCAGCGGTGTGTCGGCGGGACTCGCCGCAACGGATCGCCGACTCGTGCCCTACGGCGCGCTCGTCGCGACGTTCCATACCGGCCTGGGATGTCTGCTCGGACCGTCGGTCCTGTTTCTAGCGACGAAGGCCCTTGTGCAATGACATTGGACCGCGCTGCGCAACGGCCACCGCTACGGCCCCACGATCTTCTCTGGTGTGACGATGTTGCGCTACCGGAGGGGATGGCGGTGCCGGGGTGGGTGGCTGACGCACTGGCAAGCGGTACGCCTGCCGTCGTGCGCAGGGCGCCGCTCGCGCAACCCGACCTCGTACCGGTCGGGTTGCGCGGGGCGTCCCGCGACCAGCGCATCGCGGCGCACGTGCCACGCCGTTCGGTGCGCCGCATCGTCTCGCCGGAATCGCTGCTCGATCGCGTCGCCGGAATCGAGCCCACAACACCGCTGCCGTGCCTCAGAGCACTTCGTGATCTCGCCCCGGTCCTCAATGCCTTGGGATTGCATTGGGGACCGACCGGCGGCGTCGGCTTTGCGCTGGCCACCGGCTTGCCGGCCCTGCATCCACAAAGCGATCTCGATGTCCTCATTCGCCTGCCGTTTCCGCCATCCGACGCGCAATGCGACGCGCTCGCATGGATTGCGCGCGACAGAACTTGCAGGATCGACGTCCAGATCGATACCGGGCGCGGCGGTTTCTCGCTTCGCGAATGGCTGCGCTCGCCGCCTCGCATGCTCGTGAAAACCGACCAAGGTCCGACACTGGTTGCGGATCCGTGGGGCGACGTCGGAGACACGACGTGAGCATCTTGTTCACCTATCCCGGTCAGGGGGGGCAGCGCCCTGGCATGCTGGGCGCATTGCCCGACACGCCCGAGGTCCAATCAACGCTGGCCGAAGCGCACGATGCCACCGGCATCGATCCGATGACACTTTGCAGTACAGATTCGCTTCGCTCGACCACCGCCGTGCAGTTGAGTCTGCTGATCGCGGGGGTCGCCATGACAAGAGCGCTCGCCGCACAAGGGGCCACCCCGCACCTTGTGGCGGGCCACTCGATCGGTGCCTGGACGGCAGCCGTCGCGGCAGGGGCGCTGGATTTCAGGGATGCGCTGGGTCTCGTGCACCTGCGAGGCCGCTTGATGGAGACGGCCTATCCGCGCGGCTATGGCATGACGGTGATTACCGGATTGCCCGCTGCAGCGGTGGCCGACATTGTGGAGGCCGTTCACACCGACGACTCGCCCGCTTACGTCGCGAATCTGAATGCCGAGCAACAGATCGTGGTGGCGGGCAACGATGCCGCGCTGGATCGTGTACAGGCGCTGGCGTCGAAAGCCGGTGCCGCACAGGCGGCTCGACTGGCAATGACGGTGCCGTCGCATTGCGCGTTGCTCACGGCCCAGGCGAGCACGTTGGCGCAAGCCACCGCGAAAGTGCGCTTTCAACGGCCAACGATGACCTACATCAGTTGCACCCGGGCGCGGGCGCTTTTTCGTCCCGACGACATTGCAGACGACCTCGCCTGGAACATGGCCCGTCAGGTGAATTGGTATGACACCGCCCGTCACGCATATGAGCGCGGGGCACGGCTCACCGTGGAAATGCCGACGGGTGGGGTTCTGACTCGGTTGACGCGGCCGATATTCGGAAATGACTTCGCCATTGACAGCGCCAATGAAAGGGTGAGTTCCATCGTCACGCGCCTCCTTCGATACCGGGATATGGATCACGCTTGATCGCGGACCGTTCTCGCTGGCATTCCCAGCCATCGGGGCACACGCATCGTTGTTCGACACGTGCCCTTGACGACGACTCACTCCCGCACATCAACCGCCTTCGACGTCACGCCGGTTGGCCGTCGCGATCGCGTTGCCGTCCAGCAAAGTATCGAGCCGCCGCACACCATCGCCGCGCCTTGCCAGAACGCGAAGGACAGCGGCGCTTGCAGCAACATCGCCGATATTGCCGCGGAGAACACCGGAATGAAATACGACGCCCCGGCCAGCACCGTCACGTTGCCGCGCAGAATGCCGACGTTCCAGGCGGCATAGCCGAAGCCCATCGCACATGCGGCCAGCACCAGGTAGACGATACCGAGCGTGCTCACATGCATCTGCCCACCGCCCGCCACGAGGTACTTCGCCCACAGCGCCGCCGCCACCAGCATGAAGAAGAACGTCACGCCGTTCTTGCCCTCGGCATAGCGCGTCGTCACGGTGCAATAAGCGGCCCAGATCACCGCGCCCGCGAACGCCAGGCCATAGCTCAGCGGGTTGGCGAGCACGTTGGCCGCCATCTCGGCGAAGTCGAGTCCACGATCGCCGCCCAGTACCCAGCAAATGCCGAGCATCGACAGAAAGAACCCCGGAATCACCCAAAAATTCGCGCGCTGCTTGTTGAAGACGATGGCCGAGATCAGCGTGAACGTCGGCCAGAGATAGTTGACCATGCCGACCTCGATCGCCTGCTGCGCACTGTTCGCGTAGCCGATCGACAGTGACAGGCAAAGTTCATAGGCCACGAACAGCAGGCTTCCCACATACAGATATCGCTTCGGGAATGTCTTGAGCTGCGGGAAACCGACGGAGAACAGCAGAAACACCGAGGCCACGGTGTACATCATCGCCGCGCCGCCTGTCGGCCCGAAGCTCTCGCTCACGCCTCGAATCAGTCCGACGATCGAACTCCACAACACCACGGCCGCCAATCCAATGAGCGTCGCCCGGTTCTTGCACTTGCTATCCATGCTCCCTGCCTGCCTCCATGTTCGACGATGTCGCCTGCCGACGCATCATAAGCCAGCAACGCCCGCTGACTGCCGGCCGCACGCGACCTACCCCTGCGCCATCGTCTCGCGCAGGACCTCGGCCAGCGCGATGATGCCCGACTCGATGTGCTCGAGCCGTATCGACGAAAAGCCCAGCCGGAACCGGTTGAGCGGCGGCGAGTCGCCCATGAAGAAAATGTCGCCGGTCTCGATGAGAATACCGCGCGACTTCGCGCGCGTCGCCAGCACGTTCGCGTTCAGCGTCGGCGGCCCCTGCACCCAGCACGACGCCCCGCCCTTCACCTGCACGAACGACACCTCCGGCATATGCGCGGCAAGCGCCGCGCTCAGCACCTCGGCGCGCTTCGCATAGGTATCCGCCAGACGACGCAGCAAGGCGTCGTGATGGCCCAGTGCCAGGAACATCGAAAACGAGCGTTGAATGAACGCCGACGGATGGCGAATCATCAAGCGGCGCAACGCCCGCAACTCCGCCACCAGCGCCGCCGGCGCCACGATATACCCCAGGCGCAGCCCAGGGGCGAACGACTTGGACAAGCTCCCGATATAGATCACACGGTCGCTGCGATCCAGGCTCTTGAGCGCCGGGATCGGAATGTCCGAATAGCTGTTTTCGCTCTCGTAGTCGTCCTCGATCACCACGAAGTCTTCGGCTTCCGCCCGACGCAGCAACGCCTCGCGATTCGCCAGCGGCATCGTGGTCGTCGTGGGGCACTGGTGCGATGGCGTGACGTACACGTAATCGCACTGCGACAAGCGATCGTCGACCGGCAGACCCGACTCGTCCACGGGCAAGCCCACGAGCTTTGGCGTGCGTATCGCGAAGATGTTGCGCGCGTCCGGGTAGCCCGGGTCTTCGATCCCCACCGTCGTGTGCGCCCCGACCAGCAAATCGGCCAGTAGATACAGCGCCTGTTGCGCCCCATTGGTGAGCACGATCTCGTCGGCGTCGGCCCACACGCCGCGTCGCGGCAGCACGCGCGTGCGGATCTGCTGGATCAGTGTCTCGTCGTCGCGCGCGATCATGTCCGGTGCCCAGTCGCGGATCTCCATGACGGTGAGCGCCTTGTGGCAACACTCCCGCCAATCCGCCGTCGGAAACATGGTCGGATCGAACTGGCCGTAAATAAAGGGGTACTGATACTTCTGCCAATCGATGGGCTTCACGATGTTGCGTTGCCCCGACGGACGCACCACGTAGCGCCCCTCCCAGTCCGGTGTCGCCGGATCCCGTGGCGCGATGGTGCCAGCCGCCAACGCCGGCGCATCGCGCGCCGGCGTGACCTGCGACCCGACGCGGGGCGCCAGAATATCGCCGTTGACGAAATACCCGCGCCGCTCCCGCGCAATCAGGTAGCCCTCGTCGACCAGTTGCTGATAGGCGAGCACCACCGTGTTGCGCGCCACGCCAAGCCCTTCGGCCAACTCGCGCGACGACGGCACCGCAGCGCCGCGCATCAGCCGCTCGTCGAGAATCGCCGACACCAGCATCTGGCGAATCTGGCTCTGCAAACTCATGCCGGCGTGCGCCGACATCTGAAACAACTGGTTCCACATCGCCGCGGAAATCCGGCTCGACATCGTGCCCCCTCTCGACTCACCCTTCCAGAACGTCAATTATTACTCAAGTGACGGTGACATCCATTCCGAGTTGGGGTTTATCCGCAGTCGCGCGAAATCACGCCCGATTCCAGCATTCATGCGGCTTGCAAGCCGATTTCGGGTCCACTGGACCAGTTGGCATCATCAAATGCGGCCAACTGGCTCTAACGAACAAAAAGGCTGGCGGCAATGATGCAATCACTTGGCGCCGATTCTTAACAGCGTGTGCGTCAAACCCGAGTGTTCTACCGAAAACTTTCCGATTAGAGGTGAACCATGAATGGACTTCCGAACCGGCTGCGACGGGTGTTCGCCGCCACGGCACTGGCGGCAGCTGCACTCCCCGCTGCGCTGACGCTCGGGCTTACGCTGCCCTCGACGGCGCAGGCGCAGGAAAAAGAGGTGACGATTGCGTACCAGCAAATCGTCGATCCGTGGCTGGTCGCCATTACCGGCGGCGAATTCGAGAAGGCCACCGGCTACAAGATCCACTGGCGTCAGTTCGAGTCGGGCGCCAAGGTCGCCACGGCCCTCGCCTCGGGCGACATCAAGATCGGCGTGCTCGGCTCCAGCCCAATGGCCGCCGCCGTCTCGCAGGGGCTGGACCTGCAACTGTTCTGGATTCTCGACGACATCAACCAGGCCGAGGCAATGGTCGTGCGCAACGCCTCGAACATCAAGTCGCCCGCCGACCTGAAGGGCAAGAAGATCGGGGTGCCGTTCGTCTCGACCACGCACTACCACACCATGTTTGCCCTGCAACAATGGGGCATCAAGCCGACCGAGGTGAAGGTGCTCAACATGCAGCCGAACCAGATCGTGGCGGCGTGGGAGCGTGGCGACATCGATGCGGCCTATGTCTGGGATCCGGCGCTCGCGCAGATCAAGAAGAGCGGTCACGTGCTGATCACCTCGGGAGAACTGTCGAAGCAGGGCAAGCCGACGTTTGACGGCATCGCCGTCGACCGCAAATGGGGTGAGGCGAACGCCGACTTCATGGCGAAGTTCGTCAAGGTGATCGCCGACGCCGACGCGGCCTACCGTGATCATCAGGCCGCCTGGACCGCCACCTCGCCACAGGTCAAGGCCATCGTGAAGATGATCGGCGGCAAGCCGGAAGACGTTCCCGGCGCGCTCTCGCTCTATGCCTTCCCGTCGGCCCAGCAGCAGGCATCGGCTGAATGGCTGGGCGGTGGCAAGGACAGCCGCGCCGCCAAGGCCCTCAAGGACACGGCCGAGTTCCTGAAGGGTCAGCAGAAGATCGATGCCGTCAAGGCCGACTACACGCCGTATGTCACGTCGCGCTACGTCGACGCCGCACTTAAACTGAAGTAAGCCGTACCGGGGCGGTCGCGCCGAAAGTTCAGGCGCGACCGCCCCTCCCCGATCGCTCGATCGACAGGAGAAGGGCTTCATGGAACAACTCATCGTCAACGACGTCAGCGTCGTCTATCCCGGCCGGCGTCCCGGCGAGCAGGTGCAGGCGCTCGCTCACGTCGATCTGACCATCGCACCCGGCGATTTCGTAGTGGCGCTCGGCGCCTCGGGTTGCGGCAAGACCACGCTGCTCAGTCTGATGGCTGGCTTCATCGCGCCCACGTCCGGCGAATTGCTGCTGGGCGATGCCCCGATCGAAGGCCCTGGCGCCGATCGCGGCGTGGTGTTCCAGAAGCACGCGCTGTTGCCGTGGCTCAACGTGATGGAGAACACCGAGTTCGGGCTGAAGCTCCAAGGCGTGCCGAAGACGGAACGACGCGCCATTGCCGCGCGCAATCTCGCGCTGGTCGGGCTGCAGGACTTCCACAATCACATGATTTACCAACTCTCCGGCGGCATGCAGCAGCGGGTGGGCATTGCACGCGCGCTCACGTGCAATCCGTCGATGCTGCTCATGGACGAGCCGATGGCCGCACTCGACGCGCTCACGCGTGAAACCATCCAGGAACTGCTGCTCGACGTGTGGCGCGAGACCGGCAAGATGATCTTCTTCATCACGCACAGCGTCGAAGAAGCCCTGTTTCTCGCCAGTCGCCTGATCGTGATGTCGCCGCGCCCCGGACGCATCACGCACACGTATGAGCTTGACTTCAACCAGCGCTATCTCGAATGCCGTGACGCGCGCACCATCAAGTCGAGCCCGGATTTCATCGCCATGCGCGAGACCGTGCTCAGCATCATCTACGGCGACGAACGTGCGGGCCAGACGGCGACGTCGAATGCCAATGCGGTCGCAGCCTGATCGCTGCAGGAGAGAACACCATGATGACCAAACCCGTCACCCCTCACCCCACGCCGCCCGCCGCTGCCGCCAATTCGCCCGGCGCGCGCCGCCCGGCGGTTGCGCCCCGTACACCGCGTCGGCGCGGTTTCTTCGCTCGCATGTTTGCCCCGCGCCCGGTCAAGGCCGGTGAGTCGTTCGGCGCCCCCGGCCAAGGCCCGAGCCTGGCGATCAGCGTCGTGACCGTGGTTGCCCTGTTGCTGCTCTGGATCGCGATTACGTCGTCGGGCATGATCAAGCCGCTGTTCCTGCCGGGACCGCGCGCGATCATCGAGAAGTTCATGCAGGTCGCCACGGAGGGCTTTGCCGGCTCGACACTGTGGGAGCACACGCTCGCGAGTCTGTATCGCGTCTTCGGCGCCTTTGCGCTGGCCTGTGTGACCGCCATCCCGGTGGGCATTCTCATGGGCGTGTCGCGCATCGGCCGCGGCGTGTTCGATCCGCCGATCGAGTTCTACCGCCCGCTGCCGCCGCTCGCCTACTTGCCGCTCGTCATCATCTGGTTCGGCATCGGTGAATTCTCGAAGGTGTTCCTGATTTACCTGGCCATCTTCGCCCCGCTGGCCATTGCGGCACGGGCAGGCGTGCGCTCGGTGTCGATGGAGCAGATTCACGCGGCCTATTCGATGGGCGCTTCGCCGCGCCAGATCGTCATGCACGTGATCGTGAAGTCGGCACTGCCGGAGATCTTCACCGGCATGCGCATCGGCATCGGCGTGGGCTGGACAACGCTGGTCGCTGCCGAAATGGTGGCGGCATCGAGCGGACTCGGTTTCATGGTGCTCAACGCGGCGGAATTCCTCGCGTCGGACATCGTGATCATGGGGATCATCGTGATCGGCTTTTTCGCGTTCGGATTCGATCTGATCATGCGCTACCTCGAGCGCGTGCTGGTGCCCTGGAAAGGCAAGGTCTGACAAGACGTAAGCAGGTCCGTTGGTCATTACAAAAGACGCAGGGCGGCTCCCCCCGCCGCACCTGCCGTCAGATAAGGTCTTCAGGAGGTTGTGTGGTAGTCGAGACATTGCAGGTCGGGCGTGTTGCCCGTGAGCGGCGCGTTGTCGCATTGGCGGTTCCCCCCCGGTTCTCCCTCTCCCCTTGTTCCATCAGCGTCTGCGATAGCGCCGTGCGCATCGCACGCCCCATCACGGGAGGTCGTCATGGCCAATCGTGAACAGGGCACGCATCTGCAATCGAGCCTCAAGCAGCGGCACATGAGCATGATCGCGCTGGGCGGCGTGATCGGTGCGGGCCTCTTCGTCGGCAGTGGCGTAGTCGTGCATGCCGCCGGCCCGGCGGCCGTGCTGTCGTTCCTGATTACCGGCGCGCTCGTGGTGCTCGTGATGCGCATGCTCGGCGAGATGGCGTGTGCGCTGCCCGCGGTGGGGTCGTTCTATGAGTACGCACGGCTCGCCTGGAACGACAAGCCGGTCGGCGGTGAGCTGGCCGGCTTTCTGACAGGCTGGATGTACTGGTACTTCTGGGTGATCGTGGTCGCGGTCGAAGCGGTCGCGGGTGCCAACCTGATCCAGTTCTGGCTCCCCGGCATCCCGGCCTGGGCCATCAGTCTCGCGTTGCTGGTGGTGCTGACATTGACGAATCTGGTGTCGGTGGCGTCCTACGGCGAGTTCGAATTCTGGTTCGCGTCGATCAAGGTCGCGGCCATCGTCGTGTTCCTGTTCCTCGGCGGGCTCTTTGTGTTCGGCCTGTGGCCGGGTGCGGTGGCAAGCACCGGACACCTGCTCTCGCACGGCGGCTTCATGCCCAACGGCATTGGCCCGGTGATGGCCGGTGCGGTCGCGGCGACCGGCTTTTACTTCGGCGCGGAGATCGTGACGATTGCGGCCGCCGAAGCCGCCGAGCCGCAGCAAGCCGTGGCACGCGCCACCAATTCGGTCATCGGCCGCGTGCTGTTCTTCTACATCGGCTCGATCCTGCTGGTGGTGATGCTCGTGCCCTGGAACTCCGCCAGCATGGCCACGCCGTATGTGAGCGCGCTCGAAGCGATGCACATCCCGGCCGCGGCGCACATCATGAACGCCGTGGTGCTGACCGCCGTGCTCTCGGCACTGAACTCGGGTTTGTACGCCTCGTCGCGCATGCTCTTCGCGCTCACGCGCCGTGGCGATGCCCCGCGCTCGCTGGCCAAGCTCAATGCGCGTGGCGTGCCGGTTCGCGCCATTCTCATCGGCACGCTGTTCGGCTATGCGGCCGTAGTGATGTCCTACGTGTCGCCCGATACGGTGTTCGCCTTTCTCGTGAACTCGTACGGCACGGTAGCGATCTTCGTGTATGTGCTCATCGCCTTCTCGCAGTTGAAACTGCGCAAGCGGCTGGAGCGCGAGGCGCCGGGCAAGCTCAAGATTCGGATGTGGGGCTACCCGTACCTCACCTGGGTCGCGATTATCGGCATGCTGTCGATTGTCGGGGCAATGGCCTTCATCCCGGACCAGCGCACGCCGCTCGCCCTCGGGGTGGCCAGCCTGACGGTCCTGCTCGTGGCGTTCACCGTCCGGTCGATCTGGCGCAAGCTGCGCTCGCCGGACCCGGGCTTCGAGATCTGAGATAGGTCGGTGTGACAAGGGCGGTGGCAGACTCTGTCGATGGGCGAACGTTCAAATTCCGACGACCGCTTGCCACCGCCCTCATTCGTGGACTACCGCTGGCATCGAGACGATGCGGCATGCCTTCGGACGGGCCAACGTGCGCTTATGTAGCGTTACGCTTGGCACCTCGCCCCCGCAGCCACTCGAGCACAAGTAGCAGACAAGTGGAAAAGACGATCAGGATGGTCGCAAGCGCAGCGATGGTCGGGCTGATGTTTTCACGAATCCCGGTAAACATCTGACGCGGGAGCGTCGCCTGCCCCGGTCCGGCGAGAAACAGCGTCACGACCACATCGTCAAACGAGGTCGCGAAGGCGAACAGCGCCCCCGATATCACCCCTGGCGCAATCACCGGCAGCGTTACGCGAAAAAAGGTTTCCAGGGGGCCTGCCCCCAGCGACAGGCTCGCACGCACCAAATTCTGGTTGAAACCCCGCAAGGTGGCCGACACCGTGGTGACCACAAACGGTGCGCCCAGCGCGGCGTGCGCCAGCACCATGCCCAGGTAAGTGCCGGCCAGCCCCAACGGCGCGAAGCACAGATACATGCCGACGCCGACCACGATCACCGGCACGATCATCGGTGACATCAGCACCGCCATCAGGATCGCCTTGCCGCGAAATTGCACCTGGTTCAGCCCCGTTGCAGCCAGCGTGCCCAGTATCGTCGCCAGCAAGGTGGCCAACGGCGCAATAATGAAACTATTGCGTGCCGCCGACATCCACTCGTCGGAGTTAAACAGGTTGTGATACCAGCGCAGCGAGTACGCCGGGATCGGATACGCGAGGAAGGTGCTGTCCGAGAACGACAGCGGCACCATCACCAGAACCGGCAGCACGAGGAACAACAGCGTAAGCGCGTTACCCGCGCGCAGCAGGTAGTACCAGAGCCGCTCGACCAGGGAAACATACGGCGGAAAGCGCGATGGACGACCACCGGTTGCCGGCGGCTCCTGATACGCGTTATGAGAATTGATTGCTGGTTGTCTCATTGCTCACCCCATGCCCAATTCCGCGCGCGTCAGGCGCCCATAGACCACATACAGCACGAGCGTGGCGGCAAGCAACAGGCCGCCCAATGCACACGCCATACCCCAATTGATGGAAACGTTCGTGAAATAGGCCACGTAGTAGCTGATCATCTGGTCGTCGGGTCCGCCCAGCAACGCTGGTGTGATGTAGTAGCCGATCGACAGGATGAACACCAGCAGCGCGCCAGCGCCAACGCCCGGATAGGTTTGCGGCAAATAGACGCGCCAAAATGCCGCGAACGGATGACTCCCCAGCGAGACGGCCGCGCGCTGATACGTCGGAGGAATCGATTTCATCACGCTATACAGCGGCAAGATCATGAAGGGCAACAAGATATGGGTCATTGAGATGTACACGCCGACCCGATTGAAAAGCAGCTCGAGTGGCGCGCGTGTCATGCCGCTCGCCATCAGTGCCTTGTTGACCAAGCCTTGCCCCTGCAGCAACACGATCCATGCGGCGACACGCACGAGAATGGACGTCCAGAATGGGATCAACACCAGGATCATCATCAAGTTCGCGCGCCGGCCCGGCAGCGTCGAAATCCAATAGGCAAGCGGAAAGCCGATCAACAAGGCGAAGCATGTCACCACGGCGCTGATGCCGAAAGTGCGCGCAAAGATGTTCAGGTAGATCGACGCGTCCGGGTCGGCCGGCACCACTTCGCCGAACGCATTCTGCCGATGGTCCAGCGCCGCGAGCACATAGAACGCAGAGTAGCGGCTGCTGTTCTTGGCGATCGCCTGCCAATAGGGCAGTTCGCCCCATCGCGCATCAAAATTCACCAGCCGCTCGCGCGCCTGTGTGAGCGGCACTGTCTTGCCGTCGTCATCGGTAAACGGCAACGCCCGCGCCGTCTTCATCACTAGTGTGTGAAATCCAGGTAATTCCGTGTTGAGGCGTCGCGCGAGGCCGCCAAGGCTATCGCCGTCCTGTAGCGCCGTCAGATCACTCATCAGTGCGACGTACGCGGCGTCGCCGGGCAACTGCTTGCGATCCCAGCCGTGCAGCGTGCGGCTTGTCGTGGGCAAGGCGCCGACGACCTCGGGATTCTCGACCGCGCGAGTGAGTAGCATCGCAATCGGCACGACAAAGATCAGGAGCAGAAAAATCGCCAGCGGTGCAACCAAGGCCAGCGCCTTGATCCGCTTTCGATTCCGGGTCTGACGCAACTCGTCTTTAACGAGTCGCATGTTCTCGGCAACGGCCAGTGTTGCGGTTTGCATGTAGGAGATCTCTTTTCTCGACGTCGAATCTTGCGATTCCACTACCGTTTCGGGTTCGCTCGTCGGTGCCGCGCGAACCCGAAGCATAGGCTTGCTACATCGTCTTATTTCGAGGCCCATGCCGCAAAGCGTTGCTCGAGTTCATCGCCGCGATCCGTCCAGAAGTCGATGTTCTGAAGCACAGCAGTCGTCACGTTAGCCGGCGAGTTAGGCAAGTCTTTCAGGGTGGAGGCATCGAGCGACTTGACCGCCTCATTGTTGACCGGGCCGTAGGCTATGTGCTTGGCATAGGCACTCTGCGCGGGTGTCGACAGCGAATATGCGATGTATTGCAGTGCCAGGTCCTTCTTCGGCGATCCCTTCGGAATCGCCCAGTAGTCGAGATCGTAGATACTGCCGTTCCAGACCACCTTCAGGTTCTTTCCCTCGCGCTGCGCCGCATCGATGCGGCCGTTGAACGCCGTCGACATGACAACGTCACCGGCCACCAGGAATTGCGGTGGCTGAGCGCCCGCTTCCCACCACTGAATCGACGGCTTGAGTTCGCTCAGCTTCTTGAAGGCTCGATCGACACCCTCCTTGGTCGACAACACGCGATAGACATCCTTGGGCGCAACGCCGTCGGCCATCAGCGCAAATTCAAGATTGCCGCGTGCGCCCTTGCGCATCGCGCGCTTGCCCGGGAATTTCTTGGTATCCCAGAAATCGGCCCAACCCGTCGGCGCAGTCTTGAGCGCGCTGGCGTTGTATGCCAAAACCGTCGACCAGATGAAAATGCCTGCGCCACAGGTCTGCACCGCGGCGGGCGTGAATCCATTCTTCGGCCCGATCTTGCTCCAGTCGAGCTTTTCGTACAATCCCTCGTCGCAGCCACGGCCAAGGTCACCGGACTCGACTTCGACCAAGTCCCAATTCACACGCTTAGCTTCGACCATCGCCTTGACCTTGGCCTGCTCGCCGTTGTACTCGACGCTCGTCACATGATGGCCGGTGGCCTTCTCGAACGGCTGCACGAAAGCTGCTTTCTGGGCGTCGCCGTTGGCACCGCCGAAGTTGACAACGGTCACGTCGGCGGCTTGGGCAACGCCGAACAGCATGGCGCCGGCAACGACGAATACTGTGTTTACAACCTTCTTCATATTCAACTCCTGTTGATGGTCAGACGGACAACTAGCCAAGGAAACGGGATATCTTGATCAAGTGAATACGCGCAGATGTTCCGGCTCGAATGCAAGCGCGACCGGTACGCCTGGCACAAAGTGCTTGAGCGCCGGCGTTCCCAGCGGCACCTTCACGAAGCATTCGTCCTGCTGCGGCAATTGGCAGCGCATGCGCACGTGGTCGCCGAAATAGATCAGGCCGGCTGCACGTCCCACCACGCCATTAACGCCGCCGTCGACCGACGAAGCCGGGTCAATCAGGCGCATGCGTTCGGGGCGGATGCATGCGCTCACCACTTCGCCAATCTGGGCGCGACGACCCGTACTGCCGACGTCGCGAGCCGCCGACGCGTGAACGCTCATGCCGCGAACCTCGCTTCCGTCCGCGAGCCGCAACGTACAGTAGTCGTCCCCCAGTTGTGAGACCACCCCGCGCAGGCGGTTACTGTCGCCAATGAAGTTCGCAACGAATTGATTGCACGGTGACTCATACAAGCGGTCCACGGTATCGAGCTGCTGTACATAACCTTGATCGAACACGGCAACACGATCGGACATCGTCAACGCTTCGCCCTGATCGTGCGTCACATACACGAAAGTCACGCCCAACCTCTCGTGCAACGCCTTGAGCTCCAGTTGCATGTGTTCGCGCAGTTGCTTGTCGAGCGCACCCAGCGGCTCGTCCATCAACACTAGACGCGGCTCGAACACCAGTGCGCGTGCCAACGCGATACGCTGCTGCTGCCCCCCCGACAACTGCGCCGGATAGCGCTTACCAAAACTCCCCATCTGCACCATGTCGAGCGCTGCGGCCACTCTCCTCGCACGGTCGGCGCCAGGCACGCGGCGCACCTTCAGCGGGTATTCAACGTTCTGCGCCACGCTCAAGTGTGGAAAAAGTGCGTAGTTCTGAAAAACCATGCCGATATTGCGTTGATGCGGCGGCACCGTGTTGAGCAGCACACCGTCGAGCCAGATCTCTCCGCCGGTGGGGTACTCGAACCCCGCCAGCATCATCAGGCAAGTGGTCTTGCCCGATCCCGACGGCCCCAGCAAGGTCAGGAATTCGCCTTGGTAGATGTCGAGGTCGAGTTGTTTGACCACCAACGTTTCGCCGTCGTAGGTCTTGCTCACGCGACGAAAACTCACCAGTACCTGTTTGCTGTTCACCATCGCGGGCCTCTTCATCCCTGGTTGATATGCGCGCACCGAAGCGCGACAAGCCCAATGCGCTTAGGGCGTCACGACGTTTGCGACGCCGTGGAACTTAACTTGAATCCGAATATAGACTGACTTGGCCCTACAATAGGGAACCATTTCTTTATTCTGGATGGGACCACTTTGGACGCAATCATTCTGTCGGACTGGCTGATCCAGCATCTCGACAAGGCGGGCGGCGAGCCGGCATATCGCCAGATCAATAGCCTGCTCCAGCAGGCCATCCTGAGCGGCCAGTTGCCGCCCGGCACGAAGCTGCCCTCCTCGCGAACGCTCGCATCCGATTTGCGGGTGGCGCGCAATACCGTGCTGCACGTCTATGACCAACTGACTGCCGAGGGCTATGTCACTTCGTCCACGGGCAGCGGCACCTACGTGGCGGATACGCGGCCCGCGCGCGCTGTCGATACGGCCGCCTCGGAGATGACATCGCACGAGCAGCCGCACAAGCGCTTGTCGACGCGGGGGCAGCAAATGATCGATCAGGCGGGCGTATCAAAGCGACAATGGGGTGCTTTCATGCCCGGCGTACCGGACACCTCCGAATTCCCGAGCAAGACATGGAACCGCCTCCAAGCCAAGCTCTGGCGCCAACCCAGCCATGAACTGCTGACGTATGCATCGGGCAGCGGCTACCGTCCGTTACGACGTGCCCTGTCGGATTATCTGCGCGTGGCACGTTCGGTCAATTGCAATCCCGATCAGATCATCATCACGACCGGCGTGCATCAGTCGGTCGACCTGGCAGTCAAGCTGCTGAGCGATATTGGCGACGTCGCGTGGCTGGAAGAGCCGTGCTATTGGGGTGTGCGCAGCGTGTTCCGGATGTCGGGCCTCGAACTGAAGCCGATCCCGATCGATACCGAAGGCCTCAACCCGAGCGTGGAGGACATGCAGGGCCCACCACCGCGCTTGATTCTCGTCACGCCATCGCACCAGTATCCGATGGGGATGGTAATGAGCCTGTCGCGCCGCCGAATGCTGTTGGATTTCGCGAGCAAGCATCGTACTTGGGTGATCGAGGACGACTACGACAGCGAATTTCGCTATGGCAGCCGGCCGATCTCATCGCTACAAGGACTGGATACGGCAGGTCAGGTCATCTATGTCGGTAGCTTCGGCAAGACCATGTTCCCCGGTTTGCGCATGGGCTATATGGTCGTGCCCGAGAACCTGATCGAACACTTTCGCACCGGCCTGTCGGAGCTGTATCGCGAAGGCCAATTGATGCAGCAAGCGCTGCTGACCGACTTCATCATCGATGGCTACCTGACCTCGCACATTCGACATATGCGCGCGCTGTACGGCGAGCGGCGCACCTTGTTGATCGATACGATTCGCGCCAACTTCGGCGATGCGCTGCCGGTGATGGGCGACGAAGCCGGATTGCACCTGGTGCTTGGCCTGCATGGGCAGTCACGAGACCCGCACGATAACCCCATTTCGGATGAGAGAATTACCGACGAAGCACTGGAAGCGGGCATCGTGGTGCGGCCTCTGACGCGCTATTACATCGACCCAGCCTCGGCACAATCGGGCCTGTTGCTCGGCTATGCGTGCGTGCCCAACAACCGTATTGAACCCGCCTTCGACAGCCTCGCCCGCGTCATCGAAAAGCACCTGAAGCCGTAGACAAGCGCTGCCGAAAATACCAATGCTCAGCCATTCGGATCGGCGGGCACGATTCTCCCTCAGCGACTGTCCATTCCCATCCGAGGCGAAGCCGCACCTCATTCGCCAAAAAAGCGGCTCCATCAAAGATAATGAAATGGCTCTTTTTTAAGAACCAGACCTGAGTATATTCCGAACTATCAGCCAGATCGTGCCGAACCTCGGCGCGGCAACCGGACCACTCAGGAGTCGAAATGTTGAATGCGGAATTTCACGCGCGCAAAAATGCCGCCACCCCGCGCGGGATCGGAGTCATGTGCGATTTCTATGCGGAACGAGCGAAAAATGCCGAGCTCTGGGATGTCGAAGGACGGCGTTTCATCGACTTCGCCAGCGGCATCGCTGTGCTCAACACAGGGCATCGTCACCCCAAGATCGTAGCGGCGATTCGCGAACAACTGGATCGCTTCACGCACACGGCATACCAGATCGTGCCGTATGAATCGTATGTGACGTTGGCCGAGCGCTTGAATGCCTGCACGCCGGGTGACCATTCGAAGAAGACCGCCTTCTTCACCACCGGCGCCGAGGCTGTCGAAAACGCGATCAAGATCGCACGTGCCGCCACGGGACGTACGGGGGTGATCGCATTCGGCGGGGCATTCCACGGTCGGACAATGATGACCATGGCGCTGACGGGCAAGGTCGCGCCATACAAGAAGGGTTTCGGGCCGTTCCCTGGCGAGGTGTACCACGTGCCGTTCCCATCGGCACTGCACGAGATCGACTCGGCGCAGAGCCTCGCGGCGATCGAACAGCTGTTCAAGAGCGACATCGACCCGCAGCGGGTAGCCGCGATCATCTTCGAGCCGGTGCAGGGCGAAGGTGGCTTCTACCAGGCGCCGCCGGAGTTCGTGCGTGCCTTGCGCGCGTTATGCACGCAGCACGGCATCCTGCTGATCGCGGACGAGGTGCAAAGCGGCTTTTCTCGTACAGGCAAGCTTTTCGCGATGCAACACTACGACGTGATACCCGACCTGATGACCGTAGCCAAGAGTTTGGCAGGCGGCATGCCGCTGTCGGCAGTCGTCGGTCGCACGGAGATCATGGATGCAGCCGCGCCGGGGGGGCTGGGCGGGACATATGCGGGGAATCCGCTGGCCGTTGCGGCAGCGCATGCGGTACTGGATGTGATCGAGGAAGAGCAGCTTTCATCGCGCGCCGAGACCTTGGGCAACCAGTTGAAGGCGCGCCTGCGCAAGCTACAGGCTTCGGTGCCGCAGCTTGTCGAAGTGCGCGGACCGGGCGCAATGGTAGCGGCGGAATTCCACGATCCCCAAACCGGAGCGCCGGCACCGGAAGTCGTGAAACGGATCCAGGCCCGCGCACTGGAACAGGGCCTGCTGCTGCTGAGTTGCGGTGCCCATGGCAACGTGATTCGCTTCCTGTTTCCGCTGACCATAGAACAAGCGGTGTTCGACGAAGCTCTCGGCATTCTGGAGACAGCCTTGCTCGAACTTAGCGACGTAACGGTCTGAGCGTGCCTCGTTTTCACGCGCAGCAATTCACGCCGCCTATCGCATAGCCTCGTCGTCGCACGCGCCTCGAAGCATGGCGGCTTCGAGCGCCTGCGTGAGCCGACGCTCGTCTTCGTCCGAAACAATGCCGATGAACACGATGACCGACGACGCGGCAGGCAGATCCGAGCGACGTGTGAGCATCGAACGACGCCCGACGACATGCAGCTCGCTCATCTGACCGGCCTGCAGCGCCACGAAGCCCTTCGCGCGCAGCAGTTTGTCGCCCAACAGGGCCAGCGCCGCTTTCAGTCGCGACCGGTCGAACACGCCACCGGTCGCGACGCTGAAACTGCGCAGTCCACGCGGCAACGCGCGTGATGCCGACTCCATCGGGCGCGGGCTCAGCAACCCGGGCAAGGTCATCACGTCATCGGGAAAGAGAATGGCGGGTGGCACGACGCCCTGGTTCGCGGTGACAACGACCTGCGTTGCCCCCAGCGATGCCAGTCGCTCTCTGACGGCCTGCAACCTGGCGTCGCTCACCAGATCGGTCTTGGTCAGCACGAGCGCGCTGGCCGCCGCAATCTGACGCCGGACGATGTCGCCGACATAGCGATCGTCCAGTACGGCGTCAATGCCATCGACGTCTACCGCCACCACAATGCCATGCAGGCGGAATGCCTTGTCGAGCAACCCCACCTGCGCGATGCGCAGCGGATCGGACACACCGCTCGCCTCAATCACGAGCAAGTCGGGCCGCTGCGCGCGCTCGCCCAGCGAGATCAGCGTCTCGACCAGGCGTCCGCCAATGGTGCAGCACACACAGCCGTTCTCAAGTCCGATCACGTCGTCGCCTCGCTCACGAATGAGCGACGCGTCGACATTGATCGAACCGAAGTCGTTGACGAGCACGGTAACGCGCAACCCCTCGGCATTTTGCAGCAGCGCGTTGACAAGCGTGGTCTTGCCCGCACCGAGATAGCCGCCCAGGACGACCATCGGGATCGGCGGCCTGGGCGCCGCAGCGACCGCTGCGGGTGCGAGGGGTTGACTGCCTTGCATCTTCGTCACGCCGGGGCGCGGAACACCTCGCCCCCGAGCACCGTGCCCCACACCGGCATCTGTCGCAGATCGTCGACGGGCACCTCGAACGGATCGGCCTCAAGGACGGCAAAGTCGGCGTACTTGCCGACTTCGACACTCCCGACCAAATGATCCATTCCCAACGAGAACGCGGCACCCAACGTGATCGCGTGCAAGGCATCCGCCACCGGCAAGCGCAGCGACTCGCCCAGCACGCGTCCCGACGACGTCTCCCGTTTGGCCGCGCACCACGCGGTGAACAGCGGATTGAGCTGGGTGATCGGCGCATCCGAATGCAAGGCAAACGGTAGACCAATCTGACGCGCTATTTCGGCGGCATCCATCCGATTGGCGCGATCCGGGCCCATCGTTTGGTGATAGTGTGCGTCGCCCCAGTAGTAGACGTGGTTCGCGAAGAAGTTCACACACATGCCGAGCCGCTGCGCTCGCGTGAGTTGCGCGGCATCGGCCATCTGGCAGTGCTGCAACGTGTGGCGATGATCGACACGCGGATGCAGCGCCAGCATCGCCTCGATCGCATCAAGCACGACGTCGGTCGCCTCGTCGCCATTCGTATGAATATGCAATTGCAGGCCAGCCGCGTGGAACGGCATGAACGTCTCGACCAGTTGCGACGGTGGAATCAGCCAGAGCCCGTTGGGCTTGCCATTGTGGTATCCCGGCCAGCGCAGCCGCGCCGTAAAGCCTTGAATCGAGCCGTCGACAATGAATTTGACCGGCCCGTAATGAAGCTTGTCCGTGTTGCCCTCACGCGCGCTCAACACGCGTTGCGGCCCCCCTTCCGGGCAGCGCTGCGGCGCAAACGCCGGCACGATGCGGATCGGATATGTCGGGTCACCTGTCACCTCGCGAAGATTCGCATTGCCCGACGGCGTCAAGTCGTTGACGAGGTCGGTGGCCGTCGTCACCCCGGCGAGCTGCGCAACGCGTCCGAAATTCCAGATCGCGCGAACACTCTCGCTCGCGGCAATCGATAGTCCTTCCCCAATGACCCGATACACCGGAAACATCGCCGCGAACTCCTGCAATTCACCGGTCGGCTCGCCGTCAGCGCCCATGACGACGCCTTCGACATCGGTGTCGCCGTCGATGCCCGCCAGCGCGAGCATTGCCGAATTCACATTCATCAGATGCACACTGGCATGCAGGATCGCAATGGGCCGGGTGGCGGACACGGCATCGAGGTCGCGCGCGACGAGCGGCGCGCCCTCGAAGAAGATCGGGTCGTAGCCCCAGGCCAGCAACGGCTTGGGGTCGCCGGTCATGCGTTGCTCAGCCTCGCGCAGGCGCTCCAGCACGGCGGCCGGCGACTTCAACCCTTCCCACAAGTGTCCATCGGGGCCGCGCCGGTCGTAGTAACCCACGTAGACGGCATCCCACATCGCGCCCTCCATGAGGTGGCAGTGCCCCTCCACCAGTCCGGGCATCAACACCTTGTCGCGCAATGTGTCGATCGGTGCCGCGTCGGTCCAGCGCCGCATGTCCTGCAAATCGCCGACGGCCAGGATGCGGCCGTCGCACACGGCCACGTGCGTCGCAACCGGTTGCGCCGGGTTCATCGTCAGGATCTTGCGGGCGACGTAGACGCGAATGTCGTCGCGGCTGGCTGCGGTGTTGTCTCTGTCTGTCATCACGACTTCTTGTAGGTGGAAAGCGAGCCGACCCCCGTGTCCATCGAACGCTCGCGACTGCCGCCAAGCAGCAAGTTGAGCACCGACATCACCACGATGTTGACGACCAGGCAGATCAGCCCGAGGTTCACGCCGCCAAGGTCCGGATTCTTGAAGTAAAGCACGAGCGCCAGCCCCTGACCGGCCAGCACGCCGGCCGCGACCGCTGACGCCCGGACACGCAGTCGCAGGACCACGGCGATCACGCCCGGCAGGAACTGCGTCACCCCGTAATAGGCCATATTGATCAGCGTCAGCATGAGGTTCGGCGTGAGCAGCGTAAGTACGATGGAGCCCAGCAGATACAGCACGATCACGACCTTCGAGCTGGCTTTCTGACGATGCTCAGGCATGCCCGACAGAATGTTTCGCGTGACGATGGGGCCCAGTGCGAGGCAAATCCCCGCGAGCACCAGCAACCCCGACAACGCCGCGCCTGCCGCCACGAGCCCGACCAGCCACGACGGCAGCAATTGCGTCACGGCGGCGAAGAACGCCTCGTTCGGCGACGCCAGTGTGATGTTCCGGCTGATCGCGTAATACGACGCCAGCACGAGGAACGGATACATCAGCATGTACAGCGGCATGGCGACCTGCGTGCGGCGAATCGTCGAGGCACTTTTCGCCGTGAAGAAGTTCTGCACGCCAAATGGCATGACGTACATGCCGAGCGACTGGAAGACGATGGTCGTCATGGCGAACGTGAGCTGTTGCGTGTTCATCGCGTTGCTCACGTGCTGGCTCGCGGCCTGGAACACCGGCGTCACGCCCACTTCCCACGCCACGGCCACCCCGGTGATGACGATGGCGGCCACCATCAGCACGTCCTTGAGAACGGCGATATAGGCCGACGCGCGCACGCCTGCAATGGCGATGTAGATGAAGGCCAGCATCGCCGAAAAAGCGATGAGCCACAGCGGCTGGAAGTTCCACCCCAGCCCCTTGAGCGCCGCCACCAGACCGGTGAACTGCAACTGGCCCCAAGGCAACAGGAAGACGATGGCGGTCACCGCCACCACGAGTTCGAGAAAGCGATTTTGAAAGTGCCCCTTGAACAGATCGGGCAGTGTGATCGCGTTGTAGCGTTTGCCCGCATCCCAGATCTTCGGGCCGAGGAAATACCCGACCGGATAGGCCAGCAGGATGTAGCCGAGAAACCAAACGCCATACGTCGGCCCCTTGGCGTAAATGCCGCCGGGAAAGCCGACCATCGTGCCAATGCTGTAGATCTCGCCGGCCGCGAGGAAGAACACGAGCCACGCGCCGAACTGGCGTGACGCGACGAAAAAATCGTGCACGCTCTGCGGGCCGCGTCCTCCGCGCGCTCGCAAGGCGAGATAAACCGACAACAGGATGAAGCCGGCAAAGATGAGGGTTGCCATCGACGCAATCTCCGGAGATTCGTTAATGAAGCGCTGGTCGCGCTGTCTGCGCGAGCTGGGCACGACGGCAAAACACGCCGGCCGCCAGGCACTAAGGGGAAACGGCCGTTACGCCGGTTCCTCGACGGTATGTCGGTCGAAGAGCGCCCAGCACAGCGCAAGGCAGCCGGACGTGAGCACGAACCACAGGAAAATCCAGCCGTAAATGAACGGCACCCCGAGCACGTAGCGATCGACGGACGCCGCCCACGGCAGCATTCCCACGACACCGAGATACGGCAATCCAAGACCAATGAACCATCTGAGCATCATCTCTCTCCGCTGCGCGAGGCGTTGATCGGCTTGTGTGCACCGGCCACTGCGGCGCACACGTGGCCCGCATCGCCGAATGACGATCAGAGGCCGGTTTTCTGGCCCAGTATCCACAGCCAAAATTCGCGCCGTTTAGAGCCACATGAGACAAAAATGTGGTGCCAGAGAGGCGCTCACCGACCCGCGAAAACGCTGCAACGGTGCCGCTTTTCACTGGCACCATCACAAAGCGGCGGTGGTACTAATCGCGGCAAAATGTTCTTGGCAGTATGGTCACATTTCCGTCAGGAGCCTACCGTGGGTACGATTGAAACCTTCGCGCTGGATCGTCGCTCCGAAGCTGCGCCATACGATCCCCTCTACGATCCGCTAGTCTCGGCCAGCCCCGGCCTCGGCATGGACTACGCGCCCACTTACTGGGTCGCCACCGCGGGCGATGCGCCCGAAGACGACGGCCCGCTGCCCGGCGATGCCGATGTCGACGTGGTCATCGTCGGTGCCGGTTTCACCGGTCTGGCGACCGCGCTGTTCCTCGCTCGCGAGCACGGCATTCGCGCCATGGTGCTCGAAGCGAACCGCACATGCTGGGGCTGTACCAGCCGCAACGGCGGCCAGGGACAAAACGCCAGCGGACGACTCTATCGCTCGCAATGGATCGCGCGTTGGGGCAAGGAAACGGCCCTGCGTCTCGATGCCGAAATTCGCGAGGGCTTCAATACGTTCAAGTCGCTCATCGCCGAAGTGCCCGAGTGCGAGCCTCAACCGGGCGGCCATCTCTACATCGCGCACCGCGATCGCAAGATGGAATTCCTGCGCAACGAAGCCAAGGTCATGCACGACGTTTTCGGTTACGACACGCGCATCCTCTCGCGCGACGACGTTCGCGAGCAGTATGTCGACGACCAGGAAAACTGCGGCGCGATGCACGAGCCCGACGGCATCGGCGTGCACCCGCTCAAGCTCGCGTTCGGCTATCTGCGCATGGCCCGCGCCCTCGGCGCTCGCGTGCATCCGTCCACACCCGTGCTGGATGTGCAGACGATCAACGGTGTGCATCACGTGCGCACGCCGCGCGGGGTGGTGCGCGCCAAAGCCGTCGCCTTCGCGACTGGCGGCTACACGCGCAACGACGTGACGAAGGCCCTGCGCGCCAAGATCATGCCGATTCTGTCGAACTCGCTGGTGACGCGCGTGCTCACGCCCGACGAACTCGCCGCGACGAACTTCCGCACCCACGAAGTCATTACCGATACGCGCACGCTGCGCTACTACTACCGTCTGCTGCCCGACAACCGCGTGCAGATCGGCAGCCGCAGCTCGATCACCGGTGCCGACGCACAGAATCCGAAGCACATGGCGGTGCTCGTCGAAGGCCTGCACCGCAAGTTTCCGGCGCTGCGCGGCATTCGCATCGACTATTCGTGGTGGGGCTGGGTCGACGTGAGCCACGACATGATGCCGCGCGTGACACAGCCCGATCCGCGACAAAGCCTCTTCTATGCAGTGGGTTACGGCGGCAACGGTGTGTCGTTCTCCGCGCATGCCGGTCGCCGCCTCGCACAACGCATTGCCGGAGAGCGCGATCCGTCGTGGAACCTGCCGATCTACGACTCGGCCCTCCAATACCCGAACGTGTTCGGCGCCGTGCAGTGGCAGGGCTTCGCGCCGTTCCGCCGCATCGGCCAGCGCTTCCTCTATCAGAAGTATCACGCGCAAGACGAAGCGCGTTGAACCCTTTGCCTCTTTGCCTTTTCTGGAATTTGCCATGACGACTCAACACGACTCCACCGACATCCAGTTGCTCACGACCTTCAATGACGCCTGGAACCGGCACGACATCGACACCCTCATGGCCTGCATGACCGATACCTGCGTATTCCACGCCGTCGCCGGCCCTGACATGATGGGCCGCACCTTCGAAGGCCGTGACGCCGTGCGCACCGCGTTCCAGTCCGCGTGGGAGACCTTCCCCGACGCATCGTGGACCGAGGGCGTGCATTTCGTCACCGGCAATCGCGGCGTGTCCGAATCGACGTTTCGTGGCACGAAAGCCGATGGCACCCGCGTCGAGGCCCGCATGGTCGACGTCTTCACCCTGCGCGACGGCAAGATCGAAGTGAAAAACGCCTTCCGCAAAGACCGCCCGGCGCTCTAAGACGCCCCCGACATCTCGTGGATCCATGGCCCTGTCGTCGTTAATCTCATTTTTCAATACAAAACGTACCAAATAATAAAAATACTGATTGACCACGGTAGATACTTCGCCTAAATTTCCACTTACACAACTAAATCGGAATTATTTGTTCCGTTTATTTTTCACTGGAGACATCCATGAGCGCCAAAGATTCGGCTACGGCCACCCAACAACTGACCGCCTCCGACGGTGGCCCGCAGGCCATGACGCCGTCTGAAGCCTTCGTCGAAACAATGGTCGCCAACGGTGTGAGCGAGATGTTCGGCATCATGGGCTCGGCCTTCATGGATGCGATGGACATCTTCGCGCCGGCCGGCATTCGTCTGATTCCGGTGGTGCATGAGCAAGGCGCCGGCCACATGGCCGACGGCTACGCTCGCGTCTCGGGCCGTCACGGTGTCGTGATCGGACAGAACGGCCCGGGCATCAGCAACTGCGTGACGGCGATTGCCGCCGCTTACTGGGCACACAGCCCGGTCGTGATCGTCACGCCTGAAGCCGGCACGATGGGCATTGGCCTCGGCGGCTTCCAGGAAGCCAAGCAGCTCCCGATGTTCCAGGAATTCACGAAGTACCAGGGCCACGTGACCCACCCGGCCCGCATGGCCGAATTCACCGGCCGCTGCTTCGACCGCGCGATGGCCGAAATGGGCCCGACGCAACTCAATATTCCGCGTGACTATTTCTACGGCCAGATCAAGGCCGAGATTCCGCGTCCGCAACGTCTCGATCGTGGTGCAGGCGGCGACGAGCGCCTGAACGAAGCGGCCGAACTGCTCGCGCAAGCCAAGTTCCCGGTCATCATCTCGGGCGGCGGCGTGGTCATGGGCGACGCCATCGAAGAGTGCAAGGCGCTCGCCGAACGTCTGGGCGCGCCGGTCGTGAACAGCTATCTGCATAATGATTCGTTCCCGGCCAACCATCCGCTGTGGTGCGGCCCGCTCGGCTATCAAGGCTCGAAGGCCGCCATGAAGCTGCTGGCGCAGGCCGACGTGGTCGTGGCGCTCGGCTCACGCCTCGGACCGTTCGGCACGCTGCCGCAGCACGGCATGGACTACTGGCCGAAGAACGCGAAGATCATCCAGATCGATGCCGATCACAAGATGCTCGGCCTCGTGAAGAAGATCTCGGTCGGTATCTGCGGCGATGCGAAGGCTGCCGCCATTGCGCTGTCGCAGCGTCTGGCCGAGCGCACCCTCGCGTGCGATGCCACGCGTGCCGCCCGCGCCGACCAGATCGCCACGGAGAAGGCCGCGTGGGAGAAGGAACTCGACGAGTGGACCCACGAGCGCGATCCGTACAGCCTCGACATGATCGAAGAGCAGAAGCAAGAGCGCACGTTCAACGGCGGCGAGTATCTGCATCCGCGCCAGGTGTTGCGCGAGCTGGAAAAGGCCATGCCGGAAGACGTCATGGTGTCGACCGACATCGGCAACATCAACTCGGTGGCGAACAGCTACCTGCGCTTCAACAAGCCGCGCAGCTTCTTCGCGGCCATGAGCTGGGGCAATTGCGGCTACGCGTTCCCGACGATCATCGGCGCGAAAGTTGCCGCGCCGCACCGTCCGGCCATTTCGTATGCCGGCGATGGCGCCTGGGGCATGAGCCTGATGGAAACGCTCACCTGCGTGCGTCACAACATTCCGGTCACGGCCGTGGTCTTCCACAACCGTCAGTGGGGTGCGGAGAAGAAGAACCAGGTCGACTTCTACAACCGCCGCTTCGTGGCGGGCGAACTCGATAGCCCGAGCTTTGCCAACATCGCCCGCGCGATGGGTGCGGAGGGCATCGTGGTCGATCGTCTGGAAGACGTGGGTCCGGCGCTCAAGAAGGCCATCGACCTGCAGATGAACCACGGCAAGACGACGATCATCGAAATCATGTGTACCCGCGAGCTGGGCGACCCGTTCCGTCGCGACGCGCTGGCCAAGCCGGTGCGCATGCTCGACAAGTACAAGGACTACGTCTAACGTCGTCGAGGTCGTTCGTGTGACAGCGCTCCCGGCTCTGTGGGTGCCGGGGGCGCTTTCTTTTTTTTGACATCGACATCATGAAAGCCATCCATCGCATTATCGACACGGCGCGCCACGCACCGATGCGCATCGTGCTGTGCGAATCGGAAGACGAGCGGGTGCTCGCCGCCGCCGCACGGGCCACGCGCGAGGGCATCGCCCGCATCTTGCTCGTTGGCGACATCGGCAAGACACAACGTGCGGCCGAGGCGGCGCACATCGACCTGGCCGGCATGGAACTGATCGATCCGGCCACGTCGCCGCTAACCGATGCCTTCGCCGAGACCTGGTACGGCATGCGCGCCAAAAAGGGCATGACGCGTGAGCAAGCCGTCGAGGAGATGCGCGCGCCGCTGGGCTTCGCCAACATGATGGTGCGACTCGGCCACGCCGACGGCTCCGTCGCCGGCGCGGTCAACACCACGGCCGACGTGGTACGCATGGCGATACAGATCATCGGGGTGCAGCCGTCGTTCCAGCTCGTGTCGAGCTTCTTCCTGATGATGCTCTGCGAGCCGTTCCATACGATGAAGGGCGGCCTGATCTTTTCCGACTGCGCCCTGGTCGTCGATCCCGACGCCGCCCAGCTCGCGCAGATTGCACTGGCCGCCGCCGACAGTGCCAGCGCCCTGCTCATGGAGCCACCGCGCGTGGCGATGCTGTCGTTCTCGACCAGCGGCAGCGCGAAGCATGCGGCCGTCGACAAGGTGGTCCAGGCGACCCATCTCGTACAAGCGGCGCGGCCGGACCTGGCCATCGATGGCGACGTCCAGCTCGATGCGGCCATCGTCGCCGAGATTGCCCAGCGCAAGGTCGTGCACTCGCAAGTCGAGGGCCATGCCAATACGCTCATCTTCCCGAATCTCGACGCGGGCAATATCGGCTACAAGCTCGCGGAACGCATCGGCGGAGCGAAAGCCATCGGCCCGCTCCTGCAAGGGCTGAACCGGCCGGCCAACGACCTGTCGCGCGGCTGCAGCGCCGACGATATCTATTACGTGATCGGCGTGACCTGCGTGCAGGCGCAGGCCGCCCAGGCCAAGCTCACCGGAACCTCGCCGCTCGCCACCCGGCCATGACGCTTCACGCCATTGCGGCCTACCTGCCGTTGATGCTGTTGCTGGGCTTCGCCACGTATTTCCAGACGGTCACGGGCTTCGGGCTGGGCATGATCGTTCTGGGCGGCGCCAGCGGGTTCGGGCTGGCGCCGGTGGCGAGCGTGGCCATTCTGGTGAGTCTGGTCACGCTGATAAACAGCGCCCTCGCGCTGCCGGGCACGCTGCATCACATCGACTGGCGGGCGGTAGGCGCGGCGACCCTGGGCATCCTGCCATCGGTCGTGGTCGGCGTGTTGCTCTTCGATTACCTGAATGGCACCGCGTCGAACGCGCTGCATCTGCTGCTCGGCGCGGTCGTGCTGTACGGAGGTATTGGCTCGGCGCTGCGCCCCGCGCCGAAGACCGAGCGCTCCGGCGACACGGGGTTCTTCCTCAGCGGCATCTTCGGCGGATTGCTCAGCGGGATGTTCGGCATTTCCGGGCCGCCGCTGATCTTCTATTTCTATCGCCAGCCGCTCACCCTGGTGCAGATTCGTTGTGCGTTGATTCTGTTGTTCGCCGTCACGGCGTCGATCCGCACGCTCTACAGTGCCTTCGCGGGACAGTTGCCCGCGTCGATGATCTGGCAGGCGGCCGTCGCGCTACCGGTCGTGACGTTCGCCACCCTGTTCGCACGCCGTTATCCGCCTCCGCTCTCGAGCGTGACAACGCGGCGTCTCGCCTTTCTCACGTTGATCCTGTTGGGCACCCATTTGATGGTGAGCGCGTTGATGGAAATGGCTTAGGGACGACAACGCGGGCGGCGGTTAAGTGTGTGCGCGACGACCACCAGTGCCGATCCAGTCGACGAGTCGCGAGAGCATCGTCATGTCGGGCGGCGACGTCAGGTCCAGCGCCAGCGAGTTCCGGTAATACGGGCTGAGATCGAGACCCACGCCGAGCCCGAGCACTTCCACATCGCCGAGCGCCTGCTGTTGCGCCACGACTTCGCGCAGGTGATGGTCGAGATAGTGGTCGTCGTTGGCCTGGTTGGTGGCGGCGTCCATCGGACTGCCGTCGGAAATCACGATCAGCAGGCGTCGGTTGACGCTGCGCGAGCGCAACCGCTCGCACGCCCACTCGACGGCCTCGCCATCGACGCCCTCGCGGAACAGATCGGCCTTGAACAGCGACGCGATGTCGGACCGGGCTCGGCGCCAACTCGTCACGGCGTCCTTGAAGATCAGATGCGAGACTTCGTTCAAACGCCCCGGGAACTTGGGCTTGCCGCGCGCGAGCCAATCGGTGCGCGCGCGTCCGCCGTTCCATGCGCCGGTGGTGAAACCGAGGATTTCGTTGGTGATGCCCGCCGCATCGAGCGCCCGCGACAGGACGTCGACAATCATCGCAACCGCTTCGATCTGGGCCTTCATCGACCCGGAACAGTCGATTAGCAAGCTCACCATCGACTCGGCAATCAACGTGTGCTTTTCGAGCCGGAACAGCCGCCGCTCGGCAGGCGAGCTGACCAGTTGCGCGAGCCGCCGTCCGTCGATACGCCCGTGCTCTTCGCCGAACGACCAGCCGTCGCGCTGCGGCACCGCCAGCGCCGCCTTGAGCGCGCGCGCAAGCCTCGGCACGTTGATCGCCTGCGCGACGATGCGCTCGTCGAGCCGTTCGCGAAATTCCGTCAGCAGCGCCCGGCGCACGAGCGTGCCGGCATACAGCTCACGGTCGTAACGCTGGGTGAATACGCAGTAGCCCTGCGCCGACGCCTTGAGCACGCGGCTATCGCCCGAATGCGCGAGCGTGATGCCATCGTCCTCCTGATCGTCGATATCGAGAAACAGCGAGAACGCGTTGCGCACACCTTTTTCGTCCTCGTCGTCCTTGGCATCGCCCTCGGCCTGGTCAGCGCCGGCGGCACGAATCAGGCCCGCGATATCGGCGGCCAGCGCGCGCGCGTACACGGCGAAGGCGGCCTGATCGGCACACGTTCGGCGCATGCCCGCGAGGGCGCCGCCGATTTGTGGCGCGATGGCCATTCGCGTGGCTTCGATGAGACCTTCCGTGTCCTCGATGACCGGATAGCCGGTGAGCCGCGACCAGCCCATCTGGGCGACGGTATAGAGCAGCAGCCCGACATGACTGTCGGCCACGCCAGCGATGTGCATCGCGCGCGACCAAGCCTCGAAGCGATCGCGCACATTCTTCGCCACGCCGGGCATGCCCACCGGGATGAACGTCTCGCAGCGCAATTGCTCCATCAGCTCGAAGAGCAGCCGCTCGAGTGGTGCGTCCGGTTGCAGGCGGCGATGCAACGCCGCATCGCTGTGCCGCAACCGCAGCGCCGCGCCGTCGGCTGCACCGCGCAGCGTCGCCAGCGGATCCGCGGGTGCCGGCAGCGTTTGCAGATGCGGGGCATGCAACGGCACCGGCCGCATGTTCCGGCACAGGCGCGCGCTGCTGTAATGCAGCGCGGCGTCGCCGGTCAGTGCGCGCACCGTCGCCGCGCACAGCGCCTCGCCACGCGCGGCGCGACGTGCCGCCTCGCGCTCGGACATCGTCATAACGCATCGGCCAGCAGCGACCGGCTGCCGTCGTTCGTGGGCAACTCGCAACCGAAGGCGCGCTGATAATACTCGGCCACCACGGCGCGCTCGGCCTCGTCGCACTTGTTCAGGAACGTGAGCTGAAAGGCCAGCCCGGCATCGCGGAAGATTCCAACGTTCTCCGCCCAGTTGATCACCGTGCGCGGCGACATGAGCGTGGACAGATCGCCCGTCGCGAAGCCCTTGCGCGTGAGTGCCGCCACGCTCACCATCGAGTCGATGAGCGTGCGCCCGTCGCCGTTGTCCAGTTCCGGCACGCGCGCCAACACGATGCCCGCTTCGTCCTCGCGCGACAGATAGTTGAGCGTCGCCACGACATTCCAACGGTCGATCTGGGCGTGATTGAGCACCTGTGTGCCGTGGTAAAGGCCGTTGAGGTTGCCGAGGCCGACGGTGTTCGTCGTGGCAAACATGCGGAAGCCTGGGTGCGGATGGATCACGCGATTCTGGTCGAGCAACGTGAACTTGCCGTCGCGCTCCAGAATGCGCTGAATCACGAACATCACGTCGGGACGCCCGGCGTCGTATTCGTCGAAGATCAACGCGACCGGGCGTTGCAGCGCCCACGGCACGATGCCTTCCTGAAACTCCGTGACCTGATGGCCGTCGCGCACGACGATGGCGTCCTTGCCCACCAGGTCGAGACGGCTGATGTGCCCGTCGAGATTCACTCGCACGCACGGCCAGTTCAGCCGCGCCGCCACCTGCTCGATGTGCGTGGATTTACCGGTGCCATGCATGCCCTGCACCATCACGCGCCGGTTGCGCATGAAGCCGGCCAGAATCGCCAGCGTGACGTCGGGGTTGAAGCGGTAAGCCGTGTCGATCTCGGGAACATGGTCATCGCGCTCGCCGAACGCCGGCACCTGCAGATCCGTATCGATGCCGAATACGCTGCGGGCATCGATCAGACGATCCGGTTGTTGGGTTGCGGTCTCCATTACGTCCCTCTCCTGTTCCAAAGCCAATTCGGTGCATCATAACGTTAACCATTTTTAGAAACAATTCGTTCCGAAAAATAAAAATACTGATTGACGACGCCTGATGGCTCATCTACATTTGAACCAACCGAAACGCATCGGAACCCAGCCCATGCCGTTCAATCCGTTCGATGGCCCGTTTGGGTACAATACCGCTGATCCATTTTCCGGAACGGCGCATATGAACGACGCAGCACTTCAGCTCGACTCTCCTGCAGACAACAAGGCGGATACCCCGACCCTGCGGGCGTTTGCGTTGCTCGAATATCTCGTCGCGGCCGACGCACCGGTCTCGCTCGCCGACATGGCGCACGACATCCAGATGCCGAAAGCTTCGCTGCACCGCATGCTCGGCTCACTCGAAGCGGGTGGCCTGGTGATTCGCGAGCCGGGGCAGAAGAACGCCTACGTGATTGGCCCGCGCCTCGCGCAACTGAGCCTGGGCGTGATGATGCAGGCGGGTGCTCGACGCATGCGCCATGCGATTCTTGGCCGTCTCGTGGCCGATCTGGGCGAGACGTGCAACCTCACGATGCTGCACGAGACCGAAGTGCTCTATCTCGACCGCATGGAAGCGCCGTGGCCGCTGCGTCTCGATCTCAAACCGGGGTCGCACGTACCCGCGCACAGCAGTGCGAGCGGCAAGCTGATGCTGGCCATGCTGCCGCGCGAGCAACGCGCCGCCCTCCTGCGCGCCATGAAGCTCCAACGCTTCACGCCGAACACGCTCACCGACCCCGAACTGCTGGAAAGCGAACTCGACCGCATTGCGCACAAGGGCATTGCCGTCGACAACGAAGAGTTCGTGCTGGGCATCGCCTGTGTGGCCGCGCCCGTGCTCAAGGACGACGGCACGTGCATTGCCGCCGTGGCCGTGCACGCCCCGGTCTCGCGCACGTCGCTGTCCAAGGCCATGGAGTTCGTGCCGCGCCTGCAGGAGGCCGCGAAGGAACTCGCCAAGACGTTCTGACACGTCAGACCGCTCTGCGCTGCTCCCGGGCGTCGGCCAGCTTCGCCAACGCTTCCGCCTTGCCGGCCCGCTGCCAGTCGAGCAGCGGTGCGAGCGCCGTCGCGGTCTCGCGCAGCGTGGGCGCCAGCGCCAGCAGTTGTTCCAGCGTCACTCTCGCCGTCGGCCCATGCACGGCGAGCACCGCGCGTACGTGGCCGTCATCGAGCGCGCGCACCGGCACGCCCACCGCCACCATGCCGCGCACGAATTCCTCGTTATCGATGCCGATGCCGCGCGCGGCCAGCCGGTCCAGCTCGGCCTCCAACAGGCTCACGTCGGTGATGGTGCGCGGCGTCATGCGTTTGAGCGACAGGCGCGAGAGTACGGCGCGCCGTTCCGCCACCGGCATCTGAGACAGGAACAGCTTGCCGCTCGCCGTGCAATGCAGTGGCACACGCATGCCCGGATGCATCTGCATGCGCAACGGCTCGTTCGTCTCCACCCGTTCGATGTAAAGAATCTCGTCGCCGTCGAGCGCTGTCAGGTTGACGGTCTCGCCGACCCGATCGACCAACGTGCGCAGCAACGAGCGTGCCGCACGTGTGAAGTTGTTGTTCGCCAGCGTGACCAGCGCCAGTCGCGCCGCGCGCGGCCCCAACGACAGACCTCGCTCCGATCCGCGCGAATCGGGCACGTGCGAGACATAGCCGCAGACCTCCAGCGCCTCGATCAGGCGCATGAGGGTGGCCTTCGGAATCGACAGACGCGTGGCGAGCTGCGACAACGTGTAGGGCTGTCCGGCCATCGCCAATCGTTCAATGACGGCCAGCGCACGCAGATTCCGCGCCTCGTCGCTCGCGCGCAACTCCCCCTCCTCCAGCGTGACCGTCTCGCGCATTGCGCCTCCTTGCTCGCCACCAACACAATAAAAGAAACAAAATATACCAATTATTTGACGATTATCCGCTTCGGGATAACCCCGGGGCTGTCTGACAAACCTCGCGGTACCCCAGTCGATCGACGCATCGAGTCCGCGCGCCAACCCCTAGTAAAACCCCGCAGATGCGCTGCAGCAATCGTCTCGTTCTGAGACGCCAAGCGCGAAATCCGTTTCAGTTCTCCGCCGCACGCGGTTTTTTGCTTGGCATTTACGTACGGCTCGCCGACATTGGATCGAAACAATCCGAAACAAATCGTTTCACCCAATTCGAAGCAGATGCGAGGCAGGAGACAAGTGGTATGGAACATGAGGTCGACTATCTGATCGTCGGTGCGGGCTCCGCCGGGTGCGTGCTCGCCAATCGCCTGAGCGCGGACCCGGCAAACCGGGTGCTGCTGCTCGAGGCCGGCGGCCCCGATAGCAATCCGTGGATTCACATCCCGGTTGGATATTTCAAGACGATGCACGACCCCGAACTCGACTGGTGCTATCGCACCGAGGCCGACGCCAACGTGGCCAATCGTCAGATCGACTGGCCGCGCGGCAAGGTGCTGGGGGGCTCCAGTTCGCTCAACGGGCTGCTCTATGTGCGCGGACAGCGCGAAGACTACGATCACTGGGCGGCACTGGGCAATCGCGGCTGGCGCTATGCCGACGTGCTGCCGTACTTCCGCAAATCCGAAGATCAGGAGCACGGTGCCAACGAGTATCACGGCGTGGGCGGCCCGCTGAAGGTGTCTGATCTGCGCCTGCGCCGCCCGATCGCGGAACACTTCATCGCCGCCGCGAACGACACCGGCATCCCATTCAACGCGGACTACAACGGCGCGACGCAGGAAGGTGTCGGTTACTTCCAGCAGACGGCGTTCCGGGGCTTTCGCTGGAGTACGGCGAAGGGCTTTCTGAAGCCGGCGCGCGAGCGTCGCAACCTGGTGGTGGAGACGCGTGCGCAGACCTGCCGCGTGCTGTTCGAAGGCAAGCGTGCGGTAGGTGTCGAGTATCTGCAGAACGGCGAGCGCAAGAAGGCACGCGCGCGCGTCGAGGTCATTCTCGCGGCCGGGGCGATCGGGTCGCCGCAGTTGCTGCAAAACTCGGGGATCGGTCCGACAACGGTGCTGGCGAAGGCCGGTGTCGCGCTACGGCATGCGTTACCGGGTGTCGGGCGGAACCTGCAAGACCACCTGCAAGTGCGCCTGGTTTTCAAGACCCGCGAGCGCACCCTCAACGACGAGGTCAACAACCCGCTGCGCAAGGCGCTCATCGGTCTGCAATACGCGTTGTTCCGCACGGGGCCGCTCACGCTCGCCGCCAGTCAGGTGACGATCTTCACGCGCTCGCGCCCGGAGCTCACGCGTCCCGACATCCAGTTCCACATGCAGCCGCTCTCGGCCGACAAGCCGGGCAAGGGTGCGCACCGGTTCTCGGCGTTCACTTCGTCGGTGTGCCAATTGCGCCCGTTCAGCCGGGGCAGTGTCGAGATCCGGTCAAACGATCCGCTGCAATACCCGGCGATCCACGCCAACTATTTGTCGGATGAGCGCGACCATCGCGTCGTGATCGACGGCATCAAGGTGGCGCGCCGCATTGCCGCCGCCCCGTCGCTCGCACCGCACATCATCAGCGAGTTCATTCCGGGCGCGCAATATCAGAGCGACGACGAGTTGCTTCAGGCCGCGCGCCAGTTCAGCCAATCGATCTATCACCCGGCGGGCACTTGCCGGATGGGTCACGACCCGATGTCGGTCGTCGACGACCGTCTGCGCGTTCACGGCCTTGCGGCGCTGCGCGTCGTGGACGCGTCGATCATGCCCGAGCTGGTGTCGGGCAACACGAATGCACCGACCATCATGATCGCCGAGAAAGCGGCCGACATGATTCTCGAAGACAGGAAGCAGGCGTCGGGCATGCAGGAGATTCGCGGCAGCGAGGCGCCGCCAGCAGAAGCGGCACGCGTTGCCGTCGTCATTTAGCCAGTCACGTCAGCCCCAACCATTACAAAATTCGGAGACAACCATGAATGCATCGAAGCAGACCGACGCCCGGCAGATGCGCCGTGTCGTCGTCGCCAGCCTTATCGGCGCCACCATCGAGTGGTACGACTTTTTCCTGTACGGCGTTGTCGCCGGCATCGTGTTCAACAAGTTGTACTTTCCCGGCAGTGACCCCCTCGTCTCGACGATGCTCGCCTATGGCACGTTCGCCGTGGGCTTTCTCAGCCGGCCGCTGGGTGGCGTGATCTTCGGGCACTTCGGCGACAAGCTCGGCCGCAAGAGCATGCTCGTGATGACACTCACCATCATGGGCATTGCCACGATGCTCATCGGACTGGTGCCGACGTACGCGCAAATCGGCCTGTGGGCGCCGGTGTTGCTGCTCGTGCTGCGGGTGCTGCAAGGCATCGGGCTCGGTGGCGAGTGGGGCGGCGCGGTGCTCATGGCATTCGAATATGCGCCCAAGGAGAAGCGCGGCTTCTACGCCAGCCTTCCGCAGGTGGGCCTCGCGCTCGGCCTGTGCCTGGCCTCTGGCGTGGTTGCCCTGCTGTCGTACACCCTCACCACGGCCCAGTTCCTGGCATGGGGCTGGCGCGTAGCGTTCTTCCTCTCGGTGGGGTTGGTGGCCATCGGCATGTACATTCGCCTGAACGTGATGGAGACGCCCGAGTTCACGAAGATCAAGAAGGCAGGCACCGAGATCAAGATGCCGATTGCCGAAGTCCTCATGCGCAGCCCGGGCAATGTACTGGCCGGCATGGGCGCGCGCTTCATCGACGGCGTGTTTTTCAACGTCTTCGGTGTGTTCTCGATCTCCTACCTGACGCAGACGCTCAAGCTGTCGCAGACCGAAGCGCTCACCGGCGTGATGGCCGCCGCGTTCGTGATGATCTTCACCATTCCGTTCTTCGGCAAGCTGTCGGATCGCATCGGTCGCACGCGTATCTACTTCTGGGGCTCGCTCGCAACCGGCCTGTCGTCGTTCGCCGGGTTCTGGTTGATGAAGGCGAGCGGCGGCAATGTGATGCTCGTCTGGCTGTCCATCGTGATTCCGCTGGGCGTGATCTACGCCTCGATTTACGGACCGGAAGCCGCCCTCTTCTCGGAACTGTTCGACGCCAAGGTCCGCTACACCGGTATCTCTTTCGTCTACCAGTTCTCGGGCATCTTCGCGAGCGGCCTGAGCCCGATCATCGCGACCTACCTGTTGCAGAAGAATGGCGGGGAGCCGTGGATGATCTGCATCTACGTACTCTGCGCCGGCCTCATCAGCGCGCTGTCCGCGGCGTGGATCGGCAGCCGCCAGCGCCGCCAGAATGTATGGCACGGGGCCGGCGTGACCGAGCATTGAAGGGCCAAGCGCCGCCGCGCCGGGACGGACATCCGGCGGCGGCGCGATGCCGGGCGCCCTAACGCCCAGGCCCCAATTTGGTGCGAAGGCGACGCACGCTGGTGCGATGCGTCGTCTCCCGGGCGAAAAATCGCGGAAAATCAGGGACAATAGCGCCGGCGCCGCCGGGCGCCTTTGAGCACGGTTCTTGCTCATCTATCCTGTACTTAACCCTGCTGCCCCGCGCCCGTCCCTACCATGACCATGATCGATCTCGACGCCCCCGGCTTGCTGCCGCCCCGTTTGACGGCGGCCGAAGACGGCCGGCGCATCGTCATCTACGGCGACTTCACGATTTGCAGCGTCTTCCAGCCGGTTTTTTCGGTCTCGCACCGGCGCGCCATCGGCTACCACGCGTCCCTGCGCGCGCACGACGCGCAAGGTCGCCACATCCCGTCGCACGAAGTCTTTACACTGGCCGCGCGGCACGGCGACATGCTCGAACTGGGCCGACTGGCCGAATCGCTGCATCTGGGCAACTTCCATGAATTCGACGGCCGCGATGCGTGGCTCTTCCTGAGCCTGCACCCCGCCGCCCTGATGGACACTGTCTACGGCGACGCACTCATCGCCACGCTCAAGGCCATCGGCCTGTCGCCGCAACGCGTGGTGCTCGAAGTGCCCGAGCAGGCGGGCGGCGACACCCCGCGTTTCGGCGCCATCGTCGGCAGCCTGCGCAAGGCGGGCTTCCTGATCGCGCTGGGCGGCTTCGGGGCCAAGCATTCGAACATCGACCGGGTGTGGGATCTGCGCCCGGACATCGTGGTGCTCGATCGCGGCATTCTGGCGCAGGCGACCGAGCAATCGCATCTGGCACGCGTACTGCCCGGGCTCGTGTCGCTGTTGCACGAATCGGGACAACTGGTGATGATGGGCGGCCTCGCGACGGATCGCGAAGCGCTCATCGCGCTGGAGTGCAACGTCGACTTCGTGCAGGGGCTGTACTTCGCGGGGCCGGATGTGGACCCCGTTCAGCCGAAGGTCGCGGCCGAGCGCATGGACGCGCTGTCGTCGGCGCTGCGCACGCAACTCGTCGAGCGGGAGCGGGCCGAGCATGCGCGGCTTGCGCCGTATGTGGCGGGCATCGAGGCGGCCGCCGCCCACTTGGCTCAGGGGCAGGACCTCAGACACGCGACACACGACCTGCTCGCGCTGCCCGATGCCGCGCGCTGCTTCCTGCTCGATGCCGCCGGACGCCAGATCGGCGACAACGTGCTGCCGCACAACCATTCGTCACAGCGCGCCAAGCGTTTCCGTCCGCTGCTGCATTCGGAGGGGGCGAACTGGGCACGGCGACCTTATTTCATCGATGCCATGCGCGCGCCCGGCGAAGTACACTTCACCTCGCCCTATCTCTCGATCAACGAGGCTCACCTGTGCGTGACCGCCTCCATCGCCACGCCCGCCAAGCAAGGCCTGCATGTGCTCTGCGTCGATATCAACTGGTGACGGCAACCGTTTGAACCTCGCTTGAAATGCCAACGCCCCCGGACATCTTCCGATGCACGGGGGCGTTGTTCATGGCGCGTCGCCGTGATCAGGCGGCGCGTTGCACGCGATAGCGTTCAAGCCAGTGCGCATACGGGGCGGGCAACACCCACGACGGACGCGCCACATCCAGTTCGCGCGCTGCGTAATACGGCCAGTGCGGGTTGGCGAGCAGTGCGCGCCCAATCATCACGAGATCCATCTGGCCGTCGGCCACCACGCGCTGCGCCGCATGCGGGTCGTCGATACTCCACGACGACGCCACGGCAATCCCCGCTTCTTTCTTGACGCGCTCGGCGATCGGCGCGAGGAACGCCGAGCCCCAGGGAATATTCGCGGTGGGTGTCGAGAAACCGACGCTGACGTTGAGCAGATCGAGACCGCCTTCACGCATCTGCCGCGTGAGGTCAATCGATTCCGCCAGCGTTTCTTCATCGCGGCCGTCGTATTCGAGCACGCCGAAACGCGCAGTGAGCGGCAGATGCTCGGGCCACACCTCGCGCACGGCGGCGAGCGTCTCAAGCAAGAAACGGCTGCGTCCCGCGACGTCGCCGCCGTAGGCATCGTCGCGATGGTTCGCATGCACCGAGAAGAAGCTCTGCGCGAGATAGCCGTGAGCAAAGTGCAACTCGAGCCATTCGAAGCCCGCCGCCAGCGCACGGCGTGCGGCCGCCACGAAGTCGGCTTTCACGCGTTCGATGTCGTCCAGCGTCATCGCCTTGGGCACTTTGCCAAGATGCGCGCCGAAAGCGACCGCCGACGGCGAGATCGTCGGCCAGCCGCGCGGATCGTCTTCACCGATGTGGTCGTCGCCCTCCCAGGGGCGGTTGGCGCTGGCCTTGCGTCCGGCGTGCGCGATCTGAATGCCGGGCACCGCGCCGTGCGCCTTGATGGCCGAGGCAATGCGCGCCATGCCTTGCGCCTGAGCGTCGTTCCACAGTCCGGTGCATCCCGGGGAGATACGGCCTTCGGGCGAGACGGCGGTCGCCTCGACGATCACCAACCCGGCACCGCCACGCGCCAGTCCGGCGTAATGGGCGAGGTGCCAGTCGTTGATGAGACCGTCGACGGCGCTGTACTGGCACATCGGCGGAATGGCCACACGGTTGCGCAACTTGACGCTTTTCAATTCAAACGGGGAAAACAGGGCGGACATGGGTTTCTCTTGGAGTCAGGGGAGCGGCGCTGACGGACGACATCGGTCGCTGAAGACCATGACGGACGTCGGTGTTTCGCAGCGCCTCGACCGTGGCAAGTCGACCAACGCCATGTTAGCCGCACAACGCTATAATGAAAACTATCCACACATTATCGAATTGATAACAGTTCATTATGGTCAATCCTCAGTGGCTCAAATCGTTCGCCACGCTCGCCGAGCTCGGTAACTTCACGCGCACCGCCGACCGGTTGGGCCTGACGCAGGCGGCCGTGAGCCAGCACGTGAAGCATCTCGAAGCGGAGTTCGGGCCGTTGTTGGTGCGGCGACCGCGCGCCATCGAACTCACGCCCGCCGGTCAGGCGCTGCTGACCTATTGTCGCGAAGTCGAGTGTGCGGCGCGGCATCTTCGCTCGCGGCTGGACGATGCGGACGACGATTGCGGTGAAATCACACTCATCACGCCGGGCAGCATCGGGCTGTACCTGTGTCCGATTCTGCTCGACATGCAGAAGGCCAACCCGACGATGGTCGTGCAGCATCGCTTCGCGCCTGACCGGGAGGTGCTCGAAGGCGTGTTGCAGAATCGTTTCGAGCTGGGCCTGGTGACGTTGCGGCCTGACGATCCACGGCTTGCCGCCACGCCGTTCACGCAGGAGCCGCTCGAACTCGTGGTTCCGGCGGGGGAAGACGTGCACAAATGGGAGGACCTGAAGCGCATCGGGTACATCGATCACCCGGATGGCGAGGCGATGTCGACGCGCTTGTTGAGCCGTCGTTTTCCGGGCAATCCCGGCGTACAGAGCCTGCCGTGCAAGGGGTGCACGAACCAGATCGGCCTGATTCTCGAATATGTTGCGCGGGGGCTGGGGTTCACCATCATTCCGCAGTACGCGCGGCAGGCGTTCGCGTCGCAGGCGGCCATTCGCGTGGTGGACTGCGGCCCGCCGGTGGTCGACACGCTATGGCTGATCCATCGCGCCGAGTGGCCGCTGTCGGCGCGCGCGCAGCGGGCGGTGGCGCTGCTGCGCGAACGTGTCGACGCGCCGCGCCCGCGCGCCTTCGGTGGCGAACGGGTGCGACAACGCACGGGCGCGAGCGTGGGCGCGTGAGCGGGCGGCGGGCGCATCGCTCGGCCCGCTCGGCCCGCGCGACACGTCTCACGTTCACGCGGTCGCGGCAGCGGCGATCGCTCCTACCGCCCACCGGTGTATCCTGCTCAGCCCGCGCTGACCACGGCGGCAATCGCCTGACCGACTTCGGTCGTGTTCGCGCTCCCCCCTAAATCGCCGGTGCGCGGCCCGTCCTTGATGACCTGCGTGATCGCCGCGAGAATGGCGTCGTGCGCCTCGCGCGTGCGGCCTTCGCCGCGGCCGATAAAGTCGAGCATCATCGCGGCCGTCCAGATCATGCCAATCGGGTTGGCGATGTTCTTGCCCGCGATATCCGGCGCCGAGCCGTGCACCGGTTCGAACAGCGACGGGAATTTACCTTCCGGATTCAGGTTGCCCGACGGCGCGATGCCGATGGTGCCGGTGCAGGCCGGCCCCAGATCCGACAGGATGTCGCCGAACAGATTCGACGCGACCACCACGTCGAAGCGATCCGGATTGAGCACAAAGCGCGCACACAGAATGTCGATGTGCTGCTTGTCCCACGTGATGTCCGGATACTTCGCCGCCGTCTCGGCCGCGCGCTTGTCCCACCACGGCATCGAGATCGAAATCCCATTGCTCTTGGTCGCCACCGTCACGTGCTTGCGCTCACGTTGCTGTGCGAGATCGAACGCGAACTTCAGCACGCGCTCCGTGCCGTGGCGCGTGAAGATCGACTCCTGCACCACGAACTCGCGCTCCGTGCCCTCGAACATTACGCCGCCCACCGACGAGTACTCGCCTTCGGTGTTCTCGCGCACGATCAGGAAATCGATATCGCCCGCCTCGCGGCCCGCCAGCGGTGACGGCACCCCATCGAACAGACGCGCCGGGCGCAGGTTGATGTACTGATCGAATTCGCGACGGAACTTGAGCAACGACCCCCACAGCGAAATATGGTCGGGCACCGTATCGGGCCAGCCCACGGCACCAAACAGAATGGCGTCGACGCCGTCGAGCTGCTGCTTCCAGTCGTCCGGCATCATCTGGCCGTGCTTGGCGTAGTAGTCGCAGCTCGCCCATTCGATGTGCTGGTAGTCGACGGGAATACCAAAGCGTCGGCACGCGGCGTCGAGCACGCGCAGGCCTTCGGGCATCACCTCTTTACCGATGCCGTCGCCCGGAATCACGGCGATCTTGAACGGACGCGCAGGGCGCTGGGACGTGTCGGTCATGGTCTGCTTCTCCTGAGGGTTGGACGATGACGCTAGGTTATTCCATTCCAACGCGGATAAAATCCCTCAATCGGTTAATCCACTATCCACGAATCGTGAATAAACCTCTACCCGTCACCCCGAATCTCGACGATCTGCGCGTCTTTTGCCAGGTCGCGCGCCGTGCCAGCTTTTCGGCGGCAGCCGAAGCGCTGGGCGTCTCGCCCGCGTACGTGAGCAAGCGCGTCGGCATGCTCGAAGCCGACCTTGGCACGCGCTTGCTACATCGCTCGACCCGGCGCGTGGCCATTACCGACGCAGGGGAACGCGTGTACGCCTGGGCGGAAAAGATTCTCGACGACGTGAATCACCTGATCGAGGATGTCTCCAGCACGCGGCAGGTGCCGCGCGGCACGCTGCGGGTGTCGAGCAGCTTCGGCTTCGGACGGCATGCCGTGGCACCCGCCATGTCGCGGCTGCGCGCGCTGCATCCGCAGCTCAACGTGCGCCTGGACCTGTTCGACCGCATCGTCGACGTGGCGGCCGAGGGATATGACCTCGACGTGCGCATCGGCGACGACATCGCACCGCATCTGATCGCCCGCAAGCTCGCGGACAATCATCGGGTGCTGTGCGCCTCGCGCGCCTATCTCGACGCGCACGGCACGCCGCGTCAATTGAGCGACCTGGCCGGCCATGCGTGCATCGTCATCAAGGAACGCGATCATCCGTTCGGCATGTGGCGGCTGCAACAGCGCGCAGAGGCCGTCGCCCTCAAGGTGACGGGACCGCTGTCGACGAACCACGGCGAGGTGGCCGTGCAATGGGCGCTCGACGGACAGGGGATCGTGCTGCGCTCGATGTGGGACGTGGGGGCGCTGATCGCGCGCGGGGATCTGGTGCAGGTTCTGCCCGACGTGACGCAACCGGCCAACGTCTGGGCCGTTTATCCGTCGCGCGTGGCATCGTCGGCCAAGGTCCGTGCCTGCGTGGAATTCCTTCGCGAGGAATTCCAGACGCAGACGTGAGGTACGTCAAGTCGCGACACCACGCCGCGACACGCGTTGCCATTACTGCAGCGTGAACGACGCCTGTTCGACATGTTGCGAATCAAGCCCGATCTCGACGTTGAAGTCGCCGGGTTCGGCCACGTATTGCAGTTTCGCGTTGTAGAACTTCAGCAGACTTTCATCGATCGCGAAATGCACGGTGCGCGATTCGCCAGGCTTCAGGCTTACCTTGTCGAAACCCTTCAGCTCCTTGATGGGCCGCACGATCGACGCGGCAACGTCCTGCAAGTAGAGCTGCACGACGGTCGCCCCCTCGCGCTTGCCGGTGTTGCGCACCGTCACGCTCGCATCGAGCTTGCCGCCGCGCTCAAGTGTCTTGCTCGATAGCGTCACCTTCGACACCGCGAACGAGGTGTAGCTCAGGCCGTAGCCAAAGGCATACAACGGGCCGGAGTCTTCCTCGAAGTATTGCGAGGTGTAGTTGGCCGGCTTGCCCGGTGTGAACGGACGGCCGATGCGCAACTGGTTGTAGTACGTCGGGATCTGGCCGATCGAGCGCGGGAACGAGATCGGCAGCTTGCCCGACGGGTTGTAGTCGCCGAACAGCACGTCCGCAATCGCGTGGCCGCCTTCGGTGCCGGTGTACCACGTCTCGAGCATGGCGTCGGCGTTGGCCTTCGGCCAGTTCAGATCGAGCGGTCGACCGTTCATCAGCACGACGACGAGCGGCTTGCCGGTCGCCTTGAGTGCCTGCAACAGCGCCAACTGGCTACCTGGCAACGACAGGCTCGTGCGGCTGGACGCCTCGTGCGACATGCCACGCGCTTCGCCTACCGCCACGATCAGCGTGTCGGCGTTGCGCGCGACTCGCACGGCTTCGTCGATCATCTGCTGCGGCGATCGCTTGTCCTGCACGACTTCCGGATTGTCCCAATCGAGGAAGTTGAGATACTGCACCACGCGCGGGTCGTCGGTGATGTTCGCGCCGCGCGCATAGGTCACCTGCGCCTGCGGGCCGAGGGCGTCGCGCACGCCTTGCAGCAGCGTGACGGCCTGCGCCGCCACGCCCGCGGCCGACCAGCTCCCCAGGATATCGATCTTCGCGTCCGCGAGCGGCCCGATCACCGCGACCTTGCCCGCTTTGGCCAGCGGCAGTGTGTCGTGCCGGTTCTCCAGCAAGACAATGGACTTGCGCGCGGCATCGCGCGCGGCGTCACGATGCAGACGGCTCTGCGCATTCACATCTTTCGGATCCTGCGCCGCGTTGCCAATCCGGCGATAGGGGTCGGCAAACAGGCCCATGTCGTATTTCGCGCCGAGGACTTCGCGCACGGCGTCGTCGATGTCGCGCATCGGCACCTCGCCCGACTTCACGAGCCCCGGCAATTGCTTGAGGTACTGCACATCGGCCATGCTCATGTCGACGCCTGCCTCGATGGCCAGCTTCGCGGCCTCGCGGCCGTCCTTCGCCACGCCATGACGCATCAACTCTTCGATCGCGCCGTGATCGCTCACCGTCACGCCCTTGAATCCCCATTCGTCACGCAGCAAGTCGCGCAGCAGCCACTTGTTCGACGTGGCCGGCGTGCCGTTGATGGAGTTCAGCGCGATCATCACCCCGCCCGCACCGGCATCGATCCCGGCGCGGTACGGCGGCAGATAGTCCTGGTACATGCGCATCGGGCTCATGTCGACCACGTTGTAATCGCGCCCGCCCTCCACGGCACCGTACAGCGCGAAGTGCTTCACGAAGGCCATCAGGCTGTCCGGGTTGGCCGGCGACGTGCCCTGGAATCCCTGCACGCTCGCGCGCGCGGCTTGCGAAACAAGGTACGGGTCCTCGCCGAAGCCTTCCGAGGTGCGCCCCCAGCGCGGATCGCGCGAGATGTCGACCATCGGCGCGAACGTCGCATCCAGTCCGTCGGCGCTCGCTTCGATGGCGGCCACGCGTGCGGCGTGCTTCACCACCGACATATCCCAGCTCGATGCCAAGCCGAGGCTGATCGGGAACACGGTGCGATGCCCATGCACGATGTCGTAGGCGAAGAAAATGGGAATCTTCAGGCGGCTTTGCTTGACGGCCGCGTCCTGCAGCGGGCGGTTGTCGCTGCGCGTGACCGAGTTGAACGTGCCCCCTACGCGACCGGCAGCAATCTCCTTGATGAGCTGCGGCTGCGGCATGTCCGAGCCGATGCTGATCAGGCGCAATTGGCCGACCTTCTCCTCGAGCGTCATGCGCGCGATGAGGTCGTCGATGAACGCCCGCTTGGCGGACGCAGACGGCATGGCCGCCGGGGGATTGCCTTGAGCACCGTTGCCCAGGGCGGCAGGCGCGTCGGCGAAGGCCGGTGCGGCCGTGAGACTGGCCGCGAGCGCCAGTGCGGAGAACATTCTCATCTGATAGCGATCCAATGTGGCGCGACGTGTGGATGACCGGCGAGATCGCGCGGCAGTGCCTCGCGTCGTATCAACTGGCGTTACCCATACCGGCGCAACGATCCGGGTGCGTAACTCGAAGTGCGAAGTGCGATACTTTGCCACAATTGGTTTTTCCCGAAGGCGTTCGTCCCGGCTTTCGCGAACGTCGCGATGCCATCGGGCGCGATACGCCCCCCCAACGACTGGAGAATTTCGTGGTTCTGCTTCCCCCCGCCAAGTCTTGGCATCGACGCGGCGCACGCGCGCTCGTGTCCGCCTTCGTCACGGGTGCGGCCCTGCTGGGCGCCGCGTATGCCCATGCCTTCTCGCTCGAGGACGTCACGGCCCGCGCGAAGGCGCTCGCCGACAAACCTTACGTCGCGCCAGTGAGCAATCTCACGCCGGCCTTCGCCAAGATGCCGTTCGGCGACTACATCAAGATCCAGCCGCGGCGCGACGCGTTCGAATGGAACGATCAGCCCTCGCCGTTCAAGCTGGGTTTCTATCACCAGGGCATGCAGTTCAGCACGCCGGTGAAGATCAACGAGGTCGTCGGCACAGGCCCCAACGCCAAGATCGACGAGATCAAGTATGACAGCCACCGCTTCGACTTCGGCGATCTCAAGCTCGACCGCAGCGCCACGCACAATCTCGGCTACGCGGGCTTTCGCGTGCTTTACCCGATCAACGAACCGGGCAAGCTCGACGAAATCATGAGCGTGCTCGGCGCGAGCTACTTTCGTGTGATCGGCAAAGGACAGGTCTACGGACTCTCGGCGCGCGGTCTGGCCATCGACACGGGCCTGCCCATCGCGGAGGAATTCCCGGCCTTTCGCGAGTTCTGGATCGAACGGCCGAACGCGGGCGACAAGCACCTGGTGTTCTACGCGCTGCTCGACTCGAAGCGCGCCACCGGCGCCTATCGCTTCGATCTGACGCCCGGCGAGGATTCGCTGTTGAAGGTGCAGGCACGGGTCTTCCTCCGCGCACCGGTGACCAAGCTCGGCATCGCGCCGCTCACGAGCATGTTCCTGTTCGGACCGAATCAGCAGCGCGATCCGTACAACTTCCGTCCGGCATTGCACGATTCGAATGGCCTGGCCATTCACGCCGGCAATGGCGAATGGATCTGGCGTCCGCTGAACAATCCGCGCAATCTGGCCATCAGCCAGTTCCAGGTGACAAATCCGCGCGGCTTCGGCCTGCTTCAGCGCGGGCGCGATTTCGCGCAGTACGAGGACCTGAAGGATCGTTACGATCTTCGCCCAAGCGCCTGGATCGAGCCGCAGGGCGACTGGGGCAAGGGCCATATCGAACTGGTGGAAATCCCGTCGCCGGACGAGACCAATGACAACATCGGCGCGTTCTGGACGCCTGACCAATTGCCGCCCAAGGGGCAGCCGCTGCAGGCCGATTACACGATCCACTGGACGATGAATGAGCGCGGCATCGTCGATCGACGTCTGGCCTGGGTGAAGCAGACGCTGCGCACGGCGGGCGAGATTACGCAAGCCAACCTGATCCGTCACTTCGACGGCAGCACCGGGCTGATCGTGGACTTCGACGGCGGCCCGCTCGCCACGCTGCCCGCCGGTTCGGTCGCGCCACAGGTCAGCGTGAGCGATAACGCCACCCTCATCGAGCAGACGCTGCAACCGAACCCGGTCACGCATGGCATGCGCCTGAATCTGCGTGTGATGGTCAAGGATCCGGCCAAGGTCGTGGAACTGCGGGCCGCCCTCGTCTCCGGCGGCAAGGCCGTAAGCGAGACCTGGAGTTATCAGCTCCCGCCGTTTTCGGTCGCCAAGCAATAAGTTGCATCCTGCGTCTTCGTGCGGCGGCGTCCTGCCGCCGCACACCGCGCTCCCTCCGCACCCGTCACCACCGCAATTAAACAGGCACTTACGCGCCTTGTTTCCTCCTGTAAAACCCTGAATCGGGCAAATTGTCCTTGCAGTGAATCGTCATTTCGCGTTTACTGCATGCACAATATTGCATAAATAGCTGCCCATCGAGGTGTGTTGAGGCAGTCGGCTTCCTCGGCAACGGTCCTCGGCCGCCCGGATGGGGCCCGGCCTGGTGCCGCTTGCGTCGGTCAAGACATCCCCAAGACTCTCCGCATTTCGACGGAGGGCGGATTCGTTATGGAGACACTCGCATGCGACCTATCGACGTACATGAGTTGGCCGACAACGCCCGCTTGAACGGCTATCACTACCGCATCCTGCTCTGGTGCGCGCTCATCATCATCTTCGACGGCTACGATCTCGCGGTCGCGGGCATTGCGCTGCCCTCGATCATGAAAGCGATGAACGTCGACGCCACCAGTGCCGGCTTCATGGTCAGCGCCGCCCTCTTCGGCATGATGTTCGGCGCCATTGCGATGGGCATGGTGGCCGACAGCATCGGCCGTCGCAAAGCTATCGCCATCTGTGTGCTGATGTTCTCGCTGTTCACCGCCATGGCCGGATTCACGCACGAGCCGATCAGCTTTTCCGTGACGCGCTTCTTCGCGGGCGTCGGCATCGGCGGCGTAATGCCGATCGTGGTCGCGCAAATGACGGAGTACGCGCCGCGTCGCCTGCGCGCCACGCTCGTCACGCTCATGTTCTCGGGCTATTCGGTGGGCGGCATGCTCGCGGCGCTGCTCGGCAAGGGGCTGATCGAAACGCACGGCTGGCAGTCCGTCTTTCTGGCGGCGGGTCTGCCCGCGCTGCTCGTGCCGTTCGCGATGAGGGCACTGCCGGAGTCGATGCCGTTCCTGATCCGCACTGGCCGTCTCGACGCGCTCAAGCAAGTGCTTGCCCGCCTCGCGCCGGATTATGTTGCGCAGCCGGGCGATCAGTTCGCGCTGGCCTCGGCGGATCGCAAGCAGGCTGCGCCGCTCTCGCGTCTGTTTCAGGACGGGAGAGGCGTGAGCACCGTCATGCTGTGGGTCGCGTTCTTCATGTGTCTGTTCATGGTGTATGCGCTCAGTTCGTGGCTCGCCAAACTCATGGCAAGCGCCGGTTATAGCCTCGGCTCGGCGCTCACGTTTGTGCTCGTGCTGAACTTTGGCGCGATGCTCGGCGCCATCGGCGGCGGCTGGCTCGCCGACCGTTTCAACATCAAGTACGTGCTCGTGGGCATGTATGCGCTGGCCGCCGTGTCCATCACGCTGCTCGGCGTGAAGGTACCGACGCCGGTGCTCTTCGTGCTGGTGGGGTTGGCCGGGGCGTCGACCATCGGCACGCAGATCGTCACCTACGCCTACGCGGGACAGTTCTATCCAATGGCCGCGCGCGGCACGGGCATCGGCTGGGCCTCCGGGGTGGGACGCAGCGGTGCCATTCTCGCGCCCATCGCGATCGGCATGCTGGTGAGCCTGTCGCTGCCTTTGCAGCAAAACTTTATGGCAATCGCCATTCCCGCCGTCATCGCGGTCGTCGCCGTGTTGTTGATCGACCACAAGAAATCGGCGTCGGTGCAGCAGCAAGCGGCAACGCAATCGCACGTCACGGCGGCGAAACTCGCGAACGGCGCGGGAGAACCGGCGTAATCTCGCGCGTCAAGGCACGCTCGGCCAACCATCACCGACGCAACGGCATGGCGACGCAATCGCGCGTCGCCATGCGAAAATGCGCGCCGCGGCGGTTATGGGAATGATCGCGGCTTTCAGTGACGCAACGCGCCGGTGTCGGGGCAATCCGTCAACGTCCGGCGCATCCGCGGCACATGAAAATTTCCTTCAACCCGAGCGCCTCAGGCGCCGATAACCAGATATCCGTCCCAACGGACTCTCTGGGGAAAATCAATATGCCGCGTATTGCTTTGCTGAGTGCCCTCGTGCTGACCGTCGCCCAGGCGCCGGCCTTCGCCGCCCCCCTCAACGACGCCACCGTCGTCAATCTCTCCACCCGACAAACCCTCGCCAGCGACGCCGTGTTTCGTGGCGGCCAGACCGCCACCCTCGGCACCGACGCGCTGCGCAACGCGCACGGCAGCTTCGGCGTCAACGTTGCCGCCGGCGCGCTCAACTTGCAGTCGAATCAGCTTGTGCTGGCGAACGCCTCGCGCGTTGCGGTCGATACCCGTCAGACGATCCGCAACACGACGATCCTGACCGGCGTGCCGAGCGCGTCGCTGGGTGACCGGGCCCTGATGGGCGCCTCGGGCAATCTCGGTGTGAACGTGGTGGCCGGCGTGGCCAACGCACAGGCCAACGCGTTGGCCATTCATTGACGACTCGCTGAACCTTCACCCGGCCGGATGACGTCTCGGCCGGGATCGGTCTGTACCGATACGGCTCCCGCCGCGCGACTGCGTCGACGCCGCGCGCTTACCCTACCGCGCCAACCGAACCATCCGCGCCGTCCGCCCGGCCCACCGCGCCAAAGCGCCACGACAGCCGGCGCGCCGCCGCCAGCAAGGCCTGCGCCGGCGATGCGTCCAGCGCCGTCTCGAAACTGCCCGCCGACCCCATCAACGCAAGCACCAGCGTGACTTCCCCCGTGTGATCGAACACCGGTACCGCCACCGTGTCGATTCCGGGCACGGGGTTGCTCTGCGCCGTATCGAATCGTTGTTCGCGAATCACCTTCAACCGCGCGGCAAAATCGGCTGGCGGCGTCGACGCGCGCCCTTCCGCGCCGAGGCCCGCCATGCGCACCGATTCCTGTGCGAGCATGCCGCCGAGTACCGCATCGGGCAGGAACGCCGCGAACGTGCGCCCCATGGCGGTGTTCACCAACGAGAGCACCGTGCCGATGCGCAAGCTCACGTGCTGCGGACGCATCGCCTCCTCAAGCCGAACCACCGTGGGGCCGACCGGCCCCAGCACGGCCATCGCGGCCGACAGCCCGGTGGCGTGAGCCAGCGCAAGAATCTCCGGCTCGGCTTCCCCCGTAGGCGAGAGACGCTGCAATGCCATCAAGCCAAGCTCAAGGCTGAGCGCCCCCGCCTCGAAATTGCCGTTCGCATCGCGCGAGAGCAAGCCGGCACGTTGCAGGCTCACCAGATGCGGATGCGCCTTTGCTGGCGCCATCCCCGCGTCGCGCGCCAGCGCGTTGAGCGGCAGCGGACGCCCCGCCGCCGCCAGCGCCTCGAGCAATGCCCCGGTGCTTTCCAGCGCCTGAATGCCGCGCTGCGGTTTCGCGGGCATCGATGCCACGTCGTCCGGCACCTCGCGCGTTTCCTTTCGGCTTGGCGTCGCGTTCATGCGCCCTCCTTGCCGTCTGCACCACGAGCATCGATTTGCGCGGCGATGTCGCTCGCCGTCGCGCGCAATGCATTCGCCGCCGCGCCGTCCCAGGCGACATCGAGTGCAGCCGTCGGCCCGATCGCGGTGAGCGCGAGACGCAGCCGCCCGCTCGCATCGAACACCGGAGCGCACAGGCTGCTCACCGACGGGCTCGGCGTATTCACGCTACGCGCCACACCGTGCGCGCGTGTCTCGTCGAGCAGCGCATCGAACCCTTCGCGCTCGCTCGGGGATGTCGGCATCTGCTCACGCCACGCCTGCGGCCATTGCGCCTGCGGGGTGAAGGCGCAAAACGCCCGCCCGGTCGACGTCGTCGTGAGCGACATGACCGATCCCACGTGCAGATTCACATGCAACGGAAACGCCGCACGCTCGAAATGCACGACGAGCGGGCCCTGCGGCGCACTCGTGCAGATCGCGACACAAAGCCCCGTCTCGCGTGCCAGCGCAACGACACGCGGCACCGCCGCGCGATACGCCGGGTCGTTCTCGAGATGCAGCAACGCGAGACGCAACGTCATCGGGCCCGGCGTGTAGTCGCCCGACATCGGGTCGCGCTTGAGCAAGCCGAGCCGCGTGAGGCTTACCAGATACGGATGCGCCTGCGCAGGCGGCAGCCCGGCGAGCGCGGCGAGATCGCCGGGCCCCAGCGCCCGGTGCGCCTGCGCCAGCGCCTGAAGCACGCGCGCCGCCACGTCCACGCTTTGCACGCCGCGCGAGGCACGCCCGGGTTGGCCGCTCGCGTCGGCCGTGCCGTCCATCGGAATTCGATTCATGCGATCAAGGGAGGCGGGCTCCCAAAGGAAAATGGCCTAGATTCTAAACAAGTCGACGCCCGCAATGGCATCGATCCCGATGTTCCTCGGGGTTAACCCAAGACGGGAACGTCATTCCATCGCTCACGAAGCAACATTAGCAAATAACGATACTATTTGTCATTGACAAATATTAAAGGCATTTCGTAAGATGGCTTCATCCACCCCATCAGTCGCATCATCCCCGCAGACGAGATAAGAGAGAGACAAGCATGGCCAAAGCATTCGCCTCGCAAGCCGACCTGGAAACCAAGAAGGTCACATTTACCCAATTGTCGGAAAACACCTGGGCCTACACGGCCGAGGGCGACCCGAACTCCGGCGTCATCATCGGCGACGACGGCGTGATGATCGTCGACACGACAGCCACGCCCGCCATGGCGCAGGATCTCATCGCGAAGATCCGCACAGTCACCGACAAGCCGATCAAGTATGTGGTGCTCTCGCACTATCACGCCGTGCGCGTGCTGGGTGCGTCGGCCTACTTCGCCGAAGGTGCGCAGCAGATCATCGCAAGCCGTGGCACGTACGAGATGATCGTCGAGCGCGGCGAAGCCGACATGAAGTCGGAGATCGAGCGCTTTCCGCGTCTGTTCGCCGGTGTCGAAACGGTGCCGGGTCTCACGTGGCCGACGCTCGTCTTCGAGAAGGAAATGACGCTCTTCCTCGGCAAGCTCGAAGTGAAGATCGCGCACCTCGGTTCGGGTCACACCAAGGGCGACACCGTGGTGTGGCTGCCGTCGCAAAAGGTGCTGTTCTCGGGCGATCTGGTCGAGTACGACGCCGCCTGCTACACCGGTGACGCGCAACTCGCCGAATGGCCGGCCACGCTCGACGCGCTGGCCGCGCTCGGCGCCGAAAAGCTCGTGCCGGGCCGGGGCCCTGCCCTGACCACGCCCGACGATGTCGCCAAGGGCCTGGCGTACACGAAGGACTTCGTGACAACGTTGTTCGAAGCGGGCAAGCAGGCCGTCGAACAGAAGCTCGATCTGAAGGGTGCGATGGCGCTTACGCGACGCGAGATGGATCCGAAGTTCGGTCATGTCTTTATCTATGAACACTGCCTGCCGTTCGATGTGACCCGCGCGTTCGACGAAGCGAGCGGCATCACGCATCCGCGCATCTGGACGGCGCAGCGCGACAAGGAAATGTGGACCGCCCTGCAGGACTGAGTTCGCGCCGAGCGCAACATCAAAAGTAAAAAGCGGAACCCGCCGGGGCACGTGCGCCGGTGCGGTGCCGACGATGGAGACATTGCATGAGCAGCATCGATTACCAGCGCCTGACGTTCGATTACCGGCCTTGCGCAGAACAGTCCGGCAACGCCGCAGGTGAGATCCACCCGGTCATCGTGGTCGGCGCGGGGCCGGTGGGACTGGCCGGCGCCATCGACCTTGCGCAGCAAGGCGTGCCCGTGATCGTGCTCGACGACGACTGCACGCTCTCGGCCGGCTCACGCGCCATCTGTTTCGCCAAGCGTACGCTCGATATCTTCGACCGTCTCGGCTGCGGCGAGCGCATGGTGCAAAAGGGCGTGCGCTGGAACGTCGGCCGCGTGTTCCTGCGCGATCAGGAGGTCTACAACTTCGATCTGCTGCCCGAAGCGGGACACCATCGCCCGGCGTTCATCAATCTTCAGCAGTACTACGTCGAAGGCTATCTCTACGAGCGCGCACGCGAACTGCCGAACATCGACATCCGTTGGAAGCACAAGGTCGTCGGACTCACCCAGCAGGGCACGCCCGGCACGCCTGAGGCGAGCGTCACGCTCACGGTCGAGACGCCCGACGGCGAGTATCAAACCAGCGCACGTTACGTCGTGGCCGCCGACGGATCGCGCAGCCCCGTGCGCAAGTTGATCGGTGTGGACACCCACGGACGCACATTCAAGGACCGCTTCCTGATCGCCGACGTGAAGATGACGGCAGACTTCCCGACCGAGCGCTGGTTCTGGTTCGATCCGCCGTTCCATCCGAATCAATCCGTGCTGCTGCATCGACAACCCGACAACGTGTGGCGCATCGATTTCCAATTGGGATGGGACGCCGACCCGGCCGTCGAGAAGACGCCCGAGCGCGTGATCCCGCGCGTGCAAGCCTTGCTCGGCCCGGACGCCAAATTCAGCCTGGAGTGGGTCAGCGTCTACACCTTCTCGTGCCTGCGCATGGACGACTTCCGTCACGGTCATGTGCTGTTCGCCGGAGACGCCGCGCATGGTGTGTCGCCGTTCGGCGCGCGCGGTGCGAACAGCGGCGTGCAGGATGCGGAGAACCTCGCGTGGAAACTGGCGCGGGTGCTCGCCGGTCAGGCGCCGGATACGCTGCTCGATACTTACGCCCGTGAGCGCGAATTCGCCGCCGACGAGAACATCCGCAACTCGACGCGTTCCACCGATTTCATCACGCCCAAGAGCCCCGTCTCGCGGGTCTTTCGCGATGCCGTGCTGATGCTCGCCCGCGATCACGCGTTTGCGCGTCAGTTGGTCAACAGCGGGCGGTTGTCCGTGCCCGCCGTGCTGAGCGAGTCGACATTGAATACGCCGGAGCGCGACACGTTTGCGGGACGCATGGTCCCGGGCACGGCCTGCGTCGACGCGCCGCTCGTCCGGCATGGGCAGGACGGCTGGCTGCTGCCTCGCCTGGGCGGGCGCTTCGTCGCGCTCGTATTCGGTGCGCCGGCGTCGCTCGATGCGGCATCGCTCGCAAGCCTCGATGCCCTCGCGAACGACAGCGTGCCCGTCGTGTCATTGTTCGTCACGCCGGATGCCGAAGCGGCGCAGGACGCGCGCGGCGAACCCCATAGCGTCTGGCACGACGCGCAAGGCCTGGCGGCCCAACGCTATGACGCCGCGCCGGGAACGGTGTATCTGATTCGTCCGGATCAACACGTGTGCGCGCGGTGGCGCAGCGTCGACGCGACGGCGATTGCCGCCGCGCGCGAGCGCGCCTTGGGACGTACCGCCCCGGAAGTCGCGCCGATGCAATGCGCGGCCTGACGTGCCTCGGGCCAACCGCATCGACCCACATCCCGATCCCATCGATCCCGCAGTAAGGAGCCCCTTCATGGCACTCGATACACAACCGCGTCTGACGCGTCCGGACGACTTCTACGAAGCCCTGATCGACATGCACCGAGATCTCGACGAGGCGCAAAGTCAGGCCGCCAACGCGCAACTGATCCTGCTGCTCGCCAACCAGATCGGCGATCACGACACGCTGCTTTCGGCGCTTCGGCTGGCGCGCGCTGGCGCACTGGGCACCGCGACGAGTGGTTCGACGGACGGTCCGCACGCGTGACACAAGCAAAAGCGGGGCGCCCGGCCATCGGGCGCCCCGCTTTGTTCGACGCGAGACCGCGCAAGCAACGCGCGGGCGTGCGTTACACCACCACCATCTGCGAAATCTTCTGCGCGGCCGCGAGCAGGGGCGCGAGGAATGTAGCTTCCATTTCCGCTGCCGACGTCCGGTTGGCCTGACCACTGACATTCATCGCCGCGATCACCTGCCCCGCGCGATTGCGAATTGGCGCAGCGATCGAAATCATCCCCTCTTCCAACTCCTGATCGACAATGGCCCACCCTTGGGCGCGCACGTCGAGAATGCGTTGACGCAACGTGTCGATATCCGTCACCGTGCGGCGCGTGTGCTGACGAATGTCCGCGCGACGCAAGGCGGCGTCGAGTTCGTCGTCGGGCAACGCCGAGAGCATGACGCGCCCCATCGAGGTACACCATGCCGGCAGACGGCTGCCGATCGACAGGTTGATCGACATCACCTTGCGCACCGGCACGCGCAGGACATAGACGATGTCGTCGCCATCGAGCACCGAGGCGGAACTGCTCTCATGCACTTGCTGCACCAGCGCCTCCATGAACGGCTCGGCCAGATTCCACAGCGGCATCGACGTCAGATACGAGAAGCCGAGGTCGAGAATACGCGGCGTGAGCCGAAACAGGCGCCCCTCACTTCGCACGTAGCCCAGCGCTTCGAGCGTGAGCAGAATGCGTCGCGCCCCCGCACGGGTGAGGCCCGACGCCTGTGCGACTTCCGAGAGCGTCTGCGCCGGACGCGTCGCGTTGAACACCTTGACCACGGCCAACCCGCGCGCAAACGACTGCACATAGGAGTCACCCGGTTTCTTGTCGGTGGGGTCGGTAGCGTCGTTGGGCACGGGTGTCATGGAAAAGGCGGATGGCGAAAGGCAATGGAACGGCAAGCGTAATGGATTTGTGTCGCCGGTTCCACCGCACGACACACGCCACCGCGTCGCCTGCGCCAGACCGGCGTTCCCCCCCTCGGGCCGACCCTCGCTTGACGGCCGACAAGAGAAGGCTTACGCTGTTCTTATAGCGAATATATGTTCGCTATAAGAACATTGTGAACCAGACGATGCCGCCTGACAAGTCGCCGTCGCCGGGAGACACTCAACAAGGGTCACGGGCGCGAGTCCGCCAGCCCGATGGAACTGCCCAGGAGGCACGTGTGATCAACAAGATTTACGATTCGCTCGCCAGCGCGGTGGCCGACGTTCACGACGGCGCGACGATCATGATTGGCGGCTTCGGCAATGCCGGGATGCCCTCGGCGCTCATCGACGCCCTGATTGAGCAAGGCTCGCGCGAACTGACCATCGTCAACAACAATGCCGGCAACGGCGAGACTGGCCTCGCCGCCCTGCTGGGTGCCGGGCGCGTGCGCAAGATTATCTGCTCGTTCCCGCGCCAGACCGACTCGCAGGTGTTCGACGCGCTCTACCGCGCGGGCAAGATCGAGCTGGAACTCGTGCCGCAGGGCAATCTGGCCGAGCGTATTCGCGCCGCGGGCGCCGGCATCGGCGGCTTCTTCACGCCGACCGGCTACGGCACGCTGCTCGCCGAGGGCAAGGAAACGCGCGTCATCGACGGCAAGCCGTACGTGTTCGAACTGCCGATCCACGCCGACTTCGCGCTCATCAAGGCGCTCAAAGGCGACCGCTGGGGCAACCTCGTGTATCGCAAGACCGCGCGCAACTTCGGCCCGATCATGGCCACGGCGGCCAAGTGCGCCATCGTTCAGGTGAATGAAGTCGTCGAGCTTGGCGAGCTCGATCCGGAAGCCGTGGTGACGCCCGGCATCTTCGTTCAACGCGTTGTCGCGGTGCCTGGCGCCGCACGCGCCTGATCCCCATCTGATTTCGGAGCACGACATGAACCGACTGACCCGCGACCAGATGGCCGCCCGCGTCGCCCAGGACATTCCCGACGGCGCCTACGTGAACCTCGGCATCGGCTTGCCGACCGCTGTTGCCAATCACTTGCCTGCCGAGCGAGAGATCATTCTCCAGAGCGAAAACGGCGTGATCGGCATGGGCCCGGCCCCCGCCAAGGGCGAAGAGGACGAAGACCTTATCAACGCCGGCAAGCAACCCGTCACGCTCAAGCCGGGCGGCGCCTACTTCCACCATGCCGATTCGTTCGCGATGATGCGCGGCGGCCACCTCGACTTCTGCGTGCTCGGCGCGTTCCAGGTCTCGAAGACGGGCGACCTCGCCAACTGGCACACCGGCGCTCCCGACGCCATTCCAGCCGTCGGCGGTGCGATGGATCTCGCCAGCGGCGCCAAGCAGGTGTTCGTGATGATGGAACACCAGACCAAGCAGGGCGATAGCAAGATCGTCGAGCAGTGCACTTATCCGCTCACCGGCGTGGGTTGCGTCACGCGCATCTACACCGATCTGGCGGTGATCGATGTCGCCCCCGAGGGCCTGCGCGTCGTCGAGATGGTCGACGGCCTCACGCTCGACGAACTCCAGCGTGTGACCGGCGTGACGCTGCTGCCCTCGCCGGCCGTTGCCTGACGCGACACCCCCATCGCCGGGACATCGCCTGATGTGACCCGGCGTTTTTTCATCTGCGAGACTCCCTGCGCGAGTTTCGATTCGGCTGAGGTAGACCCATGAGTGAAGTCTTTATCTGCGACGCGATTCGCACCCCGATCGGCCGCTACGGCGGCGCGCTGTCCTCCGTGCGTGCCGACGACCTCGGCGCCATTCCGCTCAAGGCGCTCATGGCGCGCAACGGCGGCGTCGACTGGACGCAGGTCGACGACGTGATCTTCGGCTGCGCCAACCAGGCCGGGGAAGACAACCGCAACGTGGCGCGCATGTCGTCGCTGCTGGCCGGCCTGCCGCAAGACGTGCCGGGCGCCACGCTCAACCGCCTGTGTGGTTCGGGCATGGACGCCATCGGCACCGCCGCGCGCGCCATCAAGGCGGGCGAAGCCGGTCTGATGATCGCCGGCGGCGTGGAGAGCATGAGCCGTGCGCCGTTCGTGATGGGCAAGGCGGCGAGCGCGTTTTCGCGTCAGGCGGAGATTTACGATACGACCATCGGCTGGCGTTTCGTCAATCCGCTGATGAAGGCACAGTACGGTGTAGATTCGATGCCCGAGACGGGCGAGAACGTCGCGACCGAGTTCGGCATCAGCCGTGAAGATCAGGATCGCTTTGCGGTGCGTTCGCAGGAAAAGGCCGCACGCGCCCAGGCCGATGGCACGCTGGCCCAGGAAATCACGCCGGTGTCCATCGCCCAGAAGAAGGGCGAGGCGATCGTGGTGGATCGCGACGAACATCCGCGTGCAACGAGCATGGAAGCGCTCGCCAGACTCAAGGGCGTGGTACGCCCGGATGGCACCGTGACCGCCGGCAACGCTTCTGGCGTCAACGACGGCGCCTGCGCACTGCTGTTGGCAGACGAGGCGAGTGCGGCGCGCTTTGGCCTGACGCCGCGTGCCCGCGTTCTGGGCATGGCGACGGCAGGGGTGGCACCGCGCATCATGGGCATCGGTCCGGCTCCCGCAACGAAAAAACTGCTCGCTCGGCTCGGTATGTCGATCGATCAGTTCGATGTGATCGAACTCAACGAAGCGTTTGCGAGCCAGGGCCTGGCCGTGCTGCGTCAGCTCGGCGTGGCCGACGATGACCTGCGCGTCAATCCGAACGGCGGCGCCATTGCGCTGGGCCATCCGCTCGGCATGAGCGGCGCACGTCTGGTGACGACGGCGATGTATCAGCTCCAGCGTACGGGTGGTCGCTTTGCGCTGTGTACGATGTGCATTGGGGTCGGCCAAGGCATCGCTATCGCCATCGAAGCGGTGTAATCCCACCACACCGCCTGGGTTTCAGGGCCGGGCGTGCGTGCGGGACTCGGTAAGTCCCGCCACGCCTCGCCCGGGTCCCGTCGGCATGATCGATGCCGGTCGGGACGCGTCTGCCCTCAATCTCCTTCCGTCCTTCCTCAGGTTCCCCTGACCGTTCAGACAGCCTTGGCGACGTCGCGCATGACGGCGTCGAAGAACGTTGTCTGCGCGTCCGCTTCGCTGCGGGCATACGCGCGGTTGATGCCGCTGATCACTGCCCGAATCGATGCGGTCGTCAGATTCGCATCGATGCCCACGCCGAAAGCACTGCCCACGATGGCGTCGCCGGCCATCTCCGCGATGGCGATCGCGCGGGCGTCGGCCCCTTGCGTGAGCGCGCGCTCCTCGTAGTGCTGAACGCGCACAGGCGTACGCATGGCGTGCATCAGGGCGTCCAGCGGTCCGTTACCGGTGCCCGAGACGGTCGTGCGCTGACCGTGAATGTCGACCGTCACGGCGATATGCTGGCGGCCGTCCCGCTCGGACAGCGTGTGACCGACGTACGCGACCGGCTCGCTCGACGCCACGTATTCCTTCTGGAACAGTTGCCAGATCTGCGACGCGGTGACTTCGGCCCCCGTCTCGTCGGTGTAACGCTGTACGGCCGAGCTGAAATCGACCTGCAGGCGACGCGGCATCTGCACGCCATACGACTGCTCGAGCAGATAGGCGATGCCGCCCTTGCCCGACTGGCTGTTCACGCGAATGATCGAGTCGTACGTGCGGCCGAGATCGCTCGGGTCGATGGGCAGGTACGGCACTTCCCAGACGGCGTCCGGTTTTTGCGCGGCCAGGCCCTTCTTGATGGCGTCCTGATGCGAACCGGAGAATGCGGTGAACACCAGGTCGCCGACATACGGATGACGCGGATGCACGGGCAACTGCGTGCATTCCTCCGACGTGCGGGCGATCTCGTTGATGTTCGAGAAATCGAGGCCCGGATCCACGCCCTGCGTGTACAGGTTCAAACCGAGGGTGACGAGGTCGACGTTGCCGGTGCGTTCGCCGTTGCCGAAGAGGCAACCTTCGATGCGGTCGGCACCGGCCATCACGGCCAGCTCGGCCGCGGCCACGGCCGTGCCGCGATCGTTGTGCGGGTGGACCGAGAGAATCAGCGAATCGCGGCGCGCGAGGTGACGGTGCATCCACTCGATCTGGTCGGCGTAGTGGTTCGGCGTGCCGATCTCCACCGTGGCCGGCAGGTTGACGATGCACTTGCGCTGCGGCGTGGGTTGCCACACGTCGAACACCGCGTCGCACACGTCCTTGGCGAACTCGAGTTCGGTGCCGGTGAACGTCTCTGGGCTGTATTGCAGCGTCCATTGCGTGTCCGGCGCGGCGTCGGCACAGCGTTTGATCGTCTTGGCCGCAGCCACGGCAAGCGCCTTCACACCGGGCTGATCGAGGTTGAAGACGATGCGGCGGAATTCGGGCGCGGTCGCGTTGTAGAGGTGGACGATGGCGCGCGGTACGCCCTTGAGGGCGGCGAAGGTGCGCTCGATGAGGTCGTCACGGGCCTGCGTGAGGACTTCGATGGTGACGTCGTCGGGAATGTGACCGCCTTCGATCAGTTCGCGCACGAAGTTGAAATCGGTATCGGACGCCGACGGGAACGCCACTTCGATTTCCTTGAAGCCAATGGCGACGAGCGTCTTGAACATGCGCATCTTGCGCTGGGCATCCATCGGCTCGAACAAGGCCTGGTTGCCGTCTCGCAGATCGGTGCTCATCCAGATCGGGGCACGCGTGATGGTGCGGCTCGGCCATTGTCGGTCGGGGATATTGACCGGGGTGAACGGGCGGTACTTCGTGGCGGGGTGCTTCAACATGGCGTAGTCTCAAGGGTCGGCAAAAGTGGCAACCGGACGACGCATGAACGCAGATAAGCTACGACCGCCGGTTGGAGGAACCGGGGCTCAGATCGGCGTAACTGGGGAAAATCAGCGGTGCTTCAGAGAAGTCTTCAGACGATGCACGCGCGCAGCAACGGACCAAGCCCGGTGGAGCGGGCTAGTAGTCGTAGCGAGAGGGAGAATTGCGCGGTGATCATGGCCCTCATGAAATCACAGAGTTTCGGACGCTGTCAACCATGATGTGTTGTCTCATGACATTTCCCTCGTGGGCCGGCACGCACCGGCGCGGTCGTCGTCGACCCGCGGCCCCGGGGATCGGGCGCCTCGTCAGGGCGTGAGCGGCACGGCCGAGGTGCACTTGATCTCGTCGAGACAAACGCTCGACTTGACGGCACTCACCCCGGGAATCCGCATCAGTGTATCGAGCAGAAACTCGGACAGCGCCTTCAGATCACGGGCCACGACCTTGAGCACGTAGTCGATATCCCCCGTCACGGAAAAGCACTCTTGAATCTGTGCCAGCTCCGCCACCAATCCCTTGAAATTCGACAGGTCGCGGATATGACCGCGCTCCATCGTCACGTGGACAAAGGCGACCACGCCAAAGCCGAGCCGCTGCGCGTCGAGCCGTGTGTCGTAGCCCTTGATCACCCCCATCTCCTCGAGCCGCCGGTGACGCCGCAACGTCTGAGCAGGCGACAGCTTGATCGCCTCGGCCAGCTCAAGATTCGAAATTCGCCCGTGCGACTGCAATACCCCCAGCAACCGGACGTCGATTCGATCGATCTCGATGTCATGCACTTTTATCTCTCCTCAGGCACATATCACGAAATATTAGTGCAAAAACTAGGGTTTCCCTAACACCGTTACGAAATCCTATTTTGCGGTGCCCCCCTTACACTGAGCGCGGTAAAACGTCGCACGTGCGTGCCACCTTCCCACTATTTCAGGGATTACGGCGAGCGGAACGGGCCCGCCGGTTTATCCCAACCCGACGGTCGACAAAGCGCAATTTTGTTGCACTTTCCGCCGTCACCCGGCGTTCGACGAATCTGACACCTTATCCATCACCTGACCCAGCCGAGACGATCATGGCCGACCTGTTTGACAACCCGATGCAACTGATGGGCTTCGAATTCGTGGAATTCGCGTCGCCTACCCCGAATGTCCTCGAACCCATTTTCGAGCAGATGGGCTTCACGCTGGTGGCGCGTCACCGTTCGAAGGACGTAGTGCTGTACCGCCAGGGCGACATCAACTTCATCGTGAACCGCGAGCCGAACAGCGAAGCGGCCTACTTCGCCGCCGAGCACGGCCCGAGCGCCTGCGGCATGGCATTCCGCGTGAAAGACTCGCACAAGGCCTACGCCCGTGCACTGGCGCTCGGTGCGCAGCCGGTAGAGATCGAGACCGGCCCGATGGAGCTGCGTCTGCCCGCGATCAAGGGCATCGGCGGTGCGCCGCTGTATCTGATCGATCGCTTCGAGGAAGGCAAGTCGATCTATGACATCGACTTCGAATTCATCGAGGGCGTCGACCGTCATCCGGTCGGCCACGGCCTGCGTCTGATCGACCACCTGACGCACAACGTTTATCGCGGCCGCATGGCCTATTGGGCGAGCTTCTACGAGAAGCTGTTCAACTTCCGCGAGATCCGCTACTTCGACATCTCAGGCGAATACACGGGCCTGACATCCAAGGCCATGACCGCGCCCGATGGTAAAATTCGCATCCCCCTGAACGAGGAATCCGCCAAGGGCAGCGGCCAGATCGAGGAATTCCTGATGGCCTTCAACGGCGAAGGCATTCAGCACATTGCGTTCCTCACCGACAACCTGCTTCAGGTGATCGACAACTTGCAAATGGCCGGCGTCGAGCTCATGACCGCGCCGAACGACTTCTACTACGATGCGCTCGAGACCCGTCTGCCCGGCCATGGCCAGCCGATCGGCGAACTGAAGTCGCGCGGCATTCTGCTCGACGGCACGACCGAAGGCGGCAAGCCGCGCCTGCTGTTGCAGATCTTCTCGAAGACGCTGCTCGGCCCGGTGTTCTTCGAGTTCATCCAGCGCGAGGGTGACGACGGCTTCGGCGAAGGCAACTTCAAGGCGCTGTTCGAATCGCTCGAGCGCGATCAGATCGAGCGAGGTACGCTCAAGGTCTGAGTCCGGGGGAGACACGATCGTCGGCACAGGCCGACGATCCCAAAGGACACGGCGACGGCGTCATAAGCGCTGCGCCGTGGCGGCTCAACGGTTCCGGTTCGTACGCACACAGAACGAAACAGAGAAGCGCGCCGCATGGCAACGAAGGTAGGGTAAGGAACAGACATGTCCGCCAACGCACCACAAGAAGGCTCGCTCCACCGCGGCCTGAAGAATCGTCACATCCAATTGATCGCGCTGGGTGGCGCGATCGGCACCGGCCTCTTTCTCGGCATCGCCCAAACCATCAAGACCGCCGGCCCGTCAGTGCTGCTGGGCTATGCCATTGCCGGCGTCATCGCGTTTTTCATCATGCGCCAGCTCGGCGAAATGGTCGTCGACGAGCCGGTCGCCGGCTCGTTCAGCTACTTCGCCAACAAGTATTGCGGGCATTTCGCGGGCTTCGTGTCCGGCTGGAACTACTGGGTGCTTTACGTGTTGGTGTCGATGGCCGAACTCTCGGCCGTGGGCATCTACGTCCAGTACTGGTGGCCGGCCATTCCCACGTGGGTCTCGGCCCTCGTGTGCTTTGGCGTCATCAACGCCATCAATCTCTCCAGCGTGAAGTCGTACGGCGAGATGGAATTCTGGTTCTCCATCATCAAGGTCGCCGCCATCGTCGGCATGATCGGGTTCGGCGGCTATCTGCTGGTCTCCGGCAACGCCGGCCCTGAAGCCAGCGTGACCAACCTGTGGCGACACGGCGGTTTCTTCCCGAACGGCGTATCGGGCCTCGTCATGGCGATGGCCGTCATCATGTTCTCCTTCGGGGGACTGGAACTGGTCGGCATCACGGCGGCGGAAGCGGACAACCCGTCGCACACGATTCCGCGCGCGACCAACCAGGTCATCTACCGCATTCTGATTTTCTACGTTGGCGCGCTCGGCGTGCTGCTCTCGCTGTACCCGTGGGAGAAGGTGGTATCCGGCGGCAGCCCGTTCGTGCTGATCTTCCACGCACTGAACAGCAATGCCGTGGCCAACGTGCTCAACGCGGTGGTATTGACCGCGGCACTATCGGTCTACAACAGCTGCGTGTACTGCAACAGCCGCATGCTCTACGGTCTGGCCGGTCAAGGCAATGCGCCGCGTGCGCTGCTCAAGGTCAACCGTCGTGGCATTCCGCTGCTGGCGCTGGGCGTCTCGGCCGCCGCGACCGCCGTGTGCGTGGTGATCAATTACTTCATGCCCGGCAAGGCGTTCGAACTGTTGATGGGGCTGGTCGTGTCGGCCCTGATCATCAACTGGGCGATGATCAGTGTGATCCACTTGGTCTTCCGTCGTGCCAAGGCGCGCGCGGGCGAGACAACGCTGTTCAAGAGCCTCGGCTACCCGCTCACGAACTACCTGTGCCTGGCGTTCCTCGGCGGCATTCTGGTCGTGATGTACCTGATTCCGGACCTGCGCATTTCGGTCTACCTGATCCCGGTGTGGCTGGTGGCGCTCGGCATCGGCTATCGGGTGCGTCAGAAAACAAACCGCGTAGCCCCGATTCAGGCCAGGGCGGCACGCTGAGGTCCCCCCGCTCAATGCCGACGGCCACCGGCGGCAGCGGGTCGCAACGCGTCGCGGTCTCGCCTCGGGGACCAACCACCCGGGGCGTACCCAGCGATACCTCACTAGCGGTATCATCAACTGTTTGGCGCCGTCGGGGCCGCCGGAGCCGCACCGACGGTCCGGTGGCCCCCAGCCCGCATTCCACCGACTTTCTCTCGTTTTTCCAGGAACCGCCATGTTCGAACATATCGATGCCTATCCCGGTGACCCGATCCTCTCGCTCAACGAGAATTTCGCCAAGGATCCCCGTACCAACAAGGTCAACCTGAGCATCGGCATCTACTACGACGACGATGGCCGCCTTCCGGTCATGCAGGCTGTGCGAGAAGCCGAAGCGCAGTTGCTCGGCGAAGTCGGTCCGAAGCCGTACCTGCCGATGGCGGGGCTCGCCACCTATCGCGACGCCGTGCAAGCGCTCGTGTTCGGCGACGACTCGCCGGCACGCGCCGACGGTCGCATCGCTACGGTGCAGACGCTCGGCGGCTCGGGCGCGCTCAAGGTGGGCGCCGATTTCATCAAGCGCTACTTCCCCGGCGCGCAGGTCTGGGTGAGCGATCCCACGTGGGACAACCATCGCTTCATCTTCGAGCGTGCCGGTTTCACCGTGAATACGTATCCGTATTACGACGAAGCCACCGGCGGCCTGCGTTTCGACGCGATGGTCGACGCCATCGACAAGCTGCCTGCGCGTAGCGTGGTGCTGTTGCACGCGTGCTGTCACAACCCGACCGGCGTCGATCTGAACGACGCGCAGTGGGTGCAGCTGATCGACGTGCTCAAGAAGCGCGAGTTGTTGCCCTTCGTCGATATGGCGTATCAAGGCTTCGGCTCGGGTCTGGACGCCGACGCGTTCGTGATTCGCGAACTGGCCCGTCAGGGCGTGCCGGCCTTCGTCGCCAACTCGTTCTCGAAGAACTTCTCGTTGTATGGCGAGCGTTGCGGCGGCTTGTCGGTCATCTGCGAGTCGGCGGAAGCGGCGGATCGCGTGCTCGGTCAGCTCACGAGCGCGGTGCGTTCGAACTACAGCAACCCGCCGACGCACGGCGCGAAGATCGTGGCCAAGGTGTTGAGCACGCCGGCACTGCGCAAGTCGTGGGAAGCCGAACTCATGGCCATGTGCCAGCGCATTACGCGCATGCGCGGCGCGATTCACGACGGCCTTCGTGGACACGTCCCCGAGACGATGCTCTCGCGCTACCTCGAGCAGCGCGGCATGTTCACGTACACGGGGCTGTCGGCGACGCAGGTCGATGTGCTGCGTGACACTTACGGCGTCTATCTGATCCGCTCGGGCCGCATGTGCGTGGCGGGCCTCAACGAGAAGAACGTGGCGGTGGTGGCCGACAGCATTGCCAAGGTGCTGAGCCACGGCTGAGCGTCGCTCGATACCGGAAGCTCCACGAAAAGGGACGGCGCGTGCCGTCCCTTTTTCATTCCAACGCGGCGTGCTTGACGCGCCGCGCCGCACCGCAAGCTTTTCCGCCGTCTTTCGTCATCCGCGTTCCGTGGCGAGGTACCGCCACGACAGCCCTACCCCATCGCGCACGACCTTGCCCGCCGAGCCCTCGGGAAAGTGGGCTGGGAACACCGTGGTTCCGGCGTCGAGCGCCAGATCGAGCAGCCCGCGGCGAGACTCGCCGGCCTGAACCGGATCGAGACAGAACGCCGAACACCACTCGGGACGATAGACCTGCACGGGGCTGTGCATGACATCGCCGGAAAACAACGCGGTCTCCCCGCGAGACGCGATCGAGATGGCCATGTGCCCTGCGCTGTGGCCCGGCGTCGGCAGAAAGCGAATGCCGTCGAGCACCTGCTCACCGGCGTCGGGCACCTCATGCACAAGACCGGCGTCGAGCAGCGGCAACACGCTGTCCTCGAACACCATTCGGCGTGCGGCACCCGGGCCGGTGTCAAAGAACTCGCGCTCGCGCCGGGCGAAGACATACGTGGCGTTGGGAAAGACCGGCACCCAGCGCTCTCCTTCGCGAAAGGTGTTCCAGCCAACGTGATCGACGTGGAGGTGTGTATTGAACACGTAGTCGACCCGTTGGCGATCAAACCCCGCGGCGCTCAAGCGCTCCAGCACCGGGTTGGACAAGCGGTCGAACAACGGACTGAAGGCGCGCATCTTGTCATTGCCGATGCCGGTGTCGACGACGATCGTCAAGCCGGCGAACTCCACGATCCAGAGATGCGTTTGCAATGCGACGCGTCCATTCGAGTGATCGAACGAGGCCGGCGAGAGCCTTGTCGCGAGATCGGCCCCGGCCTCGGCTTCCCAATCGGGGAACAGTCGCGGCGCGGACAACGCAAACGCGGTCTCGAAGATGCCCGTGATTCGGGCGGATCCCACATGAAAGACGGGTACAGACGGCGTCATGTTCGAACTCCAGGACGTTATCCAGAAGAATAAGCTGCGTATGCAGTGACCGGCGCATCACTCGCTACCGGATGCCAATGCCACCGCGGCGCGGCGCGTGGCAAGCGCATAGCAAAGGAAGCTGGCAATCGCCGCGACCGTCCCCACCAGCGCAAGCGCCGTGCCCAGACTACTTGCCGTTCTTCCAAGGTGCTCGTTGATCGCGCCAACCGCAAACGGCCCCACACTGCCGCTGATGGCATTCGTCATGAAGACGAGCAGCGCGATCGCCCGACCACGCATCCGGTTCGGCAGCGCGATCTGAAGCGGAACAGGCGCGAGCGCCATGGCGATGCTGGCGGCGAACGCGCATACACCATACAGCACCACTGCCGCCAGACTATGGCTCATCAGCGGCATCGCAAACGCGGCAGGAATCAGAATGGCCGCGCCGCCCGTGGACAGCCCCAGTACCCGGCGCAGCGCACTGCGATCGGTCGCACGCGCGGCGAGCAGGCCCGCACACACCACACCGAGCACGCCCCCCAGCATGTACGCGGGCGCCGCAAGTTCGCCGACCGTCCGGGCGTCGAGCTGAAACGTGCGCATGAGTAGCGCCGGAAACCAGGCGGCATGGGCGTAAAAAAGTGTGATCAGCGCCACATACGCCGCGAAGTACGGCAGGCAGAAGCGATTCCTGACGAAGAGTTCTCGCATCACCTCCCGCATCGACGGCAGGTCGTCCTCGTCGGCGGCGCCGGCACCTCCGAGACCGCGACGCGCCGGCTCACGCACCGTGAACAACACCAGGGCGCTGAGCAGGAAACCTGGCAGACCGACGGCAACGAAAACGGACTGCCACGGCATCAGCCCATGGGTCGCCAGCCAGGCGCTCGCGGTGTGATCGCTGCTCAGGGTGAACAGAAAGCCGCCACCGAACAATGCCAGCCCGCCACCGACATACGGCCCCAACATGAAGATGCTGCTGGCGCGAGTGACCTTTCGCGGCGCGAAGAGATCGCTGAAGATCGACAGCACGGCAGGGCTGAGTGCCGCTTCCGCCACGGCCGTCCCGGCGCGCGCGAACAACAGTTCCGTGAAGTTGGTCGCAAACCCGCACAGCACGGTCGATGCCCCCCAGATGGCCACACAGGCCGCGATCAGCTTCACGCGATTGGCGCGGTCGACCCAGCGGGCCACGAAAACCCCCGCCGTGGCATAGCACATGGTGAAGGATATCCCTTGCATCAGACCGATCTGCACGTCGGTGAGCCCAAGCGTTTGCTTGATCGGCTGCACGAGAATGCTGACAACCTGACGGTCGAGATAAGAAAACGCAAAGCAAACGAAAAACAGCAGCACCACGTAACCGTAATAGCCGGCACGTTCGTGTTGCTCATCTGCCGGCGTGGCAATGATGGCGGGTTGAGCGCTCATGAGAATGTCCTGTTTGACATGCAATGTGTCGAGATGACGGAGGCGGGGATCGGCGCAGTACGCGTCAGTCCCAGTGACTGTCGCTGGCGAGCAATGCGATGCAGTCGCCCGGTTCCACTCGGGCGAACGTGCGCATGCACATCACCGTGCCATCGCTGCGGAAGGCGATTTCGCGGGGTGCCTCCCACGGGGCGTGCGGATCGAACAGACGCCCCGCCAGTTGCCCCTCGCGCACGTCGTCGCTCAGCCGGAACGCGGGCTCAAAGACTCCGCCCCGCGGCGCGTAGACGTAATGCCTCGGCCCCTGCACCGCCATGACGCGGGTGTCGTGCGACGGTGCCGGGCCGTCCTCCGACGTGACACCCAGCGCGCGCAGAACGCGTTGCAGACCGGCTTCGACGATGGCGAGGTTGGCGGCGTCGCAACCCGCGCCACCACCAAATTCGCCGCAGAGAAATAGTTTGTCGTGGCGTTGCGCCGCAGCGCCGAAAGTGCGGTCTTCGCCGAGCAGATCCATGACCATCGTGTACGGGGCACCGAAGGCGCGAACCAACTGCAGATAGCTTGTGCGGCGCACGGCATCGACGGGCGGCGCGGCCAGCAAGGTCGGCGTGTGGTCGAACGACGCCCCGCCAGCGTGCAAGTCGATCACGACGTCGGCACGGGGCAGCAACTCGGTCTCGACGTAGTGCGCGATCATCTCGGTCGGCGACCCGTTACGCGCGCCGGGAAACAGCCGGTTCAGGTTGCCCTTGTCAATGGGCGACGTGCGCGTGCCGTTCGCGAACGCCGGAAAATTAAGCCCTGGAATCACGATCAAGCGGCCGCGAATCGACATGGCGGGCAGGCGCCGCATCAGCTTCATCAGAGCGATGGGGCCTTCGTATTCGTCGCCATGATTACCGCCCGTGAGCAGCACCGTGGGCCCCGTGTCCGGGCCCGCGTTCAGCACGGCGACCGGAATCGGGACATGGCCGTAAGCAGACCGGTCGTGAGAGTAAGGCAAGCGCAGCGTGCCGGTCTGAAGACCGGTGCGCTCGTAGTCGATATCGGAAGCGATCAGGGAAGCAGAGTTGTGCATGACGAGAGAGTGAAAAGCCAGGCGACGCCTAGGGTGAATTCACTATCGCAGACGCAAAAATGCTTGACCAATGCCGTTCATTGACCTGGGTGATGCCTCAAACGCATCGCCCGAAGCCGCGGCGGTTGCCGCCGCATTTCGTGGTCCCCGTGGTCGTCAAGCCGCCTGAACGGTCGCCAACTGCTCGATGAACCGTTGCAGGGCGGGCTGCGGCGGATGCTGGGCCGAGTGACAGAAGGCCAACGGCAGCCGCACCGAGAGATCGCGAATGGCGGCAAAACGCACGCGTGCCGGCGGCCGGTCGCGGTTCGCATCGTTGACGATCGCCAGCCCGACACCCGCAGACACCAGCGACAGGATCGCCGCCTCGGTCGACACTTCCTGACGAATGTCGAGCGTCAAGCCGCGCTCGGCGCATGCGGCGATCAAACGATCGTAGTACGCGGGATAAACCGCGCGCGGAAAGGCCACGAAGGGGTGCGCGCGAAGCGACGCGATGTCCACGTCTCCCTCGCGCCCCAACGGCCAGTCTGCCGGCACTGCGAGGACGACATCGTGTTCGAGCAGGGGCACCTCGGCGCATCCTTCGCGCAACGCGCCGAAACGATAACAAAACCCGCCGTCCAGCGTGCCAGCCGCGATGGCGTCGAGCTGCTCGGGCGTGTTCATCGGTATCAGTTCGAGCGCCACGTCTGGCGTGGCGCGCTGAAAGGCATTGAAGGCGGCGGGCACCAGACCATCCCAGGACGCGTTCTCGACAAAGCCGATGCGCAACCGGCCGGTGACGCCCGACGCGAGGCGCCGTGCGGTACGGTTCGCGCTTTCGACACGGGCGAGGATGTCACGGGCTTCAGCGAGATAGGCCGTTCCGGCAGCGGTCAGCACGAGGCCGCGCGCCGTGCGCGTGAAGAGCGCCGCCCCGATGGTCTCTTCGAGATCCCGGATCTGCCGGGAGACGGCCGGTTGCGTCACATGCAGAATTTCGGACGCCGCGCGCACGCTCAACTGCTCTGCCACCGCAATGAAATATCGAAGATGCCTGAGTTCCATGGTCTGGCCGAGGAAGGTGCTTCGTGTCTCGCCTGCGCAGACAGCCTCCGCGCGACGGGTCGAAGTGCGAGCAGTCTACCGGAAAAGCCCGACGCCGCCGCGCCCGGCAAGCCTGGCGACTTGGCGGTATATTGGTCGTCCCGCGGCGCTGCGCGTCGCTCCAACACAAACGCATCGATCCTCATGTCCGATCTATCCGCCGATCTGTCCCAGTTTCCCATCACGCGCAAGTGGCCTGCCGCGCACCCCGAGCGTCTGCAACTGTATTCGCTGCCCACCCCCAACGGCGTGAAGGCCTCGATCATGCTCGAAGAAATCGGGCTGCCTTACGAAGTGCACCTGGTGAACTTCTCGACCGACGACCAACTCTCGACCGAGTTTCTCGCGCTCAACCCCAACAACAAGATTCCCGCGATCCTCGATCCCAATGGCCCCGACGGCAAGCCGATGCCGCTGTTCGAGTCGGGCGCGATTCTCTGGTATCTCGCCGAGAAGACCGGCAAGCTGCTGCCCGCCGATCCGGCCGCGCGTTACGAAACGCTGCAATGGGTGATGTTCCAGATGGGGGGCGTGGGGCCGATGTTCGGTCAGGTCGGCTTCTTCCACAAGTTCGCGGGCAAGGACTTCGAAGACAAGCGTCCGCGCGACCGGTACGTGAACGAAGCGAAGCGCCTGCTTGCCGTGCTCGACGCGCGCCTGGCGACACACCGGTGGATCATGGGCGACGAGTACACGATTGCCGATATCGCTACGTTCCCGTGGGTGAGAAACCTCGTCGGCTTCTACGAGGCGGGGGAGCTGGTCGGCTTCGACCAGTTCAAGCACGTGCGACGCGCGCTCGACGCGTTCGTTGCGCGTCCCGCCGTGATTCGAGGCCTCGACATTCCGAAGCGCTCCGCCTGAGCCCCCGGATCAGGCCGGAACGTCGACGCGACGATCGGCCTGTCACTGCGAGCAGGGATGCGTTTAGTTGCGCTCACGCCGGACGTCGGACAAACGATCCGGCGGGCTCGATGCGCCCCGCACGAATTACGGCGAAGCAGGCCCCGATGCGGCTGGCGTCGGGCGCGCCGGCGTCACGAACTGCGTCGCCGGCGACGGTAAGCCGCCCGCCGAGCCGGACGGCAGCGCCGCACCGTTCGACGACGCCGCGCCCGGGCCGTTCCACTCGCCCGGCACGCCCGGAATCGTGGTGCCATATGGCGTGCTCGCGGGCAGACCTGACTCGGGCTGCGCCAGCACGGCCGACGCGACCGGCACCGGCAGCGGCCCGCTATCGCTCGCAGTGGTGGGCGTGGCGTCCGTCGTTGCCTGGACGGGCGCCGGTGCCACCGAATGCTTCACCGGCGCCTTCGCCTTGTGCGCCGGTTCGGGCGTCTTCGTGAACAGCCCCGTCACCCAATCCGAGACGCGCGTCCACCCGTCGCTATACCAATGGTGGTTATCCGGCGCTTCGAACTTCGCATTCGCATCGATCACCTTCGAGCGCAAGGCGCGCGAGAACACGTCGCCGACGATCGGCAACGCGCTGTGCGCGCCCTGCCCCCAGTAATCGCTGCGCAGCGTCACGCGACTGTCGTTGAAGCCGACCCACGCCCCCGCCACCAACTGGGGCTGCATGAGAATGAACCAGCCATCGGCATTGTCTTGCGTCGTGCCGGTCTTGCCCGCCACATCGGCGCGAATGCCGAAACGTGTGCGAATCGCAGTGCCCGTGCCGCGATTGATGACTCCCCGCAGCGTATCGAGCAACGTGTAGTCGTCGTTCACGGAAAGCGCTCGCTCGGCGCGCGCGGGTGAGAACGTGGCGAGCACGTCACCGTCGCTGTTCGTGATCTCGGTGACCATCGTCGGCTCGCGATACTCTCCGCCATCCGCGATGGTGCCGTATGCGCTCACCATCTCCTTGAGTGAGACAGGGCTCGTGCCGAGCGCCAGCGACGGCACCGGATCGAGCTTGCTCTCGCGCACGCCCATTGCCCGCGCCAGGCCGGCCACACGCGACGGCCCCACGTCCTGCATCAGTTGTGCCGTGACGGTGTTGCGCGACTGCGCCAGCGCGTCGCGCAACGTCATGGGCTTGTTGGTCGGCGCGGTGTCGTCGCTCGGTCGCCAGATCTCGCCGCCCGCAAGCGGAATGTCGACGACCTGGTCGACGATGGTGTCATCCGGCGTTCTGCCCTTGACGAACGCGGCGCCATACACGAAGGCCTTGAATGTCGACCCCGGCTGCCGCCGCGCCTGTTGAACGTGATCGAAGGGATCGGTCATAAAGTCGCGGCTGCCGACCCACGCGCGAATTTCACCCGTGCGCGGATCGAGCGCCAGAAAGCCGGCTTGCACCCGGGTCTTCGTTGCGCGCAGATTCTGCATGAACGTCTTGTCGGCGAGCAGGCGCTTCATCGCCGCGTCCGGCGCCTCTCCTCCCGCCACCGCGTTGCGATACTCCGCCGATTCGCGCACGAACGCATGCACCAGCGCCGCGCTGTCGCGCCAGCCACCGCGTGCCGACCAGTTCGCGTCGGCAATACTCTGCAGTTGATTGGCCTGATGCGTGAGCGCCTGCGTGGCCATCGTCTGCAAGCGCGAGTCGATGGTCGTATGCACGACGAGGCCGTCGGAATAAATGTTGTAATCGTGACGATCGGCCCAGCCGATCAGCCACTTGCGCAATTGCTGGGCAAAGTGCGGTGCGGGCCCGGGCTCCTCGGTCTGCCGTTCAAAGTTGATGCGCAGCGGGCGTTTCTGCAACGCGGGGAGCTTCGACGCATCGAGCCCTCCGAACTTGACCATCTGGGCGAGCACGGTATTGCGACGTTGCAGCGCACGCTCCGGGTTGATCACCGGGTTGTAATAGCTGTTGCCCTTGAGCATGCCGACGAGCGTGGCGGCTTCGAGCAAATCGAGGTGGTCGGCCGACTTGTCGAAGTACGTGCGCGCGGCCATCTCGATACCGTACGCGTTGTACAGGAACGGCACCGTGTTCAGGTATGTCTCGAGAATCTCAGGCTTGGTGTAAAGCGCTTCGATTTTCAGAGCGGTGATCGCTTCCTTGAGCTTGCGCGTGAGCGTGGGCGCCCGGCCGATCTCGTCCGGATACAGATTGCGCGCGAGCTGCTGCGTGAGGGTCGACCCGCCCTGCCGGTCGCCGGAGAACGTGTGCAGCGCCGCCGATGCGGTGCGCTTCAGGTCGATGCCATGATGCTCGTAAAAGCGGTGGTCTTCCGTCGCAACCAGTGCCTTGACGACGTTCGGAGATACGTCTTTCAACGGCACCCATTCACGGTTCGCCGGCCGGAATTCGGCAAGCAGCTTGCCGTCGGCCGACAGCACCTGCGCCGGTCGGTCGATCCTGGCGCGCCGGATGTCGCGGATGCTCGGCGTGAATGGAATCAGGATCAACGTGTACGCGACAAGCAGGCACGGCAGCGCCGCGACGGCGATGAGCACGCCCCGGCGCGTGGGGTGACGCACGTGAAACCACGCACGGGCCGCATACGGCTTCAGGGGTTGCGCGAGACGCAGACCATGCCGGCCCGTCTGGGCGACGGCATGCAACAGCGACGAGAACAGCGACGAAATCGGGCGCTTCACGATGGGGGATGGCGTGGCAAAGTCCGCATCCTACCAAAACCGACGGACGAACCCGGCAAGCTCAAGGCACGATCGGCGCCGGCGAGTCCGGTTCGAGCTTGCGCCACACGAAGCCGATATGCTCGCGCATGATGCGGCGCGCCGCTTCGGGCTGGCGGGTACGGATGGCCTCCCACAGTGCAAGATGGTGCGCGAGGATAGTTTCCGACGCCTGCTCGCGCAGATCGAACAGCCCCGAGTTGTTGAGTGAGATGTGCTCGTGGAGCATCTTGGTCACGCTGCCTTGCAGGTGTCGAAGCATCGCATTGTGCGACGCGTTCGCGAGCGCCGTATGAAAATCACCGTCGAGCCGTGACTCGCGCACCGTGTCGCCGCGCTCGTGCGCGTCGACCAGTCCATCGACCAGTTCGGACAGGCGCGCAAGATCTTCATCGGTCGCCCGCACGGCCGCCAGATAGGCGGTGGTGCCCTCCAGCATCAGGCGAAACTCGAGCATGTCCGGACGCAATTCCGGATGATCGCTCACGAGTTGCCGCCACGGCGAAATCAACCCCGTCTGCAGACGATCCGAGACATAAACGCCCGACGCGGCGCGCGTCTTGAGCAAGCCGCGGGCAACGAGACGCTGAAGCGCGGCGCGCACCGTCGAGCGTGCCACGCCCAGCGACAGCGCCAGCGCACGCTCGGACGGAATGCGCTCGCCTGGCGCCCATACGCCTTCGATCAATCGGGTCTCGAGTTCGCGTGTGATGCGCTCGGTCAAAGTGGGACCGCTCACGGTGACGTCTCCTGCAATCGGACAGATGCGTGCGTCGATGCCGACGCGGCGCCCAAGTTGCGACACACGAGCACCTCAATGCCTGGGCGTGCGTCGTCGGCGCGTGTTTTGCCTATGCCGCGATTTTGCCCTGTCGGCTCGCATTCACAGCAACTGGTACGACCAGTTTGCCCGAACGTTTCACGGGTGTCGATCATCGCGTCAGCCGGACGACACGTCCGTGCCAACCGTCGTGCCAACCGCCATTCAGACGCGGCCGCGCGCACGGCGACACCGCCTGACCAAGCCTTATAGCAATCGATCACCAAATCGAGGAGACGCAAGTGGAAGTGTGGGTACAGAACTACGTGCCGGGTGGCACGCTATGGATCGCGGCGCTCATGGCCGCGCTACCGATCATCGTATTCTTTGTCGCCCTGGCGGGACTGCGCATGAAAGCGCATGTCGCGGGCGCGCTGACCGTTGGGATCGCACTGATCATCGCCGTCGCTTACTTCGGCATGCCGGCCAGAATGGCCGCCATGTCCGCCGTGTATGGCTTCGCTTACGGTCTGTGGCCCATCGCCTGGATCATCATCACTGCGGTCTTTCTTTATCGTGTGGTCGTCAAGACCGGACAGTTCGACATCATTCGCAGCTCGGTGGTCTCGCTGACCAACGACCAGCGGCTTCAGATGCTGCTGATCGGTTTCTCGTTCGGCGCGTTTCTTGAAGGTGCGGCGGGCTTCGGCGCGCCGGTGGCCATCACCGCCGCGCTGCTCGTCGGCCTCGGCTTCGAGCCGCTGCGCGCCGCAGGCCTGTGCCTGATCGCCAACACCGCGCCCGTAGCCTTCGGTGCGATGGGCATTCCGATCATCGTGGCGGGTCAGGTGAGCGGCATCGACGCATTCCATATCGGCGCAATGGCCGGACGCCAACTGCCGCTGCTCTCCGCCTTCGTCCCGTTCTGGCTCGTATTCATCATGGACGGCAAGCGTGGCGTCAAGGAAACGTGGCCTGCTGCGCTTGTGGCGGGGGGCAGTTTCGCCGTCGCGCAGTACTTTTCGTCGAACTATATCGGACCGGAACTGCCGGACATCATCTCGTCGCTGTTCTCGCTCGTGTGCCTCGCCAGCTTCCTGAAGGTGTGGCAGCCGAAGACGTCCGCCGCGCGGGCCCATTCCGGCGTGTCGATGTCGGGCGGCAGCGCAGCCCTGGGTGGATTCGGTGGTCTTGGTGGCGGATCGGCGCACGGCGCGACAGCGTCGCCCTACTCCGCCGGCCAGGTCCTGCGTGCCTGGTCGCCGTTCCTGATCCTGACCGGCATGGTCACGATCTGGAGCCTCCCCGCCTTCAAGGCACTGTTCGCCGCGACAGGCCCGCTGGCGTGGACCGTGCCCTCGCTGCACGTGGCCGGGCTCGACCGCCTGGTGTCCAAGGCCGCGCCCATCGTCGCCAAGACAACCCCGATGGACGCCATCTTCAAGTGGGATGCCCTCTCGGCGACGGGCACGGCGATCTTCATTGCGGCACTGCTCTCGATGGCCCTGCTGCGCATGAAGCCTGTCGACGGTGTGAAAAGCTTCTTCGAAACCGTCATGGAGCTGAAGAAGCCCGTGCTGGCCATCGGTCTCGTGCTGGCGTTTGCATTCGTCATGAACTATTCGGGCATGTCGACGACGCTTGCGCTGTTGCTCGCGCACACGGGCGCGGCGTTCCCGTTCTTCTCGCCGCTGCTCGGTTGGCTGGGGGTGTTCCTGACCGGTTCCGACACGTCGTCCAACGCGTTGTTTGCGAGTCTGCAAAGCACCACCGCGCAGCAGATCGGTGTGTCGAACACGCTACTCGTGGCCGCGAACACCACCGGCGGCGTGACCGCCAAGATGATTTCCCCGCAATCGATCGCGGTGGCTTGCGCGGCCACCGGCCTGATCGGCAAGGAAGCCGATCTGTTCCGCTTCACCGTCTGGCACAGCCTGATGTTCGTCTTGCTCGCCGGTGTGATGACGCTGGTGCAGGCTTACTGGCTCACGGGGATGCTGGTGCATTGAGTCGGTCGTCGTTGTAGACACTCGCCGTGGCGCCGATTGTGTGCCGCGGCGAGTGTGTCGTCCCCTGTTGGAGAATCCCATGAAAGCGGCCTTGTTCGTCCCCTGTTTCATCGATGCCCTGTTTCCCGAAGTCGGCATCGCCACGCTGGAGTTGCTGGAGAAACTCGGCGTGAGCGTCGATTACCCGCGCCGTCAGACCTGTTGCGGACAGCCGTTGGCCAACAACGGCTGCGAAGCCGACGCCGCGGGCGCCGAGTCGCTCTTCGTCGACAACTTCGCCGGTTACGACTACATCGTGGCGCCGTCGTCGAGTTGCGTGCATCACGTGCGCAAGCACCTGAGCGCAGCGGGCGAGTCGGAGCGCACGGCCGCCGTTCGCGCCAACACCTACGAACTCACCGAGTTTCTCCACGATGTGCTCAAGGTCCGCCACTTTCCCTGGGCCGAGTTTGCGTACACCGTCGGGCTGCATAACAGTTGCAGCGCCATCCGCCACCTGCATGCGGCGTCTGCCAGCGAGATTCCCGGCGAGCCATGGTCGAAGGCCCGCACGCTGCTCGACGGCGTGCGCGGCATCCGCTTCGCGGCGCCGCGTCGTCCCGACGAATGCTGTGGCTTCGGCGGCACGTTCTCCGTGTCCGAGCAGGCCGTCTCGGTCAAGATGGGGCAGGACAAGGTGCAGGACCACCTCGACGCTGGCGCGCAGTTCATCGTCTCCGCCGACATGTCTTGCCTGATGCATCAGAAAGGTTGCGCGGCACGCGCGCAGACACCGATGCGCTTCCTGCATATCGCTCAAGTCCTCAATGGCGTCGACCTCGACACCCTCGCGCCGGCGGCGCATGCGCAGGTGACGGCATGAGCCGGGCCGAGCGCGTGAATCACGCCAGACAGGCCGAGGCGTTTCTCGCGAAAACCGCGCACGTGGCATTTCACGACAAGCGCCTGTGGGATCTGCGGATGAAGCGCGACGCGCAGGCCGCCTCCATTGGCGAGTGGGAAACACTGCGCACCCTCGCGTCGCAGATCAAGGAACACACGCTCTCGCGATTGGGAGACTACCTCGACCAATTCTCGACACAAGCCGAAGCCAATGGCGTAAAGGTTCATTGGGCGCTCGACGCCGCGGCGCACAATGCCATCGTCCACGGCATTCTTGCGGCGCATGGCGTCAAGACACTCGTCAAGAGCAAGTCGATGCTCACCGACGAATGCGAATTGCGCGAGTATCTCGAACCGCGCGGCATCGAAGTCATGGAGACCGATCTTGGCGAGCGCATTCAGCAGCTCGACAAGCAGCCGCCGTCGCATGTCGTCGTGCCTGCTGTGCACAAGCTGCGGGGCGACGTCGCAAAGCTGTTCGGCCGCACGCTCGGCACCGATCCCGACAACGACGACGTGCACTATCTGGCCGAGAGTCAGCGTCAGACCACGCGTCCGGCGTTTCTCGAAGCGGGCGCCGGCATGACCGGCTGCAACTTCGCCGTCGCGGAAACGGGCACGGTCGTGGTGTGCACCAACGAGGGCAATGCCGATCTGTCGGCCAACGTACCGCCGGTGCACATCGTGTCCATCGGCATCGAAAAGCTGATTCCGCGCACGGCCGACCTCGGTGTTTTCATCCGCTTGTTGTCGCGCAGCGCCCTCGGGTCGCCCATCACCCAATACACGTCGCACTTTCGCGCGCCGCGTCCGGGTACGGAGATGCATTTCGTCATCGTCGACAACGGCCGCTCGGCGCGTCTCGCGATGGACGACTTCTGGTACTCGCTCAAATGCATTCGCTGCGGGGCCTGCATGAATACGTGTCCGGTCTACCGACGCAGCAGTGGCCTGTCCTACGGCAGCACTTACGCGGGCCCGATCGGCGCCATTCTCAATCCCGCCTCCGACCTCAAGCGCTACAGCGCGCTGCCGTTCGCATCGACGATGAATGGCAGCTGCACCAACGTCTGCCCGGTGCGCATCAATATTCACGAGCAGTTGTACAAGTGGCGGCAGATCGTGGCAGAGGAAGGTGAATTGCCCCGCGTCAAGCGCAGCCTGATCAAGGTCGCGGGCAAGCTGCTCGCCAATCCGGTGCTGTATCGCACATCGATCAAATCGATGAACGTCGCCCTGCACCGTCTGCCGAACCTGGTGCTCTACAACCCCCTCAACACGTGGGGCAAGGGGCGCGATCTGCCCGACGCCCCTACCCAGACCTTCCGCGACTGGTACGACGCCAATCGAACATCGCGCGACGCGACAAGCAAGGAGACGCCATGAGCACGTCCCGCAACGAATTTCTCGTGCGCGTGCGCGCCGCGCAGCGCGTATCGCTGCGTGATGACGAACGGACTGTCGACGGGGCGTACGAACCGTTTCCCTTGCCCGTACTGCCGGTCTTCGAGACACCCGAGGGCGACCGGTGCGAGCGCTTTGGCCTGAATCTCGTTGCGATGGGCGGCAAACTCGCGACGCTCGACCACGCGCATGAGCTGCCCGGGTGGCTTGCCGAGCGGTTCCCCGGCGTGACGCCCGTCACCGCAACGGCGGAGGCCGCCTCGGCGGCACCGCTTGACGTCGCGCGCGCGCCGGCATCGCTGCATGACGTCGACGTCGCCATCGTGCGTGCGCGCTTCGGCGTTGCGGAGACCGGCTCCGTCTGGCTCTCCGAGCAGGAGTACGGAGTGAACGCGCTCGGCTATCTCGTGCAGCATCTCGTGGTGTTGCTCGACCCACGCGACATCGTCGATGGCCTGCAGGACATCTATCGATTGCCCGACTTTGCGTCGGCGCGTTACGCGGTCCTCGTCACCGGACCGTCCGCAACGGCCGATATCGAAGGCGTGCTGATTCAAGGCGCCCAGGGCGTGCGTTCCCTCACGGTAGTGTTGCTGCCTCGCGACTGAATGCGTCCCAACGCAGCTCGGCGCCGCGACGCTTTGTCGCACAGCGCCCCTGCGTTCTCCCGCACTTGACGCGCATCAAGTTCGCCACGGAAGGCGGCTTCTACCATCGGTCGGGCTCACTCACGACTATGGAAACCACCATGAAGCTCTCTCTTGGCGCTACGGCCATCGCCGCCGCATTCGTCAGCTGTGCCGCCGTCTTCAGCCCATTCGCGGCGGCACAGGCAACGTCACAAACGACCGACAACGCCCCGGTCGAGTCAGCCAAACGCTTCGGCTTCATCAAGGACAGCTCGCAAGGGATTTACGCCGGCGACATCCTCGCACGCGTTCGCGTCATCGGCATTTTGCCGGACTCGCATGCAAGCGGCAGCGTGTTGCCAACGCTGGGGGTGAGCGTGAACAACGCCATCGTGCCGGAGCTGGATTTCAGCTACATGATTCTCGACAACGTTGGTGTTGAACTGATTCTTGGCATGTCACGTCATCAACTGACGTCCAGCATCGGGAACCTCGGCAGCCTGAACGTATTGCCACCGACGCTGCTGCTTCAATACCACTTTAATCATGCGGGCAAGGTACGTCCGTATGTCGGTGCAGGCGTCAACTACTCGCGCTTCTGGAACAGCAACCTGCAGGCGGGCGGCACGCCGATCTCGATCACGAACCACAGCTTCGGTCCGGCACTGCAAGCGGGTGTGGACGTTCAAATGACGAAGCATCTGTTCGTCAACATCGATGTCAAGAAGGTCTGGATGAAGACGGATACCTCGCTTGGCGGCACCGATCTGGGCACGCTCCACATCGATCCGTTGATCGTTGGCGTGGGGCTTGGCGTAACGTTCTGATACCCCTGCGGGCGCGCAAGAGAAACGTTCGGGTCAAACGCCGAAACGCGCTGGCCGTTACAAACGGCCAGCGCGCTCGCCCGTGCCTTGCTGGGCAGCACCGCACCCGCACACACGCGGCGCCCGGGGAGGCGCCGCGCAATGTCCCCTCAGAGCGGGCGACGCAAAAATCCCTTTTAAAGCATGCGTCGCAACGTATCGTCGCGACGGAAGTAGTGGTGCCACAGCGCCGCCAGCGCATGGAAGCCGATCACCCAATAGAACGCGTTGCCGATCGTCTCGTGAATCTCCTTGATCGAACGCCCCGTCTGTTCGTCTTTCGCAATGAACTGCGGCAGCGCGATATCCAGGCCTGGAATCGTGAGCGGATGCCCCTGGGCATTGAGCGTCAGATAGCCCAGCACCGGCTGCGCAAACATGAACAGATAGAGCAGCAGATGTGCGGCCGACGACCCGGCTCGCGCCCACCACGCTTGGCCTGGCAGCGCCGCCGGCGCGCCCTTGATCAATCGAATGAGCAAGCGCGGCACGGCCAGCACCAACACCGCGAGCGCAGCCCATTCGTGAATCGTGAGTGATAACGCACGTGGCGCACTCCCTCTCGGCAAATAGCCTTTGATAATGACGGCGGCATAGGCGATCACAATCAGCAATGCGATCACCCAGTGAAAGAAAACCGAGGTCGGCGCGTACCGCTCACCGGGCAAGAGCGACGAACCGCGCGAGCGGAACTTGATCGTGTTATCCATCTGGGGAGTTCCTCGAGTTTGGGGTCCCCCATTATCGCGTTCGTCCCGCGACAAGAAAAGGTCGCCAATTGTCACATTTGTTACCCAACGTTCCCCCCTGACATTCGGAATCCTCCTTCCCATAGGTAGATCGACTATGCCGACAATACGTCTGAAGCGCGCCCCCACTCGATGTTCGCGCCGCGCTGCGATGAACCTCCTTGGCCGACGCACGCTCGGTCGGCCTTTAAGCCCCGCTCGCGGGGCTTTCTTTTTTGCCCGTAACGCTCGCCCCCCTTTTCTTCCGCCCCCTCCTGTCCTCGCAGGTCCGATGCACACGACGGGAGCCATCACCGAGCCGTCTCGCTGCGGAGCAACAATCGCCATGTACATCGGTGAAATCAGCTTATCGCGGCGATGCGACGATAGGGCTGTGAACTATCCGAGAGAATCGGTGCACAAACGCAAAAGCGGCAATTTCCGAACGGTGCTTCAGGCGAGTCCGAGTCAAACGATCGGACGACACCGCAAAGTGTTGCGTGAAGCCCTCACGGCACTGGTCATCGCTCGACTTGCGGGCCGATAATGGTGACCAGGATTACGGAGGACAGACCATGCGAAAAATCGCGCTGCCCCAGGGCGACACCGTGCCGGTACTCGGCCAGGGGACTTGGATGATGGGCGAGAAGCCGGAGCGGCGTCGCGAGGAGATCGCGGCGTTGCAACTGGGTGTCTCGCTGGGCATGACGCTGGTCGATACGGCCGAAATGTATGGAGAAGGGGCGACCGAGTGTCTCGTGGGCGAAGCGCTCGACGGACTGCGCGATGAAGTATTTCTCGTGAGCAAGGTCTACCCGCACAATGCCTCGCGACGTGGCGTGATCGCCGCTTGCGAGCGGAGTCTGGAACGCCTGCGCACCGATCGCCTCGACCTCTACCTGCTGCACTGGCGCGGCGACGTCCCGCTCGAAGACACGATTGCCGGCTTCGAAGCACTGCGTGAAGCGGGCAAGATCCGGCACTGGGGCGTGAGCAATTTCGATACGGACGACATGGAAGACTTGTTCGAGCTGCCCGGCGGCGACCAGTGTGCGAGCGATCAGGTGCTGTACAACCTTTCGCGGCGCGGTCCCGAGTATGACCTTGTCCCGTGGCTGGCGGCGCGCGGTCTGCCGATGATGGCGTATTCGCCGATCGAACAGGGACGGCTGCCGGCAAAAGGCGCACTCGACGACATCGCCGCCGCGCGCCATGTCGCACCGCTGCAGATTGCGCTTGCCTGGGTGCTGAGCCGCCCGGGCGTCATCGCCATTCCCAAGGCGAGCACGGACGCTCACGTACGCGCCAATCGTGCTGCCCATGACATCGATCTGACGGCGGAGGAACTATTACGAATCGATCATCAGTTCGAAGCGCCGTCGCGAAAGCGTCCGTTGGAAATGATCTGAACACATTCCTGAATTTTGAAGGCGTTCAGGGGTACGTACTTAACCCGGTACACTAGGCGCTTTCGTGTTTTCGCAGGGCGGCTTCATGAATGATTCACGTCCCGTCGTCGTTATCGGGGGCGGTTTGGTCGGCGTATGTACGGCCGCGTATCTTCAACGCGCCGGACACGCGGTGGTGATCGTCGACCGGCAATCGGCACGCCAGGCGGCGTCGCTTGGCAATGCGGGCTGCATCAATGGCTCGTCGGTCGTGCCCATCGCCATGCCCGGCGTGCTGTGGCAGGTACCCGGCTGGTTGATGCAACCGGAGGGTCCGCTGGTGCTGCGTTGGGGGTACCTTCCGCGCATGGTGCCATGGCTGATGCGCTTCGTCGCCGCCAGTCAGCCCGCACGTGTCACCGCGCAGGCGCGCGCGTTGCGCGCACTGCTCGGCCCCGCGCTCGACGCCTATCAACCGTTGCTTGACGATGCGGGCGCAAACGATCTCGTCACGCGTCGCGGCTATCTCATCGCCTATTCCAGTCAGAAGGGTATGGTGGGCGACGAAGGCGGGATGGCGCTGCGCCGCGACAACGGCGTGCACATCGAAACGCTGGATGCGAACGCATTGCGCGAGTTCGAGCCCACGCTATCGCATGACTTCGTCGGTGCCCGCTATATCGGCGAGACCGGCCACACGCCCGATCCCGGCGCGCTGTTGGCGCGCTTGACGGCGCAAGTGGTCGCGCGGGGCGGGCGAGTTGTCGATGCTGCCGCCACCGCCATCGAGACCAATGGCGCGCAGGCCGTGGCCGTGCACACCAACCGGGGCCGCGAAAGCGCAAGCGCCGTAGTGATCGCGGCCGGTGCATGGTCCGCACCGCTTGTGCGCCAATTGGGCGACACCGTTGTCTTCGACACCGAGCGCGGCTATCACGTGGAAATTCCGACGCCGCACGAGATGCCCTCACGTCCCGTCATGTGGGCCGAAGGCAAGCTGTTCGCCACACCGATGAACGGCCGTCTTCGCGGTGCGGGCACGGTCGAACTGGCCGGTCTGCAAGCCTCACCGAACTGGCGGCGCGCCGATCTGCTGCTCAATCAGTTGCACAAGATGTTCCCCGGCGCAGTGAACGGGACGAAGCCGACACAGTCGGTCGACGGTGCACGCTGGCAAGGATTCCGCCCCAGCACGCCCGATTCGCTGCCGGTATTGGGCGCGGCGTCGAAGGTGCCTAACGCTTTCTATGCATTCGGCCATGGCCACGTAGGTCTGACCGCCGCCGCCTCGACGGGACGCACGATTGCAGCGCTGGTGTCCGGCGAGCGGCCCGCCATCGACCTCTCGCCCTTCTCCATCGGCCGCTTTCGCTGACGGGGCAGGATCAGGCGGAGGACAGCGGGCGTGATCGTTGCGCCCCCTCCTTCGCCAATCCTCACGACGCGCTGCGTATCGTCATGACTTGCAGACGGACGCGACGATATCGCACGAGCGCAGGCGCAGCGCGGGATCGTAGATGTCGGTGACGAGCATCAGCTCATCGGCCTGCGTACGCTCGACCAGATCGGACAGACCGGCCCCCACCCGCTCGGGGCCACCCACCACGGCCACGCCGAGGAACGCTTCCACCGAGTGCCGTTCGGCCGGATCCCAGCGCGCGTCCATATCGTTCACGGGCGGCTGCAATTTCAGGCTTTGCCCGCGCATGAGCGCCAAAATCTTCTGCTGCGCGGACGTTGCGAGAAATGCCGCTTCCTCGTCCGTGGGCGCGGCCACGACCGGCACGCCCACCATTACGTAGGGCTTATCCAACGCTGCCGAGGGACGGAATCGCTCGCGGTAAAGCCGAAGTGCGTCGAACAGGAACCGCGGGGCGAAGTGCGACGCGAACGCATACGGTAGCCCCAAATGCGCCGCGAGTTGCGCGGAAAACAACGACGAGCCCAGCAACCACACCGGAATATCGCTGCCCGCGCCGGGCGTTGCGACAAGCCGTTGTCCGGGCTGCGCGGGCGCAAGCAGCGCGCGCAATTCGGCGACCTGCTCGGGGAAATCGTCGCCATCGGACAATCGGTCGCGACGCAGCGCGCGCATGGTGGCCTGGTCCGCACCGGGTGCGCGCCCCAAGCCCAGATCGACACGCCCCGGATACAGCGCGGCGAGCGTGCCAAAGTTCTCGGCAACGACCAACGGCGGGTGGTTCGGCAACATCACACCGCCCGACCCCACGCGAATACGCGACGTCTTGCCTGCAACGTGACCGATCAACAGCGCCGTCGCCGAACTCGCGATGCCGTCCATGTTGTGGTGTTCGGCCAGCCAGAACCGCGTGAAGCCCAATCGTTCAACGTGCTGCGCCAGTTCCGTGGATTGTTTCAGGGCATCGGCCACCGTGCCGCCGGCACGCACCGGCACCAGATCCAGCATTGAAAGGGCCGTCTTCGACAAACTGCTCATGGGAGTCTCCAAGTTCCTGCGCGCGCCCACTCCGCATGTCGACCCGCAGGCTTCCAGGCTCCCTCACACCGGATGACGCGCACCATCGCCACAAAGTATAGTGACGAAGGTCCCAAATCCCCAGTAGGCACCTTTCAGTTGAATAGTCACCAATTAGTAACCATGAACAAACTTGCCCCATTCGTTTTCGAGGAAACCTGCGTGCCGCGCCGCGTGCTGGAGCTCTTCAGCGTGAAGTGGACGAGCATGGTGTTGTACGCGTTGCAGTGCGGCACCACGCGCACGGGGGAACTACAGCGCCGCTTGCCGGGGATTTCCAAGAAGATGCTCACGCAGACGTTGCGCGAACTCGAACGCGACGGTCTGATTCACCGCGAGGTGTTTGCCGTCGTGCCGCCCAAGGTCGAGTATTCGCTCACGCCGCTGGGTGAATTGTTCATCGAGCCCATCGAGATGCTCTACCGCTGGGGCAATCAGCACGCCGACGTACTCGCCCAACTGAGCCTGCGCCGCGGCAAGCGGGCACAGGCTCAGGATTCCGGGGATTCCGGGGACGCTACCGACACGACGGCCCCATAAGATCAACGATTCAGCAACCGTCCCAGACGCATCATCGTGACATTCACGCCAAGGTGCCGCATCGACGGTTGCACGATGACGCAGTTGTCATAGGGCGTGACGATCACCTCGTCGCCATCGCGGGCGATCTCGGTGCCGGCCTTCTCGATCACTTCGAGCCCGGTGAACGGCTGCGAGAAGCGGAAGTCCATCGAGCGCGCCACAACCGGCTGCGTGATTTCCACGAACTTCTGGCGGGCGGGCTGCGTCTGCGTCAGGTACGGCGCCATGTCGGCTTCGGCCACGACGCCCGCATGAATCAGGAAACGCGCCGCGCAATCGAGCGCGACATCGCGGGCGCTCCCCGCGAAATGCTGACCGGTTTCGATCAGCAGTGCGTTCTTCGGGCTGGCCGGGTCGCCGAAGCCACCGTAATCGCGCATGCGCGTGCCATTGGCGTGCCCCTTGTCGACGATCACGTGCTCGGGCGTGCCGAGTTCGGCGGCGAGGGCGATCGCCTTCTCCAGCGGACCGGTCATCATCAGCGGCGCGGACGCCTCGTGCATCGAGTGGATGTCGAGCAGCAGATCGACCGTGTCGATGAACGGACGCATCGCACGGGCACGCGCGAGCTCGCGGCTCTGACGCGCTCCGTCGAGCGTCGATGGCGTCCAGACGCGGTTCATGTCTTCGTCGAGGAAACGGGTAGCGTCGGCATTCTCCGCGCTGAATAGCGCGTACGCACCGATATTGCCGAAGCCGAGCGACAGACGGCCCGCCGTGGGACGCACACCGGCGGCAAGCAACGTATCGACCGCGATGGCGCCGCTCACTTCGTTGCCGTGCGTGAGCGCGAGAATCATCACGTGCTTGCCGGGCTTGCCGCTGTCGAACGAATGTAGGTAGTCGATGCCAGTGTTGCCTTCGCGCCAGCGGGCGATGTCGGGGAACGAGACTTCGATGGGGTACGCCGGCAGGGCGGCGCGGATCGCTTCAAGCGTGGTCATGAAAATGCTCCACAGAGGATGTCGCGAACGACGACGTCTCGGCAGGGAATGGCGAACGATGTCGTTGCGGCGGGATTCAGTTCATCGGACGATGGCGCCGGTGCAGGAAGTGCATTGCATGCCGATCGTCCGGGGCGTCGATCAAACCTTGGATACGCGGGGCGAGCCGTGCGTCATGCCGGCGATCTTGCCGGCGCGCACCCGGCGGCCGAGCGATATCACTGCGGTAACGCTGAGTACGGCGGTCGCCATCACGTAGAAGCTCGGCGCGAGCTTGTTGTGCGTGGCATCGATGAGCCAGGTCACGATGAGCGGTGCAAACCCGCCGAACAGCGTCACCGAGAAGTTATACGACAGCGCCAACCCCGTGCCGCGCGTGCTCGTCGGGAAGATGTCCGCCAGCAGGGCGGGCAGCGGCGCGAGACTCACGGCGATGAGCAGACCGACGAGCGCCTGAACCATGAGCAGCGTCTGGAACGTCGGATATTTGTTGAGCAACACGAACAAGGGGTACGTCGTGACGCCCACGAGAATGAGTGCCCAGAGCATTACGCGAATGCGACCGAAGCGATCGGAAAGGTGGCCCACGACCGGGGCGGCGATCATCAGCATCACGCCGGTGACGACCGCGCCGATGAACGATGACGTCGCCGGAATATGCAGTTGCTTGACGGCATACGTCGGCATGTAAAGCTTGTGGACATAGTTGAACGCTGTGGCCGCCGCGACAACCCCTGCGCCGAGCAACATATTGGCGCGATCACGACCGAAGACCTCGCGCAGCGGCGACGTTTCGCGCTGCTTTTGACCGAGCTTGTTGAAGTCGGCCGTCTCGTCGATATTGCGGCGAATGTAAAGACCGACCGGGCCGATGAGCAAGCCCACGGCGAAAGCGATACGCCATCCCCATGCGCTCAGTTGATCGGCGGTGAGCAGCAGGCTCAGCAGCGCAGACACCCCGGCGGCGAGCACGGTGGCGAGACCCTGCGTCGACATCTGCCAGCTCGCGAAGAAGCCACGGCGTTTCGCGTCGGCATGTTCGACCATGAAGGCCGTGGCGGCGCCGAACTCGCCGCCCGTCGAGAAGCCTTGCAACATGCGGGCGACGATGATCAGGAGCGGCGAGAAAATGCCGATCTGCGCATACGTCGGGGCGAATGCGATCATGGCGGTGCCGAGCATCATCAAGGCGATGGATACCGTGAGCGACGCCTTGCGGCCGGCACGGTCAGCGTAGCTGCCCAGAACGATCGAGCCCAGGGGACGCGTCACGAAGGAGATGCCGAAGGTGCCGACGGAGAGCAGCAACGACGTCGTCGGGTCGTGCGAGGGGAAGAACAACTGCCCGATCACGATGGCGAAGTAGCCATAGATCAGCAGATCGTAAAACTCAAGTGCATTACCGATGCTCGCGGCGCAAATTTCGCGCCACGGGTTGTGGGGTTTGGCGTTGTGGGTCATGCCCGGCTCCTCTGGATCGCTGGCGTTGGGGATAAGTGTGAGATGGCCCCGGGGCGCCACGAAGGCGCGCAGGAGCCATCAGCCAGTCTCAGGAAGCGGAGTGTAGGCGGCAGAAAAAGAGGCTTCGTGCCGATTCGGCACGCACGGGTGCTGATTGAGAAGTCGGCGCGTGCATCACTGAAGAAACTGGACGATGGCCGCCACCGTCGCCTTCGGCTGCTCCTCCATCAGCCAGTGGCCAGCCCCCGGGATCACCACCCCCTGCACATTGGCGGCGGCCCCACGCGCCACGGTTTCCATCATGGTGCCGAACGATTTTTCGCCGCCGATGGCGAGCACCGGCATCGGCAACGGGCCTTTGGCGAGGAAGGCTTTGTTATCGATTGCGTCCTGGTCGAAAGCGTGGAACTGCTCGAAGCCGGAATGCATGGCACCGGGCAAGGCGTAGAACTTGGCGTAGTGCCGGCGCGATGCCTCGTCGAAGTTTTTCGGATTCGCCGAGAAATCGTTCCAGAAGCGATCCAGGTAAATGCGCTCGCGGCCTTTCACCAGCCGTTCCATGTCCGGCCCACCAAATCGGAAGTGCCACAGCAGCGGGCTCTTCAGGATTTCCTCCCACGGGCCGACGCCGGGTATCGGGGCATCCATCAACACGAGTTTGGACACGCGCTCGGGCTGCTCGGCCGCGAACGCGTAAGCGACCATGTTGCCGATGTCATGGGCGACCACGTCGACCTTGCCAATCTGGAGCGTGTCCAAAACACCGGCGATATCGCGCGCTTCGTTCTTCTTGTCATAGCCGGTCGCGGGGTGGTCGGAAAGCCCCATGCCCCGCAGATCCGGCACGACCACCGTGTGAGTGGCGGCCAGCTTCGCGGCGAGCGGCGCCCACATGTCGCCGGTCTCACCGTAGCCATGCAGCAACACCACGGCAGGCCCATGGCCGCCGACGCGAACGTAAATCTTTGCGCCGTTGGTCGTAATGGTCCGCGTCTTGAAACTCGCCGGAAATGGCACGACTGCGGAGAAGGCGGGGCCGACGGGCAAGACGTACAGCGAGGCAAGCAACAACAGAAAAGAGAGCATCTTTCGCATTTCTAACCTCCGAGGGTTGAGAAAACCGATCGATGACGCCACCGTTGTCGCCATCGATCGCTACCGCGAACCACGTGCTTCGTTACCGCGTCGTACCCGTGCTGGTTGCTTCCATGAAAGAATCGGCGCTGATGCGAACACCCTCTGTACCCATGACGCGCTACGCCCCGGAACGTTCATGGGCTGTCGTGTCGCGCCGAACCGACGACCCCGCCCGCGCGTCCGCAACGTTCACCCCTGAGCCTTTCCCGCCTTCTGAAACGCGTCGACCAACTTGTCGACAATGCTGTTCAGTTGCCCGCGCTCGTCGGCACTGAGCATCGACAGCATTTCCGTCTCCATCGACTGCCCAAGCTCGTCGCTGGACACGCGCAGGCGCTTGCCGGCCGCCGTCGGCCACAGTTGAAAGTGACGCGCGTCGTCGGGATGGATCGAGCGCCGAACCAGCTTGCGTTGAATCAAGTCCGCGATCAGCTTCGAGAGCAACGTCTTCTCGACGAGCGTCTGCGCATTGAGCGCGCTCGCGGTAATCCCGGGGGCGTCGCAGATCACGCGCAGCACGCGCAATGAACGCACATCGAGCCCGAACGCGGGACGATACTCGGCGTTGGCACGGCTGATCATCTCGCTTTTGATCAGGTCCAGCTTGAACGTCAAATAATAGGCCACGCCACCGGCCGTGCCGCCTTCGGCTATGTCGTCTTTGCCACGGCCCCCCGGTCCTTCGTCATGTCCCGCCGGTGACGTTCCTGCTCGCATGTGCTGCCGCCCTGTCTGAAGTCTGCATCCCATCGAAGCGCGTTGCGCCGGCCTACCCTCGCCCGCAGCCGCTTCGCCACGGACGATGATAGCTCAGCCGGATCGATGGTCGACAACATCCGGGTAATTCATTAGTTGAAATATTCAACTAATGAATTACCCTTCGACCAGAAGCATTCGTTCGGGCAGTCCCTGGACGGTCCCCACACTCCCCCGTGAAAAAGAGGTTGGCGCAATGCAGATGGATGGCGAATTGAGCGGTCTTGGAGAACAGATGCGCACGTGGCGCAGGGACATCCACCAGCATCCGGAGTTGGGCTTTCACGAGCATCGCACGGCCGGTCTGGTGGCAAGGCTGCTCGCCGACTGGGCAATCGACATCGAGACCGGTATCGCCGGCACTGGCGTGGTCGGCACGATCCACGGCACGCGGGGCGAGGGACCGTCGATCGGTCTGCGCGCCGACATGGACGCGCTGCCGATGAGCGAAAAGGGCACGTCCGCGCACCGCTCGACGCACGACAATGTGTTCCACGGCTGTGGCCACGACGGCCACACAGCCATCCTGCTCGGCGTCGCCAGGCACTTGTCCCTGAATCGCGATTTCCGGGGCACCATCCATCTGATCTTTCAGCCGGCCGAGGAAACGCTACGCGGCGGCTCGGCCATGATCGACGACGGCCTGTTCGAGCGATTCCATTGCGACGAAATCTACGCGCTGCACAACAACAACGCTCTGCCGGCCGGCAAGGTCGGCGTGCGCAGCGGTGCCATTCTGTCGGCATGCGACCTGTTCCGCATCACCATCAAGGGCATCGGCAGCCACGCGGCGATGCCGCACAAATCGATCGATCCGTTGATCGTCGGGACCACCCTGGTGCAGTCGATACAGAGCATCGCGAGTCGCAACATCGACCCGCTCGACACCGCTGTGGTGAGTGTGTGCAAGTTCCTGTCGGGCACGGCGATCAACGTCATCCCCGACACCGCGGTGCTCGAAGGCACCGTGCGCACGCTGTCAGTCAAGGCACAGGACATCACGCTCGCACGACTGCGCACGATTTGCGAAGGCGCGGCGACGATGTATGGCTGTGAAGTCAGCTTCGAGCATCTGCAAACGTCGCCGCCGACCGTCAACACCCCCACCGAAACCGAACATGTGCGGCGCGCGGCGGAGCGCGTTCTCGGTGTGGACAACGTGATCGTCGACGTCGCCCCGCTGATGGCCTCGGAAGACTTCGCGTTCATGTTGCAGCAGCGCCCGGGCTCGTACTTCTTCCTCGGTCACGACGGACTCACCTGTCACCACCCCGAATTCGATTTCGACGACGACACCGCCCCCACCGGCGTGGCCGTGTTCCTCGAAATCGTCCGGCAACGGCTTGGCTAAGCCGGCCTCACTTCCAACAATCGATCAGAGGGGAACCGCAATGAACGAAAACCCGACACCGTCGCCGGCGATGGTGCGCAAAGTCGTCATCGCCTCGGTACTCGGCAATGCCTTCGAATGGTTCGACTTCGCGATCTACGGTCTGTTCGCCGTAATGATCGCGAAGCTTTTTTTCCCGAGCGGCAACGAGTTCGCGTCGATGCTGCTCACACTTGCGACGTTTGGCGTCGGCTTCGCGGTACGGCCGCTCGGCGGCGTACTGCTCGGCCTCTATGGCGACCGGGTCGGCCGCAAGAAAGCGCTGTCGCTGACGATCGTGCTGATGGCGGTCGGCACCGGCATGATCGGCATCTTGCCGACGCATGAGGCTATCGGCATTGCGGCGCCGATCCTGATGGTGCTTGCGCGGCTGATCCAGGGCTTCTCGGTCGGCGGCGAGTTCAGTGGCGCGACCACGATGCTGGTGGAGTTCGCCCCCGCGAATCGCCGCGGCTTTTTCGGCAGCTTCCAGATGTGCTCGCAGGCGCTGGCGTTCTCTCTCGGTGCCTTGGTGGCCTATCTACTGACAGTCAATCTCGCGCCGCACGATCTCGAGTCGTGGGGCTGGCGCCTGCCGTTCCTGCTCGGCATTCTGATCGGGCCGGTCGGCTGGCTGATCCGCTCGAACGTCGACGAATCGCCGGAATTTCTCAATTACGCGAACGATGTGAAACGCGGCAAGATTCAGCGCGTGAACACGCCGCTGCGCACCGTGTTCCGCGACTATCCGCGCGCGGTGTTCGGCACGCTCGGCATCTCGGTGGTCGGCACCGTGTCGGCCTACGTGTTCGTGTTCTTCCTGCCGATCTTCGCGAAGAAGCAACTGGGCATGTCGGCCGCCGACGTCAACCTGAGCACGTTCATCGCCACCCTGGTCATCCTCGTGTTCTGCCCGCTTGCCGGCTATTTGTCGGATCGCTACGGCCGCAAGGCGGTCCTGCTGCCGGCGATCATCGCGTATGGCGTGGCGTCGTACGTGCTGTTCAAGCACTTCGTCACCCTGCCGAGCCTGGGCTCGCTGCTGGCGGTGCAGATCGGCGTGTCGTTCTTCATGAGCTTCTTCTGGGGCCCGACGCCGATCGTGCTGACCGAGGTGTTTCCAGTCAGCGTGCGCTCGACCGGCGCCGCCGTCACCTACAACCTCGCGGTGCTGGTATTCGGCGGCCTCGCGCCGTTCCTGAATACGTGGCTCGTGCATGTGACCGGCAGCAATCTCGCGCCGATCTACTACGTCCTGACGAGCGTGGTCATCGGGCTGGCCGGTGTGTTGGTGTTGCCGTCGGCCGAGCGGCGCGCCTCAGCGGCGCTTGCGACCTGAGCCGCGTACAAAGCACGCGCGAACAGGGCGGTCGGCGGCGTCGTGCCTCCGCCCTGCGCTAACCATCGCCAAGCATGCCGAATTCAATCGGGAAGCGCGTATAGAAAACGTGGACGCGTTGCGCACGAATCACGTCGAGCAGGCGTTCGGCTTCCTCATCGGTGATGGCCAACACGACCTCGACCGGTTGTTCGGCGAGCTCAAAGAATCGGGCGGCATGACGCTTTCCGACATGATCGATACCTTCCGTGCCCACGAACAGGGTGGCCCCGCGAATCCCCAGCTGCCGCACTTCGCTCATGATCCAGTCGGCGACCGGTTGATGGCCGTGACGGTGATTCTGCTGTGTGTAGAAGGTGAGCTGACATCCACGCATGACGACCTCCCCAGGCGCGGCGTGCGCCACGTTCGCGCGCCCCTGACTGGCATACCCTCGCCCGTTGATTTAAATCTAGCACATCGCGCTTCACCGGGAACGCGACTCGTTCAATGCGCCGCCCAACCGCCGGTCCGCTGCGTCGGCAACCGCCGTCACGATCTCGGGACAAACCCCGAGCCGCGTCGTTGCCCCCCACGCAAGCGTCAGGTCCGACGGGCTTGGGCAGGCAGTTCCGCTCTGACGACGATCAACCTCAGTGCAAATTGGGGTAGCGGGACGCAAATGACTGACTACACTTCCTAAATGCGTACGACGCGAAAAGGCCACGAAAGACGGTTCGTAATACGAAGGTCGTTGTACGTGAGACAAATTGGGGCTGGCGACGTAGCGTTTCCATTCCTTCACGGGAGGCATGTCCATGACGTGCCTAGGCAAATGGATGATCGGCGCGTGTGTCGTCACGCTAAGCGGCGTGGCGATCGCAGAGGGCGCCAACTCGGGCTCATCCGAACAGATGATGCTGGCCAACGTTGGCCCCGGGCCACTCCCCATACACGTGCCGCAACCGCCTCCACCGGTCGCCGTCGCTGCCGTTCCGGCCGTTCGCGTCACCCTGTATCCGTTTGGTCGCGAGGGTCCGGAGCCGACCGCGCTGGCCGACGACAGCGCATTCCTTTACACGCGCATCGAATCGATCAACAGCGCCCTGCCGACGGCGGACAACGGACATGTGGACTGGATCGACACCTCGACCTCGGAACCGGCCGCGCGGCCGACTCACAGCTACCTGAAGATCGGACCTTCCACGGCGCCGCAGTTGTCCCTCGTGCAGTGGGCCAACACCGACGATAAGCTGGGCTCCGACCCGAAGCGCGGATTGTCGCTCAAGACGGAGGAATGGACGTTTTCGGCAAGTGCCCGTGTGCCGCTGCTGCGCTCGCACGACTTGGGTGCGACGATTTACGTCAAACGCCGCTTCTGAGTGGGCTGCTGAGTGGGCTTCTGAGTGCGCTTCGGTGCGTTTGACCGCGCTTGGCGCAGCGCGATACGTGGCCGGCGCTTGCACGCCGGCCCGACGTTGTTGCTGCTTCACTTATGCGGCTTATGCGACTCGTGCCGCCTCTTCCGACGACACCGCCGGCTTCACCGCCGTCACATCGATTTCGACCAGCCACTCCGGGCGCGCCAGCGCCTGCACAACGATGCCGGTCGACACTGGAAACACGCCCTTGAGCCAGCGTCCCATGACGTTGTAGACCGCCTCGCGATAACGCGGATCGACGAGATACACCGTGACCTTGCAGATATCCGCGAGCTGGCTGCCGCACTCGTCGAGCAGCATCGCAACGTTGGCCATGGCCTTTTCGGCCTGCGCGGCAACATCGCCGATGCCAACGGATTCGCGCGTATCGAGATCCTGGCCGATCTGACCACGCAGATAAATAGTGTTGCCGGCGACGACCGCCTGACAGAGGTCGTTGTCGAGCTTCTGCTCCGGGTAAGTGTCGCGGGTGTTGAATTTGCGGATTCGGGTGTGCGTCATGATGTCTCGGTATGGGGTCTTGATGGGGGTCGGCACGGCGCGCGATGGCGTCGTGCACTCAATGTGTCAGGATCTTCGAGAGAAAGCGTTTGGCGGCGGCACTGGCGGCGTCGTTGAAGAACATGTCGGTCGGACTGTCCTCGATGATGGCGCCGTCCTCCATGAACACCACGCGATGGGCCACGCGTCGCGCGAACCCCATCTCGTGCGTGACGACCATCATCGTCATGCCTTCGCGGGCGAGTTCGACCATCACGTCGAGCACCTCGTTGACCATCTCCGGGTCCAGCGCCGAGGTCGGCTCATCGAACAGCATGGCCATCGGGTCCATCGACAACGCGCGCGCAATCGCCACGCGTTGCTGCTGACCGCCCGACAACTGCCCCGGATACTTGTGCGCATGCGCCGACAGACCGACGCGATCGAGTAGCGCGCGCGCCTTGGTGCGGGCCGCGTCGACACCGCGGCCCAGCACGATCTGCTGCGCGAGCGTGAGATTGCGCGTGAGATCCAGATGCGGGAACAGCTCGAAATGCTGGAAGACCATGCCAACCTTGCTGCGCAGCTTCGGCAGGTCGGTCGTCCTGGCCGTAAGCGACGTGCCGTCGACGACGACATCGCCCTTCTGGAAAGGCTCCAGTGCATTGACCGTCTTGATCAGGGTCGACTTGCCGGACCCGGACGGTCCGCACACCACCACGATCTCGCCCGCGCCCACCTGCGTTGAGCACTGCTTGAGCACGTGATGCGCGCCGTACCATTTGTCGACGTTCCGGATGTCGATGATGGGCTGTGCGGTGCTCATTTGTCGAAGTGCCCCGCGCGAATCGATGCGCCGATCAGGTTGAGAATCAGACGACCGGCCGTCACGCACGAGATCATGTTGGCATCGTCCTTCTCGGGCTGAATCTCCACGATGTCCATCCCGACCACGCGTCCCTTGCGTACCAGGCCGTGAATCAGCTTGCGCGCCTGTACAAACGTCACCCCACCGGGCGCGGGACCGGCAACGGCCGGCATCGTCGACGGATCGAGGCCGTCCGCGTCGATGGTGAGGTAGTAGTTGCCGCCGTCCGGAATGCGATCGAGCACGGCGTCCATGCCGATATCATGCAGCTCGTACGCGGTCACCAGTTCGGCACCGTAGGCGCGCGCCGCGACGAGTTCCTCGTAACGGCCGCTCCCCTGCGCGCGCAGGCCGATCTGCACGATGCGGTCCACGTGCGCCATCTCCGAGGCGCGGCGAATCGGGCTCGAGAGGCCTTCGCGCACGCCGTTCACCTCGTCACGCCAATCCAGGTGGGCATCGATGTGCACGAGCGTGATGGGCCCCTTCTGGTCCAGGCCGCGCAGCACCGGCGTCGTAATGCCGTGGTCGCCGCCAAGCACGATGGGCATCGCGCCGCCGGCCACGATGCGACGCACCGCCGCCTCGGCGCGGGCATAGTGCTCGCCGGGCGTCGTCAGGTCCGGGATGATGTCACCACAATCGACGAAGCGAATATCCGTGCGTCCCTGGAGCAGCGGCCCGTCGATGTCGAAGTCGTAGTGGTTCGGGCGACGCGCGATGCGGTCCGTCGCCTGGCGGATGGCGGACGGCGCATTCGTCTGGTCGTTGCTGAAATCCGACGCCGCATACGGGGCACCGTAGGGCATGCCCAACACGGCGATGTCGGCCTTGAGGTTGTCGATATCGAGATCCAGCTCAGAATACAGCAGGGTCGGATGGCCGGTGCGAGGGGCCACGGTGTAGGTCGTCATGAAAGTGTCCTCGGGTGGAAGTTTCGGGGCGTCAGGCGTGCCGGGTACGTCGCCCGACAACGGTTTCCAGTCGGCGCCCCACGCTGGCCAGCAAAACGCTGCTGACCCAGTAGATCAACGCTGTCGTGCCAAGCACTTCAACGTAGGCGAATGTGTTGGCCGTAAGCAGATTGCTCTGATAGGTCATCTCCGGCAGGCTCATGACCGAAAAGATGGCCGAGTCCTTGAACATCATGATCACGAGGCTCGTCGTCGGCGGAATCAGGAAGCCAAAGAGCTGCGGCGCGATGATGTGCCGTTGCGTCTGCCAATAGGTCATGCCGAGCGAGAGCGCCGCGTGCGTCTGCCCACGGGCGACGCTGCGCAGTGCCGCGCGCAGGATTTCGCAGAAGTAGCCGCCGGTGTAGAACGCCGTGCAACCTACCGCGACGCTCATGGCCGACGCGCCAATGCCGAGCTTGGGCAGGCCGAAAAACGACAGATAAACGAGAATCAGGTATGGGATGTTGCGCACCCCTTCCACGTAGCCCAGTGCGATAGGTCGCAAGATCGTGCGCGACTGCGCCGCATAGGCGGCGACGATGCCGATCGCCACGCCGAGCGGAATGCCGATGACGCTGACCAGTGCCGTGACACGCAGGCCTTCGAGCAGCACGGGAATCGCTTCCCTGACGATGGAGACATCAATGGCCATGGGGCAACATCCTGGAAACGCGGCGCTCGCACAGACGCGAGGCGGCCGAAATGCAGAACAGAAGGACGAAGTACACGGCGGCGGTGATCGCGAACACCTGTAATGGCAGGTCGGTCTGCAGCGTGGCATTGCGGGCGACTGTCGCCAGTTCCGGCACGGCGATGATCGACATCAGCGACGACGCCTTGAGCAGGATCGTGAACTCGCTGGTGAGCGGCGGAATGGCGCGATAGATCACCTGTGGCAGCAGTACGTGCCGCCAGACCTGCGAGACGCGCATGCCCATGGCGTAGGCGGCGGCGCGTTGCCCACGAGAGATCGTGCCGAGCGCGCCGCGCAGAATCTCGACGATATAGGCGCTCGTGTTACACGCCAGCGCGGCAATTCCGGCGGTGATGGGCGAGATCGAGATATCGAACAGCGCCGGCACCATGTAGTACGCGATCAGCATGTGAATCAGCGCCGGCGTGCCGCGAATCAGGCTCACCCACAGCACGACGAGCGAGCGCAATGGCGCGAGCGGCGAGATGCGGGCGAGCAGCAGCACGACACCCAGCGCCAAACCGATGGCGAAGGCGACGGCTGACGCGGCCAGCGTGATCGCCGTTCCCGAGACGACGCCTTCGAGGAACGGTGCGATCACGCCGCCCATGTCAAGCCCGCCGACCGTGGTCGCGGGCGTCAAATGGCACCTTGCGGCAGGTAGTTCGCGTGCGGCGTGTCCATCGACGCCCCGAACCACTTTTTCTGCAAGGCGGCGAGCTTGCCGTTCGCGCGGAATTCATCGAGCGAATCGTTGATGAACTTGCGGATCTCCAGATCGTTGGGATTGGCGACCCATGCCAGCAGCTTCGGCTGGCCGATGGTCCCGGCAATGCGGAACACGTTGGGCTGCTTGCGCATCTGGACGGCGGCGATATTGGACGGCATCAGCGCCACGTCGATCGTCTTGTTCGCGAGCGCGTTCGACACATCCGGATAGGCCTGGAACAGGCGCGTGCCGGCGTATCCCTTGCCGGTCTTTTCCTTCAGTTCCTTCTCGAATTCGTCGGCCACCGGCTGCGAAGACGATCCCATCTGGGTGCCGATGGTCTTCCCGGCGATGTCCATGTCCTGCTTGATCGCTACGTCGTCGGCGCGCACCATCAGAACCGAACGCACCACGCCGACCGGCTGGCTGAAGGCGAAGCGCTTGGCGCGCTCCGGCGTGATGCCCACACTGGTGGCGACAAAGTCGAACTTGTGCGACATCAGGCCCGGCAGCAAGCCCTGGAACGGCAGGTTCATCTGCTCGAGCTTCACGCCGAGTTTCGCCGCCATCAGTTCAAGCACATCGTGCCCATATCCGACCACCTGACCGTTTTCCACGAACTCGAACGGCTCGTAGGCCGCCTCGGTGCCGACTGTCAGCTTGCCGCGCTTCTTGATGTCGGCCAGGGTGCCGCCTTCGGCATACGCCATCGTCGGCAGGGCCGGCAGGGCCAATGCGGCGCTCGATGCGAGCGTCGCCTTTACAAAGGATCGTCTGGACCAGGTCTTCATCGCTTGCCTCGCGGGGTGTGGGTAGGGGATTGCGCTGGCGCATCGGTTCGGTCAGGTCCGGCCCGGTGCGAGTGAAATCCAATGTATGCGGGCAAAAAGATCATGAAAAATGATTTTTTTATTGGTATGGTTCCAAAAAACGAAACCTTTTGACACGCGCCATCCGCAGCAGGTTTGGCGCCATTTCCGGGAGTGGAGCAGTGGCAAGTCGTGACTTCAGTGAGCGTGACCTGCGCTCGTTGCGCATCTTCTGTGCCGTCGCTCAGGCCAGCGGCTTTGCGGCGGCGGAGAAGCAACTGAACATGTCGAAGGCGTCGATCAGCCGGCACATTCGCGAGGTCGAGGAAACCTTGGGTACTCGTTTGTGCGAGCGTGGACCGTCCGGATTTGTTCTCACGCACGCGGGCAAGGTCGCGCTGGACCTTGCCCGCGACGCGCTGAAGTCGCTGGAGCGCATACGTCCCGAAATCGATGCGGTGCGCGGTGTGCTCTCGGGCACGTTGTCCATCGGCATGGTCGAGCACGTCGTGTCCGACATCGGCTGCCACATCCCCGAGGCGCTTGCCGCGCTCAAGGCGCAGGCGCCCGACGTGAAGGTCGAACTCACGGTCATGACGTTCAACGAGCTCGACCTCGCGTTGCGCGAGCGCCGGGTACAGATCGCCATTCGCGGGATGTATCGTCGCGAAGCCGGGTTTCACTACCAGCCGCTGTTTATCGAGCGTCACCGCCTATACGTTGCGCGGCATCGGATCAAGGAGGCGTCGACGCTCCCCCTGGTCTACCGAAGCCAGCCGTTTGTCCATGAAGCGCTCAATTCGCTCGGACTGACGCGAGGGCCAACGGCGTCAGGACTGGAGGCTGTCGCCATGCTGGTCCTCTCCGGGCATTACGTCGGACTGTTGCCGCAGTATTACGCCGCGCTGTTTGGCAAGCGCCATGCACTGGTGCAGGTTCCGACAGGGCCTGAGTATGAGAATGCCATCAGCGCCATCACCGAGGCCTCGCGGCCCAGGACGCGCGCGCTGGAGCTGTTTCTCGATCTGCTGGCGCAGTGTCACCCGCGCGAATGAGGCGTGAGGGTTCGGCCGCGCGGCGTGCTAGCCGATGCGGTGTACAGGGCATCCAAAAAAATTTTCTCGATTTTCCGCGCGTCGTCCCGCCCATCAAAACGCTCGTAACACGCCCGCAAATCGCCGTCCGACGGGCGCGATCACCATGCTGCAACGCAACAATCCAAACAATTGTTTCGATATTCACAATAATCGATTCAGCACTCAGGCATTGTCTGCGCATGCCCACACCCGCTATAGTTGGCCCGCCCCCGGGACGCGATGCCTGGTTGTGCCTCCGGACAGGTGATCCCTGTGAGGCGAGCGCATCAGCGTCATGTTGCAAACGTAGTTATTAATGCGATGTCACCATCGCCCGTAGAAATGAGAGACACAGCTACTACCGACGCCGCCATGGCCACCAAGCCGCCCACGCCGGAAGAAATCCGCAAGCGCATCTTCGCGATTGTTGCGGCATCGTCCGGGAATCTGGTCGAGTGGTTCGACTTCTATATCTATGCGTTCTGCGCGATCTACTTCGCGCCGGCGTTCTTCCCGAGTGCCAATCCCACCGCACAGCTGCTCAACACCGCGGGCGTGTTTGCCGCAGGCTTCCTGATGCGCCCCATCGGCGGCTGGATCTTCGGCCGCATCGCCGATCGCAACGGCCGCAAGAACTCGATGGTCATCTCGGTGATGATGATGTGCTTCGGCTCGCTGATGATCGCCGCGCTCCCGACGCACGCCAGCATCGGCAACTGGGCTCCGGCGTTGTTGCTGGTGGCGCGTCTGTTGCAAGGTCTGTCGGTGGGTGGCGAATACGGCACCACGGCGACGTACATGAGTGAAGTGGCGCTCAAAGGCCGTCGCGGCTTCTTCTCGTCGTTCCAGTACGTGACGCTCATCGGCGGCCAGCTGCTTGCCGTGCTCGTCGTTGTGATTCTCCAGCAATTGCTCAGCGAGGCCGAACTCAAGGCCTGGGGCTGGCGCATTCCGTTCGTGGTCGGCGCGATCACTGCGGTCGTTGCCTTGCTGCTGCGTCGCACGCTGCACGAGACGTCGACGAGCGCGAGCCGCAACAGCCGCGACGCCGGTTCGATCGCCGGGTTGTTCCGCCACCACAAGGCTGCGTTTTTCACGGTGCTGGGCTACACGGCCGGCGGCTCGCTGATCTTCTACACCTTCACCACGTACATGCAGAAGTACCTGGTGAACACCGCCGGCATGCCGATCAAGACCGCCAGCTACATCATGACGGGCTGCCTGTTCGTCTACATGTGCATGCAGCCGATCTTCGGCATGCTGTCGGACAAGATCGGTCGTCGCACCAACATGCTGCTCTTCAGCGCGCTCGGTGCCATTGCCACGGTACCGATCCTCACCACGCTCAAGACGGTGCAAAGCCCGACCGCGGCGTTTTTGTTGATTTGTCTGGCGCTCGCCATCGTCAGCTTCTACACGTCGATCAGCGGCATCGTGAAGGCCGAGATGTTCCCGATCGAAGTGCGTGCGCTCGGCGTGGGTCTGGCCTACGCCGTGGCCAATGCCATCTTCGGCGGTTCGGCGGAATATGTGGCGCTCGGCCTCAAGAAGGCCGGCATGGAGCCGACATTCTACTGGTACGTGACCGGCATGATGGTCCTGGCGTTCCTCGTCAGCCTGCGCCTGCCGCGTCAGGCAAAGTACCTGCAGCACGAGCACTGATCGGGCCCGTCGGGGGTTGGCGCGCGGTTCAGGCGTCGTCCCCCGAGGCCTGACGCGCGCTCTGCCAGATCGCGTCGAGCACCGGGTGCGGTTGGTGCCGGCGCCGGTAGAGCGCAATATCGAAGCCGATCTGCCATTCCTTGCCGCCCACGATCGCGAGCGTGCCGCGCGCAATGTCGTCGGCCACCAGGCGTTGCGGCAGCCACGCGATACCGGCGCCGCGTCGCGCCATCGCCAGAATCGCTTCGTACGAATCGGCCTGATACACCGGCTTGAGCGTGGGACGGTTTGCCATCTCGGCAAGATGGCGGGCCAGCACGGCCCGCAACGTCAGCGTGCGGGAGAACGCCAGCCAGGGAATCGGCGACGGGCCGGCGGCAAGCCGATAGGTGGCGCGCCCCTTGGCGTCGAGCGCACTCACCGGCACCAGCACCTCACGCGCGACACTCAACCAGTCATAACGCTCCTGATCGATCAACAGCCGCGTGTGCGCACTGGAATACACGATGAGCAGATCGACCTCGCCGGCCGCGAGCCGCAGAATGGCCTCCTCGGCCCCTCCCGTGGACAGCGTCGCGGTGAAGAAGCCGATGCGCGAGACCGCCTCGTCGTACCAATCCGGAAAGAAGGTGGCGGCCAAGGTTCGGCCCGTGGCGATCTTCAGATTGTTTTCGAGTGTGGGCGCGGCGTCCTGCAACTGCGTGCGAGCGCCGTGAAGAATGTCGAGCGCATTGGTCGCCGCATCGAGAAACACGGTGCCGGCAGCCGTGAGTTCGAGCGGTTTGCTCCGTTCGACAAGCTGTGTGCCCACCCACTCTTCCAAGGCGCGGATGCGTCGCCCGAATGCCGGGTGCGTGACGAAACGGTTTTCCGCCGCTCGCGTGAAACTGCGCGTGCGTGCCAGTTCGACGAAGTCTTCAAGCCATCGCAGTTGCATACCGTCTCCTCACGGCCTCCCCACGGCCTCGACGAGGCCGATTCGTGTTTCGCTCAGGCCTTGGAGAGCGACTTGAGCGCGTGCTTGATGCCGTCGGACACGCTTGTGCCGTCGGGCACGCTCTTGACGGCGGCAAGCGCCTCCTTGTCGGAGTAGCCCAGCGCGAGCAATGCATTGACGACGTCGCTCTTGTGGTCGTGCGGTGTGAGCGCGCCGGGCACCGTGCCCAGTTGCGCGCCGAGCTTGCCCTTGAGTTCGAGCAGCAGACGCTCGGCTGTCTTCTTGCCGATGCCGGGGATCTTCGTCAGACGTCCCGACTCCTGCAGCGTGACGGCCTGGGCGATGTCCGCGACGCTCATGCCCGAGAGAATCGCAAGTGCCGTGCGTGCGCCCACGCCGGAGATCTTGAGCAGTTCGCGAAAGGTGTTGCGCTCGTCAGGCGAGCCGAAGCCGAAGAGCAGTTGGGCGTCTTCGCGCACGATGAACTGGGTGAGCAACGTCACGCGCTCGCCGAGATTCGGCAGGTTGAAGAAGGTGCTCATCGGCACCGAGATTTCATAGCCTACGCCCTGGCAATCGACCAGGATGTGCGGCGGATTCTTTTCCAGCAACGTGCCGGAGATGCGGCCAATCATTGACGCCTCGGGAGAGTGACTTCGACAGGCGGCAAGTGTAGCAGCCGCCAGCTCGGCAACGGACTCGGCAAGCTCATCCGTCGCCTTCGATGCCCGCGACCGCGTCGCCCGTCGAGCGTCTCGCCGCGCTGCGCAGACACTCAAGCGCCGCTGCCACCGCAGCCCGGTTCGCGCCGTCGTCGCGCCAGTACATCGAGATCGCCCCGAACCCCGCCAGACGCAACGGCACGATACGCAACGCCCCGAGCGCCTGCAGACGACTCGCCGTGCGGTGCGACGCCAGGCCGATCATGTCGCTGTTGTTGAGCAACGTCAGGTTGAGAATCGTGGAGTTCGATTCGACGGTGTCGTTCGGCAACGGATAACCGGCCTCCGCGAGCGCCGCCTCCAGCGCGTTGCGAATCGGCGTGCCGCGCGGCCAGACCACCCAGCGGTAACGCTGCATGTCGGGCCAGTCCACCCTGTCGAGCGAAAAGACCGGATGGCGCGCGCGCGCAACGAAATGCAGCGGCTCCAGATATAGCGCCTCGGCGCGAACGTTGCGGTCCTGCAGTTCGGGGGCCGAGCGCCCAACGACGATATCGATCTCGCTGTGCGCGAGCTGATTCATCAGCCGGTCCATCGTGTTCTCGATCACGCGGGCCTGCACGCGGGGCATGCGCTGCAGGAGCAACAACATCGCGAGCGGCACCGTGTCCGCCGACGACGCCCCCGACGTGCCGATCGCCACCAAACCGCTGCCGCCCTCGCGCATGGCGTCGAGATCGTCGCGCGCCGTGTCGAGCTGCGCCTCGATTCGCCGCGCGTGCTGGATCAGGGATTCCCCGTAGGCCGTCGGACGCAATCCCCGCGCCTGACGCTCGAACAGCGGCAGGCCAATGTCCTCCTCCAAATCCTTGAGCCACTTCGACAAACCGGGTTGCGTCGTGTTGAGCAATGTCGCGGACTGGCTCATGTTGCCGGTCTCCGCAAGGGTCAGCAACATTTGCAGATTGCGCAGACGCAGTCGATGGGTCCAGTCCATACGAAGTCTCCGGGCCCCCTCGGGACGCCCCCAAAATCACCCAATCCATACTATTTTTCGTATGGATCCGATGATTTATTCATTTCAAAGAATATGTCTCGCCGAGTATAACGCTACTCATAGACCCGCAAGCCCTCGTCGGCCGAGCTTGTCAGACGAGTTGACCGGGCCCCATATCGACACGGAGACACGCATGTCCGAACGCGCCCCCAGCGCCGATCGCGCTGCCTATTACGAACACATCGGGCACAACCACATGGCCCCGCTGTGGGAATCGCTGCACAGTCTCGTGCCCCCGCAGCCGCGCCCGCGCGTGGTGCCCGCCCTCTGGAAATACAACGAAGTGCGCCCGCTCGTGATGGAAGCGGGACGCGTCATCAGCGCCGAAGAGGCCGTGCGTCGCGTGCTGGTCTTGCAGAACCCGGGAACGCCGGGCTCGTCGAGCATCACGGGTTCGCTTTACGCCGGGCTGCAACTCATTCTGCCGGGTGAGATCGCACCGAGCCATCGCCATACGCAATCGGCCCTGCGCTTCATCGTGGAAGGCCGCGGTGCGTGGACGGCCGTAAACGGCGAGCGCACCACGATGCACCCCGGCGACTTCATCATCACGCCGTCGTGGACGTGGCATGACCACGGCAACCCGGCGGACGGCGAGCCGGTCGTGTGGCTCGACGGGCTCGACATTCCGCTCGTGCAGTACTTCGACGCCGGCTTTGCCGAGAACTACCCCGAGTCGCAACAGCCGGTGCAGCGCCCAGAGGGCGACAGCTTCGCGCGTTACGGCCACAACATGCTGCCGGTGCATCACAAGGTCAGCGAGCCGACCTCGCCGATCTTCAGCTATCCGTATGCCCGTTCGCGCGAAGCGCTCGACACGCTGTACCGCAACGGCGAACTCGATCCGTGGGACGGCATCAAGTTGCGCTATGTGAATCCGGCAACCGGCGGCTGGCCGATGCCGACGATGGCGACGTTCATGCAATACCTGCCCGCCGGCTTCCAGGGCAAGACCTATCGCAGCACCGATGCAACGGTCTTCTCGGTGGTCGAGGGTCGCGGCACGGCGCGCATTGGCGACGAAGTCTTCCAGTTCGAGCCGCGCGATCATTTCGTCGTGCCCTCGTGGGCGCCGGTGCAGCTCGCCGCGCTCGACGACGCCGTACTGTTCAGCTACTCCGATCGCCCCGTGCTCGCCGCCCTGAACCTGCTGCGCGAGTCACGCACCTGAGGCCAACCCAACGCTCACTTGCCGGCCCCGCGCGCCGAACACCCGCGTGAGCGGCGCGCGCCGCCTGTGTCCTTTCCTTTATTCGTCGAGTCAAACGCTATGTCCTTCGTCTTCGCTCCGCCCGCTACCGTCGCCATTCCCGTTGTCGGCAGCGCCGACCAGTTCGCCGTGCGCCGCGTGTACTGCGTTGGCCGCAACTACGCCGCGCATGCCCGCGAAATGGGCTTCGATCCCGATCGCGAACCGCCGTTCTTCTTCTGCAAGCCGGCCGATGCCGTGGTGCCGGTGGCCTACGGCGAAACGCTCACGTTGAAGTATCCCGCCCAGACGACCAACTATCACTACGAAGCCGAACTGGTCGCCGCGATCGGCAAGGCGGGCTCGGACATTGCACTCGAGCAGGCGCTCGAACATGTCTGGGGCTACGCCGTGGGGCTCGACATGACGCGCCGCGATCTGCAGATGAAGATGCGCGAAATGGGCCGTCCGTGGGAAATCGGCAAGGCATTCGATGACTCGGCCCCGATCGGCCCGATTCATCCGGTGTCGAGCGTCGGTCATATCGAGAAGGGCGCGATTTCGCTGACGGTCGACGGCGTGCAAAAGCAGAAAAGCGACGTCACCCATCTGATCTGGTCGGTGGCGGAAACCGTCTCGTACCTGTCGCAGTTCTTCCGTCTCGAGCCGGGCGATCTGATCTACACCGGCACGCCCGAAGGCGTGGGCCCGGTCAAGGCAGGAGAGACGATGGTCACCGCCGTGGAAGGGCTCGGCGAGATCACCGTGCGCGTGGTCTGAGGCCTCGTCATGCAGCTCTATAGCTTCTTCAACAGCTCGACCTCGTATCGCGTGCGCATTGCGCTCGCGCTCAAAGGGCTGGAATTCGACACCATTCCGGTGAATATCCGCGCCGGCGAGCATCGCGCCTGCGCGTATGTCGGCGAGGTCAATCCGTCGGCCAGCGTGCCCGCCCTGATCGACGGCGAGATCGCGCTCGGCCAGTCGCTCGCCATCCTCGACTATCTCGACGCGAAATATCCCGAGCCGCGTCTGGTGCCGCAGGACATCGAGGCACGCGCCCGCGTGCTCGAATTGGCGATGCTCGTCAGTTGCGACATGCACCCGGTGAATAACCTGCGCATTCTGAAGTATCTGCAAGGCCCGCTGGGCCTCAGCGTCGAGCAGAAGAACGCGTGGTACCGCCACTGGGTCGACGAGGGCATGGCAGGCGTGGAGCGATTGCTCGGCAAGCATGGACACGGCGCATGGTGCTTCGGCGATGCACCGACGCTCGCCGACGTCTGCCTGATTCCGCAAATCGCCAATGCCCGGCGCATGGGTTGCGATTTGTCGGCGTATCCGCGAGCGATGGCGGTCTACGCGCAGGCGGAGACACATCCGGCTTTCCGCGCGGCAGCGCCCAATCGTCAGCCGGATTACACGGCCTGATTTCTATCCAGAACGGCTGGACAGGCCGCAGGAGACAACCATGAGTCAAACCTCTCAACCCAAAGCGCTGGTCGTTGGCGGTGGCATCGGCGGCCTGGCGGCTGCACTCGCGCTCGCCAATCAGGGCGTGCAAATCGAACTGCTGGAGCAGGCCGAGACCATCGGCGAGATCGGCGCGGGCATTCAGCTCGCCGCCAATGCGTTCGCAGCACTCGACGCCCTCGGCGTCGGTGAGGCAGCGCGCGGGCGTTCGGTCTTCACCGACCACATCACGCTGCGCGACGCCATCGACCGCAGCATCATCGCGCAAGTCGACGTCGGCGCGCCGTATCGCGAGCGCTTCGGCAATCCGTACGCCGTGATCCACCGTGCCGACATCCATCTGTCGATTCTGGAAGCGGTACAGCGCAATCCGTTGATTCAGTTCCGCACCGCGACGCGGGTCGTCTCGCTGGCGCAGGACGACAAGCACGTCACCGTCATCGACCAGCACGGCGAGCGACACACGGCCGACGCCGTGATCGGCTGCGACGGCGTGAAGTCCGCCGTGCGCGCCGTGCTGATCGGCGACGAGCCGCGCGTGACCGGTCACGTGGTGTATCGCGCGGTCGTCGACGTCGAGAACATGCCGAAGGACTTGCAGGTCAACGCGCCGGTCGTCTGGGCAGGACCGAACTGCCACCTCGTGCATTACCCGTTGCGCGGCGGCACGCAATACAACCTCGTGGTCACGTTCCACAGCCGCGAGCAGGAAGTCTGGGGCGTACGCGACGGCAGCAAGGAAGAGGTGCTGTCGTACTTCGAAGGCATCGATGCGCTGCCGCACCAGATGCTCGACCGTCCGACCTCGTGGCGACGCTGGGCCACCGCCGACCGCGATCCGGTCGCGCAGTGGAGCTTCGGGCGCGCCACGATCCTGGGCGACGCCGCCCACCCGATGACGCAGTACATCGCGCAAGGCGCCTGCCAGGCACTCGAAGACGCCGTCACGCTCGGCGCCGCGTATGCGGCGGCGAACGGCGATTTCGTCGACGCCTTCCGCCGCTACGAGCACGCCCGCATTCCCCGCACCGCCCGCGTGCTCTACGGCGCGCGCGACATGGGCCGTGTCTACCACGCCAAGGGGGTGGATCGCTGGGTGCGCAACTCGCTGTGGAAGGGCCGCACGCAAACGCAGTTCTACGACGCCCTGCAATGGCTGCACGGCTGGCGCGCCGAGCATTGCCTATCGCAAACCCCGTGGCTGGCTGAGGCCTGAGCGCTAACCACGCCCTACCTCTCGATTCACCGCCCGGCATCCGGGCATCCCGCCACGCGACGGTCCCACACCGTCGCGCGGCCCCCCTCGCCTCGCGTCTCGCGATACGGGGGCTCGGCAGCACTAATAACAACAATCACGGCAACACGTTTCGGCGACGACGGCTGACTTGCCGCGCCGCTTCTGGCAACTTTGAGGAGACAACCCATGCCAGCCACCCCCATCAACGTGACGGCGTTCATCGACCGCCATCGCATTTCCCCGTTCCAGGTGATGATCGTCGTGCTGTGCTTCCTGATCGTCGCCATCGACGGTTTCGACACGGCGGCCATCGGCTTCATCGCCCCTGCCATTCGCGCCGAATGGTCGCTCACCCCGGCGCTGCTCGCGCCCCTTTTCGGCGCCGGGCTCGCGGGCCTGATGGCCGGCGCATTCCTGTTCGGGCCGCTCGCCGACAAGTTCGGCCGCAAGACCATTCTCATCTTCTCCGTGGTGTTCTTCGGTCTGGCGAGTCTCGCGTCAGCAGGGTCGATGGAACTGTGGCAACTGATCGCATTGCGGTTTCTGACGGGCCTCGGCCTCGGCGGCGCCATGCCGAACGCGATCACGCTGACGTCGGAGTACTGCCCTGAGTCGCGCCGTTCGTTCCTCGTAACGACCATGTTCTGCGGCTTCACGCTCGGCTCGGCGCTGGGCGGTCTCGCGTCGGCCGGGTTGATCGACGCCTTCGGCTGGCGCGCCGTGCTGATCGTGGGCGGCGTCATGCCGCTCGTGCTCGCTGTACTCCTGATGCGCGCGCTGCCCGAGTCGGTGCGCTATCTCGTGATGGCGGGCAAGTCGCCGGAGCGCATCGCGGCATCGCTACAACGCATTGCGCCGAATGAGGACCTGCGTGGTGCGACGTTCAACGTCGCGACGAAGCCGTCGACCACGTCGCCGGTGAAGCATCTGTTCAAACCCGAATTGCTGCGGGGCACGCTGCTTTTCTGGATCACGTTCTTCATGAGCCTGCTCGTGATCTATCTGCTCTCGAGCTGGTTGCCCACGCTGCTTCGCACCAACGGCCTGACGCTGCGCGACGCCGCCATCGTCACCTCGATGTTCCAGGTCGGCGGCACGCTCGGCGCCATCGTGCTCGGCGGGTTGATGGACCGCGTCAACCCACACTACGTGCTTGCTGCGGCTTACGTGCTTGCGGGCGTGTGTGTCGCCGCTGTCGGTCCTGTCGCCAGTTCTCCCGTGCTCGCCTCGGTGGCCGTGTTCTGGGCCGGGTTCTGCGTGTCGGGCGGTCAGGTCGGCGCGAACGCGCTGTCCGCTGGCTTCTATCCCACGGATTGCCGCGCCACGGGCGTGAGCTGGGCCAATGGCGTCGGGAGACTGGGGTCGGTGGTCGGCTCGGTTGGCGGGGCGTCGATGCTCGCCATGGGCTGGTCGATGCCGGCCCTTTTCGCCGCCATCGGCGTGCCCGCCGTGCTCGCCGGTCTGACGATGCTCACGCTGGGTCGCCTGCGTCATCATCAGGCCACGCACGCGGTGCAAGCCACGGCCTAAGCGTTTCGGCCCACGCAACAAGGCATACGTAACGCACACTGCCGCGGGTCTCGGGCTTGGGCGGGCGCCATTCGCATTGTGCGATGGCGCCCGCGTGCGTTTCGGGCCGGGAAATCCCGACAGCAAGGAGGTCGCGTGGCGTGTTGCATCGCGCAAATCGTTGCGGATAGGCATACAGTGTCGACTGGCGGCGAATTCGAGGTGTCCATTCGGCACCCGCGTCATTGCGACGCTGCGCCGCGAGCCCCCATTTCCCTGTGGAGATTGAAGGTGTCGTTGCCCTCATTGCTGGTCCTGATCCCGATGCACCCCGAGCAGTTGTCCGCACTGCAAACCCATTTCGATGTGGCTTACCACCCGAGCTATCACCCCGCGCCGCAAGGCTGGGGGCCCGACGGCGAGCGGGCGCGCTTCGTGCTGACTCACGGCGCGCGTGGTCTGAGCGCCGCCGAGCTGTCGCATCTGCCGAACGTGGCGTTGGTCAGCGCGCTGGGCGCCGGCTATGAGAATCTGGACGTCGCCGCCATGCGTTCGCGCAATATCGTGGCCGTGAACGGTGCCGGTGCGAATGCGCCGACGGTGGCGGATCAGGGCTTCGCCCTGCTGCTTGCTGCCGTGCGTCGCATTCCGGCCTACGACGCCGCCTGCCGCAAGGGTGTGTGGCGCGACGCGCTGCCGATGCAGCCGGGCGTGTCGGGAAAGAAGCTGGGGATCGTGGGGCTGGGGGCGGTCGGCCGTCAGTTCGCCAAACGCGGTGAGGGCTTCGATATGCAGATCGGTTACCGGAATCGGAACCGTCGCGACGATGCGCCCGCGCACTATCAATATTTCGACAGCGTGCTGGCGCTGGCCGAATGGGCGGACTACCTCGTCGTAACCGCTCCGGGCGGCGCGCAGTCCCATCACCTCGTGAATGCCGAGGTGTTGCGCGCGCTGGGCAAGCACGGCTTCCTCGTCAATCTGGGGCGTGGCAGCGTCGTCGACACGGCCGCCCTGGCGGACGCATTGCGCGACGGCGTCATCGCCGGTGCCGGGCTGGACGTCTACGAAGGCGAGCCGTCACCGCCTGCGGCACTGATCGATTTGCAGAATGTGGTGCTCAGTCCGCACGTCGCTGGCCGCTCGCCCGAAGCGGAAGCCGCCACGCTCGCCCTGTTTCTCGAAAATGCGCGTCGCTTCCAGGCGGGGGAGCCGGTGTTGACGCCGCTGTGAGTGGCGAATGGCGTCAGTGATTGTCGAGCCCGTCGATGCTTCGCACGGGCGACGGCGAGAGCGTGACGCCGTCGTTGACCGGCTCGAACTCGATGCTGCTGTTGGCGCTGCCCGTGGTGAAGGCGGTCTCGCACGTCGGACACTTCACTTCGGCATCCGAATGGAGATAGTCGTACATCGCCTGGACGGTCGGCTCGCTCGCCGCGACGGGGAAGCGGGCTTTACAGGTGGGACAAACGACGAAACCGGTGTGGATCGACAGCATGACGGGCCTCCTGCGGGCAAGTCGGCAACGTCACTGATTTTACAACCAGCCGGGTCATCGTGCGACGCGGGTCGCGGGGATTGGCGACGGCATCGATCCCGAACTGAAGGAACGCGCCACTGCCGTACTCGACAAGATGGGGTTGACCGTTTCCGATGTAGTTCGGATTTTACTCACGCGCATTGCCAACGAAGGTGCGCTACCTTTTGGTTTCGTCACGGATCCCGACGCTCACGATGCATGGTTCAAGCGAAAGGTGTTGGAAGCGCTGGAAGACACACGTCCAGCCATTCCCGACGAAGACGTCGAATCCCATTTCGCCGCACGCCGTGCCGCCGCACGCAAACGCAGTTCCCCAAAAGGTTAGTTTCGCGGCGCCCCGGCCTCGCCCTCCTGCAACCAACGGCGTTTGTCGCGCAGCGGCGCTTCGCCAAACACGCGCGCATATTCCCGGCTGAACTGCGATGCACTTTCATACCCCACCGTCTGCGCTGCCGCCGCCACGGTGACGTCCGCCGCAAAGATCAATCGCCGCGCCTCCTGCAAGCGCAACTGTTTCTGGTACTGCACCGGACTCATGGCCGTCACCAGCTTGAAGTGGTGATGCAGCGACGACACGCTCATGTGCACCTCCTGCGCCAATGCCTCCACGCGCAGCGGCTTTGCGTAATGCTCGCGCAGCCACCGCACCGCGCGCGCGATCCGATTCATCTGGCTGTCCTGCAACGCCATCTGCCGCAGCAACATTCCCTGACCGTTCATCAGCAATCGATAGACGATCTCGCGCTTGATCATCGGCGCCAGGATCGGAATGTCGCGCGGCGTGTCCAGCAAGCGCAACAATCGCAACACCGCGTCGAGCAACGCCGCGTCCAGCCGATTGACGTACATGCCACGCCCACTCGCTGAAGGCGCCGGCGGCGGCAAATGCTCGTCGCCGATGAGCGACGTCACATCCTCGGCCACCAGGTCGAGGCGCATGCCCAGATACGGCGATTGCTCGCTCGCCCCCGACACCTGCGCCACCACCGGCAAATGCACCGACGACACCAGGTAGTGCATCGGGTCATACGCGTAATCCTCGTCGCCGATCCGCAAGCGCTTCTCGCCCTGGGCGATGACGGCGAACGCCGGTTGCTGAAGCGCCGGCTTCGGGCCGCCCGGATGCAGGATCCGATGCACGAACAGGCCTTCCACCGCCGTCGGTGTCGTGCCCTCCAGGCCGTGCGTCGCGCGCTCCAGCCGATGCACCAGTTCGGTACGCGCGGCGCGCGACGGATCCCCCTCGAACCCGCGCGGCGAGGCCTCGCGCGGCTCAGTCTTGACCAAATGCATGACCATGCCTTCACTCCAGAGGCGGCCGATCCCCACGTCACGGCCGCAATGCTGCACAGCATACCCTCGCTACATGCGCTTGCCCGATCCTCCGACCGGGGATTCACACGATCAGGCAGGAAATGTGCAGGAACAGGTACTGCTCGCCCGATGCGCCTCGACGCATAATTTCTCCCATCCCGTGCAAGCCGTCGCCCCTCCCAGACGGCCGCCTGCGACGGGCAGCCACTTCAACGGAGCAATGCAATGCGACAAAGAAAACTCGGCAATACCGGCCTCTTCGTCTCGGAACTGTGCCTCGGCACGATGACCTTCGGCGGACAGGGCGAACTGTGGAGCAAGATCGGTCATTTGCAGCAACACGATGTCGACTCACTCGTGGGCCGCGCGCTCGATGCCGGCATCAACTTCATCGACACCGCCGACGTCTATTCGGAAGGGCAGTCGGAAATCCTCACCGGCCAGGCCCTGCGCAACCTCAAGGTACCGCGCGATAACGTCGTGGTCGCCACCAAGGTCTTCGGTGCCACGGGCGCACAAGGGGCCAATTCTCGTGGCCTTTCGCGCTATCACATCATGGACGGCATCAAGGCCAGTCTCAAACGCCTGCAACTCGATCACATCGACCTGTACCAGGTGCACGGCTTCGATCCGGCCACGCCCATCGAAGAGACCCTCGGCGCGCTCGACACACTGGTGCGCCAAGGGCACGTCCGCTATATCGGCGTCTCGAACTGGGCGGCCTGGCAGATCACCAAGGCGCTGGGTATTTCGGCGCGGCTGAACCTCGCGAGCTTCACGTCGCTGCAGGCGTATTACACGGTCGCCGGACGCGATCTCGAACGTGAAATCGTGCCGATGCTGCGCAGCGAAAACGTGGGCCTGATGGTGTGGAGCCCGCTCGCCGGCGGCCTGCTCTCGGGCAAATACACGCGCGACGGCCAGTCCGAAGCGGGCTGCCGCCGCCAAACCTTCGACTTCCCGCCGGTCAACGTGGAGCGTGCCTATGACGTCATCGACGTCATGCGTGGCATCGCCGCCGAGAAGGGCGTGTCGGTCGCGCAGATCGCGCTCGCCTGGCTGCTTGCCCAGCCGGTCGTCTCGACGGTCATCATCGGCGCCAAGCGGACCGATCAGCTCGACGACAACATTGCGGCAACGCGTGTCACGCTGAGCGCGCGCGAACTGTCGGCTATCGACGGGGCCAGCGCACTGCCGAGCGAGTATCCCGGCTGGATGCTCTCGCGCCAGGGCGACCCGCGCCGCGCCCAGCTCGCCGAAGCCGGTCTGCTGTAAACGTCGGGAAGCAGTCAATGCGCGCAGAACTGTAGTGAGCGAGACACAGTGCACCGCGCGAGCGGTGCACTGTGCTCACGGCACGGGGGAAAATTCTCGCGACCTGGTGGCGGCAAGGTGTGAACATAGATCGCGCCCTATTGGCGATTTTTGCGGTAGCTTATCGTCTCGTGCGTTGGACAATCCAGGCCATCGCCCGCACATCCCTTTCACAGGAGTCCATCTTGTCAGCTGCTGCCCCCGCCTCGCTCACGCTCTATGTCGACGCTCGATTCACAAGCCCCTACGCACTGTCGGTCTTCGTCACGCTACGTGAGAAAGGTCTGCCGTTTGATCTGCAAACCGTGGATCTCGTGCAGGGCGCGCATTATGAGACCCGCTTTGCGAACCTATCGCTCACGCGTCGCGTGCCCACGCTCGTGCACGGCGATTTCACGCTGTCCGAATCGTCGGCCATCACCGAATACATCGAGACCATCTTCCCCGAGGTGCCCGTGTATCCGTCAGATGTATGCGAGCGGGCTCGCGCGCGTCAGGTGCAGGCGTGGCTGCGCAGCGATCTGGGCGCCTTGCGAGAAGAGCGTTCGACCGAAGTGATCTTCTACCGTCCAGTGGACGAACCCCTCTCCGACGCAGGTCACGCGGCCGCGAGCAAGCTGATCGCCATTGCCCAGGACCTGCTGGCCGATGGCCGCATGTCGCTGTTCGACAAGGCGTGCATCGCAGACGTCGATCTCGCATTGATGATCAACCGTCTCGTGTACAACGACGACGTGGTGCCTGCGGCACTGGTCGAGTATGCCCGCCGCCAATTTGCGCGACCGGCCGTGCAGGAGTGGCTGGCGATGACGCGCCCGCCGCGTCCGGGCGACAGCATCGACGGCAGGGCCGCGGCCTGACGGGGCCGTCGCCCTGGACGAATAACCCAGTCGCTCCCTCCTGATAAACGAAAACGCCCGTTTGACACGTTGCAGTCCTTCGTGGAGACGAACGGCGGCAGCCGTCATTTCGCGGGAAGATCGACAAATTTTGCACTTTTCTTCTAAAAATCGGCCAATTTCCGATTTTTATCGGCGTCATCGCTCTCTGAATGATGTTGTGACGGCGCGGGTGGTGAATTCAGTCGACAGGCAGGGGGCTAAAGGAGGAAAATAGGCCCACCTTGCCGTTTACGTTAACGGCACTGACGACTGAAGCCCCCTCTGCCGAGACATTCAAGAAACATGAGCGCCGATAATCAATTGCGTTTTGTCGTGGAGCCGCACGCCAACCCCACCCCTGCCGACCAGATCGCCGCCAAGCTGGCGAACCCGGTATTTGGCCGCGTATTCACGGATCACATGGTCACGATTCGCTGGACCGAGGGCACGGGCTGGCATGATGCGAAGGTAGAGGCCCGCCGTCCGTTCGAGATCGATCCGGCATGCGCCGTGCTGCACTACGCGCAGGAAATCTTCGAAGGAATGAAGGCCTATCGCAGCGAAGACGGCAAGATCTCGCTGTTCCGCCCGCAAGCCAATGCCAAGCGTTTCCGTGAATCGGCCCAGCGCATGTCGATGGCCGAGCTGCCGGAAGCCGTGTTCCTCGAAGCCGTGGAAAAGCTGGTCGACATCGATCGCGCATGGATCCCGGGCACAGAAGGCAGCAGCCTCTATATCCGCCCGTTCATGTTCGCCTCGGAGAGCTTCCTCGGCGTGCGCGCCGCGCATGAATACATTTTCTGCGTGATCGCCTGCCCGGTCGGCCCCTACTTCAAGCCCGGCAAGTCGGCCGTGACCGTGTGGGTGTCCGACCAGTACACGCGCGCCGCCCCGGGCGGCACGGGCGCCGCCAAGTGCGGCGGCAACTACGCGGCGAGCCTGATCGCGCAGACCGAAGCCAGCGGCAAGGGCTGCGATCAGGTCGTGTTCCTCGACGCCGCGCAACATCGCTGGATCGAAGAGCTGGGCGGCATGAACGTCTTCTTCGTCATGGACGACGGCTCGCTCCAGACCCCGCCGCTCGCCGGCACGATTCTGCCGGGCATCACGCGCGCGTCGATCATCGAAATGGCCAAGCGCGACGGCCTGACGGTCAACGAAACGCCGTACGAGTTTGCCCAGTGGCAAGCCGACGCAGCCAGCGGTCGTGTGAAGGAAACGTTCGCGTGCGGCACGGCGGCGGTCGTCACGGCCATCGGTCAGGTGCGTCACGCCAAGGGCGAGTTCAATATTGGCGACGGCGGCGAAGGCCCGGTCACCAAACGTATTCGCGATCAGCTCACGGGCATTCAACGCGGCAAGGTCGCCGATCCGTTCGGCTGGGTGCACCACGTCGCCTGATCGACGGACGTTGCTCACATAACAAACAAGTTGCGAAGTTGCGCATCGCCCGAGACAGCGATGCGGGAAATCATCGGCGGCGCGCCACGACACCAGGAGAGTCGGGCGCGCCGTCTTGTTGTATTTGACTTGCAGATCATGGAACAGAATCCAGGCGCCATGGCGGGCAGCCCCCGCAGCGCCCTCGCGGCAGCCGACACAATCGGCGTTCCGCACTCCGTGCTCGAAGACATCTATGCGATGGTCATCGGCATGGCATTCGTGGTGGTCGGGCTGGTGCTGCTCAAGGCAGCCGGGTTGGTCACCGGCGGCGTGGCTGGCATTGCACTGCTCGCGTCCTACGTCTTTCCCCTCCCGGTGGGCACCATCTTCACGCTGGTGAACATTCCGTTCTTCCTTTTTGCGTACGTCACGATGGGCCCGCGCTTCGCGCTCAAGTCCACCGTCGCGAGCGTCGGCATCACCTTTGCCCTCGCGGCCATGCCGCAGACCTTCAACGTCGCCTTCGTCAATCCGCTGTTCGCCGCATTCGTCGGCGGCACGCTGTGCGGCATGGGGATTCTGGCGCTCGCGCGTCACGGGGCCGGCGTGGGCGGCACAGGCATCGTCACGCTGTGGCTGCAACGCGAGCGCGGCATCAACGCGGGCATTACCCAGGCGTGCATCGACACGACGATTCTGCTCGCCTCGCTCACCACGATCCCCGCGGGACGCGTTGCCTGGTCGGCACTGTCCGCGCTCGCCATGAGCGCCATGGTGGTCGCCTGGCACCGGCCGGGCCGTTACACCGGACGCTGAGCCGCGTCAGACGAGCGCGTCCGGGCGATAGGCGCTGGCCTGTGTCAACAGCCACTCCCGGAACACGCTGAGTGGTTGCCCATGCGTGAGTTCCGTCGGATAGACGAGGTAGTAGGCCGACTCGGCCACGCTCTTCACGTCGACGGGAATCGTCAGGCCGAAGGTGGCCAATTGTCCCTCGACGAAGAACTTCGGCACCAGCGCGACGCCGAGCCCGGCGGCCGCGCCCGCGATGAGCATCGTGTGCAGCTCATAGCGCACCCCCTGGAGCGCCCGATGGTCCTCGATGCGTTGCTCCGCAAACCATTGGGTCCAGGCGCTGGGGCGTGTCGTCGAGTGCAGCAGCGGATACTCGAGCAGATCGGCGGCCGTGCGAACCGACCCTTTGAGCAACGACGGTCGGCACACCGGCACAACTTCCTCACCGAACAGATAATCCGACGAGGTGCCCGGCCAGGTTGGCTGCCCGAAATGGATGGCCGCTTCGAAGTGCGTCTCGTCGAACGTGAACAGGTCGGTGTGCACCCCCATGTTCACCCGAACCTCGGGGTGGCGCTCGTCGAAATCCTTCATTCTCGGAATCAACCACTCGGACGCGAACGTCGGCAGCACCGCCAGTTCCAAATACCCGCCCCCGCTGCCGTGCGCCATGATCGAGAGCGTGTCTCGATCAAGTTGTTCCAACGTGCGGCGCACTTGCATGCCGTACAGGCGTCCGGCGCGGGTGAGCACCACGCGCTGCTTGGCGCGAACGAACAGACGCACCCCCAGTTGCGCCTCCAGCGTGGCGATCTGACGTGACACGGCACTTTCCGTCAGAAACAGCTCGCGCGCCGCGTGCGTAAAGCTTTCGTGTCGGGCCGCGGCCTCGAATGCCAGCAGCGCCGCCGTGCCCGGGGTCTTGAATTTGCGCATATTGATTCCAAGAACGCATCAAGTGGCAATTTTATCTCGCTTTACGAGTGAGGCATCCATTCCAATAATGCTGTCAATGCAAGATGGCATGGGGTAAGGCGCTCCCTGCCATGCCCTGACACCCTGCGATGCCGCCTGAGACGGCGTTCCCCCTTGAGATAATCCGATGCGCAATGCCAATGTGCAGTCCCTGCTGGTTTCCCTGATCGGGCAAGCGCGTACCGACGCGCTCTTCGCGACACTCAATTCGCCGTCGATCCTGGCGGATGCCGAGCCGGGATGCGTGACGAGAGCCGAACTCGCGCAGGCCATGAACATGGCCCTTTTCGAAGGGCTGCTGGCGCGTTCGCCGAATGGACGCACCTACACTGAAGAAGCGATTGCGGGCGGTGGCAGCGTCTACTTCGATCACGGCGCGCTGCGCACCGTACGCTGGGCCGGTAACGGCGCGCTGCCGCCGGGCGAAGCGGCCTTCACGCGCATTCTGCGCCCGCTGGGCTTCCGTCTGAACGGTCGCTATCCGCTCGACCGTCTCGGCATGACGGGTCGAGCCTATGCACACGAAGACGCCCCTGAAGAGATTTCGCAGTTCTTCGTGAGCGAGCTGCATCCGGAGCGTTTCTCCGAGACGTTCCAGCAAGCCGTGTCGCGTGTGGTCGGCACGTCGAAGGATCCGCTCACGCCTGCGGCCGCCGGTCAGCTTTGGGAACTGGAGCGCGACGGCACGCTGCCGCTCGAAAGCGCACAAGCGCTGCTGCCGGTGATCGTTGGTGCGTTTGCCCGTCAGCACGACATTCCGAGCGAAGCCGATTACGAACTGCTGTTGGCGGAATCCGCTGAAATGGCCTGGATCGCGACCGAAGGCAATGCGTTCAATCATGCGACCGACCGTGTCGAAAACGTGTTCGCGTTGTCCGACGCCGAGAAGGCCAAGGGCCGCCCGATGAAGCCCGACGTCGAGCGTTCGCGCTCGGGTCGCGTGTTCCAGACGGCCTATCGTGCCGACACCGTGCGTCGCGAGTTCCGCGGCAAGGACGGCGAAATCGTGACGCGCGACGTGCCGGGGTCGTTCTACGAATTCATCACGAGGCATCGCGCGTACGACACCGAGAAGCGTTGCTGGAAGATCGACCTGCGCTTCGACGCGGGCAATGCGCAGGGTATTTTCAAGATGACGGCCAACGCCAAGTAATGGAGGGCTCGTGGCGTCCGGCGCACAATATGTCCGTGCCTCGATGCTGCACCTCAATCTGCCGACACCGGTGAACAGCACCGTCGGCCAACACTGAATTCCATAGGGGTATCCACGTGAACGCAACTTCCATCCTCAACGAACTGGGCATTGCCAAACTGGCCGAAGCGGGCGACATCGCGGTGCACTCACCCATCGACGGCGCATTGATCGGCCGCGTGGCCAGCGCCTCGGTCGCCGACGCCCAAGCCACCCTCGCCCGCGCGCAGACCGCGTTCACCGCATGGCGCAACGTGCCCGCACCGCGTCGCGGCGAACTGGTGCGTCTGCTCGGCGAAAAGCTGCGCGAGCGCAAGCAGGCGCTGGGCGCGCTCGTCACGCTCGAAGCCGGCAAGATCCTGCAAGAAGGGTTGGGCGAAGTGCAGGAAATGATCGACATCTGCGACTTCGCCGTCGGCCTGTCGCGTCAGTTGTACGGCCTGACCATCGCGTCGGAGCGTCCGGGCCACCGCATGGCCGAGACGTGGCACCCGATGGGCGTGTGCACGGTCATCTCCGCCTTCAATTTCCCGGTGGCCGTATGGGCCTGGAACGCGGCGCTCGCGCTCGTGTGCGGGAACGCCGTGGTGTGGAAGCCCTCTGAGAAGACGCCGCTGACCGCACTGGCCGTCAATCGTTTGATGGAAGAAGTCATCGCCGAATTCGGCGACGCGCCGGAAGGCCTGACCGCGCTCATCATCGGCGGTCGCGACGTGGGCGAGGCACTCGTCGCCGATCCGCGCTCGGCCATCGTGAGTGCGACGGGCAGCACGGAAATGGGCCGCAAGGTCGGCGTGGAAGTCGCGCGCCGCTTTGGCCGCTCGATCCTGGAACTCGGTGGCAACAACGCGGGCATCGTGACCGGCAGCGCCGACATGGAACTCGCCCCGCGCGGCATCCTGTTCTCGGCGGTGGGTACGGCCGGTCAGCGTTGCACCACGCTGCGCCGCCTGTTCGTGCACGAGAGCGTGTATGACAAGACCGTCGAGCGTCTGAAGACGCTGTATGGCAAGGTTGCCATCGGCAACCCGCTGGAGCGCGGCACGCTCATGGGCCCGCTGATCGACGAAGGTGCCTTCAAGCGCATGCAAGACGCCCTGGACAAGGCACGCGCGCAAGGCGGCAAGGTCACGGGCGGCGAGCGTTACGCGGTCGCAGGCGCGGAGAACGCGTTCTATGTGAAGCCGGCCATCGTCGAGATGCCGTCGCAGACGGAAATCGTGCTCACCGAAACGTTCGCACCGATCCTGTATGTGCTCAAGTACAGCGACTTCTCGCAAGCCATCGACGCCAACAATGCCGCTTCGCACGGCCTGTCGTCGTGCGTGTTCACGACCGATCTGCGCGAAGCCGAGCGCTTCACGTCATCGGCCGGTAGCGACTGCGGCATTGCCAACGTCAACATCGGCCCGAGCGGCGCGGAGATCGGCGGCGCCTTCGGCGGCGAGAAGGAAACGGGCGGCGGACGCGAGTCGGGTTCGGACGCGTGGAAGGGCTATATGCGCCGTGCCACCAACACCGTCAACTACTCGTCCGCCCTGCCGCTCGCGCAAGGCATCGACTTCTCGATCGAGTGAAGTCTCGATAACCCGCCCCGACGTCGCCCATGCCCATGCGCGACGTCACGCAACGGGTTACGCATCTGGTCAACGCCGGACGTGCCCTGCCCCTCGGCAGGTACGCCCGGCGCCCCTCCCCGATAGCCGAATTCCGTCACGCTTTGTTTAGCGAGGCCCCCATGTACGCCTTCACTTCTGTGTTCGCCAACCCGGCCGGTTCGCCGATTCGCGAATTGTTCAAATACTTGTCCGAGCCGGGCATGATTTCGTTCGCGGGCGGCTATCCCGCAAGCGACCTGTTCGATGTGGACGGTCTCGCCGCAGCGCAGGCCCGCGCCTTCGCGCAACCGACGCGCTGCCTGCAGTACGGGCCGACCGACGGCCTGGCCGAACTCAAGACGCAGCTTCTCGCGCTGATGGCCTCGCGCGGCGCGTCCTGCGCCGCCGATGAGCTGCTGGTGACGACCGGCTCGCAACAAGGGCTGGACCTGCTGCTGCGCGTGATGATCGCGCCGGGCGATGTCGTGGTGACCGAGCAGCCCGCGTATCCGGCGACGCTGCAGGCATTGCGACTGCAGCAAGCGACGATCGTGACGGTGCCCGTCGACGCACACGGTCTGGACGTCGCGCACCTGAGCACGCTGCTGCACGAGGGCAAGATCGCCGTGCCGAAGCTGCTGTACACCGTGCCGACCTTCGCCAATCCGACCGGCGCAACGCTCTCGCGCGAGCGTCGTATCGCGCTGCTGAAGCTGGCGGTCGAGTACCGGTTCATCATCGTCGAGGACGATCCGTATGGCGACTTGCGATTCGCGGGCGACGCGGTGCCGACCTTGCTCGGCCTGACGGCGGAAGTGCCGGGATCGCGCGACTGGGTGGTGCACTTCTCGAGCCTGTCGAAGATCGTCGCCCCGGGGTTGCGCGTGGGTTGGACGGTCGCGCCGCCGGAGATTGCGCGCCGATGCGTCGTCGCGAAGCAGACGGTTGATCTATGCAGTGTTCCGTGGACGCAAGCGGTCGCGGCGGAATATCTGGCAGACGGCGCGTTGGCACGCCATCTGCCGAGGATCACGGAAGCCTATCGCCGCAAATGCGACGCGATGTGCGACGCGTTGCGCGCGACGCTGGGCGATGCCATCGCGTTCCACGCGCCGCAGGGCGGCATGTTCGTGTGGGCGCGTCTCGCCGCAGTGAAGACGAGCGATCTGCTGCCGCACGCGATCGCCGAGAAGGTGTTGTTCGTGCCGGGAACGGCGTTCTTCGCAGAACAGGCCGACGAGGCTTCGCTGCGGTTGTCGTTCGCGGCGCCGGCCGTATCAGCGATCGAGGAAGGCGCGGCACGACTTGCACGTGCAATGCACGCGACCGGCGCCACGCGATGATCAACGCGGCGGGCTGTCGCGCACGATCTGCGCGAAGTAGCGCGCACCGAGCGGCAGAATCGCGTCGTTGAAGTCGTAGCAGGCATTGTGCAGCGGGATGGCGCCAAGCGCATCGCCGCTGCCGTTGCCGATGAACGCGAAGTTGCCCGGCACGTGCTGCAGGAACACCCCGAAGTCCTCCGATGCCATCATCGGTGTAACGTCCGCGTCGACGCGGGTTTCGCCCACCACCGACTGCGCCGCGCGAACGGCGAGCGTCGTGTTGTCCGCCCAGTTCATCGTCGGCGCGAACTCGTGTGCGTACTCGAATTCGCCATGCGCGCCATGCATCGCACAGACGCCCAGACTGATCTCACGCATGCGTGTCTCGAGCAGTAGCTGCACGTCCGGCGAATAGCTTCGCGTGTCGCCCTTGATGACGACGTTCGGCGGAATGGCGTTGCGAATGCCATCCGTAATGAACTCCGTGCACGACACCACCGCCGACAGCCCTGGATCGACACTGCGTGACACCACGGTCTGGAGCGCCAAGACGATCTGCGCGCCGATCACGAGCGGATCGATACCCATGTGCGGGCGCGCCGCATGCGTTCCCTTGCCGCGAATGCGGATGACGAAGTTGTCTTCGCTCGCCATGATGCCGCCGACGCGCGTGGCGAAGTGACCTGCCGCGATGCCCGGCATGTTGTGCACGCCGTAAATCGCATCGATCGGGAAGCGTTCCAGCAATCCATCCGCAATCATCGCCTTCGCGCCGCGGCCATGCTCCTCGGCGGGCTGGAAGATGAAGCGCACCGTGCCGTTGAAATCGCGCGACGCCGCCAGCAGCTTCGCCGCGCCGAGCACCATCGACATATGACCGTCGTGCCCGCAGGCGTGCATCTTGCCCGGCACTTGCGACGCGTGGTCACGCCCCGCCGCCTGCTCGGCGATCTGTAGGGCGTCCATGTCGGCCCGAATGCCGATCGCGCCGCGCCCGTCGCCCACGCGCAGATTCGCGACAATCCCCGTACCGCCGATGCCGCGATGCACCTCCAGCCCGAGGCTCGCCAGAATCGTCGCCACCGTCTGCGACGTGGCGACTTCTTCGAAACCGGTCTCCGGTTGACGGTGGAACGCGTGTCGCCACCCCGTCAGCGCCTTGGCGAAATAGAGGTCCTGCGTCATGACTGACTCCTGTGAATGCTGTTGATCGGAGACGACATCAGCGTGCCAGCCACGCCTGCTGGCGCCGCGTCACCGACATCGCCGGCTCGCCCACAAGGTCCGCATAAACGCGCGGCGCTGTCGCGCCTTCCGTGTTGATCAGCAGGACGCGTGAGCCCTCGTTCAGACCGATGGCCGTGGCCAGCGCAGGCGTAGCGGCCGCCTGCATCAAACCCGCCAGACCTGCTACCCCCGACTCTCCCGCGGCAAAGGGCACGTCGTTGTCGCTACCGCGCGCCAGGCGCCGCATGGCTTCGACGGCCTCGGTATCGGTGACGGTCATGAACGCATCGACCGACGATTGCAGGAATCGCCACGCGAGCGGCGACGTCTCGCCGCAGGCCAGCCCGGCCATTACGGAATCGACCGACCCCGACGCCGAGGCTGCCTTGCCCGCAATGGCGCTCTGATAGAGGCAATCGGCCTGCATCGGCTCCACGACAACGAATGTTGGACGCCACACGCCCCAGCGCTCCCAAAGATAGCTCACGATACCCGCCGCCAGTCCACCCACGCCCCCTTGCAGAAAGACATGCGTGAGCGGGCAGGCGGCGTCCGTGCGAGCGTCTGCGCCGCAGAGCGCCTCATCGACTTCGGCCGCCACCGTCCCGTAGCCCTGCATGACGTCGCGTGGAATGGCCTCGTAACCCTCGTAAGACGTGTCCGAAACCACATGCCAGCCGTGACGCGCGGCAAGCGCCGCCGCCGCGTCCACCGACGCATCGTAATTGCCCTCGACGCGCACGATCTCGGCACCGTACGCGGCGATCGCCTGTTCGCGCTCGTCGCTCACCTGCGCGTGCAGCACGATGACGCAGCGGCAACCAATGCTCTGCGCTGCCGCGGCGAGCGCGCGACCGTGGTTGCCGTCCGTCGCGCTGATGACCGTGACACCGGCCAGCGCGTCGCGATGCTCACCTCGCAGAAGCGTTCGCGCGGTGAAGCCGAGTGTTTCGCATTCGCGCAACAGAAGGCGCACGAGCGCGATCGGCGCGCCCAGGGCCTTGAAACTGCCCAGCGCCGAGCGCAGCGCTTCGTCTTTCACGAGCACGCTGCAAACGCCCAGCGATGCGGCCAGATCGGGCAGCGCGCGCAGCGGTGTGCTCCCGCGCGTCAGCCCATCCCAATGGGCCAGCCACTCGCGGCTCTCTTGCGCGCGAGCGATGCTCATGATGTCCTGGAGGTCGGCCGGGTATGGCGCGCGAGCGGCGCGCGGATTGACGTACAGCATGGGGGGCTCCGGTATTGCGGAATTTCGGGATGTCGGGATGTCCGAACGGTTCTATCGATGTACGCCGAGGCGCCTTGCAACGACATCGAGCAGCACTTTCGCGCCGTTCACCAATTGCTCGTCGTCGGTGTGCTCGCGCGGGTTGTGGCTGACGCCGCCCCGACTCGGCACGAAGATCATCGCCGCTGGCGCGATGCGCGCGATCATCTGTGCGTCGTGGCCCGCGCCCGACGTCATGCGCTTGGACGACAAGCCCAGCCCGCTGGCGCTCGCTTCAATGACGTCGGCCAACTCGGCGTCGAAGACAACCGGCGAGAAGCGCGCCAGGCGCTCGGCCGAAATGCGCACGCCTTCGTCTTGTGCGAGCTTCATCAGGAATGCCGAAAAGTGCGCTTCGCTCGCTGCCAGACGTTGTTCGTTCGGGTCGCGCATATCGACCGTGAATACCGCCTTGCGGGGAATCACGTTGATGACGCCCGGCTCGACCCGCAGCGTGCCAACGGTCGCGAGCGTCGTGCCGGCGTCGACGGCGATGCGCCGCAGCTCGGCGACTGCGGCGGCGGCGGCATAGCCGGCATCGTGGCGCAGACGCGTCGGCGTGGTGCCCGCGTGATTGGCGTTGCCCTGCACGGTGATCTGCTGCCACGAAATGCCCTGTAGATTCTCGACGACGCCGATCTGCAGCCCTTCCGCCTCGAGAATCGGGCCTTGTTCGATGTGCAGCTCAAGATACTCGTGGGGCACGAGGGTGCCCGGCATCATCTCGCCCGCGTATCCGATACGCACGAGTTCATCGCCCAGACGCGCGCCATCGGTACCGATGGCATCGAGCGCCTCGGCCAGCGGCAACCCCCCCGCGTGAACCAGCGAGCCCATCATGTCCGGATGAAAACGCGCGCCTTCCTCGTTGGTGAATGCCGCGACCGTGATCGGACGCGACGGCACGACGCCCGCTTCGCGAAATGCCCGCACGATCGCAAGGCCACCGAGCACGCCATAGCATCCGTCGAGCGCGCCCGCGTTGACGACGGTGTCGATGTGCGAACCCATCATGAGCGGGCGCAGCACCTCACCCGCCTCACCCGCCGCGTCCTTCGCGGCCGACGACAGCGTGCCAAAGATATTGCCGATGCGATCGATCCGCACGTCGAGATCGAGTTCGCGCATCCACGCGACGACCTGATCACGCCCGGCTTTCTCGGCATCAGTGAGCGCGACGCGAGTGCGGCCGCCCGCCACGGGATCGGCGCCGATCTCGCCCAGCTCATGCAACTGTTGCAACAGCACGGCGCCGTTCAGGCGAAGGACGGTGGGGGCGTTCGTAGCGGACATAGGGGAATGCTGTCGTTTCGGTGGAGATGTCGATGGGACAGCCGCTCGCGCAAGCGCTTTCAGCGACGGGTTTTGCGCGTCACCGCTGGCGGAGTATCATCGATCTGCCTGAATAATATTCCGGGGCGCGTGTACGATTAACCCGTTTTTAGCCGAAAATTCGAATTTTTATTGCGTCACATGAGCCTGGACAGTTACGACATCGCCCTGCTCGCCGCGATCCAGCAAGACGCGACGACGCCTCAGCATGCGCTTGGCGCGCAAATCAATCTGTCATCGGCCGCGGTGAATCGGCGGCTCAGAAAGCTGGCCGACGAGGGCGTGACACGCAAGACCGTCTCGCTGGTGGATCCCGCCAGCGTGGGCTACGCGCTGACGATCATTACCGAGGTCGAAGTCGAGAACGAGCGGCTCGACCTGCTCGATGCGATGAGGCGCAGCTTTCTCGCCTGCCCGCAGGTGCAGCAATGCTATTACGTGGCGGGCGAATGCGACTTCGTGGTGATCATGGTCGTGCAGAACATGGCGCAGTACACCGAACTCACCCGCGCCCTGTTCTTCGAGAGCAACAATGTCAAACGCTTCAAAACGCTCGTGTCGATGAGCAACGTCAAGGTCGGGTTGGAAGTGCCGCTGGACGCGCTCGGCAGTTGAACGCAACGACACCCGGTCATTCTCCTGGGCACCACGCCCTGACGAACGACCGGGGAAACATCACAGGGCATCAGGGCATCAGTACTTTGTCCACGACGTGAATCACCCCATTCGATTGCATGACGTTGCTGATGGCGATGTTAGCCACACCGCCCTTATCATCCGTCACCATCAGGTGTCCGCCCATCTGCGTCACCGTCAGTGAATCGCCTTCGACCGTTTTCAACATCGCCTTGCCGCCGGCGTCTTTGACGGCCTTCATCAGATCCTGCGCGGAGAGTCGGCCCGGCACCACGTGATACGTGAGCACCTTGTCGAGGGTCGCCTTGTTCTCGGGCTTCAACAGCGTGTCGACGGTGCCGGCCGGCAGCGCGGCGAAGGCTTCGTTGGTCGGCGCGAAGACCGTGAAGGGCCCGGGACCGGAGAGTGTGTCGACCAACCCGCCGGCCTTCACAGCGGCGACGAGTGTCGTATGGTCTTTTGAGTTCACCGCGTTTTCGATGATGTTCTTCGAGGGGTACATCGCGGCCCCGCCGACCATGACGGTCTTCTCACCGCTGTCCATCGGCGCCGCGCAAGCGCTGAGCGCCGATCCGAAAACACAGCAGGTTGCCACAAGCACCGGCAGAATTCCGGTCGAGTAACGAGTCTTCATTTTCTCACCCCATTGATGGCGCTTCGCAATTCGGAAGCCCTCTTACTTACGAACAAGCCGGGTGAGCGGATGCACGCTCCGGAAATGAATTCACGAAGGTGGCAATGTCGTCCAGCACTGGCGCATACCCTCGCAGCGGTGCGCTAAGCGTTCCCAGAAGCATCGCGTGTCCGAGGTCGTAGTGCCGCACTTGCACCGCATCGTTCATCCCATGCAAGCGCTGGGCAAACCGCGTCGTATTGCCCGGATCGACGACCGTGTCCGCGTCGCCCACGGCCAACCACATGGGCGGTTCCCTACCCGTCACGAAATGAATCGGCTGACTGGCGAGTCGCACCGGCTCGGGAAATATCCGGCGAAGCACATCGCTCTTGAGCGGCAGGAAATCGTAGGGGCCGGCCAGACCGATGACGCCCGCGATATCGCACTCGCGCATGCCATTGGCGTGCAGGTAGCGGGCATCGGTTGCCAGTAACGCGACCATTTGCGCGCCCGCCGAATGGCCCATGAGAAACAGGCGGTCGGGGTCGCCGCCATACGCTCGCGCACGCTCGCTCGCCCAGCGCACCGCGATCGCGGCGTCGTCCATGAAGCCCGGGAAGGTCACCTCGGGATAGGTTCGATAGTCGGGTACGACCACCAGGAAGCCGCGCGAGGCGAGCGCCTCGCCCACAAAGCGGTAGTCTTCACGTTGGCCGTTCTGCCAACTCCCGCCGTAGAAGAACACGACCACCGGCATGCCGCTCGCACCCGCGTCGGGGTGTGTTGGCACATAGACGTCGAGTCGCTGTCGCTCCGACGGGCCATAAGCGACGTTCGTGACGTCACGATACGTGGTCCGCGGCGTGAGCGCATTCACTAGCGTGACGGGACTGCACGCACACAGTGCGACGCTGGTGAGCACCAGGGCCAGCATGCCGCCGAGCGAGACATTCGTCATGTTCCCTTCCTGTCGAATAGAGGCCGGGGAAGGCCAATGCCCCCCGGGCTTGCCTTCGTCAGTACGGGAATGGCGATCGCCCGGATGCACGTCCGAGCGGAAATCGGCGGTTTTTTTGTTTCCGCTGCATCCGAGGGATCGCGACGTCCGTATACCCGTGACACGCGTCTTGAACCCGCTACGGAGCTTGCATCATGCCTGCCGCCGCCATTGCATTCGTCGGACTGAATCTCGCGCTGTATGCCGCGTGGCTTTCTCGATGGCGCAGCCACGAAGGCGTCAAACGAACGCGCCACGTTGCGGTGGCCGTGTTCGCCGGTGCGAGCGTGCTGCTGGCGGGTTGTACGGGCGCGCCGCCCAACCCCAACCCTCGCGCGGACGTTCCGCTTCACACGGTGCCGGTCGACCTGCCGCGATACATGGGCAAGTGGTATGTGATCGCCAACATCCCCTATTTCGCCGAACGCGACTTCGTCGGCAGCCGCGCCGAGTGGAAGTTGCGCGACGACGGCAAGATCGACGATCACTTCTATGGTCGCAAGGATGGGTTCGACCAACCCGAGCGTCATTACCAGTTCCTCGATAGTGTGGTCCCGGGCAGCGGTGGCGGGGAGTGGCGTGTTCGCCTGTTCTGGCCCATCTATGTCTCGCAGCTTACTGTGTATGTCGATCCGGATTATCGGTACACGCTGCTGGCCTATCCCGACAAATCGTTGGGCTGGATCTTTTCCCGCGAGCCGACGATGGACGACGCGACCTACCGCGCACTGCTGTCCCGCTTCGCCGCCATGGGTTACGACACCACGCGCTTCCGGCGCGTCCCCCAGTTTCCCGAGCAACTCGGTCAGCCGGGCTTCGCCACGCCGGGGAAAAGCGAATGAAAGCGAGTCGTCTGACAAGCGTGATCGTGTGTTTGGTCGGCACGCTGGCAACGTCATCCGCCTGGTCGGGATGCCGCGATGCATTGACAACAGCCCACCGCGTTGGCGCAGGTGAGTTTTGCGTGCTGGGCTTCTGTCTCTATAAGGCTGAGCTTTGGTCACCGCACACGCCCGTCTCGGCCGACACGCCCTTCGCGCTCGTCCTCAAGTACGAACGCAGCGTCAGCGGGGAGCGCATGGTCTCGACCGGCATCGACGAGATGCAGCGACTGGCCCCGCGTCCGATCGCGAACGACACGCTCAATGCGTGGCGCGAGGACATGCAGCGTGCGTTCGGCGACGTGTCACGCGGAGACGAGCTATGTGGCGTCTATCTGCCTGGGCGCGGCGCACGGTTCTATACGAACGGGGCATTGACGGCCGACGTTCCCGACATGGCATTCGCGCGGGCATTCTTCGGCATCTGGCTCGACCCGAACACGCGGGCGCCTTCGCTTCGCAGACATCTGTTGGGCGAAAGCCCGTGACCGGCCGTGGTGTCGCTACGGAGTAACCCACCGCGCGCCGAACGTCGCCTAGGCCTGGTCTACGTTGCACTCGGCCAGGTGGGATGGTTCACGTGCGTGCTCAGCGCCGCCAAGGGAGACGGATGGATAGGCGTCGCGCTCGTGGCCGCCATGGCGGCGGGTCATCTGTGTCTGGACCGGCGACCGCTTCGCGAAGCGGGGTTTCTCGTCGTCGTCACAGTGCTGGGTTTCGGATGGGAGTCCTGTGTTTATCGCACCGGCTGGATCGCCTACCCGAACGGCGTGCTTGTCCCCGGATTCGCGCCGTATTGGATGGCCGGGCTATGGGCCCTCTTCGCGTTGCAGATCAATCCCGTCTTCGCGTCGCTGCGCCGTCGCCGGCTTCTGTGCGCCATGCTTGGCGCGGTGGGCGGTCCACTGTCGTTTCGCGCGGGCGCGGCTTTGGGGGCCGTGCAGTTCATCGACATCTGGCGAGCGCTCGCCCTGATTGGCGCGGGATGGGCGGTCATGCTGCCCGGACTGATCACGCTGGGGGAGGCGATCGGTTCGGGGCCGATCGCCTCCCGTAAGGCTACCGACGCCATGCAACATGACGATCGGTAGTCACCCGGCAGTCATACCCCTCAACGTTGCCCGGCCGGCACGCTGGCCGCGCCACTGACCTCATTGCTGCGCGCTTCCGGCGCCGGCACCAGCCCGACCGATGCGATCTCCTGGCGTCCCAGCGAGATGATCGCGGCGGCGAGCGCCAGTGCCACGGCGAAGATACCGAACGTGTAGCTCGGCGACGGGTTGAACGTTGCGACGATGCCAATGATCATCGGCCCCATGATGCCGCCCACGCGGTTCAGCCCCACGGCCACACCCATCCCCGTGCCACGCACTTCCGTGCGATAGCACATCACCTGATAGTTGTTGAGCACGGCCTGCGCACCGAAGATGAAGAAGCCCAGCGCCGCGACGAACGGCGGTGCCCACAGATTGCCCAGCGCAATGCCGACCGAGATCATCGAGATCGATGCCAACGTGTAGCCAATGATCATCGCCTTGATGCGGCTGCGCAGCTTGTCCGCCAGCCATCCCATGCCGATTCCGCCAAACACCGACGCCAGCATCACCAGCGTGCCGTAGGCGAACGCCGATGACACACCGCCGCCGCTCGCGACGACCAGCGTCGGCAGCCAGCCCGTCAGACCGTGGATGCAGAACAGGCTGAGGAAGCCGACAATCCAATGAACGATCGTGTTGCGGCGATACATCGGCGAGAGCAGTGCCGCGATCGAGCCAATCGTCTCGGGCTTGTGCATCGGCGCAAACGTCGCCGTGCGATACACCGCCTCACGCTCAGGACGCAGCTTGGCGAGCAGTACGCGCACTTCCGACTCCCGTCCGCGCAGCATCAGATATTGAATCGATTCAGGCAACCACAGTGTCGCGGCAATCACCACCAACAGCGATGCGGCACCGATGTAGTACAGCGACTCCCAACCGAAGTGCGCCGTCATCGAGAGCCCGGCGATGCCTGCGAAGATCCCGCCTGCGGAGAAGCCCAGTTGGAACACCCACGTCGCAAACGTGTTCGCGTTCTTCGCCGGCGCCCACTCGTTGATGCAGGTCAGCGCCAGTGGCGTCACCATGCCCAGCGCCGTGCCCATGATGAGGCGGAAGATCGCAAACCCCAGCGGCCCGTGCACGACGGTGGCGAGAAGACCGCTCGAGAGGGTCAGCATCCACAGTGCCAGCAGCATGACGCGACGGCGTCCGAACCGGTCCGACAGCAGGCCTTGCAGCACCGAGCCGATCGACAGGCCGATGATGCCGCTCGAGAGCATGAAGCCGATCATGCCGGGCGAAGGCTGCCAGGTCTTGCGCACCAGTGGGATGACGTAAGCGGCATTGAAAAGATCGTAGCCATCGAAGAACATGATGGCGGTGAGCAGCACGGCAAACTTGAAATGAAACCCGCCGAATTTCGCCTGCGCGATTTCTTCGCGCGCGGTAATGGTTGTCGTCACGATTGTCTCCAGACCGTGTCAGTCGCGGCCGCGCCGGTCTGGTGCCGGCGTGTTCCGCATATTTAATGGCGGCTTGCCACACCCGCGCAAGCGGGCGTGGCGCCGGCCGTCAACTCAACGCGCCGATCAGCGCGTCGAGTTGTGATGCAAGCGCACTCGCGTGTCCCGCCACACCCCAAACGTAGTGGTCCGGTCGCACGATTGCCGCGTGGCAATCGTGCTTCTCGAACCATCTCGCGAGGACACCTTCCTTCTCCTGCACTGCCACACTGCCGGCCGGCAACGATGCTGCCGAGCCAAGCACCACGACCCTTGCGCCGATATCGCGTGCCGCGGCGACCCAACCGCTGTCCAGCAACGCAACATCGTCGACCACCACGCGCCAGCCGCCCCCGACCACGTCGTCGAGCAACGCGGAGGCGTTCGCGTCCGTCGCAACGAGCGGTTGCGGGAACAGCGTGCCGTTCACGGCGTTACCGTCAGCGGCAAGCAATCCGGACTGCAACGGCGGCACGATTTCCTGACGCGTAACGGTCTTCACCACACCGCCGCACTCGGCCAGCAGTCGTGCGTCGCGCGCGGCGGCCGCCGCTTCGTCACGCTCGCAGATCACGCGACCGATCTCCTTGATGCGGGTGGTCAGTGTCGTCACGTGCTGCTTGCGTTCGACCTGATACGTGTCGAGCAGCGCGTCCGACGCCGAGCCGCGAAGCACCCGTTCGAGCTTCCAGACCAGGTTGACGATGTCGCGCACGCCCTGACACATCCCCTGACCGATGAACGGCGGTTGCTGATGCGCGGCATCACCCGCGATGAACACGCGGCCACGGCGCCATTCGCTCGCCACCAGCGCGTGGAAGCGATAGCTCGCCGCGCGCCACAAGGTGCCGTCTTCCGGCGTGAGCCAGCGCGAGAGCAGTTGCCACACGCTTTCGTCTTCGCGCATTTGCGCGGGATCTTCCCCGGGCGAGAGCATGATTTCCCAGCGGCGATGCCGTCCGGGACCGACGATGTACGTGCACGGGCGCTTCGGCTCGCAATACTGGATCGCCACCTTCGGCAACTTGGCCAGACCGCTGTCGTTGACCATCACGTCGACTACGACCCACGGTTCGTCGAACACGAGGTCTTCGAGCGCGATGCCCAGCGTGGTGCGCACGAAGCTCGACGCCCCGTCGGCGGCAATCAGATACTTGGCCGTGACGGTGCGCGTCTGGCCGGCGCCGTCGCGCAGGCGTGCGGTGACCGCCTCGCCCGTGTCTTCGAATCCGATCAGCTCGGTGCCCAGCGCGAGGCTCACGCAGTCGTAGCTCGCGGCCTGATCGCGCAGCGCTTGCTCGACCGGCGGCTGCGTGAAGGTCATCGTCGGCGTATAGCCCATCGGATAGGGCTTCTCGACGGTGGCGATGCGCTTGATCAACTGCCCTTGCGTGCCGTAGTACTCCGACGGCGGAAACACATCGACGAACGGGGCGATGCGCTCGGCTAGCCCGAGATCCTGGAAGATGCGCATGATCTCGTGATCGAGCGCGATCGCACGCGGCTTGTCGTAGACCTCGCGCGCCTTGTCGACGCACAGTGTGCGCACACCGAGCTTGCCGAGCAGGTTTGCGGCGACGGCCCCCGATGGGCCGAAGCCGGAGATGAGAACGTCGTAGGACTCGTTCATGACGCTCATTTCGCCTCGACTTCGTCCTGCACGAGGTTGGACAGCACGCCCACACGCTCGATGTCCACTTCCACGCGATCGCCGGCCTTCATCCACACGGGCGGCGTGCGGGCGAACCCGACACCGGCCGGCGTGCCCATGGCGATCACGTCGCCCGGTTCCAGCGTCATGCATTCAGACAGCAGTTCGATAGTTTCGGCCACGCCCCAGATCATGTCGGAGGTGTTGGTCTTCTGCATCACCTGGCCATTCAGGCGCAGTTCCATCTTCAGCTCGATGGCGCCGGCCGGCAGGTCCTCCGGCGTGACGATCCACGGGCCGAACGCGCCGGTACCGTCGAAGTTCTTGCCGATGGTCCACTGCGACGTGCGCTTCTGAAAGTCGCGCACCGAGGCGTCGTTGAAGCAGGCGTAGCCGAAGACGTGCTCGAGCGCGTCGCTGCGCTTGATGTGTCGACCGCCTTTGCCGATCACCACCGCCAGCTCGGCTTCATAATCGAACTTCTCCGACACGTACGGACGAATCACGGGATCGTCGTGGGCGATCAGCGAGGTCGCGCCGCGGAAGAAGATCAGCGGGTACACCGGCTTCAGGTTGCCGCCTTCCTTGGCGTGATCATAGAAGTTGTGGCCGAGACAGACGATCTTGCCCGGACGCGGCAACGCCGGGGCGAGCTTGACATCCGACAGGCGCACGCGCTGACCGGCATGATTGGCTACCGCACGCTTGGCGGCGCCGAGCACATCGACATCCTGCTCCAGCGCGACGCGCAGATCGGACGGCACGCCGGGTTCGGCCGCTGCCAGGTCGATGACGTCATCGCCGTCGACCACCCCCAGGCGCGTGCCTGCTTCATGCTTGTATGTGACGAATTTCACCGAAAGACTCCGTGGACTTGATTGAAGATTGACGCGACGGCTTCAGCCGTGGCGAAAGCGAATGGTTTTCTGGGCTTCCTTGAGGCGCGGCGACGGCGATTTTCCGACACCCCACTGATCGATGCGTCCGGGCGGCCACTTCCAGTCATCCGGCCCGCCGGTGCGGTAGGTGTCGTCGACCTGTTGCACTTCGGCCGTGTATTCGATGACGAAGTCGAACGGCCCGAGGAAATACGCAAACACGTTGTTGCCCGGACCGTGACGGCCGACGCCCCACTCGATCGGATAACCGGCATCGTTCATGCGGCCGCCACCGCGCATCACCGAATCGAGGTCCGGCATCACGAAGGCGATGTGGTTCAGGCTGGTCTCGGTGGCATCGGCCAGCGCGATGCTGTGGTGATCAGTGCCACACCGCAAAAAGGCCATGATGCGGGTGCGATCCGAAAGCTTGAAACCCAGCGCGTCTTCGAAGAAGGTCTGCGCGACGGCCACGTTCTCGCTGTTCATCACGACGTGCGTGATCTTGATCGGCGCGTCGGCGCGCTCTGCCGTGTCGGTCCAGCGCATGTCGCCAAAAATGAAGCGCAGCACGCGGCCTTGCGGGTCCTGTGCGACCAACTGTGTGCCGCCACCGGGTTCGGTCACCGGTGCCGGGCCGTCGATCACCGTGCCGCCGTTGGCCGGAATCGTCTCGGCCAGCATCGACAGCGCGTCGAGCGAAGGCACGTTGAAATCGACGCTGCGTACGTCGGCGCGGTCGCTGCGATGCAGCGCGAGAATGTGATGCGCCGCGCCCGTACCGCGCAGATAGACCGCGTCATCGGTGCGCGCCACGACGCTCAGATGCCAGGTCTCGGTATAGAAGGTTTCCGCGAGCGCGAGATCCGGCACGCCGATGGCAATGCCGCGCAGTGCGCTGACGAGGGACGACGTCATGAGTGACTCCTTGCAGACATGCCGAGAAAGCGTTCGGCATTGAGATGAATCAGGGATTCGCGCAGCGTCGCATCGGCGAACGCGCGCTCGATGCTGGCGACCGGCGTGGTCTCTCGAAACGCGAACGGATAGTCGGTGCCGAGCATCAGTTGTGTGTGGCCGAAGGTCCTGACCAGGTGCGCGAGTGTGTCGTCGTCGAACACCAGGGCGTCGTAGTACAGGCGTCGCGCTTGGGCGCTCGGTGATTCGAGTAGCGTGTCGTCGAGCGGCTTGAACACCTTGTGCGCGCGTTCGAGTCGGGGCAACAGCGACGCAAGCGTGCCGCCGCCGTGACTGAACGCGATGCGCAGCGTCGGGCGACGCACGATCAGATTTGTCGTGAGTACCGACGCGGCGGCCAAGCCAACGTCGGTGGGGTAGCCGAGGGCTTGCAACAGAGGCTTCGGCCCGACCAGTCGCGCCTCGCCGGCCGGGCGCAGTGCATGCACGAAGATCGCCGCGCCGAGCGCTTCGGCCGCTTCGAAAAAGGGATCGAAGCATGCTGCGCCGATCGGCACACCGTTGATATTGCTGCCGAGTTCCACGCCCGCGAAGGCGCCCGAGGCCATCATTCGGGTCAGTTCGGCAATGGCGAGATCCATGTCCTGCAACGGCACCGCCCCGAGACCGACGAAGCGCGTCGGCGCGGACGCGACCATCTTGGCGATCTCGTCGTTGACGTAGCGATTCAGATGCGCGGCCTCCTGCGCCGGCAGCCAGTAGCCGAGCAACTCTGGCATGGGCGAGAGCGCTTGCACGCCGACCCGCTGCTCGGTCATGTCGTCGAGCCGCTTGCCGGCATCCCAGCAGCGGTCCGAGACCGTGCGATAGAGACCGCCGTCGATCATCACGTGCCGATGGCACTCGTGCGCCGGCGCCATCGACGGCCAGCCGGCCGGCGTGACGCCCAGCGACTTCGGAAACTCGGCGGGAATCACATGGCAGTGCACGTCGATACCGGGCAGCGCAGCACAGCCGCAACCGTGGCCGTGTACGACAGGCTCACTCATGACGCAGCCCCGCGGCCATCACGCCGGCGATGCAGATCGCTTCGTCCTCGTCGCCTGTGCCGCCCGATGCACCCACGGCGCCGATGACGCGGCCGTCGGCATCGCGAATCGGAACGGCGCCGGTCTGGGGAATGAACTTGCCGCCGTGCGTAACCGCGAGTGCATTGAAGAAGGCGGGATTGTCCTTGGCACGGGCGAGCAGCGCGCGGCTGCTGGCGCCCATGCTCACACAGGCCCACGCCTTGCCGGTTGCGATGTCCACTCGCGACATCGACGCGCCGTCTTCGCGCTGCACGGCCTTGATGTGGCCAGCATCGTCGAGCACGACGACCGCCATCGCCTTGTACTGATGTTGGTGACTCGCAGCGAGTGCCGCCGCGATGATTTCGTTGGCCTGCGCCAACGTCAGGGGGGATGCCATACGACTGATCTCCGAACGCGTCCAGGCGTTGCGATCTCGATCAAGCGATCGCACCGGACCTTTGTTGCGAGCAATTATATATACAAAAACACTGATTTGTTATTTTCGTACACAAATAATCGTAAACACCTAGGTTTCCGACGTTGGCATTGGGCTGACCCGTTTCAGATATACTTGCACGTAACTTCCCGCTCCCATCTGATCGAGGTAACGTTTTGTCCCGTATATCCGCGCTGTCCTCTGCCAGCCAGACCGCTAGCCAGGCCGGGTCGAACGTCACGCTGGCGACCAATCTGTACGACCGGATGCGGGCCGATCTTCTGGCCGGCAAGCTCGAGCCGGGTCGCAAATTGCAGATCGAATTCCTCTGCGATCAATACCAGGCGGGCCAGACGCCGGTGCGCGAAGCGCTCAACCGGTTGACCTCCGATGGCCTGGTGGAGCGGCGGGATCAGCGGGGATTTGCCGTCACCGGCATCAGCGCCGCCGACCTTCGCGAGATCACCAGGACGCGCGTCTGGCTCGAAGAAGTCGCCCTGCGCGAGGCGTTTGCGGCCGACCAGCCGGAGTGGGAAGAGGCGCTGGTGCTGGCTTACCACCGCCTCTCCAAGGTGCCGCGCTCGCTCAGCGAAACTCAATACCTCGAAAATCCCGAGTGGGAGCGGCTGCATCGGGCGTTCCATCGCACACTCATCAGCGGCTGCCAGTCACGCTGGCTGCTCAACTTCTGCGAGCAACTCTCGGATCAGTTGTACCGCTATCGCCAGTTGTCGGTGAAGCGTATCTACCCGAACCGCCACGAGCGCGAAGAGCACAAAGCGATGCTCGACGCCGTCATCGAGCGCGATGCGCCGCGTGCGATCCAACTCATGCGCAAGCACTACGAAACCACGGCCGACATCATCCTCGCCGACGCCAATCTCTTCCCGGTGGAATAAGCCGTCTCGTTCGGCCGGCCCGATCGCTTGGGCTGGCAACGCTGCCCCCTCCCTTCCCTCGCCTTCACGTTCCGCTGCGCTGGTGCCTGCCGCGCCTTCGCAGGCGTGGGGGTATTGCGCTGCGTCTCCCTCTCATCTCGGCCTGTCGTCGTGCTACGTGTTGCAGACACACATCACGAAGTCTCCCGGTTTACCCGAGTTTCGACATTAAAATTTGATTTGCTTAAAAATATATACAAAAATTGCCATCAGCCATTTTTGTGCAAATGAATGGTCTATGACGACAGAGGAATGGAGACATGGCAATGATTCGACGTTTTGGCGCCGCTGCGGCGCTTTCGCTGTGCGCGAGCGTGGGCGCGCATGCGCAATCCGTGACGCTGTACGGCATCATCGACACGGGCGTGCAATATGCGCACACAGGCGGCACCAGCGTGTCGCGGGTGGAATCGAGTTCGGTGGCGCCGTCGCGATGGGGGATGATTGGCACCGAAGACCTGGGGGGCGGCCTGGCTGCGGTGTTCAAGCTTGAAGACGGATTCAACGTGAACAACGGCACGATTGCCGGCAATGGTGCGCTGTTCAATCGCGAGGCGTGGGTCGGATTGCGCAGTAATCAGTGGGGGCAGGTGCAGGTCGGCAACAACTACACGCCGCTGTTCACGACCTATGTGACGTATTCGCAGGGCGACCTCAACACACTCGGCTGGGGCAATGCGACGAACAACTTCGTCTTCGTGCCGGTGGCCCGCACCGCCAATTCGATTCGCTACGTGTCACCGGCCTTCGCGGGCCTGACCGTACGCGCGTTGTATGCGCGCGGCGCCAATGGCGCGACGGGACAGCCGCGTACGCTGGGCGATACGGCGTCGGTGGGATTCAACTTCAAGGCGGGGCAATTCTCGGCCGATGCGGATTACCTGCAGCAGCGCTTCAGCACGACGTCGGCTGTCACCACGGCGTCGCCGACGGGTACCGGACGCTACTACCTGTTTGGCGCGTCGTACGACTTCGGCTTCGTCAAGCCGGCGTTCCTGTATCAGATCCACCGCAACACCGATAGCGTAACGACGGCGAGCAACGCGACCTACGCGAACCCGGACAACGACTTCTATGAAGTCAATGCGCTGGTGCCGAACCTGGCGAGAGGCACGCTGTTGCTGAGCTTCGGTCAATACCGCCTGCGCGGCAATTCGTCGGGCAATGCGCTGTCGTATGGCGTGCGCTACGACTACTTCCTCTCGAAGCGCACCGGGTTGTACGCGGGGGCCAGCTACGTAAAGAACAACGCCAACGCGGCCTTCACGATCAGCAATGCGGGCGGCGCCGGCATTCCCGTGACCGCCGGCAACAATATCGTGAGCTTCATCGCCGGTATCGTGCATCGCTTCTGATGCCCGCAACGACGTGACACGGGATCTGACGCGGTATCCGAAGAGGCTCGGTACCGCGTCAGGTTCGCTTGAGACGTCACGCGACATGTGTCAACGGCGCCGCCGCAATCAGTGGAATTGCGCCAACGCCGCCAGACCGACGATGACCGTGACAGCGCCCCCGATGCGCGTGGCGATTTGCGCGAACGGCATCAGCGACATCCGGTCGGCTGCGGTCAGGATCGCGACGTCGCCCGTGCCGCCCAGGCCGCTGTGCGTCGCGTTCACGATGGCCGCTTCGATCGGGTACATACCGACCAGGCGGCCGACAAAGAAGCCGGTCACGGTCAGCGTCAACACTGTCGCGACGGCCGTCACGATATTGATCCAGTGGAAGGCGCCGACGATCTCGCCCCACGGCGTCATCGCCACGCTGATCGCGAACATCAGCGGATAGGTCACCGCCGTCGAGAAGAAACGGTACATGAACCTCGCGCCACCGTTGACCTGCGGCGAGACAATCTGGAACAACTGCGCGGCGATCACCAGCACCAACATGATCACGGGTGCGGGCCAGCCGAACAGCTTATTTGTCAGCACACCGACCAGATACAGCGCAATCGCGGTGCCGCCGGCAGCCGCCACCGAACTGACGTCGACGTCAGGCTTGGTCGACGCCCGCAACGGCGGTTGCGCTTCACCGACGAGATCCTCATTACCCACCGTCAGCCGGCCGTTACCGGTCCAGGCCGGCCTGCGGCTGCCTAGATAGCTCAGGAACCCCGCCGAGCAGATCGCGACAATATTGCCGAGCATCACGGCCGAGAGCAATTGCGCGAAGATCGGCCCTTGCTCGACGCCGAGAATCTGCGCATACCCGGCCGACAACGGCAGCGCGCCTTCGCCGACGCCGCCTGCCATGATTGGCATCACGATGAAGAATAGCGCCTGACGCGCCGGCAAGCCCAACGCCGTGCCGACCGCAACGCCCACCACGCCGGCGGCGATCGAGCCGATGGCCACCGGGATGAAGATGCGTACGAAGCCCTTGATAAGCGCCTGACGATCCATCGACAGCACGCTGCCGACGATGATCGCCGCGATGAAGAGATACAGGAAGTTCGATTGCTTGGTGAACAGCTTGACGGCCGACGTTACCGGTGTTGGCATCCACCCGTAGAACACCAGCATCGACGGCACGAAGGCCGCGAAGATCGAGGTGCCGCCGACATGCTTGGCGAACGGAATCCGCTTGGCCAGTTCAGCGCACGTATAACCGCCGACGGCGACCAACGCGATGCCCGTGGGCAGATCGGCCGCCAGCTTTCCGGCGTGCGCCATCGCCGCGAGTACCGCGACCAGCACGATATAGACCGGCAACGGCAGCGCGCCGATGGACGTGTCGAAGACGGCCCACCAGCGCTGCTTGAGCGATTTGGGCTGTGCTGCACTCGCCTGGCCTTGACCCGCTGCGGTGGTTTCCATGGGGGAGTCTCCGTTCATATTGTTATGTGGTTTACACCAGGAACAGCATGGCGGCGCCGTAAATCACGAGGCCGACGAGGAAGGTCACGACCGTAAATCCGAGCACGCGTTGCACGCCGATGCCGGCCATCGCCACGACAGGGGCGGCCCAGAACGGTTGCATCATGTTGGAGACCTGCTCGCCCATCGCGACCGCCATGGTCGTGGCCGGCACCGAGGCATGCAGCGCCACGGCGGCCGGCACCACGAACGGGCCTTGCACGGCCCAGTGACCGCCCCCGCTCGGGATGAAGAACGTCACGATCAACGAGCAGATGTAGCTCCAGAACGGCAGCGTGTGCGCGTTCGAGATCGCGATGAAGAAATGCGAGATCACATCCGGCAGGCCGGTCGCGTCCATCATGCCCATGATGCCGCCGTACAGCGGATACTGCAGCATCATCGAGCCGGTCTGCTTGGCGGCGTTCTTGACCGCGTCGGCGTAGGCCAGCGGGTAGCCGTGCAGCACGATGCCGGCGATGAACATCACGAAGATCACCGCATTGACGCCCGAGAATGCCACGTGTTCATAGCGCGTGTAGACGAGCAGCGCCACGCCGAGCACGCCGATGAAGGCGCTGCCGATCCACGAGTGTTCGAGCCACTTGGCGAAGCTCAACGGGCCTTGCGGCTTCTGGCGCACGGGCGGGTCCGGATGCAGCGTCGTGTCGAGCACGACCGCGTTCTCGTCGCTGGGTTTGAGCCAGGCGAGCACGAACGGCATCACGATCATCATCGCGACGGTCGGCACGAGGTTGAAGCGAGTAAAGACGGTGTCGCCGAACGGCAGCACCGTGCCGGTGACCTTCTGCACCACGTTCATGGCACTACCGGCGGTCGATTGCGCGAGGGCAATCGAGCTGGAAATGCCGCTGGCCCACACCACCCAACCGGAGAAGCCGGCGGCGACGATCCACGCGAAGTCGACCTTCATGCGCTTGGCGACTTCGCGGGCGAGCAGCGCGCTCACGACCAGTCCCAGGCCCCAGTTGAAGAACGATGCGATCGCCACCAGCAGGAACGTCAGTGCGGCGGCCTGCACGGGCGTGCGCGCGATCGAGATCAGTCCCTTGAACACGCGCTGCACGGGCGGCGCGTGTGCGAACGCATGACCGGTCACCAGCACCAGTGTGATCTGGAAAGCGAACGTCAGAATGCCGAAGAAGCCCTTGTACCAGCCGGTGACGAGACGGTCCACACTCGCGTGCGGGCCGAAGATCAGCGCGAGCGCGCCGACCACGGCCGTAATCAGGATGGCCAGGACAAACGGATCGGGAATGATCCGTTCAAACAGCTGAATGGTTGCCTCGGTGAAACCGACTTTCTTCGCCGGTGCGTGGGTGACGCTCGTTTTCATCTTTGTCTCCGTTTGCGCGAATGGTGTCGCGCGGGCTGGGCATGCTCGTCATCGCTGCATGTCTTGTTCTGTTGTTGCTGGGTTCTGGGAACGGCTTCTGCCGTTAGCGGGTGAAGCCGTAAAGCTGCGCCGGGTTGTCGACGAGGATGCGCTTGCGTGCCTCTTCGTCGGGCACCCATTCGGTCAGCAGTCGTAGCAGGTCGACATCGTCGGGCGTGTGCGTTTCAGTGACGTGCGGCCAATCGCCCCCCCACACGACGCGGTCGGGCAACGTCCTGGCCCAGTGGCGTGCGACCGGGGCGACATCGGCATAACGCGCATCGAGGCCGTCGCGTGAATCGAGATACGGACCTGAGAGCTTGACCCAGACGCGCCCCGTGGCGGCAGCCAGTTGCTCGACCACCTTGCGCGCGGGATGCGCCAAACCGGCCGGCTGCGGCAGGCGCGCCATATGGTCGAACACCATCGGGCACGGCAGACGGCCGAGCATCGCGCGGTGCTCGACGATCTGGTCGGCCGTCCAGTGCAGTTGCACGTGCCAGCCGTAGGCGTGGATGCGTTGCGCGAGGGGCTCGACCATCTCGAAGCCGACGACGGCGTTGGCCTGCGTGTAGAGCGTGAAACGGATGCCGCGGATGCCACCGTCGTGAAGCCGGCGGAGTTCGGCGTCGGAAATGTCGGGACGGATCACACCGACGCCGCGCGTGCGCTCGCGGCCGAGCTGCGCGATGGCGTCGAGCGTCACCGCGTTGTCGACGCCATGCGGGCGGGGCGTGACGACGACGGTGCGCGTGGTGCCGAGCTGCGCCTGCACGGCCGCGTAACGTTCGATATCGACGTGCGTGAAGATGTGCATGTGCGCGTCGCACGCATTGGCCGGCGTCGCCGCAGCATTGCTGCCGTGTTCGCGTTGCGGTGAAGCGTCGGTGAGTGCCATCATCGTGTCTCCGTCTGGCGATTGTGTTTTTTTCGTACCTGGCCGCGCAGTGTCGTCTCGTCGCGTGCTCAGAGCAGCGCGTGGGTACTGCGCAGCGCCGCGATTTCCCCCGCGCTCCAGCCTTCGCCGAGCAGCACTTCGTCCGAATGCTGGCCGAAGGCGGGCGCGGCCATCGGTACCGGGCCCGGCGTATCGCCGAAGCGGATCGGTTGCTTGAAGCCGCGATATTGCCCGACGTTCGGATTCTCGAACGTGGCGATCATGTCTTCTGCGAGCACTTGCGGGTTGTCGAACATGTCTTCGACGTTGCGCGCGGCGGCGCACGGCACTTCCTCGCCGAACAGCGCTTCCCATTCGAGTGCCGAGTGCTGCGCAAGCGCGCTGCGCAGCCGTTGCACGATCTCGTCGCGGCGCTCGGCGCGCTTGCGCACGGTGTCGTAACGCTCGTCGGCAGCCAGTTCGGGCAGGCCGATCTTCTCGCACAGCGCACGCCAGAAATGCGGCGTGTTGGCGGAAATGTAGAGATAGCCATCGCGCGTCGGGTGGATGCCCGTAATGCCGCCGGAGCGCATGTCGCGGCCGATCTCGCGAGGCTCGCCGTCCGCCCAGATCAAGCGAGCCGATTGCATGGTCAGCGCGCTGCGCAACAACGATACGCCGACGTATTGCCCTTGGCCGCTACGCTCGCGCGCGAATAGCGCCGACGACACGCCATTGGCGACCAGCGACGCGGCAAAGTAATCGACTACGGAACCGTAGAGAATCTCTGGCGGGCCGCCGGCCTTGCCCTGCATCGCGCACATGCCCGACATGGTTTGCAGAACCTGGTCGTAGCCTGCCTTGTCCTTGTCCGGGCCAGTCTCGCCGTAACCGGTGACGTTGCAGTAGATCAGGCGGGGATTGATGTCGCGCAGTTGGTCGTAGGCGATGCCAAGGCGCGCGGGCACGCTCGGCCGGAAGTTGTGCACCAGCACGTCGGCACGCTCGACCAGACGCTTGAGCACGGCCAGCGCCGCCGGTTGCTTGAGATCGAGCGCGATGCCGCGCTTGCCGCGATTCACGCCAAGGAACGCACGGCTTTCGGCTTCGAGCGTCGACGGGTACTTGCGCAGATTGTCGCCGGTGGGCGGTTCGATCTTGATGACCTCGGCCCCCTGATCGGCAAGCAGCGCGCAGCCGTACGGACCGGCGATATACGCGCTCAGATCGAGCACGCGGATGCCCGACAGCGGGCCGGCCGGGTTGGCGGTGGAATCGTTCATCGTGCAGGTCTCACAAAATTCGGTCGAGCGGCGAGGTGCCCGGTTGGTGCGCGGTTGGTTCGCGGTCAGTGGCGGAAGCTCAGACCGGCGCGTCGAGCGCGCTCAACTGGTCGGCGCTCAGCAGCGCCATGCGGCGCGCGTCGTCGACAACGGCTTGCGCCCGCGCGGCGAACGGCGGATCGATCATCTTGCCGTCGACCACGTATGCACCGACGCCGTCGCGATTGGCCACGCGCGTAGCGATCACGACGCGCACCGCGTGGGCGATATCGTCGTCCGACGGGCGGAACACGTCGTTGCAGATCGCGATCTGGCTCGGGTGGATGCAGGTCTTGCCAAGGAAGCCCATCGCGCGGGCCAGCTCAGCCTCGGCACGAAAGCCCACTTCATCCTTGATATTCCCAAAGGCCGAGTCGTAGGCGTAGACGCCAGCGACACCGGCGGCCATCCGAACAGCGTACATCGCCTGCTCGATGGCGCGCGGCTCACGACGGGCGATGCCCAGCGGCTCGAACAGGTCGCCAAGGCCGAGTTGCAAGCCGGCGACGCGCGGATGCGCGCACGCCAGTTCAGCAGCGTTGAGCACGGCGGCCGGCGATTCGATATTGAGCAGCAGGCGGATCGGCGTGGTCACGCCGTTCTCGCGCTCGGCGGCTTCCAGCGCCGCAACGGCGGCGAGCACGTCGGCCTTCGTTTCTGGTTTGGGCAGGTTGATCAGGTCTAGGCCGGGCTGGGCCACGGCGCGAACGTCATGCGCGAAGTGCGGCGTGTCGAGCGCGTTGACGCGCACGATCAGCACCTTGCCGCATTGCCGGGTCGCCTCGTCGCGCAGCATCGCGCGCAGCGCGTCGCGTGCGTCGCCCTTGCGCTCGGGCGCAACGGCATCTTCCAGATCGAACGAGAGGGCATCGGCCTGACCGGCCAACGCCTTGGCAAAAAGCGCCGGGCGGGATGCCGGAACGAACAACTTGCTGCGCACGATGTCTCCTGATTTTTCGTTTTGATAAAACGCTTGATCTGGAGTCTAGTCGCCCGACTTTTTTAGATAAACTATTCATATCTATCTTCAAACAGTAGAAATTCTTTCGATATGGATATCGAGTTCTTCAAGACGCTGCTGCATGTCGTCGATGGTGGGTCGATGGCGGAGGCGGCGCGGCGGGTGGGCGTGACGCCGGCGGCGGTGGCGCAGCAAATGCAGGCCATCGAGCGCGAATTGGGCACGGCGGTGTTTACGCGGGCCGGGCGCACGGTCATTCCTACCGAGGCCGGCCATCGGGTGATCGAGCGGGCGCGCAATCTGGTACGCGATTACGGCGAACTGAAGGATTTCGCGTTGCAGGGCGAGCCTGTCGGCGAGTTGCGTATCGGCACGATCACGACGGCCTTACTGACCGTCATGCCGGACGTGCTCGCGCACTTCTCGAAACGATTTCCCCAGGTCAAGCTGCTGATCCGAGGCGGCCAAACGCCGGAACTGTTCGAAACGCTCAAGGCCGGGGATATCGATGTGGCCGTCTGTCTGCTGCCCCCGTTCGATCTGCCCAAAACCTTCGAGTGGCGGCTATTGCGCGAGGAACCGATCGTGGTGCTCGCACCGAGAGCGCTGGCCGGGCGCGATCCCGACGACCTGCTGCGCACCGAGCCATTCATTCGCTACGACCGCACGTTAGGTGGCGGACGGAATGCCGAGGAATATTTGCGCTCGCGACGGATCGTGCCGCGCGAGCTTTTCGAGCTCAACTCGATCCTGACGATCGCGATGATGGTCGACCGGGGGCTGGGTGTGGCACTCGTGCCAGACATCGAATCGCCGCTGCTGGCATCGCTCGACATCGTCAAGCTGACGCCCCCCGGCCCTGTCGCGCCGCGCCGTTTCGGCCTGCTGTGGCGTCGCGCGTCACCGAAATCGCGCTTGATTCAGGGTTTGCTCGAGACAGCGCAGATGACGATGCGCAGCTTGCGCGGGGCGGGGGGTGCCGACGTGTAAATTGCGCTCGCACCGGCCGATGACGCTGCGGCGCGTAGGGCATGGATCTAGTACGGCAAGCCCTCATCAATGGGCAGCGAAGGATCCCTGGACCATTCATTCCACGAGCCGAGGTAAAGGCGCACGTCCCTGATGCCGGCCTCCTCCAGTGCAACAAACGTGTTGGAGGCTCGCGCCCCTTTGAAGCAAAACACAACAACAGGCGTATCGCGACGAATCCCCACGGTCGCACACTCGGCGAGAATTTCGGCGGGCGATTTGAACATCTGTCCAGTGGGGGTCGGCTTCATCATTCGATACCACTCTAGCCACACCGAGCCGGGAATGCGGCCCTTTCGGGGGCAAAAGTCCTTGCCATAAGGTGACGAGCTTTCGGCAATCCATTCATCGACGTCGCGCACATCGAGCTTCACGATACGCGGGTCTGCAACGGCGTCCTTCATCCCCGCCAGGTCGACGAGGATGCTGCTTCCGCCCGTATCCGGGGGAAACGCGACGGGAGTCGGCGAAGGGACTTCCGTTGTGCTTGGCAGCCCGGCGGCACGCCATGCACTGTATCCGCCGTGAAGTACCTTGATTTTGTCGCGGGGATAGCCAAGATAGCGAAGCAGTACGTAGCCACGACAGGATTGGCCAAATCCAGTCGTCATCGACTGTTCGTAGATGACAGCCGTCTCCTTCCCAGACAATCCAGCCTTCGCGAATGCCTCGGTGAATGTTTCGCGCAAGACGGCAAGACCTTCTGGCGTTGAGGTAGCCAGATAGGTAAATATCTCATGGATATTCACCGCGCCTGGCAGATGTGCTTCGGCAAAACTTGCCGCGTCTCGTGTGTCGATGAGCACTACCGGCCCCGACTGAATCAACTGTGTCAATTCATCGGGTGAAACAAGAACTCTCGCGTGCATGGCAATCCCCCATCGCGCTTCGCCTGAGCGCCGCCCGGAAAAAGACCACATCCCGATGCGGTGCACAGCGGCAGGCTCGGTGCCCACTTGTCGAAATAAATCTAGGCGAAGACGGACGAACCACTTTGATGCTTATCAAAGGAAAACCCCAGAGGGGAAAGCATCCGGGGCAGTCGCGCCACCAACTCCGGCGCTGAAAATGAATCCCCCGCCTGAGGCACTGGTTTTAGCCGCCTGGTGGATCCGATTGCGCAGACGCGTTGCAGCAACTCGAAAGCGCACAATACACAAAAAGCAAATGACCCGCACCGAGGAAGGTTGCGGGCCAGCAACTTACACTTTCTAGACGTGCCCAAGTGCATACATCAGAATGGTTATGCCTACATGAAAATGTTGGTAAATGGTGGGCTGCTGCCAGTTCCATCCATCTTATCTCGGTATCCATGAAACCGGCAGCGGCCCAGTCTGGTTCAAGGCTCTACGATGAGGATGCGCCTTCTTCGGGCAACTCGATGCGTAGGTACTCTATGTCCAGGTTGAAGTCGTTGCGCAGGCGTTCAATGAAGTCCCGAGTGACATTGTCCAGAACGCGCTCGCCGACTACGAACAACCTCTCGGGTTCCAGTCCGCCCGTTCGGAAGCCATATTCCAACAACTGTCCCATTGCCTGTCGCACTACCTCTGCGGACGTATCGGCAATCTTGATTTCATACAGAAAACACCCACCGTCAGGCGGCCGGACGATGGCGTCGGCGTAGCCGCCGGTGCCGGTTGGATATTCGGTCCAGACTCTGTCCTCGCCATATCGTTTCGCTAGCTGATTGAACAGCTCCGTCTGGACAATGTTGTGCCTCAGCGCAATGGCGCGCTGGGCCGGCGGGAGGTCCGCAAAGGCGCCGTGAGGACGCGGCGTGTGCCCTGGCGGGACGTCAGTGGGTTCGGAGCGAGTCCCCAGTTTGACCACGACAAACCAAGGAAAGATGTTGCGAGTGAAGATGTCGTCGCCGAATAGGTTGGTTCTGTCCAAGTGGTCGACCAAAGCCTTTGCACGCACTGCCCACCTGATAGAGCTTGGTATGGCAAAGCCACTATGTTTGGCGAACCACTTGAGTGCTCGGTTATGGCGGCTAGCATCTACTGTGGTGTGATAGCGACTAGGGTGCACTCCAGCAAAAGCGCGCCCAATTAGCACTCTCGGCACTTTGTTTATTCTGCCTTCGGCCTTCCAGCCTTCAAAACGTTCCACGATACGTTCGAAATTCGCGGGACTACCATCGTCGTGGATGTCTCGGATGACTTGAACCAGCTCTTCGCGTATCTCATCCACGACTGCATGTTTCAGCAAGCCAACCCCCGCGTTGGCAATCCAGTTGTCGCGGCGTTTCCACAACATCTCAAACAGGTCCTGCGGGCGACCGCCCTCCAGAGCTTTCTCAATGGCCTGGATAGACTCACGATAGTTCGGCAACCACGTCGTCAAAAACCAGCCATCAGGAGCACGGAAGTCGTTGAGGAGAGCCTGAGCCTCGGCATCCAGGGCCACGGTTGAGAGTATGGTGTCGCCCGGCTCGTTCGGCGAGTGGTCTGACAACTCCATTCTCCGCGACACCCGTGGCGGAGACTCGCCCTTTAGTCGTGCACGTGCTGCTTCCACTGCGCCAGAGGAGAACTCGTCTGGAAAGCGGTCGATGATGGCTTCGAAGCTCTGTTCTCCCAGCCCGGCCCCCTTGAGTACCTCGTAGCCCTTAGAGGGTTTCCGGTCCAGCACCTTGCGTTCGGCCGCAGCGATTGCACCATGCTCGGCAACCATCTTCCAAGTTCGTTTGGCACGGAAGTTCTTCTCGACCCGACGCCTCTCCTCTTCGTACGCATAGATTGCGCCAGCGATAGCTCTTTCCGCCGGGCTAATGAACCCCTCCTCGATGGCTCTAAGCTCTTTCGCGCGTTCCAGCGCTTGGGCATGAACATCCGGATGCCCCAGGCGCAGCGCATTCTCCGCCAGTTGGAGGGCGTCCTTTGACGTTTTGATTCGTGCAACCCGTTCGTCCATGTATATCCCCGGTATCAGGCCCGATTGAACAGTGCCTCTGGTCAATATCGGCGTTCATAGTCCGCTTGGTAGCCCGCAAGCTGGGCAAACTCGTCGAGCAGCTCAATGCCTTGCTTCAGCAGAAACACCACCCTCGCATGGTCGTCCCAACCTGCCGCGGTGTGATTCCCTCCATGGAAGAGATTGTTTCTCACCGTCTTGACGGCCAGAACTAGGCGCGATAGCTCGCTTGCCCCAAGGTCAAAAGCAAGCGGTGCCCATTCCCAGCTATTACCCTCTTTCGTCTTCTGAACTTCCGGGGGCCACGAAGAAGCTCCTTGCCGCGTTCAGATAGCTGGTAGGTTGTTTCGTGTTCCTCGATGAATGCCGTCCAGTCAGGTTCAGCTACGCCGCGCCGACCAGCTTTTACCTTGCCGTTCTCCTTCAGCGCAAACTCGAATCGCGAGAACCGATAGAAAAAATCGAAAGCCAAGTTTTTCATTACGTCGTCAATGTCGTCTCGATGAATCATGTGGAATTCGAATAATGTTGGAGACGGTACGCTCAGTCGAGAAGTTGCTGCGCCCGCCGGTTGAACCCAGTGCGCCCTAGGCGGGGGGTTACCTCCTTCTACGAGGCAACTTCCTTTCTTTCCGGAAATCCCCAGGAGCAGTTGCGTCAATGCCGATGACACGCAGATACCTGGACCGGTCCTTCGATTCAAGCTCTTGAGCTTTCACAGAGAGGATGGACAGGACCTCCTCGAATCCAATCTTCTTCCCACCTGCAGGATTCGTCCAGGTCCGATTCTTGGTTTGCAAAACGAGTACCAAGAAGCCAGTCGTTGCCTTGTTGTGCCGCATGTACTGTCCGACTAGCTGCCGCTCAAGCGCTACGACGTAGTCATTCAGCGTCCATCGCTCCGACATCTTCAGTTCGATGGAGGCGCGCCAGTCGTTGCGACTACAAAGAACATCTCGGCGCTTCCCTTCGGCTGTATGCGACTCAACAGAGACAGAGTAGCGCTCGCGTGCGTGATGATTGAGCTCACTCGCAAGAAGGCGCTGAAAATTCGCCTCCAGCGCCAGCCCAAGCTTTTCACCTTCATCTCCCTGACCTGTCCGGGAAATTTCGTACCAAAGGAATCTAGAGATAATGGCTCCTCAGCTCAGACGAGGAGTTGGTATGAAGAAGAGCCGGTACAGTGACGAGCAGATCGTGCGAATTCTGCGTGAAGCGG